>Ga0302188_10000068_pt1 | contig 74948 bp, 69 predicted proteins | sample II_Bog_E2_1_FD_198783 | JGI IMG/M metagenome (GOLD analysis project Ga0302188, IMG submission 198783) | Peat permafrost microbial communities from Stordalen Mire near Abisko, Sweden - II_Bog_E2_1 | ecosystem: Environmental > Terrestrial > Soil > Wetlands > Peat | place: Sweden: Abisko... | reverse complement strand
CAACCCCAACCCCAACCCCAACCCCAACCCCAACCCCAACCCCAACCCCAACCCCAACCCCAACCCCAACCCCTCTAATTTTTAAATAAAATATCTAATCATGTTTTCAGGGTATGATTAATCATTGTCTAGTGCCCATGAATTATGTCTATATGGAATTCAGAATAAATTTTGGCAAGAATATTCATTGGTTGTACTTAATAAAAGAATTAAATCATCGTATTTATTCATTCGGAATTCATGATGAAATCAATCATTAATGTTTGAGTTAGAACAATCACCTGATAAGTATCAAGAAAATATCAACTAGCACATAAACATATCTCTTAAATCTAAGCGAGAAACGTACATAATCAATAAAGATCATAAGGATAAGTGCCTAAAAAAATACATACTTTTCGATAATCTTAAATCAACGAATGTAAAAGGAGATGATACATTCACTCGATTTAATTTTAAGAAGACAAATAGTCGCAAAAAGAAATACAGCTGTAGTGGATATGGAGGTAAATGCAGAGGTTGCAAGTAGCCATATGGATAAGAAAAAGCTTTTCGGAAGATAACAATTTAAGATAATTTTTGCAACAGAAGTCAGCTTTATATTAAATCAAGCATTTTTGTTCGATGATATGATCATGTATTAAATTTTATCTTGCTATTATTATAGGATGCTGACTTGCTGAATTTTTACTGGAATAAAATTAAAATAACCCTTTGATATTTTTAACTTAATCCTGTAGATTCAAAACATAAAAAATTGGACCTACAAAAAAAATATAAATTTATCGTAAAAGATAGGATTACAGTTAAGTAGAAGTGGCCGAGTGGTCCAAGGCGGTAGATTAAGGCTCTATTCCGAAAGGGCGTGGGTTCAAACCCCACCTTCTACATTTTTATCGAATAGATCTCTAAAATTATTTTCGATTCCTTCTCACCCTCATAAATCTTTGCTGTTGTCAGTCAATAGCCTTTTTATCATTTCATTATATTTTAATAGAACAAAAATGATCATATAAGAATTTTACAAATCTAATAATTTAGATTTATAATTCTTACAGTTTACTTATGAGCAGAAAAAGAATATCTAAAGTCATTATCCTTGGTGATTCGGCGTACTTTTCATTAAATTTAGAGTCGGAAAGACATCTCTCCTCAACTCGTACCTTCATCCTAATTTAGTTACGTTGATCAAAAATTCCTTCAATCCTACAAAGCTACAGTTGGAGCTGATTTTATGGAAAAAGAGATTGTTGTTGATGGAAAAGTGATTAACCTCGAGGTAATTACTTTGAAAAACAGATTTGGGATACAGCTGGGCAGGAAAAATTTCGCAGTTTGGGTGGAGCTTTTTATCGTGGAGCAGATTGTTGTGCATTTGTCTATGACATCACTAATAAGGGGGTATCTGACATTGTATGCAGTCCTTTGATAATATTGAATCATGGATTACTGAGTTTTTGAATCAAGGAAATCCAAAAGATCCTGAAAATTTTCCTTTTGTTCTAATTGGTAACAAGGTGGACAGAGAAGAAGATAGAGAAGTAGATGACTATTTGCTAAGGCAATTTCTGTTAAAATATCCAAAGATTAAGCATTTGACAACTAGCGCTAAGGACAGTCTTGGTGTTGAGACTGCATTTTAAACTATTGCCCGATCTTCTGTGTAGAATATACAATTCGAGGTGTATGTGATTATTCACTTAGATATAATGTTATAATGCCACCAAAGATAGTGGGTTTGCCCAATCCGGAGTGGAGACGAAAACAGAGACAGAGATGTTGCTGATTATTATAGCATATAAAATATGTTTAATTAATTATCTATTTTTATAGTCTCCCTATATCGCAAAAAATTGAATCCAGGGATATTCGCTCAAAAAATAGATTAATGATAGCAATGTGAGTTATTCAAATTTATCCAAATGATGATTAATTTTATTATCCTTAAATGTTCAAGATTTCATATTGCTATAGATTTTTATTGTTACCTTAAAGATTTAGTTCTCAGCATTTTATAGTCATTACAAGCATTAAAAGAAGAAGAAAAATTCATGCCACAACGGATATAGACGATTGATAATTTTCAATGTTGAATCTTAATATCTATCTATATGACTTAAATTCCAAATAAGTGATGCAAGCATCAGGACCTTCCTAATATAACCAAATTCCCACAGTCATTTTAGCAAAATTGTATTTTTTCCAAAATCAACACCTTTATTTTCTTAAAAGCATAATAAATGTTGAAATCTATTTAAATTTGATTTCATAAACTCGATAAGACAGTTCATTGCCATACTTCCTTTATTTAGCTTATCAATGCAATCATCTTTCAATTAACTCTACTCTATCCTATACGTCTTTGAACAATTTAAATTTCTACAATTTGGAAGATTATAATCATACTGAACATGTACAATCAAAATAAAAAGCCCAGATTAACTCTATCACTCAACCTTACTGACTGCGAATAAGAAATATCTAGCAAAGATATTCCATAATCATGCAATTATGTTAAACCAATCTACTCGATGAAAAATTCAAGACGCACCTCTATTAAATTCTCATTTGACCAAGATCACTTGTAATAAAGTCAAAAGAAATAGAAAAAAGGGCGGTTATTAGCAGAAAAAGAGGCTTTACTCAATTCTTTGCACGCACTCAAAGGAGGAGCCATTATGGCAATTGCTTAAAAACAAGAATAAATTGAACAGTTACGCTCTCAATTAAACTCAGAAGAAATGCAAGAAGAGATTTCTCTCCTTCTGGCTGATAAAGAATAGCTGCTGTAGTAAATATCCAATCTCGAGGAAAAACTTCGAAGTGAGAGATAGAGCTACATGCGCTTACTTGAGGAAAAAGATCTTGTAATTGAGGAGTTATACGTTGAGTTAGAATCCACCCAAGTCTAACTCGAAAAACTTCAAAGATATGTGGAGATGAAGGAAAAGTAAATCAGCATTATTTCGGAGGAAAATGGATACCTCTTAAGACAACTTGAAATCGAAAATATTTAAAAAATTACTCATCATGATATTGAAAAAATTGAGGACAATAGGAAATAAGAAGAAGAATAGCAGTAAAATTAAGACCTTGCTGAAACGGGTTATTTTATGGAAAATGGCTTAGAGGATGAGGATGGAGAGAAAAGTGAACTTCCAAGTCAGTCAGCTGTCAACGATCACCAATATCGACAGGAAATTCAAGATTTGACTGATTATTTTTAAAAAAGAATAGCTGAGATGAGACAGATTTACGAAAGGAAACTGGAGCCACTACAATCATAATCATAGTCCAAATAAAGCACCACTAATGAACCCTTGGAATAGGTACCCTCTCTAAGATAAACATTCGTTAATCCTCACCAGCTTAGCAAGGAATTTATCACTCCCGCACAGTTAAGCGATTGCTATAGTCTTACGAGAAAATTTGATAGTAAAGCCTGCAGCTAGAAAACCAGCACCATTTAAAGAGATGACAACAACAATTTTAAATTTTTTAAACGAGCAGCTGCAAACCCCTCCATTCATTCTCGAACTTCAACTAATATAAAATAGGAACGCAGGCCTTGTATTGTTCCTCCTAAAGTGAGTGAATTAGATACTTCCAAGGACAAAATAAAAGATAAACTGGTTGAAAGGCAACCCCTTTCTATATTTTCCTCATTTTTATTGGGGGCTTTGACTGGTGGATCTGCCGCTTTCCTACTTTCTATCCTCGGTAAAAAATGATTCTAATATTCTTTGTGATTCTATCCGAAGATATTAATTTAGATTGTCAATATATCGTGATGAATCTTATTTATATAATCGAATGAACAATAATTCTGCTGTTGAGTACAATCGCGATTCCTTGGACCAAGCGAGGCAATAATATTCGTATGATTATTGAAATGTTAGACGCCTTAAATCGGGGTATTCCAGCAAGGGCGAGAGAGAAGTGGCAAATCGACCTGATTTACAACTTAAAAATTTATATCGTCAGCAATTAGATGAGATCATGACTCAAAAAAATTAACAAAAGCGAATTGAAAAATAGAAAGATTAGCAGGAGCGTAAACTTTACAACGAGCGTATCAACTATGGTAACTAGGCTGAACGGCAGAAAGACCTCTCCTATAAAAATGTAACTCCTGTTCTTAAGTAGTACTATCAGTTGCTCCTCAACAATCAAAACAATTTAGCCAAATATCATGTTGATCTCAATTATGAACGTGATCATTTGAAAGAACAGCACATCCAAACCAGCATTATTGAAGAAAAAGCGAGAACACAGCAGTGGGAAGAGGCTGAACAAAGGAGACTTGATAATATCAAAAGAAGTTATAGAGAATAACTGGCAGGACAGCTTAACCAAAAATATCTGCGGAATGCACAGGAGTACGAAAGCAGTATGAAAGAGAAGGAATATTTTCAGAAAGTAACTTTAACTCCTGAATAAGTTGTCAAGAGGTAAAGAGAGAGAAAATTAATGGAAATGAGTAAATATAGAGAGGATTTGGATAGAACCAACTCGAGAGGCGGCGAAAAATATCGTATGATGAATGGATCACGAGTTGTGGGCGGAACCACCATGCAGAACGATTTTAACGTATTTAGCCAAAGCAGGCATGATCCTATGACTAATCCAATGCCTTACAACATACAAAACCCCTACATTCTGAAAGAGTTCCAACGACGATCACAGAGCAATCCCAATGAACCGGGCTCATACAGTCCTATCAATCCGACCAAGAACATTTTATGATTTTTAATAAATAGTATGGTCATAACGTAATATTAGTTCAACTTAATGGTTTAAGTATTGATGCGTAGAGAGATAAAATATATAGTTTTCATTAACGAGTAGCGAGGCTACTCATATATTGTCTTGCTTTACTCTTCTTACTGAATTCCTCCATGCATCCAACTTGCAAACAGTAAATTAACAGTTCGCTTTATTTCTCAAGGGTTCTCAGGTGACTGCTGAGTTTAGGTTATTTTTGCATCTTTTGTTAGCATTCTCTGAAGATCTATTAAAAATTCAGAGCAGTGGCAGCCTGGACGCCATAGGAGATGATATATTTATCGTTATACTCTTTTATGACATCTTTGAGGTTGACTTGCTTTTCCTGGCTTATGCCCTGCATTGAAATTTAGTTTCTCATCAAATTCACAGAGACACAGATAAGACATTTTGATAATATTTGAGAAGGTTAGAAAGACATGATCAATATCTTGTTGATCAATCTGCAGTAATGAATGAGTGAAACTGCATTATCATACGATATTTGAGGAAATTTTACAGTGGCAATTTAAGATAGGCTGGTTGCAGTCGTGTTGATTGTTTGAGTTAAATCTTTCTCAATATCCATTTCTCCATCAATTAGCCTAGAAGCCCTTTTCATGTATGAGCTTTCTTTTATTTGCTCAATCGTAAATCTGTCCTTTTCATTGATTGTTAAACAGTTCACTATTAGTTCCTTTAAATCGGGAGATAGACCTTTTTTCAGAAGTGGAGGTTATAGAACTCTCTTTTTTAGTTCCTACTCGGTTTTGCAGGAAGCAAGCGGAGTGGTTCCATGCAGTAACTCATAAATGAGAAGACCAAAAGACCATATATCAGTCTTAGGACCATACAAATTATTAATAAGTCCTTCTGGACTCATATAAATGGGACTACCAATCGCAATATCTTTGAACATTTGAGTAGCCTTGATTGCAAATCCAAAATCTCCAAGTTTATAGGTGCCCTTATTTTGAAATACATTGGAAACTTTTAGATCTCGATGTATGATGTTCATATTCGATAAATATAATAGTGCCTGAAAGACTGAGTAAATAATGTTGATGACTTATCCCTCTCCGAATATTTTTTTTTATCTCAATTCCATGTCAAGATCTCCCTAGCATAGTTCCATGATGATATAACAGTTATTGATGCTGGTGTTAACATCATAGCATTTGATGATGTTGGGGTGGTTGACTACTTTCAGGATAGATATTTCGCATTCGAGGAGGCGAGTGGAAATTTTGTTTTTAATTTCTTCCATTGGGATACGTTTCACAGCTACGGGGGCATTTCTAATGATGTCTGTGCCCCGAAAGACTTGACTAAAACTTCCCTATCCGATTTTATGGTTTAGGTTGAACATGTAGTTCTATATCTTTTTTATAACCTGGAGAGAGTTAGCATTGTGGCTGCTCATTAACTTTTGTTAACTTTATGTAATAGATAATATCTCAGACTCACTTTTATTATTTGACTTATGAACAGATTTTAGCTTAGATAGATGGAAGATATTATGTTTTTACTACTCGTTTGACATGAAAGGACAGTCTAGCTATATCTACTTCCTTTCTGATATTCTAAAGGGTGAATGCAAGTGCTAGTAATGCAAAAATCAAATTACTGGTACTGATTGGCGATGAATAATGTATGCTTTTTAGATAGCTTAATGTGCCATTTCTTTATTTAGAGATTTGAACATAAAACCCTTGGGGTTATTGACGGAATAAATCTTATATTCGTCCTTAATTGAACCGTAAAAACTACTGATTCTTCTAAAACTTCCCCTTCCATATTTTTTAGGAAGTTTCAAACCCTATATCCAATTTTTTTATCTCTAATTTTTACTATACAGTTAAATTATTTATAAATCAAGAACTTAAAGTTCATACTATTATTAAGACATAATTATAAATAGCAAAGATCATACTTTATTGTTGCAAAAAAGGATTCAATTTTAATTTGTGCGAACTCATCATCAAATTCTAAAATAGTCATGCTCCAAAGCTTAGTCTACTGTGATTCTTTGTTCGGGGTTAATTATAATCATCCGTTCAAGAAGATCAACACCCTCTGCATTTAAATGCTTGTAAGTTCTGGGAGATTTGATAAATTTTGGGAAGGTTGGCTGAGTAAGATAGGAGTACTTTGAAATTTGGGAGGGATGTTATCTTTTACCACTCTGAAATATGAGGAGTTCCGCATTGCCGGAAGATTTCCATGATCTGTCCAATCTAGGACTCTGTTTGAAAGAGCACTTTATACTCGGAAATCTCATAGAAAATGCATCCCAGTGACCACACATCCACGGATAGGTTATATTTGGTAGTTCCAAGCAATAGTTCAGGGGATCTGTACCACAAAGTTTAGATTTCTTTGGACATGGTTTCAAGATAGGCACCTATAATCCTGCTCAATCCAAAATCAGCTATTTTAACTGTTCCAGCGTAACTGATCAGAATATTGTGGGGCTTCAGATCACGGTGGAACACATTATTTAAATGCATATATTGCACCCCCAATAGTATTTGTCTCATAATATTCTAAATCCCATTAAATCTACCTTGACTTCGGTTGCATTGGGTTTCTTTGAACCTCTTAAGCGTTTGGCTAAGTCTTAATCCATGTATTCGAAGACTAGTTATGCCTTTGGTTCGACACTTTTATAGTCGATTCTTTGGCTCAGTAGTCTGATAGATAGAGAAATACTTGACTATGTTGGGATGATCAAGATTCTGGAGTATTGTCATTTCTCGAAGAGTGGTTGATGATACGCCCTCTTCATCAGCAGTGATCTTTATGGACTTGACTGCTACAGTCTCGCCTGTCTTAATGATGCGTGCTTGATAGACGGAACCGTATGCACCTTCGCCTAGCTTGTTTAGCAACTCGATCTCTTCAAATGGCTTCATGGATGTAAGAAATGATTATGAAGTTATCCAGTTCAACCATTTGGCCAAATAAAGAAATGAGTATACTCGCTTCAATTCAAATAATAGAATTTACAGCAGCTATAAATCCTAAAAGACTAATAAAATTGGTAGTGTTATAATTCCAATTTATTTTATTGGAAAAGAATTGCCAATTATTGGTGAACCTTTTATAAATTTTAAATTGGTTGCCTCTACCATTTGTGAGTCGAGGATAATTGAATTATGGAATAAAGTTCATCTTTTACCTTTATGATTATTGCCTCTATTAAATAATAGTTAAAGCTATGGTTAATTAATAACAACACTAATTGTTTGCCTGATTATTATTTACCTTGATATGGATATTTATATATACGATTTGAGCAATAACAGCACTCGATCGTGGGAAGAAGTAGCAGGCCACTTACTGTAATATCACTGCTATTTGGCAGGAGCAACTATTTCGGCTGATTCATAACTTGAACTGCAATCAAAAATCATGAATGCGCCTGTAAAGTATATATAAAATGACTCAGGTCTCCTCTCATTATTCGCAAAAAATAGCCATTATATGCCCAGGATAAAGATGTTCATCAAATATTTTCTTCGGCAAATTTCAGTTCGCATTTTGCGGCATCGCAAATATAAAGAATAAAATCCAGTCCACGGCTCTTGTTTGATAATGAAGTGCGTTAGTTTAAATACTCATTTCAAAACACCGAGGATATTGATCCCCATAGATAGAATTAGCTCATAAACTCTCTATTATCAGGTTCGAAGGACTGGAGATAAGCCTCACTATAATAGATGGAGACAATAGGCAAAAATTATCCAAAGATATTACAAACAGCCTTTCATGATAATTGATAGATGAGGTGAATAAAATTTCATTGAGATATATTATGTTCGGGGTAGTAAATGCGTAAATTAGACAAACTTTCAAAAGAATGGTCGATCGACGAGAATCTATGACTCGTTGGACCAGACCATTGCATTCCAACTTCGTTGGTAACTTTTTATGGATCCCTTGCCTCATAGTTTTATCTTTAAATTGTCCTTTTTTGTCGGTTTGGAGTCCTTAAATAGGGTTTTCTGAAATTCTTTGGCGAAATAAAACTTTTTAACTTGATACTGGGTCTTAAATATTTGCAGGAGTTCATGTAGTGGGCTTGACTGTGACAAAAGAAGCAAGTTTCTCCCAAAATGGTTTCGTTGTTGTATAGAATCTTTTATTATTTCATCAAAAAGAAGGCTTCCTAAATTCAAAAAGAAGTACTTTTAATTCCATGAATCTTCTATTCCTTAAAAGTTATAAAAATTATTTCCTGTCAATTGTCTGAGCAACTACAAAGGAAGCACTTTCATACTTCAGTTTAGGAGTCGCAATTCCGCTTAAAAAAGGAGAGAAGCAGCCAAATTATTATCGTGTGATGTCATCAGAGTATTTCAGGTGAGTTTAAGTCACTCTTTTGCAGATACCTTAGTTTATATAATACAATTTAATTCGATGGGGCAGCAGGATCATTTTGTATCTTTAGGGAAAAGTTTATTAGTGAATTAATCCCATCAGCTCATCACGAAAAATTAATCGATCAGTTAGCGGAGAAATCGAGAGCAGCTGCTCAAAGATAGAAAAATCGAATTTGGCATGAATTGTGTGAGTTTGATATGCCTTTTTAGCTGATGGAGCGAGAGACTCGATGAATTCACTGCTCGAGGTATATCTTCTAAAAACATAGGAAAGATAGGTAATAAGTTTAGTTTGAAGAGAACTCTTAACTCTTAGCGTATGCAGATATCTTTTGGCTAAAAATTGATATCTTTTAATTTGCTTACTTCTCTCCCTTTTTTTGGAAATTACATCGTATATGGCGTTGAATATATAGGAATAAATCACCAAAGGGAGAAGGAGGATAAAACAAAGATAACCTGTCTCTATTGGGTTCTGAGGAACAAGATCACCATATGCAACTCCTGACAAAATACTCGTTGAGAAATAGAAACAATAGGTATATCTAACCCAGAAAGACTACTCAATAATATTGATATAAGATTGAGAGGTAAGTAGCCAATAGGCCGAGGGTCCATAGTCATCATAGTAGTTGGACTGTATGAGATTATAGTCTATGAGATAGAAAAAACAGCCCATGATGTGGCATAGCAACGCCAAAAAGAAAATGTTTTTCATAATTTAGTAGATGAGCAACGCATTGAAAGTCTTAAGAGCATATCGCTTAATGTTCTTGTCAAATTGAAACACTTTTATGATTTTTATAAAAACTATAAAATTGAAGGCTGTTTTGTAGTCATGCAGCTCATTAAAAGCTGCCTGAAAAATACTGATGATGAGACTAAATAAGTCAATCCAGAAGTATATGCTCTTGACGTACTAAAGTGCAATTTTCTTACGTTCTGTGATAATAATGCCCTTGCGGATGAAGCAAGTGTTAAAGCTGAAGAGGATATCTAGTATAAGTATGAGAATGAGAATTCGATCGAAGTAGTGATACAAAATGTAGCTCAGAAATTATTATTATTGGAAACATTGCACCATGATGGTCAGCACAAAGTCGGAGACGATATAGATCAGCACAAAGAATTACCAGAGGATGGCCACCAGAGATATCGGAAGGAATAGCGGAATCGATGGATTATTTGATGAAATTACCATTATTATAATAGAAGCCAACAACAGAAAGGCAAACTCTAATAAATATTTTATCGTCATGAGTAAATGAATCAAAAATATAAAAATATATACCAAGAGGATTAAGGTCAGAACACTTTTTTACGTTTTGTTTTAGTTGACTTTCTACGCTGACTGCCAATGATCCATTCTCCTGCAAAAATTACGAATATTACTAATAAAATGAAGCAAATAATCCATTTCAACTGTCCATTTTTGGCCTTGTGATATCCGCTTGATGATGGAGATCGAAAGTTCTTTTACTATTCAAATTCTGAGCCTTAAGGTGGTAAGCATCTTGACTAGAATGGTGAGTTAGATTAATCTCTTTCTGCCGCCTCTTGGATTAATATGTTTTATCTATACGAATTTTTGATTCGATGGGATTCATAATTATGTTTGGTTCTCTATTACTGTTCACAATTTACCATTTTTGAGACTAATTTAAATCCAAGATTATTGTTTCGTTTATAGGGTTGACCATAGGAGCTTGATCCTTCATAACTTCTTTCCATGATATCACTAAGGGATTTGCCGATCTCAACTGATGACTCAATTGAACCATTATATCTATCATCATAGTCATTATAATAATCATCGTTCTCATTTTATATCTCAAAGTTTTTCGGAGAATTATTAGCTATTTATTCCTAACTTAACACTTGAGTGATTTTTAAGTCCACCAAATTAGAAACTACTCCATCATTTTCATTTTATTATTCCAGTCCTTTTTTACTATCAGTTTATTAGTCCTAAAGGGAGTCATCTCGAAGTAATACAGGTGAACGAGAAGCTTAAGAATCATTAATTTTAAGTTGAGGTGATGAATAAAACATTTTAGATTAAATTTGTTTGGACCCTCTTTTTATCTTTTCTTCTTCTTGTTTTGCCAATTATAAATCTAATACGTTTTTAATGCTAAGTAAAAATTATAGATGAATCTTCTCTTTTTGAAAAACGCATGTTAGTCTAGATGTCTTTGATATTAACTGATGCTTGATTTTCTTCCAGCCATCCAGGATTGCCTCTGGATTTGAATTATAATCTTTATAAAATGTCATCAACTCCTTTTAACTACTCAATATTTCTTTTTCATAGGCCACTATTAAGGGTTTTACATCAAAAACAGCCGTATCCATATGAGTTTACACCATATCCTGAACATTCACAAAGTAAAGACTCCATGAATATTGAGTGTTTGATAAATTAGTCAGTCGAAACAGGCTGGGCTAATAAGATGAAAACAAGTAGTGACTCTCTTTGGTGTTGTGCTTTACGTCACTTTTGAATGATCCAATTACTTGCATACCTGAGTGATGTGATGAATACCTTTCTCAATGTAAAGTATAAAATTTTTGGTGCGTCCTGCTTAAAAAAGCAAAGAGCGAGGTTTAATTTCCAATTGAAGATCTCCCACGGTTCCTATTATTTTTTTGAAATTCATCCACTTATTTAATTATAACATTAAAAAATGAGTTTACAAAATTAATAGGGTAAGTTTAGTAAAATATAAATACGCCAGCATTTCTCAATTTATTATTTTAAAGATAAAGCTACAATATGAGTATATTTGTTTTATTTGGCTATTCTCTATTTTATTAATTCTTGTAATTGCATAATTTATACATTGCCAACAACATGGAAGGCCAAAATATTTATTCAAAGCAGCCTAAATAACCATTCAAATAAACTGCAATTGGTAGTAACCTAACTTCTACTCCATTTGTAACTGATAACAACTCTCAAAAGACTCTGTTCAAGCACATTTAAAAGCATCTCTTTCTAATAGCTTATAATAGAGGCAAAGACGAAATTCCACCTGAAGAAATAAGTATGTTTTGATGCATGTAGTGGTGTTGCAACAACCGCATAAAAAAATCAAACTTGCAAATGAAGCGTAGGAACTCACGAAAATGCTTCTAAACGTTGGACTATAATCGACAGAAACAGAGCAGTTGTTTTTGACAAGGTAAATAATTTTTGATAAAGAATAAACCCCAAGGAAAAATAGTAGATCCAGCAAGAGATCAAACAAAACGTTAGTCGGGCTGAAGGATTCAGCAGTCAAGATCGGCAATAGCGACGAAAAATGCTATTTGATAGCTGTCCTGCAAGAGCAAGACTAATGGATAGAGCAAGCGAGGAAGTAATAGCGAATCGCAAAATTCGCATTGTGAAGCTGGACAGTTTGGCACAAGGAAAATCCGTGAAAGGAGTCATTGAGTTAGGCGGCAGGATGATGGAGTACGAGTATTAATTGATTTATAAAGAGATTTGAACATCAGCGATGAAAGTCAAAATTACTATACTCTTGTTAGAAGAAAGGTGAAGACCGACTAAGCCTATCCGCGTGTTACACTCGATACTAGTTTGCTCGCTCCGATTGACTTTGAAGTTGAACAAGGAATTGACGAAGAACACAATGAAGATGAGTTCGATAGTAATAACTCAGATAACCCTGACTACGACTACCCCGAGGAAGAATATTCCTCTAAAAGTTCGTAAGATATCATCCACAATCGAGATCAATCGGAAGAATATGAATTCTATTAGAAGGAGGACAATGGCGAGGATTAGGAATAACTCTACCGCAAATACCTGCGTAGATGTCGCAACAAATAGCAATAAATAGAAGGCGAATATTCCTATGAGTAATATGATTGATTCATTCTCTTTTATTGGTTTACATTTTTTATGATTTATGGATTATATATTAATAAATCATCACGTTTAAAAAGTTGTCAGCTAAACTGGCTCATTGATCAGTGGATTTTGGTTAGTTGATAGTTCTATTTGTGGATTGATCTTATAAGTTGCCTGATGTTCTTGTCCGAAATCTTTGCCAAGGAGAGAGTTTAAACTATGAAGAGGACTGACTGGTGTTTCAAAAGATGATTTTACTTGCTAGGATGCTGCAGTGTTATTGATAGGAAAGTTAGTCAATGCTGATCTATAATTTGTATCATTGTTTCCCAATAGATTGAATTTAAGTTCAGGAAACAGTTTGGAGGTTTCGCTGCCACTAGTTGTTATTTTTTCTCCATAAAGTGGATGTGGGCTGTAGGGCTTGTATGTGCTAGTATAGTTTGTAAAATTGGGATAAAACTATTTAAAAGCAAGAGGAGACGAACTAAAATTGGTGTTATAGCTTGGTAGCGGATCTAGGAAAGATTTTGAAAGAGATGAATTATAGCCATTGATATCCACATGAACGTGACTGGTACTATCCAAAGGAATGACAGCTGCGGGTTGCTTTTATTTTCCAAAATAGAAATTAGCATTTACTTTATTACTAGATTGACTCGCCTGCTTGAAATCATTGAAGTTGAATGTTGATATAGAATTGGATGGGGCCGAACTTGCTTTCAAATTTATATTATTATATGGAAGCGAGTTTGTTTTGAAATTTATTGTGTTTAAAGGAGGTGGGTTTATCTTTATATTAATAGGATTTGACGAAAGAGAGTTTGTCTTGATATTTGTTGTACTTAAAACTGTATGGCTAACATTGTTATTGTGATTGAATGAGTTAAGAGCAAAATTATTTATGGGCGGTTGGACATATCCTGCGTTGATTGTCTTTTGAAAGTCGTTAGAGTGATTTTGGTACGGTAATCCAGTAGACATGGTATTTTGCAACAACTTTGATTGATCTTTGCTGATAGCTACTCGACTTCTTTTTATGATGTTCGGGATATAGTTTTTAAATTATTAAGTGATGAAATGATTCATAAATTTTCGAGCCTCTCTGAAACTACTTGTTTTTTATCGAATTTATTCACCAAAATCGTTGGGGAATCGGCCCTGCTATGTTTTACTTTAGATAACGTTGACTAAATTTTTAATCATCTAAGACTCATCTCTAAGCTAAGGAGGCACCATATCATATTCTTCAGGTCGAGCATTGGTGCTTTTAAGTGTATTAATCAGATGACTTGGATGATTTAAAGCCCAATTTTAATTTACCCAAACTTTGATCTCTCCCAAATCGTTTATTCCAATTAATTCGGCGTTGATATGAAGAGGACCCATTTTATGGTAGATAACTTCAAAGGATAACAGAGTTTGCTTTAAAAATTGTAAGCTTTCAGCAAAGGTAAGCTGAGGCAATTCACCGAGACGGTACTCTATTCTCTCTGAAAACACATTAATATTCATGTTTTCAGTGCATTTACACATATCAGACATGGGTTGTTTCTTTTTCTTGGGATTGACATTCTCCTACAAGAACTCAACCTAATATACTCGTACAAGTCCCTGATCATTGTTCTTTCTGTAGCCGTATATACTCTCCTCGGTATCAAAGTTATAGGTACTGTCGAGATAGATTGATCTCTTCTCTGCCAATTTAGCATCTTCCACTCTTTTGTATATCTAAACGCCATTATGATTGGTAACTCGCTACCAATGATAGATTGACTGTTTAGATTTCAAAGGATCGTTACCCATTTTGAATAAAATATATTATTACTGGAAAAGAAGGATATCGATTGACAAATTTGAGCCTATTATTTAGCAAAGATATTTGATATTCTATTTTCAATGAGAATGAAGAATGGCTGATACTTTATCGAAAGATTTACAGTTTGTCAATATTTTATAAACCTTATAAGAGAATCATGCCTCGCAGAAGATAAAAACGAACAGATACTTAGAATTCAGATGATTACGAAGAACAAAATAAACAAGACAAAGTAGTCCACTTTGGAACAGTCAGATTCAATCGTATGCTTGCTCCTGATTAAATTGAGGGAGATGATTCATCCAGATACTCCACTCTCGCTTGGTCTAACACTCTTCAGGCCCAGCGCCTCCTTCTTTGGCCTTAAAGAAAGCAACTTTTCCGCAGGGCTCTCGAATGTCTGCCATACTCGTATAAAGTATGGTAGATGTACCTATCATAATTTGTTGATTTTTGCTCATCAAGATCTCTTCAATCTAAAGAATGGGCAGAGTTAAATGCTACTTTCTAAGAAGCACTGGCAAAGTTACCCAAAATGCCTAGAATCTGGCTAATGTTCGCCGAAGCTCTCGAGAAACAGGAATTAGTAAGTCGAGCGAGAGAGGTCTACAACTGGTCTTTTAGAAATTTACCTCTTACTCAACATTAAAAAATATGGAATAAGTTTTGCGTTTGGTCCATGAAGCTGGATAACTGCTCAACAGCTTTGAGAATCATTCCAAGATATCTGAAGTTTAACCCCGATTTTAAGGAAACCTTCTCCGACTACTTGATCGAACGGCAACTCTACGATCGTGCGGCTGGAGTAATTCAGGCTATTTTGGATGACGATGGTTATCATAGCAAAGCAGGTAAAGATAAAAAGACATTCTACTTTGACCTTATTGATCTAATTACACAGTTTCCTGACAAAATTTCATGCATTGATCCTTACCAAGTAATACGAAATGCTTTGACACTATATCCTGAGGATTCGGGTAAGGTTTGGGTCAAATTAAGCGATTACTTCGTTCGATTGGGAGAATTTGAAAAAGCCAGATAAATTTTATAAGAGGCAATTGAAGCAGTCGACAACGCCAAGGATTTTGGAATTATCTTTAGTGCCTATGTTAAATTTGAAGAATAAATGATAACAGCCTTGGCAGATACCAATATTCGCTCGGAATACGAGGTTATTGAGAAAGATAATGTGGATTACGAAATTTAAGTAAGACTGCAGAGATTGCAAAATTTATTGAAAAAACAGCCTTTCCTTCTACATAGCATTGCGATTAGAAAAAATCAAAATCAAATACAACCTTGGCTTGGATTGGTTCGCCTACACATGGCTGCTGGGGAAAGAGAGGATGCACTAATAATAATTTAGAGAGCTATTAAATCAATCAACCCCTAATAAGCGGAAGGTAAGCTTTCCTAAATTTGGATTGAATACTCTCAAATTTTACAGGCATCAGGTGAACTTCGAAGATGTAACGAGGTGATGCACGAAGCAACCCAGGTCAATTTTAAAATGAACGAGGATAGTTTTGCAATTTGGAGAAGATGGGCTGAGCTGCTAATCGAAGAGCATTACTATGAAGACGCTTTGAGAGTGGTTAAGCAAGTGTTATTTAAAAGAAGGAGTGAGCATGACTCTAAACTAAAATATACAGATGACTCTCTCAAGAATCACGTTACTCTATGGCAGCTGTATATTGATTTAGAAATTAATTTGGGAAACTTTGAAAGTGTGAAGACAGCCTTTTAGCGTTGCAAAGAGCATCGTAGTTTAACACCCATTATGCTTCTCAATTTTGCTAATTTTCTTTGGGACTCAGCTTACTTCGAATAAACCTTTCGTGTATTTGAGTTTGCACTGTCGAATTTCAAGTGGCCAAGTCTACACTAAATATGGTTGGCCTACATCAATAAATTTATCACTAGACATGGCAATACAGCAATTGGAGTCGAAAGAGGACGTTCGATGTTTGAAAGATTGCTCAAAGATGTCCCCAAGGAGCATGCGGGCATTTTTTATTTCATGTATGCTGAGTTTGAGGAGCAATATGGTTTATACTCGCATGCTGTGGAAATATATGATAGATTGGTGAGAGCTGTCCCTGCTCAAGAGAGGTTTTAAGCTTATTCCATCTACATCACTAAAGTGGCTAAATTACTCGGAATTACTAAGACAAGGCCAGTCTTCGAGCATGCTCTAAGAAATCTTGGCTCAAAATAACTTCTCTTGATTGGAAGGAAATACGCATAGCTTTAAACTAATTTGGGCGAAATAGAGAGGGCAAGAGGCATTTTTGGACATATCAGTCAATTTACCGATCCCAGAGACGACATTGATGCTCTTTGGAGAGATTGGTAAAAATTCTAAGTTGAATACGGAGAGAAGGAAAGCTACAAGGAATATTTAAGAATCAAGAGATCAGTCGAGGCTAAATTCGCAATGTTACCCCCAGACCTCGATAAAATCGAAGCCGAAATTAGGAAAGGGCTGGCGGAGCAGTGATAAATTAGACCAATAATCTTTTAGTATTTGTTGATGAATCATATCAAATCATAATCTTATAATTTACAGATGAGCAACGAGAAGGTAATCCTCTCATCACTTAGGCTTTGGAGGAATAAAACGATAGGCTAACCTCCTAGCTGAGGAAGCTCGAGGAGGAAAGAGAGAACTATCAGCATGAATTCCGCAAGGCGATCCTCGAAGTATGATTTGCGTAGATTCAGGCAAAAGCACAACTAGATTTTCAGACGAGAAGGGCAGACGAATACGAGGAAAAATACAAGAGCACTCTTCAATATAAAAACCAAGAAGATACGGTGATTTAATTAGACCAGAAACTGAGGGAGAAGGAGGATGAAGTCATCGCCTATATGCAGGCAGATGAAGAGAAAGGTCAATAAATTAAGGGATTGCTGTAGGAGATATAGTAGTTGAAAATATCCAACTCGAACCTCGAAAATCAGTTGTATCAAATTAAGGAGGTAGTTTATGATACAATTACGGATAAGAATAATGTTATCGATGACTTAAACAAACGGTTGGAATAATATCAGGATATAGAGAGCTCTAATAATCTGAAAGAAGTCATAATATCCCTGGAAGAGAAGTATCGGGATTTGGAGGAGGAAAATTAAAAGGCCAAGATAGAGTATGAGGCCATGATGAAGGATAAGGAAGAGGAGATAGAGGAACTCCAGGAAAAGATTGGACTTTTGAAAGAGAAAAATGATGAGAGAGTCAGCAGATTGGAGCAGGATATCGCCGACTATGAAAAGCATATCGAAGAAATGGCTGCAGAGAAAGATCATGAAGACAATCTTTAGGAAAAGTACTATCTCATTGAGGAGAGACTCAGAAAAACAGAGAAAAAATTATTGGAAGTTTAGCATAGTACTGCCGAAGAAAAAGCAGAGCTGGTCCAAGAAATCCAGAAACTGGAATTAGAAAATGAAACAGCAAAAAATATTACAGATTAGTGGAAATAGGTCAAAGTAAAAGTTAAGTAGCTTGAGAAAGATATAATAGCTAAGAGGAAATAGGCTGATGAGGCTCGATAAAAGATGTAAAAGTCAAATCTGGAGTGGAACCGTAAGATTAGTCACCTCGAAAATTAAAAGAAAATCATCAGTGATAATCTCAGTATCAAGCAGCAGTAAATTGAAAAACTCAAGGCCTAGATCGAGTAAAAATCAAGGAAAATTCTGGAAGAGCCGACTTTAAAAAAATAAAAATCATTTTCAATGGTGTCTCCCCAAAAGCAGCGAGAGGATGAAATTATATTAATTTAAAAAATCAAAAAGCAGAATAAAGATTTAGAAGAAGCAGTATTAATATCTCTATTTAGAATCAATCCCTTAAGAAAAAACTGGAAGAACAAACAAAGGAACTGCAATAAGCAAGACAGAAGATGCTGCAAGCTAGAGCATCGGAAAATACCAACAGCGAGCTCAATAAATTAAAGGTTCAAATCGAGGACCTGACCTCCTATCTAAAAAAGGTCTAAGTAGACTATTTTTTAATCAGAGTGACATGCTCATGAAAAAGATCACCCATGCTGAGGACTAAAACTTCTGGTCCATTAAAGAGAAGAAGTACAATCTAGAGATTGAGAATCTAAACCGTAAATACAAAAAATAGAACTCGTAACTGCTGGAGCGTATTGATCGTATGAAGAAACTGGTGCCAAAGGACAAAAAGACTGATTACTACCAATCTGGGTTCAAATGATATTCCCTTGATAGAATGGTAAAGCAGACTAATATATCATCATTTCTTTGATTATATCAAACACTCCTTGGTGATTTCGTCGTGCGTGTCGATATCAATATCCTTAAAAGCAGAAGTTTGGATATCGAGATGGGTAGAAACCACATCTTGGATTGTTATGAATTTGCGAAATAATAGATCACGCATATTTAGCACTATTCGATAGATGAATAAACTTAGAAGTAAACCTTACAGGTACATCAAAAAGAATTTCAACTAGATAGAGGTTTGAGTATTGAGAGTCACCACTATCAGCACAACAGTCAGTAGCATAAGAAAGAGGGATAACAAAATATTTAACAGCTTTTTCCATGTCAACTCAGGTTAGTATTTAAAGTGCGGTTTCAGATATAAACCTAAGGACTCTTGGCATCGATCGCATTTAACATCAGTTGTCTATTCGTAGATCTGTTGTTAATATTTAAGGATGAAGCACTGTCGATGACAGAAATAATAGCACTTACAAAGCGAGATGCAACCTTAGTGAGTCAGATTTTTGCCGCATTCTTCGCACTGTTCTCCCAATCGTTTGGCCCACTGATCAGGATGATAAATGATTAGATTTCTTTTAATAAATTTCTCGAGATAGGCTCCCATGTTATTTTTCTAAATTCGGTATTAATCTTAATAATAATTCAAAAGACTCAATAATAATTAAAGCAGTAGCGGGCGTTATTTTAGGGAAGAAACATCCGAGGAAAGTCAACAAATATCTATGCTATTTTAATATATTAAATGCCTTTGTATGCTTTGTTGTTATAATCATTTTAAGTTAGATGCAGAACAAGAAGAAGAAAACTAAATGGATCAAGAAGGATAACGTCAACAAGCCTGGACTTCGAAAGAGTCATAAGTTTAGCAAAAATCGTAATACTTTTTATAGTTAGAACCTGCACCAAGAAACCCATAGAAGACAGAAAAACAGAAAAAGATTAAACATCATACCGACACCATGTCCAAGGCCATTAACAAGAACATCGAAGGTGCCATGAGAGAAAGAGCCATTGCTGCCAAAGAACACTTCCGCTGCTTGAAATGATCGTTGTTGTGAGCTCTAACCATTATCTAAACTACCTGAATACCCATTTATTATCAATTAACTAATCGAACAAATCATAAAGGAATCATAAAGTGATGCAATGCCATAATTATCAGAAATAGAAAGTGTCCTTCACATTGTGTCTGATCTACTCCTCCTCGCTGAGGCAGTTCTTGAAATGCTCTATTTTTTTACTCAGCATGTTATACATCTTTAATTTTTTCTTTACGACTGCCTGCAGCTTTTAGACATAAGAATCCACATCGAAATCCACGTAGCCGACGCCTTGAACTTTAGAAATGAGTTCACTTTCTTGAGTGAGCAGTTTAGCGTCCTCCTTGATAGCGGCCATATGAGTGGCAAAGACTTCTTCCTGTTCCTCTAGAATGTTGGTGACTTTTTCCTGAAACGCGAAGTATTCCTCTCCAACGTTGTTATTCTTAAGTGTTGACTTCATAATGTTGACATCCTCTTTGATTTTTTTCTTATCAACCCTGTCGACCTTGGAGTGCACTACCTCTTCAATTTATTCCTCAATATGATCCTCTTCTTTATCGTTGATATTGTTCTTTTGAAATTTCTTTTCTTATAAACTCTTATTTGGATTAATGACCGGAAGGTTGGGCTGTTTCTTTGTGGAGTTTGATCGGTTGTATTCTACTTTTTTCTCTTCTTTTTTGATTGCTTCTTTCTTTGGTTCTTCCTTCTTTATTTCTTCTTTTTTCTTACTATTTACTGCCGAATTATTGGGCAGTGGAGGCGCCTTTTTTTCAGGAATCTTTTATGGTATTTTCTCTGCTGCTTTTTCAGGACCAATGCTTTTATTTTGAGTAGGTTTATCCTTTTAATGTTTGATATGCTTGAGGGACTATATCTTTTGGACATGCTCTTTTGAAAATTAATTTTGCACATCCACACTTTCACTATTGTTCTTCTTCTCATACATGTCATTCAGCATTTTATGCATCTCAGAGTTGTCTTTTAGACGGTCGGCGTAGCGAAGTGTGTTTAGACTGTGGTCGGCTGAGGAAGAACCAGGAGAAATGCAGGCAATCATTATCACTTTCGATTTGTTGGGCTTTGAAATAAATGAGTCTCGTAAAATTAATGTTAACTTTGAGGCTCGAAAGGGAACATGCTCAGCTTTATCTCCCATTGCTCGAATACATTCCTTGAGTGCTAATAAGCTACATAATAACTAAGCTACCTTTTATTAATTTATGCACCTTCCATTCTTCTCTGTCTATTATTGCTCTGAGTATCTTGCGCCCTCTCACTGCCAGCGAGATCAACCAACACCAATTTACCTACATCATTACTGCCTTTTCTGATAAAAACTTGACAAATAGAATGTGATCGCGAGGATGTGTCGTTGGCTGCAGTGGCATAAGTGGTCCTTGCCTTATTAGCCATGTCCATAACTTCGAGTAGTTCTTTGGAATTGGATGCGGTTTTCTAAACAATCCCCTGAATTTGTATATTATTGCTCTTATCCTCCATGATGTTTAGCAGATTCTTGTCATTAAGCAGATCCAAACATCTCCCAGCGTATATTTCGAAAAAGGTAATACTTACATCATAATTACCCTTCAACATCTAAAAAAGTTATTCCACCAAGTATTGCTGTATTTGGTTCATCGTGAAGGTTTTACCAGAGCCAGTCTGCCCATATGCAAAGCAAGTGACTACGCCGCTGTTGATCAACAGTGGCAGTAACGGCTTTATCGAGTGTTGATAGATGTCAGCTGAATCCTGAATGGGGAAAGAGTCACCTCTTCCTCGTTAAAGGTATTATCGAAGGTAAAATTGTGGTTTTCCACGTATTTTGTTATTCCATCCACTTTAAACTTTGGCTCGTGCACTCTCACTTGTGGGTTTGCGGCAGAAATAGAGTCAATTTATCCATTCGCTTCCTCCTTTTTGAAGATAGGCCTTTTGCGAACGCAGACAGTCAGCTAAATCAATTTAATTGTACTTTGTTTTCGACGCTGCTGACGTGTGGAGACAGTATCTTTTCCTTGAAGCGACTCTTGTCAATCATAATTTCGAAATCAATGTCAACATTCTTGCCGCTGGCCATGTTGTAGGCCTTTTTCTCCTCCTTCTCTCTCTTCATGTCCTCCATTTTGACTCTGCGTTCCTCTCTTTACCGTTCGATGCGTTTGATTTCGTTAAGGGGATTGGCTTTTTTATCCTGGCTTCCGCCCTTCATTTATATAATTTAAATAATTCAACTCAATCTGCTTTTGAGCATTAAATGCAGCATAGAGTCTACCTATAACCTTTGATAAATTTGATTTTAAATATACGATGAAGAAAAGATAAAATTTGAAAAACAACAACCACCCGCAATCAGCAAAACAATGTATTATTTGCAAAATTAAAATGGCTAATGTCACCGTTATCGAGATATCTGGTAAAATTAACAATAAAAAATACTTTCAGCCTTTTCAGCGTAGGGCCTATTCGCAGCAGCTGACACATCAGCTTTCATTTAGAGGAGTTATATAAAGTAAAGTATGCTTTAGAGAGGCAGATTATTTGATGAATCAGCATGAATATCTGAAAAAATATAATAATTTCCGGATGACTGTAGCCAGTATTAAAGGAGTTATTATGGAAAGAGTAAATAGAGATTTTTTGCAGCCTGTATTTCATTAAATGGTTATATTTAGCAAGATTATGGATAGTCGAAAAGCTAGACTGAGCGAAGGAAGACAAAACGATCAATTTATTTAAAAAAGGCGTGGCTCGGGAGCATCCACATAAGTAGGTCAAAAATCTTAAAAAATAAAAAAGATAAACTAGTCTTAACTTGTATAGCAAATCAAGGGGGGATCAAAGAGAAGATTGAGCCGCAATTTATCTTCAATGTTCCAGCAAATTAATGAGAATGTGGAATTTCATCCTAGTCTAATTTCTGAATTTATAAATTACCGCTCAAAGCATGAATTAGAAAGGGTAGATGTTTCAATGGATTCAATGTTCAAACAAGAGATGTAGGATAATTTCAGCGCCATTCAGTTCCCTAAAATAGCCATTAGCAAGAGTTATAACCATATTTTTCCAAAGATGTAGGATAATTACGGTTTTAAGGTACGATAAAAAATAACTGAAATCCACAAAAGTCATAAAGAGTATGAGCTATACGATAATAAAAAGAAACTTACCAGCCGTGAGTAAATGAAATTTATTAAATAAAACATCCCTTTTCGAGCTCAAACTGATTACGACTGTGCAGTCATTAAGGCAAAACAAAAAGCAAGTAAAAGTATCAAACAATAATCCAAGTAGAAATTTTACAAACTAGGAATAACTTCGGCTAGCAAGAAAAAATAAAATCTGAAGGCTGGCAGTCTAACAAAACTTCGATTAGCAAAAAAAATATGAAAATATGAAAACATTAATGATTTATTTTATAACTTATTTTACATGATCAAAGATACTCAATCAATTTTCTTGCCACTTAAAATAGTCTTGGCCTCTTAGAGCTTCATTCGCTGTTATTATCGGGGGTTATATCGTGTAATTGTTTTCATGAAATTTATCAATACCCAAAGATGCATATAGACTTGGAACAAACAAACCAGCCACATTGTATGCAGATTATTTTCACCAGAATTCTCTAGTCTCATTGACATCCAAATCCAAATAATTATGGGAAAGAAGTACTGTATGGCCAAACTTAGTCCTTTTCTATACAACTTCTTAATGAAAATAAGGCTTTAGGGCATGACCAAGAACAGAGCACCAAAAATCCACATATAATATTGCATTGTGATAACTTTATTGAAAGTAACAAAAGCAAAAGTTGCCAAGAAATGAAGATAAAAAGGAGAATAGCTGCGAATATATTTAAAACTTAGTGAGATGAGAATGTATAAGAAGGGTACTATTCTGACAAATGACCTGGAAAAAGAATCTGAACCCTGTTGATAGTTGAGATATATTTCATAAAAGAATGGAGAGAAGGAGTGACGATTGTCTCTTCTTGTTAGATGATATAGGTAAGATTATTCTATGAATTTGAATCCATAAAGCCAGTAAAATATCGCTCCTAATATCAAAAACACTCCTCCTGAAATTATCCCCATCTCAACAATGACCTTTAAAGTGTGTCGAAGTTTATTCTCACGAATCGAATGGTATTCGTACATAATTATTAGGGGCAATAGAATTATAGGGTAGAATCTCACATGCACCCATAGTCCATAAATCGCATATGCAATATATCTTTTATACTTCTAAGGTTGAATAATTTACACTTTTTTAGAGGTGAGCTGCAAGCTAGATTGATTGCCAGATGCCTATCCACCAAACAAGTAATACCAGAAAGCGTACATGAGAGCAAGCGTAATACTCTCACAGCTTCCTCGTACTGTGAGATAGATAAACAAAGGATTGTAAGCGTACAGTTTTGCAGCCCGACTTGCATTGAAAAAGCTGGTTGTTTAAAATTTAGGATTGTTATGACGTGAGAGTATGGCGTATAAAAAACCTATTGCGATAACATCGAATAGGGCAAGCAAGATTTTGCCAATTGATTAGTGAATTGTATAGTTTGCAGTCATTAAGTAGGAAAGGAGAGGAGAATACCTATAGGTTTGCCTATCATATGGAGATGGATAGAGGGTTGCATCAGAGTAGACTTTGTAATCGATATCTGTCAAGACTAATGACTGACTATAGACATTTTAAAAGGCAGAAAGCAATAGGATACCAGCGACTCGTATCGCAAATCCCCAAGCAGCTATTTTGATCCAACCTAATTATTCCTTCATTTAATATAAAATTATAAGCAAATCCATACTCAATATTATTTATTGCTTCAACAAACCTTTGACTCAAATACATTTAACTTGTATTTTACATTGTTAAGGTAAAATCTTGAGTTATTAAGAATCATACTAATTCATGTACCTCTGTTTTGGCTTTGATTATGTCCTGTACAGTCTTTTCTCGAATGGCCTCGCATTCCATCAATTTTCTGTTTTTCTTTGAGACGAAATATTTTTAAAACAACTTCTCTCTATTTCCTCCGAGCTCCTCTATTAAACTTTTGACTATTTCTGTTGTAGGCTTGATATGAATGTTTCTCTCAAACAAGAATAGTTCTGAGTACTTAGGCCTTGGTGTCAGATCTTAAAACGAAACTGCAGCTCGATTCACTAATTTTATACGCTAGGCTATGAGGGAGTCATTTTATTTTTAAACTTTCTAGATGACTTCTCTAATACCGATCATTTTGGTCATAAGCTAATCAAATCTATCTTTCAGATTCAAAAGATATAGCTCAGTCTTTTATTTCAGTACACTCAGATCATAATTCTTCTCTTCACACTCCGCATAATCAACTTGCAGACCAGCAACTTATTTCCTTAAACTTTAGATTTAAAGTGAGGCCTCTTCGTTTTTTCTGGCTAAAATGCGATACTCTTCTTCTTGACTCGATATGGCTTATCTCTGGTCCTCTACCTTTTGCTCTAAGGAGTGAACATACTAAACATTAGCTAATTTTTTATATTTTTGCACTTCCTGCTTTAGCACTGCAATCTACGCCTGAAAATTAAGTTTTTCTTGTTCTGCTTATCTTTTTTGTTTCATCAACTATTCGTGAATCTGATTGATTTTCTCATCTTTTATAGCCATCATATCCGCATGAAATTTATCAATAAATTTGCATGCCTTCTTATAGGACATACCTTATGGTAATCGATATTTTAGGGCTAAATCTCCCTAGTTCAAGAAAAGATAAGATTTTATCTTTACGTAAAGATCAGCGAATAGGCCCTTGAAATTGTTATCCACGTCACCGAAACTTTTGAGAATGAAGAGAGCATTCCGGATCATTTCTTATGGGTTTATTGATGACTATTATTGAAGAATAGTGCTTTGAAATTTATTTATGTTGTAACCCAGCTCTTTCTGCATAAATGAGGAACTACTGCCTGTAACTTATGAACCTCGCGATTCTATGCAATTGTCGGTAACAACTTAGAAATACGCACTTTTTATATCTTTTCTATCTTTTCGATCACCAAGGGTGGTTCCTTTCGTTCTGAAATTGGTTGAGGAAGTGCTTTCAGAGAATATTGCCTTTTTCTGGAGTTATTCATGATAAATTTATATGACTGGTGATTGATAATATTTCGTTGTAATGAAAAAGAGAATAGTTAATCACAAAATAAACAGACCCAGTTTGCAAAAGACCACATCCGCGATGACAAACATTCTGACTCATCGCCATAGTATCATCAGCGATACCCAGCCATTATTCTACAATAATAGCATGCTTTCTGTCCGCACTTCCTCTTTGCTTCAGTCTCAAAAAAGGATAGGCAATATTGAATACAAATTTAAAAATAATCAAACCGTAAAGAACGTATCTGACGAAAAGTCATTATCGAAGGAATTAAGTCATCAATATACAAAGTAAAGATCAATTTGTCAGTTAGCAACCAATAAAAGAAGAGACCAAAATACAAAATAAAAAGTAAAAATTATTTGCAGCAATTTGAGAAGTAAAAACTAAAGTTCCAAAACGAAAAGAATGAAGAGAATTTCATCTTATACTGAAGCATCAAATTAAATAGGAAAGAGACTGAAATCAATATCAAATAAAGATTTGGCCTTCAATATCATGGATTATAATAGTTTACTCCAGAAAACGAAAACGATACTCGAGAGCTATCAAGTTTATACCTAACATATCGAAGAGAAAAAGAATGAATATAAAAGTAAATATAAATAGGCCATTAGAAAATTAAGAAAGTATTAAAAAAAATGATAATATTAGCTTGATGAACTTGAGATGGACATTAATGATCAATTATTTACTACCTCTTTTTAATTTTTAATTAATGTATTGAAGCAGGAAATTACGAGCATAAATAAATGAAACTAATATTTTGATTGCCATTCAGCTATCATTGCAGAAAATAGATGCATTAATCAAAAATTCATTTATTTTAATGTTTCAATTAAAATAATTACGACTCCTTCGAGCCACTTATAACTTTAACCATTATATTTTAACTTCTCTCATTATATTGGTATTAATGAAGAAAAGCCCTAATTCTAAGAAGAATCATAAAGCCAACACCTTCTTCATCAAGGGCAATCACAAGACCTTTTATCATCAGACTGTTCATGTTACCTTCTAAGCGGAAGAGGATCGAGGATTTGTTCGGCCAGAGATGCGAGAGTTTGTCAACACTTCCGTTATTCCAACATTTAATAGGGATGGCAAAATTTATACTCCTGGATTTATTGTTCCTTCTCACTAATAAGAAGATTAGAGTCATCTAGATTACTATAACAAAAAAGTTGATAGCTTCATCTCTATCAAATAATAATAGATTGTATGTATGTAAATGATGTAGATGGTGGCTAGACCAAAAAATAAAGATTTTTGTAATGTCTGCAAGCATTCCTTCGATGATTATCTGGATGTAACGAATAGTTGATGCAGCATATACAGTCAGATAGGCACGATTATTGTTTAAGAATTCATCCATTTCATAAGAAAATTCGTAAATTATGCAGGATCTTTACAAAATAAACGACGCATAGTTCTTCACAAGAGTCCAATTACGAGGAAAGTTGTATTTCAGCGCTAAGCAGACAATCTGCTACAGGAAAGATGATTACTGCATTGATTTGAGGATTTGAGTATGTATACTTTGATAGAGGGTTATTTCCATCTTGATAGTCTATGAACAAAAAAATATTTTAATGCTTCTTCGAATGCCTTTACAGAATGTTGGTTTTAATATTTCTTTTAAAAATATTGCTATTGAACAAATTAAAAGTTAAAAAGCTGTTTTAGTCTTATAAATTAAATTTTAGATTGTTTATTTTGAATGTTTAAATCAATCATCATCCTCACCCTCACTGCAAAGATCTTTTCTCTTCATTTAGGACCATCCCTTCTGCACAGCTCTCTATCAAATGGTCACCTCCAAAGTGACAAAGTTAATCAACTCTACTTTTCAAATGATATCAATGCAATCTTAACGCAAGTTGATTTTGTTAGTCGCACCTTAACCACCAATGATAGCACCAAATTTAGTTTCTTAATTGCTTAATGCACTAAAATCAAATCGAGTGTTACCGCTCTTCAAAACTCTTTAACAAAGTACCACCTCCCAATCAATCAAGTCAATAATCTCTGTCCAGGGATTACGACATTCAACAGGTCGTAAATTCGTTTATAAATCGTGGGCATTGAAGAAGCTGTAAGTGCGATGAAAGATTATTAAGTTAGATGCGAGGATTGCGCTTTTATCCAAAGTGACATCAATCAAATTCAAAATTTAAGTAGTACATATACAAAACTCGTAAATCAAACTCTTGATCGACACTTCTGCTCTGCAGCTTCTCCTTTAATTTAAACTGCAAAAGGTGTTGTAAATCTTAACCTTTCATTTTATAAAAATAATCTGCAAGCAAAAAATTGGTATTATGGCTCTACAACTGCCAGTGATTATAAAATATATATGTTCAAACGAACCACCACTTTCAATTTAACAAACTGTCCCTTAAGCACTCCCTTTGTAAAGGATGATTAGCAAATTTGCTTCAATTGTCCAGAGGGAAGTTTATTCAATCTGGGAAAGCAAAAATGTGATACTTGTCGACCAAACTAAATACTGAATATCTAAAGCGGTAGTTGTGACAAATGTTATGGTGAAAAGAAAGTAGTTAATGGGTCTTTGCAATGTTTTCCTTGCAATCTTACAGCTGAGGAGCAACTAAATATAACTACTGGAAAGTGTTAAGCCTGTAGTAGGAATAGTTATTTTGATATTTTAACTTTGAGCTGTATTCAGATAAATTGTAGCAATACTACTCCAAAATTTAACAAAACAACAAAACGATGTGAAAGCTGTGGCATTTCTGAGATTATTGATCCTAATGATATGACAACCTGCATCAAGACAAACTATGTTGCGCTATGCCCTCCCTCAACTCCATTATATAATCAATTGACTTACACTTGCAGTGCTTGTGCCTCGAATACTGTTTATAACATAGCCACAAATGAATGCCTTCATCCCTCGACAGCAGCTCATCAATAAGTCTAAAAATATAAAATCCCTTTCTAAATTGCTTGATTTTCTGTTAATTGTATTAACTTTTCTAATATTTAATGAATGGAAGCCAAGCCAGATTATAAAGATAATTTATATACTAACTGCGATGATCGAAGAATCATCAAATCAAAAAGCTGAACGGATATTGCTAGAATTAAATAAAAATGGGCTAAGCTACCTCACCAATAGTAACTGTTAACTCACTTAGATCTTTACAGTGAAGCATATGAGTACTTTAAACAAGCAGAAAAAGGGCTTGCTGAAGAGCTGAAGATCAATTCATCTAATCAGAAAATAAATCAGCTGGCAGGCATAACATACAACAACCTCGCCTGCTATTATAAAAAGTATTCACAACATTATCCTTAGAAGCAATAAGCCTAAAGTAGCGTTAAGTTACTTGAAGAAAGCTTTATAAATTGAAGTTTACAAAGTGGAGGATTGGACTTCAACTGCAAGTACTCATCTGAACATTTGCGCAATCTACTCCTACCTAAAAAAACACCAAGAGTCAGCTGATCATGCCGAACTTGCATTAACTATGCTTGAGAAAGTTGACATTAAAAACCTGAAAGAAAGTCAAGTGGGAGGATAAAAATCATACTGCAATATCAAAATGCTTTCGCACTATAACTTAGCAATCGAACTTCAGCACTTACAAAAATATAGATAATCGAAGACTCACTATTTAAAAGCAAGGGAAATGGCCTTTATCGATGCCAAAAAGAACCACAATTTAATCAGTTCCATTGACCTCTCTATCTTACGAATTGAAGAAGAGTAGAAGCAGCAAAAGAAAAAGTTAGTTTAACTTTTGGCGAAGAGAAAAATACAGTAAGAGAAGGGAAATCATTAATCTATGCGTAGGAATAAAAAGAATTTCGGGGACGAAAATTAGTGGCGGTCCATCATTGAAACTCAAAAATATCAGTTCTATAGAAAATAAAATGAGACTAAAAGACATTTTCAAAGTTCTGAAAGAATTAGAAAATTGTAACCGATTAATAATAGAAGTCGTTCAAAGGTCCAATTAGGAGTGATATCATGAATTTCATAGGGTAATTGATATCCATATCCTGTACATGTTAAGGGAGTTAATTTCAATTACATGAAGCATTTATGTTGATAAATGCCAATTATATGAACATTTGACTTTATATCAATCACCATCATTTATCAACTGAAACTAAACTAGATAATTTTACGAGTATACTAATCTTAGCACAGAGGATAAGCTCTGGGACTATTAGTTTAATGTTTGTTAATTTAGCAAGATTAAAGTCAATATTTGGATAAACATTTTTTGCGTTTCAATGGAGATAAATTCCTCAGTTAGCACCATGAATGATAAAACTAAACTAAAAATGGTATTTTTGGGAGACCAATCAGTCGGAAAGTCTTCCATCATAGAAAAATATATCCATGATCGCTTCTAAGAATCTCTCAATGTACATTCTCTTTTATTCTAGCCAACTATTGGAATTGATTTTTTAGCGAGAAACATCAAATATAAAGCCAAAAGCTATCGGCTTCAGCTTTGGGATACAGCAGGACAATAGCGCTATCGTTCACTTATTCCAAGTTACCTCAAGAATGCGGATTTTGCACTGATAGTCTTCGATGTAACATCAAAAGATAGTTTTGACAACGTTTAATCTTGGATTAATCTCTTTAATTAAAACAAAAACAAAGAAGGCTTTACCTATTTAGTAGGAAACAAAATTGATTTGAATTGCCGACAAGTATCAAAGACTTAGGCAAAATGTAAAGCTGACAAGCTGGGTAAACCTTATTTCGAAATATCAGCAAAAAATGGCCAAAATGTTTAGGAATTATTCATGAAAATGATTTAGCAAGCAATAAATAAAACGCAGAAAGTAGAAATGGCAAATAATTTAAAGAAACAGATGATTGCAGCTCATTCTAGAATAGAAGAATAAAAATCGTCAAAAAGATTGTCCTCGCAAAATGCAAGAAAAATAACGGCTCAAAACGGATAAGAAGTGGCAATAATAAATAGCAAGGTTCTTAAAAACACCAAAATTGAAAAAGAGGGTGATGGCAAAAACAAAGGCTGCTGTTGATACTGACTATTTTTAAAATTATGCTGATTACGACTGGGAGTAGTTGGTCCTAAATTCGATTTATAGAAGATTAATTGTTATTTATTATGCTCAGAAAAGACGGAACATTCGAGGAGGATATTCAATGCATTGTGCAACCGAGAAACAACAAGGGCGCCATCTACATTAGCAATCTTTAGGCTGCTTCTAATCTAGCCACCTTGCAAAGTAGCAATCATATCATGCAGAGTATGCCATCGAGGCAGTAGTCACTGTGGCTAAGGGCAAGAATCTTGCCAATACAATTCCTTCGCATATTTAATATCTCTATATCCCAGCCGTGGATCATTAATCGTTCGACATATCCCAGTATTTTGATGTTTTCAATCAATTGATGGACGAAGAATTGCAAAGGACAAATGTATTAGTCCACTGTATGGCTGGAGTATCACGCAGTGTGACTCTTGTTATCGCTTATTTAATGAGAACGAGGGAATTAACATACGTTTAAGCTTATAACTATGTGAAAAGTAAACGCAAAATAGTATAGACTTTGATAATATAGATTAGCCCCAATTCTGCGTTTATCACTCAACTTCAAGACTATGAAAAAAAACTAAGAGACTCGAAATGCAAGATGGCAGAAAGCGATTCAACAAATGGCAGCTGGTATAGTCCGAGCGTCAAAGGAAAGTAACCAATTTATATCGCAAAAGACGATATATAATATGATAGATGCTTGAAAACAAAAATAAAGCAATTATTCAAGGAGAAAAAAGGAAAGATAGAAGCAGATAGTTATAAGCCTTGATTTTTATAATATAAATAAAAATAATTTTTAAGTAATAATTTTTTTGATTAATGAATAAAAAAGGATGACACATTTGGATAGCGGCATGTTGAATATCATGTAAGCTACCAATAAACTACTCTCATTCTTTTATAATTATTTTAAGAGAGAATGAAATGAATTTAGCATCATAATATTTAAATATTAATAGATGCTGAAAGTTTCAAAATTGACTTATTACATATCCATTCGTCACTATTTCTCATCGTAAAAATCTATTTTTCTCGTGGATGTTCCTGATTTTGATCTTTTGATTCATGATATTCCATAGCATGGACTTTATGAAGATATTTCAAAGCTGCTTAAAAAACCTTATCTTACAAAAGTCAATCTATCAAGAGAATAAATAGTAAATAAAAGATAATATAAAGGCAGTATGTACGGTAAAGATAGACTCTTCATTACAATACCAACAGCATATCTAAACGAAAATCACAAATTAAATGACTATTACTGGGTACACTATCTTTTGAATACAGGTTCACCAATTTCTACTTTGACTACATAAGCTCGTCTAGTCTTAAGTTAAAACAAAGAAATACCTGATGATTTTTTTAAATTGAATATTGGAGGAAAAGGAACAATGGGTAGGAAATCTAAAATCATTTACCACAATGCCAATATGCTCGGAACGGATTTTTTCGGAAAATACAAGAGAGTTTTGCTAGATTTAGACTATGAAAACAGTACATTCATAATGAAGTTAATTTGATAACATCAAGATAAATTGAATTAAAATACCATTTCTTTTATAATTATGAGAGGAGTTTTAAATCATTAAATATGTCTAATCTTTACTTTGTTGCTATTTACGATTACTTTTTACAGTTTAATCAAATTTAAAGCGCAAAAATAGTTGCAAAGATATTCTTCAGTGAAACATCTCAACAATATGTCTAACTCCTTCGATCTCAATAGGAGGTCAAAATTATTTAGCATGAGATGAAATTATCCAAAGCCTTGATGCTTATAATATAATGAAGAAAATTTATCTGGGGTCGAGTAAAGTGAAGTGTCACTTCAAAATGCTGCGAATTAAATACAATCACCCTTCCGAAGTCGAGAGGATCAAAACTGGTGTTATGGAGTTGATGAGTGTTTACCTATAAAAATATGATGGGTAAGAATATGCTAAGATAGGAAGTTAATAAACGTAAAATAACTGTCGACATGCAAAGAATTGTTGGTCTATTTTGTGACTGGAGAAGAGGCTCCCCATAGTAATTGGGATCAGTATCTGCAAACAAGTTTGTTAAAACAATACAATATCCTACCTGCGACGATATAAATAGGCCCACGCCCTCAATGATTGCTTTTTAGGCCTATGCTATCTTCTACAATAAATCTCCTAATAATCTAAGAGGTGGTTGAAAAATAAAAATAACCAATTTGAATTGTCTAAGTTATAATTAACTGTAATGCTGAGCTAAGATTAAGTTCAACAGGTGTATGGCCCTTTTAACTAAACTCCCATCAAAAGGGCAAAAGACCATCAGAAAGTAGAGCCCAGCACTGCAGAAAGTGACCAGACCCCCTCTCCCTCCTCTCCCTCCGCCCTTGATGATATCGATTCCTAAGAGCTGTTTAATCACTTCTCATAGATAATCACTATCATTGAGGATGACTAGTTGTTTGAAGACTAGACACTGCAGGAAGTGGAGAGAAGTTTGGATTATCTAGATATCAGCGCGTCTATTAAGCTGGACTTTAATCCAAGATCCTCCAGTATGAAGAAAAAAAAGAAATTTAATTAGAGGTAAAATGAGTTCATAGGCATTCGTTTATTTAAAACAGAGCTCAACCATGAGCTCAAACTTGATTCTCCCTCCCAAACAGTTGAAGTGCAGGAATGTCTGACGCCTGTCATCAAAAAACGAACCCTTCGCCCCGACCTTTTCCTTGCGCCAATGAAGTGCAAATCATGATATGATTAATGCTGCAATAATTTTTGGTAAAGAATATAATGGCAGAATGTTTGAATTAAATTGATCAGTTAAAACTAATTTCATATATTGCTAAAATAAGAAATGGAAAGAACCAGAAACTACGTGCTCAACAGCAAACGTGTTTTCGGCAAAGATATCACCAACATCTAGCGTAGAAACAAAAACAACTCCATTTCTGAAAAAATTAACCTGGCTGCCTAAATCAGGAACAAATCTCGCTCGGTAGACAAAAAGGCAGTCCTTTAACTTAGAGATCCGATTGCTGCCTATGAGGCAGAAATTGTGAGTTACATGCTCGAAATACAGGTAGCAGTCGATTTATTTAGAAGAAAGAGTGTAAAGAACTCACTGCACATGTGACCATGGATATGAGACAAATCTTAGTCGACTGGCTCGTTGATGTTCATTTATCATTTGAGCTCAAAGATCAAACTCTCTATTTGGCTCTCGCCTACCTAAACCAGTACTCCTCGCTGGTATAAATTACAAAACACGACTATCAACTGGTTGGAATTGCCTGTCTTTGGATTGCCAGTAAATATGAGGAAATATACCCTCCTCGCATGCAGAATTATGTTCAAGTCACTGATTCCAGCTATACTACTAGCGAACTCAAGGCCATGGAAGGAAAGATACTTTTGGCTCTTAATTTCAATCTTAATTATACAACTCCTCTCCAAATTTTGGAGGCAGTCAGCGAAAAATGGAATCATTAGATTAACGGCAAACTCACTCGCTAATCATACCGCACATTATGCATGTGTAAATACATTATAGAACTGGCCCTCTTCGAGGGAATCGCCAAAGATTTTTGCATGAAAACTTTGGTGTTGAGCGGATTGATGCTAACTGATTCTGTGTTAAAGGTAAAGACAGATACTCAATTACTGAATAACGATCATGTTGAGAAGGAAACGCTGATGAAATGCTTTAAATAGATGTGTATGGCACTGCAGAACGTGTCTAAACCGAACCTGAAGTTAAAGGCAATTAAAAAGAAATACAACCATTAGAAATATATGGGAGTATCCAGATTTCGGATAGAACAGAAGTGATAATTATTGCATGATTCAGCCATTTAAATGGCTTCCCTATCTTTAAATATCAATCAGTTATTTACTTTCTTTCTAAACTCCCTTTTTTTGATTATTTCAAACGCATTACACCTGCTAATTCATGATTTTCAACAAATCTTGGTTGTAAAAATTATTGACCAAATTGATTTTGTTAAAAATTATAATTCTCAAAATATTGGCTTATATTATTGTCTACTTATATTTGAGAATTACAAAGCCCTCTTATATTAATTCCATCGTTTAAGAGAAGATCATGGACTCTGAATACATTTCAAAACTATTTCTTGAGCAATACTACGGAGCCCTCCAAAAAAATCGGGCTGCTCTCATCAATTTTTATGTGGAAGCCAGCCAAATGACTTATAGTGGAACAAAATTTAGAGGGCTCAAGGAAATACAGCAAAAAATTGAATCTTTTAGCTTCCAAACCATTGAGTTTTAAAACATCAGTTCTGATGTGCAACAAGGCCCTCTAGAGGGCAGCCTCATGATATGTGTTAATGGACAGCTTCGAATGGATTTCCAGGAATAATTCCGCTTTTCTCAAAGCTTTATCATCTGCCCAAAGTGCCAAGGAGGAATGTATTGCCACAATGACATATTCTCAGTAATCTTTTGATCAATGAAGCCAATTATTACATGTTATACAAATCCAATTTTATTAATTATTTATTTCGTGATTAATAGAAGGGGAAATAGATCTATAAAAATATATTATCTTGAATTATTTTCAGGGTGTTGCCTCGATTTATTCTCAGTATAACTAATAAATTGCAAAATAAACTAAAGATGTCAATTCATACAATCAACCCCCGCAAACACTCACAAATCATTTTGGATCAAATTCATCTCATTACTTGGCTGCTCATGCATGTTTGCCCGTTATTATATGGGCTCTCCCTCCTCATCTGGAATCTACTGCCTCTCATTCAATCCCAGCATGCGTCCATACAGCAGTTGATAATCTTTTTAAATCAAGCACTTCTCTCCCTCGCTAAAGTATCCATAATCGAACCAACGAGTGAAGTATGTCCAAATGGGAGGCAGAGTTTTCTCCCAGCTTATGTCGTACCCTGCATAAAATAGCATTCTAGGTTTATTCATTGAGGGGCAATACTCTCCCATTAATCCTTTTTCGTTTTCTTCTTGTATGCTCTTCTAAATTAAGATAAAAATGGTGAAGAATAGCAGCTGAAAGGTCAAATTAATATTTATGAGAATCAAAATATTTCCATAAAGCCGAAGCGAACAGATAGTGATAATTAAGTAATTGACGAGAAATGAAAAAATTGGAAAGTATCGAAGAATTGTCCTCGAGCGACACATGACATAGTGAAATAGTTCTACAATGAAAAATGTTTTGATATAGAACTCGGTATATGATTCCGTGAGAAGTGGGACGATAGGATAGATGATCTTTTTAATGATGCAATAAGTTCCGAAAGTCAGCAACCCGTACATTCCCAAAGTCGAAAATATAAAGAACACCATCATTTTGATTGTGCTGAGTCTATTCTGACTGAATCTCAGGTAGAAGATCACCAGATACTGATGAATCCATCCCCAACTTTCACGGAAACATTTATCATATGCAATCAGAAACACACTAAACGAGAAGATGAGCAGATATCTGATAAAAAGACCAATGAATATGCTGATAAACACGACAATAAAAAGCATGATTCCTCCGAATAGAAATTTCAGCAACATTTGAGGCAGCAGTTTGATTGTTATTTACTGATACAGATTGAGTTCATGCTGGTAGACATCAATTCCAATACTTTCATAAAATTTTAGATAGAGTTCATCAATGCTGAGAGTTATATTGGCTCCAGTCTACATTTTGTACACATTGAATTTTTTTTATAACTACAGAAATGATTATCTAATTGACTAGATAATGATCTCGTTCTGCTGCATTTTCACAGAAAAGAAGTAGGAAAACAGGGGAGCTTCGATTTGCAACTGAGGAAAAATAAGCTTGTCAAAGACTATATGATGCTTGGTGTAGTATTCCTTTGGTTTTGTTTTTAGAGAAATTAGCTGCTAATTGCTGACCATTGTCATAAAGGGCAGCTTTCTTGGGTCATAGATCTATCCACTGTCGACTACAGAGCTGCACTTATCTCCTGATTTGCCTAATTAAATATTGAGCAAAGTTCTTTCATCAAGAAAGGTATATAGGGGGTTTGTAGTATTTTCTGAGCTATTATTAGCTGTTGGCTGGACTGATCCTTAGTTTTTATCGATTAAGTACTCGAGCATACAGTCGCTAATGTCGATATGATTATTGATGTGGAACATATACCACAGCTGGCTGGCTGCCACACAAAGTAGAAAAATCAAAGCTGCTGCGAGGAGATATCGAGGCAGTTTAAGAATAAGTCTGTAGATTGAGTATAAATTTTGTTAAAGTTGCATCGATTAAATATTACTCGCATGCTGTCATAAACTTCATATTTAAAACAGGTATTTTATTGTATTTGACTCACTCAAACTTGATAACAATAAGGACATCGAAAAGGGTAATTAATTTAAATCATTTAATCCACTTATAATGAGGTAGTATCAATGATCATTATTAACGCAAGATCAATCTTGTAATTAGATATAATTCAAATAGCATGAGCTTTCCAGATTAACTTGAAAATTGCACTCCTCGCAACATTCCCCTCACGCAATAATAACCTATCAAGCAGCCTGAAACCAGTGAATCTCCCTCTCTAGTCACTGAAAGTAATTTTGAGGAACATTAACATGATATCAAGTAACTCAATGAGGAGTAGTAAATACCCACTGGTTGGACTCGTTTCATTCGATTGCCATACTATAAACAATACTTCAAAATTAACTAAACTTAGGTTATCAACAGGATAAAATCAGCCATCACTATTCCATACACCACCGAATTTATCGACCAAATCAAGCCAAATCCTGACTTTTATGGACCATTCTGGATTTTGACCACAATTGTGTTTCTACTAGGGTCAGTGGGCAACTTCTCGAACTATTTGCTATCGAAATTTAGTGACGGACAAGTATGGTAGAGCTATTTTTTTAAACTATAATACGTCAGATAGGCTGTGGCATTAGTTTACTTGTATGGCTTGGGATTACCTGCTTTCTTGTATTTCTTCTTTAAGTTTATGAGTGAAAATATAAAATTCGAGCTATATGAGGTATGTGTATAGTAATTTAGTTGATTTGCCTCTATGGATACTCTTTGAGCTGCTTCATTCCTGCTATTGCTGCCTGCATTTTGCCCATTGGTTTCCTTCAATGGTTGGCCCTTCTCTACGGATTGATCAACTCTTCACTCTTTTTAGTCATAAACATCTAAAAGCACGTTTAAGGAATTCAAAAAATAGTGATCTATTCAATTATCGGCGGCCTTCAGTTCATCCTATTCCTCTGCTTTAAGCTAATTTTTTTATAACTTCTTGGAGATTAAGCAGTCAGTCCATGATTATTCTTACAATTGTCAAAATATTATGAATGCTGATATTTATTTGTATTTATGAATGTACGAATCACAAATCAAAATGTTGGTATCAATTAAACTGTATCGATAATCTTATAAAAATTCCCAAATAGTATATAGCGCTGATATAAGGAACAAATAAATCATAAAAAATTTGTCAACTGAACAACCTGTCTCAGCAAAAATATGAATAAAAATACAATTGATTCAAAAACTGCGATCTTCCAATCAGGAAGGTAAACCAAAGATACATATAAAAATTATAATATGTACACAGGTTAACCATTGAAAGCGATTAAAGACGTTATTAATAAAATATTTTTACGAAAAATTCAAATGGAAATTGAATAATCGAAGCAAGTAGTTTACTATGATGATTCAGATGAGTAAAATTATTAACTTCCTCTCCTACAATAGGAATACAATCATTAATTGAATATGTTTCAGCATTTTCAAAAGGGATAAGGATAAATTCATAGCCAAATGCGAACAAGAATTATATAAGATAAAAAGCACTCGATGAATAGGGCAATCAATGATATCAAAGAATAACTTTGTAATCTAGAAGGCAATCATCAATCAAGCCATTAGAAAGCAGGATGGGTCATAAATTAGAAATAAAAATAAAAAATAAAAATGTTTTTTTAGGAATATAGTCGTGCTGAAGAATAACATCAGCCAAAGCGTAAATCTTTGAGATAATATTCAAGATAATCAAATATTCCCTATTCATCCTTAAATCGTCTATTCAGTAAGTGGAGACAAGACCCTACTTTGCTGAATTTGGAATCGAACCAAAAAAAGAAAGAAAGGAAGATGAGTGTAACGGTTCTTCGAACACAGCGAATTCTCAATATATTAGAACTAAATCCATATTTTACGGCCAATGAGATTGAAGAATAATTATTAAAAAATGAGGATTGTTTGCGAATAGCCAAAAACGGATAATTAAAACGGTATATTAACGCTAAATCCATCTATAAAATATTGCATCGATAAAATTTTGCGTTCAAAAGAATACAAAGAGTTCCTACAGTCAGAAATACTGAATAAAACATATTGCATCGGTCTACCTATTGTCAAAGGATAAAGTAAATTTTATCAAATAAACATAATATTTTATTTTATCTTGATTCAACTTCAATAAACATGTACTTCAAAAGGGAAAAGGCTTGGGGAAAGAAAGGAGAATAGCTCTTAATGAAAGTCCTAAATGCGAAAGGCAAAAATATTTATATTATTACTCTTATTGGAAAAGAGGGGTTCGTCCGATCTCAATTAATTCTTGGAACCATCAATAAAAAACAATTTTTTTTAATACTATCGAAAATTTTCAATCAAATATTAACTACACGCCGAAGTCAAGCCAAATTTTTAGTTATGGATAACTGCTTTCTGCATGGAAAACAAGATGTGATTGAATTTGCTGAACATAATAACTTTGATGTTATCTTTTTACCGCCGTATAGCCCCCAACTCAATCCAGTTGAATTATACTTCCATGAGCTAAAATCCGCAATTAGAAAATAGTAGTTCCAAACTGAAAGATAACTGATTAAAACAACCCAGTTAGTTCTTGAATAGTTTAAATCTAAAAGAATGGAAAATTATTACAATCATGTTGACAAATACATATGCAGAGGAATTCAAAAGTAATCTTTTTGATTAATCACTTTATTTAGTAAATTTATTCATTGACTATATACATGCATCATAAATTCTCTTCGGGAGATGTAAATCATTTACTTTTATTTTTTATTCTTAAAAATGTAAAATTAATTTTATTCACTATATAATGTTTCAAAATACTTTGATCCATCAGAATTTGAGGGTTGATTTAAGTAAAAGATCTCTTCTTACAGAAAAATTACATTTGCGAAGTAGGCTTAACTAAATGTTCGAGTTACTTTTTCAGGACAGGAGTCTCGGCTGGGCCGCAAATACTCTATAAATTAGTCATATTCTCAAAAAGGAAGGTAGCCACTATAATTATCTGATATTTATTTTTATTTATGAATCAATCTAAAAATAAGAATCACATCAACCGAATGTTTACATGGTAATCAAGCTTAGCTCCACTACTCCCATTTCGTTTCGTTAAAGATTTTTTAAAGGAGTTCCAAGCAAAATCAACGAGTTTTTACATAATATTTGCAGACTTTAAGTGTGGCGAATCACCCACTTCTTTTTGCACAAGATCAGAACTGTTGCTACTGTATCTTCGCTTTAAAGAACAATTGCCATAGTATTTAGCACCTTCTCTTTAGATTTTAAGCTGCTTTCCGCGTGACTGAACTCTTTCACAACAATATATGTCTTTGAAGAATCCTTTTTTATTTCCTCCATAACCATATTTTTAAAATCGTTTACTTGCTACACTGTCACAACTTTGTCTTTTAAGTCTTATGGAATTTTTATTTTTTCTTAAGATTTGAAAAAAGGAGAGCAGATAAAATAGACAGGCTGAGTTATTACATATTTGGCCGCCAATACTGTCGTAACTACAGCCTGAGCTGCAAATGAAGCAAGCAGATAAACTGAATAACACCCCGCAAAAGTGATGCTTCCCACTGCTGCTACAAGTGCGGTTATTGGTATCCCTGGAATCAGGACTAAGGAAACACCGAGCCAGAAAAGAGTATTATCTTTTGGTTTTGATTATGAGATTGAGGATGATGAACCATAGCCACAATCAATGGGGATAATGAAACTAAGGAGATCCAACAAAATTGGCATAATTAATGATTATAATGGCGTGGAGCAAGAGTATGTTATAAACTAAATTTACGGATTTCTAACAAAATTAAACTAATGATTTTTCATCACTTATAGTAAATTTAACAAACTCAGCTAAAATTAGTAGGGTAATAGGGATAATCGATCAAGCTCCACCCAGTCCCTTAAACAATTTTTTCATCGACAGCAGATCTTTATCAATCGCAAACTTGAAAACTGAGTACAGTTCGGGACTCGTAAGTTTGATGAACCTCGATATATTTTTATTGAACTAGTCGTACTCCAGATAGCCTTTGTTTGTTGGATCCACATCTAAATCAATCAATAAATACTTTTGATAAACCATACCAAAAACTATTAGTATGAAGCATAATTCTTTGAGAGGGATTTTATTTTAGAAAAAGTGGACTACATGTTCACCTCGGGGAATTTATCAGGGCGCTATTTCATGTACTGAAGGGTGAAGTCATCAGCCTTTATCAGTTGAAAGTTGTATGCGCCGAGCAGCACCATGCTACCGATCTGAAAATCAGTATCAACTAGATATCTGCCTTATGTTTTGTGTTCGTGCTTCTTTCTCTATAGGAACTTTCCACCCCAAATACCAGAGTTTTTATCTGCACTCTGATAGACCTGGACAGTATCATCTCCGCAGAAGAAGTTTATTATGAACTTACGATTTTGTTCGTCTTTGTTGTGTGAAATCAGACGAGCTTAGAAGCGTAGAATGTATTGATCATTAGTAAACAACTTTGTCATATCTTTTTTAGGAGGTTTTGGCTGTAAGCTGAAAACACTGCCGAGAGAATCCTAAGGAGTTCCATATCCATTAAAAGGAGGAATTTGATGTTCGACAGCTCGGCGTTGCCCTTCCTCTATTTTGATAGGCACTAACTCAATGCCAAGCTTATATCTGTAATAAGCTTTGGTGAAATCATCAGCATCATAGACCACGCAATCACGGCCAAAGACGTTAATATGTTCTCCAATACCAAAATCTTAAGGCGCATAATATTCTTCCTTTTTGAGACTCATTCCTGGATAAACAGTATTGATGGCCTTTTTAGGAAGTTTCTGCTTCTTTAGTAATAAAGGAAAAGGATCTCTTCCAGAGTTTTGAAATCTGAACTCTTTCACTTCCACATTATCGTCAGCCAAAAAGTAGTTAAGAGTAAAGTAGTTAAAACCTCCTTCCAGAGTGGTGTCACTCCACAGTATTTTGAAAGATAGTACTTTCCGGTCGTTGTCTAGATACTTTTCAAGTCCATCATTAGGGTGTCCACCTCCTAGCTTAACTTCAATATATTCTTTATACTCCTTTGTATCAGGCGGATTAATTTTGGCCTCTTTGGTACGAATGAAAGTATCAAAGAGATCATTAGGCAACGTTTAAGGTTCATTGAGAGGAACTTACATGTATGAGTAAAACTCTTTGGTGAAAGGATCACAGTCGTATATACGGAATATGCGTTCAAAAAAGTTTATGTTGATAGAGACGTTGAGATCTTGCCATTTATAATGGTCTGCAAGTTCTCCTATCACCTTAGGTACTTTTTGCCTTTTTAAGAACACTCCTTGAGGAATACCAGAGTTTTCAACTTTAGGCTCTGTAATGAAGAGAGTCTCGTCTGACAGATAATAGTAAATCAACACTGGCCTTATCCTGTAATTTTCAAGGCGACTTTCGACTACATGTTCCTGAAAATATGCGTAGAAGCGCAATACCTTTCTCTCATATTTGAGCCAAGGAGGCTGTATTCTCGGGATAAAATCATTTTCGGGTGCTTTGCGTGGTTTTTGGAAGCTAAGACTGCCAAGACTTTTGGTCATCTAATCAATAAGATTTAGGTCGATCTCCTCTTTTTGAAACTGTCTTTTCTCTTGCTGCGAACCATCCACAAAATTAAATTGCTGCGTCTTGTGAAAGTTTTGCTTATAAGGATCATGAAAAACGTGTCCAGGGAGGAAGGGTACTTCCTTAGGGATGTTGGTTTGCATGCAAATTAAATGCTGAAGTTATATTTTTAATATAATTAGTCAATGACTAATATATTGAGCTTTTAAGTCTTTATTATCTCATGAATAGATTGATCAGGCCAAGGAATTATTTAATTATATCTATATTGCAGCTCTATTTGATACCTGTTGGCCTTAAATAAAAGAATGATAAATCAATCACTTCTTCACTCCCATCACTTCCAAAAACTACAAATAGCTGATGTCTCCATCTCCATTCCTGTCGCATTCCTTAATGACTTCATCTATCATTTCAGTGCTGGTAACGATGCCTGTTTTCAAGTAAACCTACTTAATCTAATCCTTTGATATTTTTCCGCTTCTGTCGAAGTCTAGTTTCTTGAATATATACTAAAGATATTGCTAATTTTGGAGATACGATGTTTCTAGACAACAGGCTATAAATTCATTGTAGTTTATTTTGCCATTACGGTCGGTGTCGATGTGATCCAATATGCCCTTTAATTCCACTGATACTGTGTTTTATTGCTGCTTTTATAGAGCAAATTGAAGCTCTTATATGGATAAATAACCATCAGAATTAGTGTCAATTTGCTCGAAGAGAAGTCCCAGATGATGGATATCTTTTTCAGGTAGTTGAGTCGCGATATAAGTCACTGCTAAAGCTTTCAACTGAATAGAGAATAATCTACTTTTGAAAAATTAGAAAATACTTTGAGCTGTTTAAAGTTTATATTAAGAGACGCTTGAGATAATTGCTTCGTCATCCATGGATGAACGAGGATTTCATCAATTGTGATTCTTTGTTCAGCTGGAACTAAGATAAGCTTTATTAGATCTTTAAGCTAAAAAGATAAGGAGGATGCCTATGGGGCTGAGTTATAGCTATAATACTGTTGAAGGTATACTGTAGTGCTTTGACCTTCTGCATTATCTGCCGATCATTTTATCCATCGAATGGAGGTGTGGCTGTTGTAAGGATGTAAAGGATCACACCAGCCGACCAGATGTCGCACCTTTCATCATAATCGAGTTGGATAACTTCAGGGGCAACGTAATAAGAAGTTCCCACAAGTTTGTTATTCTTCGTGATAGCAAGTTCTTCTCTCATGCTGTGTTTCCATTGATAGGCTAGTCCAAAGTCGATGAGTTTCATACTAAGATTCTTCTAGGAGTTCATCATAAAGTTCTAAGGTTTTAGGTCACGATGAGATATTTTTTCGGAGTGTAGATATTTGATGATTTTAATAATCTGCGTAAAGATTTAGCGAGCGTCATTCTCGTTAAAATTGCCTCTTCTGTCCAATCTCTCAAAGAGTTCTCCTCCTTCGCAGTAACTAAATGAGTAAAAATGTACTCCATAACTAAATAGATGTTTTTATCATCCTCGAAGGTTTCATAAAGCCGCACGATCATCGGGTGGTCTAATGTTTTGGTTATTTCGATCTCACTCTGCAGGAACTGTGGATTTTTAACAAATTTTTTCGCAATGAGTTTTACTACACGCGTGGTGTGGGGCGGCATTCTGAGACGAGCTTTAAAGACGACTCCATATGCTCCTCTTCCTAAAATTTTGGGACTGAATTCATAGATAACTCGAATGTCATCATTTCTGCTCTTGATGAAAAAATCTTTCTTCAAGATGAAATAATCTGTTATTTTTTTGGGGATTTCTTCTTACATGCTGTTAGATTCTGAACCCTAAGAGATCATACTATATTATTATGACTTAATTAATAATAAATCACCTCATAAAATAAATTAAACTTAAATTAAAATTGATATGATTATCGTCGTATTGGGTGATATGAATGTGTAGAATGATTGTGTTATATTATACAAATTTATACAGAGCTATTCAGGACAACTTACCGTTGTTGTAGTGTGATATTATAAAAATAAGCCAATAATTAATAATTGCTACTGCTGTGAGATAATGTATCGAGGAGTTCAATAAAATACACCCATATTTATAATTTCATCGAATAATGTCACTTTATGATAAAAAAATATCCTTATTAATAATTGTATATGGGAAAATGAAGGAATATCAATTACTTACCAATTCCAATTGTAATATTCATTTTTTGTAAAGCATTTATAAAATTGTTTACAGTCGTAAGATCTTATAAAAATGGTCATCAGGGTATATATCGGTGATTAGAAGTGCAAGCCATAAAAGTCATGCTAACTGGACAGCCTGTTTAACTAAAATAGACTAAGAAAAATAAAACTGAAGGTAATGAGTCAGAAACTGCGATTATTACATCGGGAAGATAAATCAAGGAGGCTCATCCAAAAGTTAATAATGCAGATCAACCATCAGCAACACTTAAAAATAGTAATTCAAAAATGCAAAGTAAAAATAGATAATAAAAACCACTTAAACAAGCCAAAATTCAAGATTTCAAACCAAGAAAGAAGACATAAGTAAGGCCCAATCCAAGTAAAAGAATAGTCTAAAATAATTCTTCATCCAAAGATACCAAGAAGTAATAAAAGAAAAGCGTGTAATCATCATAAAGTTCTAAATCTTCAGAGGAGTCATCTTCAAATCATTAAAAAATAAAAATTAATAAAAATTCAAAGATTACCCCAAAAAATGAAAATGTTAAGAAATCATAAAAATCTTCTTCTTCATCGAAGAGTGGATCGGAAAGCAACTCTTCAAAAGGCAATAAATCTGAACAAAAAAAACATTAAACTAAAATAATTATTGTAAAGGATATAAAAAATGTGGAAAAAGATTCTAAAAAGATACAAATGACTCAATCTACTCTCACCAAGAAAAATGAAACCAAACAAAAAAAACAAAAAGGTTCTGATGATTAAAGTGATTATGCTCCCAGTCTGCGCGAAGCATCGAAAAACAGAAAAAATAAGCAGTCTAGCAAATAATAGAAAAGTTCATCTGATGAATAAAAGAGAGCTATTCCTATGGCTCGCAAAAAAGGAATCCTAAAGAATGCATTGCCTGAAAGCGAAGATAAATTAAACAGCAGATCAAAACCTCAAACATTAAATCAAAAATCAAAAGATGTTACTGAATCAAAGAATTAAGAACAAAAAAATGCTGGACCTTCAAAATAACGATCTTTGAGGAAAAAAAAGCCTGTTAGTTACAGACACATGGATGAGGAGTTATCTGACCAGGAAATGGGTTAAAAGGTTCCATATAGAGGCCGATTCAAGTCAAACATTGAGCCAATTGAGGCTGAAATCCAACCTTAATAATAAAAATAGAAGCCGGTAGAAGCGAACTAAGCCCAAGAGAAAATAAATATTGAAGATATCGAATAATAAAAATACATGATAAATACATTAGATGATGATAATAACAATGATAAAGAGGTAAAGCCAAAACTAGTCCCTCCACCCAACGATAAGAAGATTAGCAATAACATTGAAAATCCGAAATCAAAAATAGAAACCTCCATTTAGCATTAATTATCTGCTGTATAAATAAAATCAACAAGAGTTCGATCGAGATAATAGTATTAAAAAAGTAATCTTAACAGTAAAAGATAAAATAATTTGTCATTACAGTCTCGTGTTATAGTTTAATCGGTCATCATGAGGGTTCATCCCATAAATTCTAGTTTACATTTAACACAATTATCGCCATCGGAGAAATAGGAGAAAATCAAACTGTTTTATGAATTGTTTTAACATGCTCCCTGCTGTCCTTTTCCAATGGGGGGATATATTAGAAAGAAAAAAATTCAAGAAGAAGATGAGCAATAGTCAGACCAATAGGTAGCAAGTCAAGATGAAAAAAATGCAGCGCCTTCAAATAAATATATCAAGCCTAAATAAGCAATCACTCAAGAAGAGCATTAAAATCACGAAGAAATAGCTGATTTTTCAATCAAGAAAAAACTAAGAGGAGCGAAGAAGTTAGAGGACATAAAAATGTAGGAATCTGCAGCGCCAGGAACAGCCAATCATAAGAATAGTAAATTAAATCAAAGCTAAGGTATTCTTGCTGAAGTTGACAAGAAAGTAGCAAAAAACAAAAAAAATAACCAACCAGAATCAGACGAAGAGTCCATTTTAGTGAAAGGACCAACAAAAAGATTACGATAAAAAAAGGCAAAATGATTAAATAATCTACATTTTTTTATTTGCAACTAACTCCTAATGTTTATACCAAATAATTAGTCAAAGTATACTTGGTCAAAGTCTTTCAAACAATCATATCAAATTAAATTAAGGATATTCATATGCCTTAAACTGTCAAAAATAGGAAGTAGGATAAATTTTATCATTGGCCATGCGACGAATATTATTTTCAGAAGATTATACAATAGTTATAGAAAATCGAAGAAGGATGAATTTGCAGTCCAAAAGTATTAACTCTCAGGAGCAGCTTTCCGAAGAGTTGCATGTTAGCAATGGTGTTCGTGATCAGAATCACTAATTTTATGAGCAATACCAAAAAATATTTGCGAATAGTCACAACATATCCTTGCAGATGAAATCTATTGCATTAAGCAGAGAATAACTTTGGAACAAACTAATGGATTGCGAAGTATATATTCATTTATTTAGAAAAGAGCGGAAGAAGAGTTCAAAGATAAGATGAGAGGAGGAACATAAGATAGAAAGAAAAGATTTAGGAGAACAGCAAATGACATCGAAAAACTGCATGTTTGTTAAATATAAAAATGTTAGCGCAGTTATGGATCCGAGGGAAGTCTTCTGCAGCATATAAAACTCAAGCATCCCTAAAACTATAGTCAAGCCTCTAAATCATCGAAGCATCATTAAAGTTAAGAGAAAAGTGAAGAGAAGGAAGAGAATCAAAATTTATGATTTTAGATCTGGCTTGTTTCATATTTAATCAGGATCTCTGAGCTGTCTTTAAAGTTAATAGATAAAACTTATCGACTCAATTTTAAATTCTATGAGCTCTCCTATTTATTCAATAGTTAAAATTTCGATAATGAATCACAAATATAATCACGCTAGATCTCTATGATCAAAATATCGACGAATTTGCACCATTGCTCTTTTCACTTTTTTGCTGCGTCTTGATTTGGCTTGTCTACCGTATACTCTCTCGTAGTTGCTTCTCTCCTCGGCTGCTGTTTTTTTATTGATCTGATACTCCTGCTCGTATCTTTCCTTGAGTTTGGGGTCGAGCTCCTTCCACATATCCCCTATAATTCTAGTGATATCAGTAATCCTCAAATTAGGATTTTCCACTTTGATTTGATCATATATGTCCATTCTGTACAGAAAGAAAGCGCATAACGCCTTTTTTGGGGGTTATGGAGGCACGTTATCGTATCTATAAGACATCAAACTTAGATAAGTACTTTGAAAATCAATGGCTAAATAATATTGTCTTATCAAACTGAACATCACCAAATTCGGCAAAGTTCATTTTTAGTCTCATCCTTTATTTGTTTTCATAACGCTTTTCTACTTTTTTATTAATATTGACTAATTAAACGATTAATCAATAAAGTTCCTTTGGCTGGCATAGCAATTGAACTGTCATGAATGCTATGAATGATTTATTCATTTTGATATAAAAATCTGTTAAACATGCTAATTTAAATAAAAATGAGCTTAATCTATTAGCCTAAAATATGTTAATTTGCATTGGATATCTTCGGAATTTTATTGATTGAGAATACTCATTGTTTTAATTTTAATATTATAAATCAACATAAAATAAAAAATTTGTTTGCTGGAATTAAAGTTCGGCTATTTCACCTCAATAATGAATTATATTCATTCCATTAGCACTTTGAACTCTTTGAAAATTATTTTCATTAAAAATAATCATGCGATTTTGATTATTACATCCATGAGGAGGGCATGTATCCCTGGGTTCGATTTTTATTGCTTTTAATAGTCTTGAAAAGTTCGTTTTAGAAAAGTCTTGGTCTACTGCGTATATTTCTAATTTATGGATAAAAATTTTTAAAAATTGTTCGAACGGTTCGAAGATGAATTTATTTAGCAGCGAAAGCTTTGAATTACTTAAATAAATATAGCCTGCTCTGGTTTCAAACCCTTTGAAATTGAAATAAATGCAATTATCGTTTGTAAAAATGTTTGAGTGATAAAATAAGCAATAAAAATGTGGTGAGGCAAAAGGAAATCTAAAGAAGATGATTTTCATCCTTTTTTATTGATGTTCTACCTCAATTATACTGTGATTTAACAAATCGAAGTGAATATGCTGATAGTTATATTTCAAAACGTGTAAAGCCATATTTCATTAAGATTGTAGTTATAAAGTCATTTAATAAGTTTAAGATCATCAAAATCTGGTCTATAAATTATTATCTGAGCTTGATCAAATGCGCAAATTAGTTGTTTGAACCACTTATCTGTTGAACTTCTTCGAAATTCCTCCCTATTATTTGAACAACATTATATTACCATATAATTAATTATATTAAATCATGGAGAACGCTCTAAATCAATTTCCTGTCTTCCAATTTCATTATCCCTATATTTATTGGCCTGCATTTGCATCTAGGGAAAATTTGATGTTAATTAACCCTCCTAATTATGAATAAGAATCTAAAACCAGACCGTCTCTTAAAATGGTTTAGAAATCAAGCTCGGAAGAGAAGTCAAAATTTGAGACTATGATTTCAGACAGAAGCAAAAAGATTAAAAGCGAAGTGCCGCGCAAGTCAAAATTGAATAAAAAGCGAGTATTTTCTTTGATAAATTTAGGAAAAAGAAGATGACTTTGAAAGAAAAAAACAAAAGAAAGACCGCAATCTGCCCTCGAATATATTCAAATACTTCATCATCTTTATCTATGGCCATCCACAATTGCAAAATACTATTGATCATCTTTCCCCATCTGGAAGCACCATCAACGCTTCTCTTTTGATTTCCAAGGCAAAGACAGTTATAAGTGGCGATTAAACTTACATCCGTCCCATTCTGATCCAAAAACTATGCTGGTAATAAACTTTAACTCCCTAAGAAAGAAAGATTTTTAGACTGCTGTTACGTAATTTTTTATTTTATGATTTAAAGATAATAGTGGTGAGAATGTAAAAATTCAAAAAGAAACAAAAGCATGAACTTATAAAGCTGGGGAAAAAGCTTTTTTCGCAAATTAAACTTCATAAATTCAGGTGATATCATTTCGATATTATTTTTATTAATAACTTCCAAAGATTATTTAAATTTACTTAACGAACTTTTCAATTTTTTATATTAAAAATACATCATTCAATAGAGGGGAATAAATTAAAACACCCTTAAAAGCAGGAGCAAAGAAATAATTCGAATAATTAGCCAGTACTCTGTGAAAGATACTTAATTTAAGACAACCCTACCATGTTAGATGATGGAACATACTTTAGATCATTAATTTAAGAATAAAAGACAAAATTATCTCGTATTAATCTAAATATTTATATCGTGGTATTCTCAAGCAAAAACTAGTGAGCCTTCCAAATAATGACCTTTATATTAGAAGCGGGCTTTGTTGATTTGATTTAAATCAGTTAAGATTATTCGTATTAATTTATAGAATAGAAAATATTTTGCAAAACGTCATTCATATTGATGGTGTGTAGCTATTTTACAGCTGCGTACCAAATAAACAATTGCTGCTATTTTTAAATACAAAGTTAATTATCTAAAACAATAAGCAATATTTCATCATTAAAAGCATATTCTCACTCGTTATTTGTTAATCGCTGATTAAAAGATCTCTCTTTTCCTTTAAAATTGACTTACTCTCTCTTTATTCGAGCGTTAAATGTTGGATCCATCTATTGCCCATTGATGAAAGTAGCATCTTTTTGTTTTTTTGCGTGTATATAATAGGCAATTGTCAAGTGATAAGCCTGTCTTTTAAAGAATAAAAGGTTACTTTCTTCATTTTTGACAGAACAACTATTAACATTGTTGACTTCTAATGATCTTTGCTTTTTTGGTTTTTATAAGATTATTTTTGGTTTATTGAAGTGGCTATTTTCAATTAAATGTCTCGGCAAATCAAATGTTTTGAGCGTGCCTGGAGATATATTGCTGATATTGGGAAATGTTTGTCGTATATGTTCGCAAAGCAAATTATTATAATCCCAATCTCCTTACTTCTATAAATTTTGACTAATTGATAATTTTTGTTGAGTTTTACACTTTCTTCCTTAAGTTGTGCTCATCTTCTTGGGCTCTTTATCTTTATTAGAGATGATTTACCCTTCCAAGTGCTAAAAATATCATTCTCCTTCAAGTTTTATCGGGCTTAATTGAATCGAGGATAAAGTTCTAAATTTTATTCGATCTCTGAAGAATGTATTTTTTAAAACATTTTATGACTAATCTATCCATTCATAAAATTCCTGTATTCTATGTAGCAAGAGGCTAACTTTGATTGGTGTTTTGTACAAATTTGCATAGGGCATTGGCAAGGAAGTTTTTCTCAAGGGTGATTGATATTTTTTCCTAAAGTCAGATTGATGATACTTTGGACTCATTAGTTTTTGCGTGAACAAATGGACCATATTAGGTTTACTATATTAGAAAGGCTTACTTCAAAGTGCAAATGTTTTGGTATTTTCTTTTCCCGTGTTCCTTTTCTGGTATTATTATCTGTCATCCTTGGACTAATTGAGATTTAATTACAGACAAAGTTAGCGGATATAAACGATAATCATAGTGAATTTAAATCATTTTTAAAGAAAGCAGAATAACGAACTTTAATAATTACATTCAGCTGTTAAAAGACAAATATATATCAAGCTGATAATCAAATTATTTTCTTAGCTCGTTTGTTTGTTTATAAATATCTCATGAGAGTATCTGGCTGTAAATATTTTAAAAGCTCAAGTTCAATACTGGATGGATCTGGCTTAAATCCACTAGACCTATATTTCCATTAGATGACAGCCATTTGTTATTTTTAAGCTTCTCCAACTTCATACACTCTTTGGATTATTTTAATCTGATCTCCCATCAGGAGATGCCCATATTTGTCTGTTTTTTTTAATTCCATTTTCAATTTTTGCATTTAGGGTATTCTTTTGGTAGTCTTTTTTTTGTGTTTAATTGCTTTCACACTTTACCTTTTAATTGTGCTCGCATTCTTATTTGGATCATATTTTTTATATAAGGGAAAAATAAATTCTTATGAGGAATTTGCAATTTGATTTTGCATCTATCGGGCTTACTTTAGTACAATTTATAATTAGGGCTTAAGTTTTATCTTCCTATGGCTTCTTTATCTCATTGGAAATGGTTGAACTATTGCTCCGTCAAGATCAATAAAAGCAGGAGGCTTGATGGACTAAACAATTTAATTATGCAGGACAATACAATTATCTTGACTATTCTTCAATTAGCAAATCGAGTTGGTTTCCTGCTCATCCTAAAGCTCAATATAATTAATATTCTTTTTATACTTTTGATATTATTTTTTGATCATCCTCTCCAACCATCGATGAATCTTTTGTTTTATCATCACATTTTCCATCTAATGAGGTACCCTTTGATCCCTCCCTCCTGTAATAAGTTTAGTAATATAATCCCTAATCAAATGCTTGAAAATATACTATAATCTGGCATCTTCCACTAGTAGATTGACCATGCTTTAGACTATCATTTCAATGTCAACAATTTTATTAGAATATTTTAGATTTAGATACTCCCGTATTCTCGAATTTATCGTATTTTCAATTTAATGAGCCTTGCAGGATATCTAACTCAATATCATCTTGCAATTTATATTATAAACACGATGTTAGATTGTTTTATATTGGCGGCAATTAACCTCTCTTATTTGCGCAATTTATAAGTTAACTCGAATCTTCAAAAATTATCCTATCCTTTCATTTCTTCGTCATCAGGCCATTTCAGCTATTTTATCAAAACTTTAAATATAATTATGATTATTCACAATATTATAGGCAGCATTTTGCCAAAGCACCGTCTTCTCAACTGCGCACGATCAGTATTTTCCGTTCAAAATTATATGAAAACATTTCAATCTAAATGTGTGACCAGACATCATGGATACTTTAGAGTTGATTAATACCAGCACTTTGATAATGATCCCTAATCTTTAAAAGATTTTGTTGACAGTTAGAGAAAATTATTTGAAAAGGAGAGCGCAAAATGGAAGGAGATCACATAATAATATTACCAGATTTCTAGTTCAAGACGAGATGCGAGAGCAGCCACAATTCCTGAAAAATACGACAACTATGAATATTACACAAGAGTGTCTTGGCACAAAGGTCGTGACTACAGTGTCATATACCGTCGCCCCATCAGTAATCCCAGCAAATAGGAGCTTGTGCTTGACATTATGCAGTATCCAATAATTAGCAGGCATTGGAAAACTGTTGAGCTCTTGAAAACTTCATTCAGTCCATCACACCGGTATGTTGGTTTTGGAGTTGACCTGAAGAATAATGAAAGGATATCCTTTTTAATTGCAGATACCCATAGTTCAAAAAAAGAATTACTAAACATAAAGGAAGAAGATGAGAATATTGACAGAATTGAAGATGTCAATGATATGCTTTTTACCAAATAAAAAGAGGTCTTTTACTTAAAAACAGAAAATCATCGTCCCTCTAAACTGATATATCGAGATTTAGTAAGTGGAAAAACAGAGAACATTTACGAAGAGATGGATTCTCAGTTCTATTTAAATATTCGCCTTTCGAAAGACAAAAAATATCTAATCTTAACTGGAAACAGCAAGTAGCGAAGTAAAATTTGGATTGTTAATCTCACTAATAACTAAATAAAACTAATAAAAGTTTGGGAAGAGTCGAATAAGGTTTATTTAAACCATGTGGATGACCATTTTATTGTTTGGCTGCGAGGTGATAGTAGTGTTATCAAGCTAATTGGTGATAAGGAGTTTATCTAGGCATCAAAAAAGCAAGGCAATAAATAATTAAATTTTAAAAATTTGCCAGGAACAATCATTTATACATGCTAATAAGAGTAGATAATTGAAGAAATAGATATTATTCAAAACAATATCGTTTTGTACATGCAAAGGATAAATTGTCCTCTTTTGAAGATCATAAACTATGTTAAAAAATTACCTAAAGAATCAGTCAAAGATAATTTATACAAAATTTAGATCACTAATGCATCTATACCCTACGATTTTGGAGTAATAGCTCCAGGAACAAATTAAAATTTTATGACTGATTAAATTGTGTTCTTTATGAGCACTCCCTTTGTTTACGAGGAGGTCTATTCATATTCAATTTCTAATAGATCATGCAAGGTTGTTCAAAAATACTAGCATACAGGACCAAAATTTCCTGCGAATAAATACGAGATTACTCATGTAGATGTCCCTTCAACCACTATGGACTATATACCTCTCACAATCATAGGACCAAAGAAAAGATCTACAGGCAAAATGATCATACATTTTTATGGCTTTTATGGAATTCCCACAAGAGTAGGCTATGATAATGTTAGTATTGCTGCTTTAGAGAAAGGGTGGACTATTGCTTATGCACATGTACGGGGTGGAGGCTAAAAAGGAAAAAAGTGGCATCAGCAGGCTCTAGGGATGAATAGAGATCGGACTTGGAAAGATCTTGAGGAATGTGTGGGCTATCTAATCAAATAACGTTATACTCATCCAAGTTTACTCTTCATTTCTTCACATTCTGCTGGGGCAATCGCCCTTTGGAATGCTATTAGTCACAAGCCTAACTTATACAAGGGAGCAATTTTCAAATTTCCATTTCTGGACGTATTAACAAGCTTGCTTGATAAATCACAACCTCTTTCAAACACAGATTATGAATAGTTTGGCAACCCCATTGAAAACAAAAATTCTTATCAATAAATAGAAGCTATTTCTCCCTATTAAAATATTCAGTGTATTTAGTACCCTGTGATTCATATTGTGGCAGGGGAAAATGACTATCGTACTCCTGTGAGTCAAGTGGCTAAATTTATTAGTAGATTTAGAGACAGAGCGTTGGAAAATGGAAGAGTTAAGCAACTTGGAATAAAAGGGACTACAGTCGATATTTCTTCAAGCGCCAGTCATCTAGGGGAGGCCAGCATTAAAGATGAGAACTATAAAGGATGCGATGTATTCGGATACATGGATTATGTTTTGAATAAAGTGAGCAAAGACTGCACCTTCATAGATTGATAAGTGATATTTATGATGTTTATTAATTATTATTGTCTAACGAGTTGTGAGATAAGGTTTCCTCGAATAAATAGATTAATCTAAGTTTATACTCTTCCATTGGTTATCTCTATAAATTGTATTTTATTTATGATATGTTGATCTATATTAATAATCTCAATATATTGAATGGTAAGGATTCCTTAATTTAGTAAAAGCTAACATCCTTCTTCGGAGGCTTGACCGGCACAGTCTAAATCGACATTAAATTTGATGCCAAAGAGAACCAGAAGTATCATAAGATCCGGATAGGCAAATAGAAGGTCAAGTTGCCAGTCTACAACAAAAATGATGATATGTCTGGTACTGTAACTGTGCAGCTCAAGGACACAAAGAAATATTAGCACCTAGGCATCAAGTGCTATCTCGTCGGATATTTGGGTATTCCATATTTTATTCAGAAATTTATTCTAACAAAGATCTCTCAACCGAATTTACGTCGTTGTCTAAAGAGCTTGAACCAGCTGGCATTTTGACTGAAAACAAGTCATATAAATTTAAGTTTCCTAATTTTGAGAAGGAATATGAAACTTTCAACGGAATAGCAGGAAGAGTCAGATATTTTATTCGAGTTGTTGCTGCCAAAAATTATAAATTCTCAATAACAAAGGAAGTAGATTTTGCTGTGTTACTGCCCGATGAATAAGTAGAAAAGACAACAGAAGTCGTGCCAATGAAAATGGAAGTCGGTATAGAAGATTGTCTACACATTGATTTTGAGTATAACAAGTCCTTTTATCACTTGAGGGATACCATTATCGGAAGGGTCAACTTCCATCTCGTCAAAATCAAAATTAAAAGCATGGAGATTGGTTTGGTGAGAAAAGAAACTTTTGGTACCGGAACAACCACCAAAACCTAAACCGAAACTTTAGTGAAATATGAAGTGATGGACGGATGTCCTGATAAAGGAGAAAATATTCCCATTCGAATGTATATGAAGGGAGTACAGTTGGCGCCCTCCTATAAGAACATTCACAACAGGCTTTCAGTAAAGTATTGGATCAACCTCGTCCTTCTCGACTAAGAAGATCGTCGCTACTTCAAACAAACTGAGGTAGTGATTTATCGGAAACCCTGATTGCATTTAATCTGTAAATGGTTTCTTAATAAATAATTCTTTTTCGTTGGTTCGTGAATATTAGATTTAAATATCATGAAAATTGACTTAAATAGGATCAAATTTTAAAGTACACAGTTAACAAGGGCAATTTATATCTTATCTTGTTAGAAATAGAGCTGATATTGCTATTTTCTTGGATAGATTAAATACTGTTAAAACTTTCAGTAAAGCTTAAATAAAATTAAAAAAGTACTCAAGAGCATTACTTTACTGATAAAACAGTTCGCTTACAAACAATATCAGAAAACCATTTTTTTGGTTTTAAAGTAGCCATCGATAATCTTCTAGCAATATCATGTATCAATCTAACAAATAACGGGCTGGCTCCTTGTATCAGTTATTACGTTCTGATGTATGAATAGATGATAATTTAAAATGAGAAGATAGCATAGAAAAAGAATATTTTCAACTCCCTCCTCTCCCATTAGACACCACAAGTATTAATTTAAACTTGCTTGGGCCTCAGCCCCTCACCCAGAAAAAGCTTGGAAAGGAGGAGAAGATGCTCTCTATGCATCTCCTAATGTCCTAATTGTTGCCGATGGAGTTTCGGCTTGGAATAGAGTCGGAATTGACTCTGGAATATACTCTAAGAAGCTCATTGCCTTGGCTAAGGAACTGATAGAAAGCTAAAAGAAAATGTATTACATAGAAAACCCACAACAGTTGGCCATCAGCATAGTCCAAAAGAATGGAGAAAAAGGATCATCAACTCTGTCTATCTTAACTTTAAATCCTTACACGGGTTTACTCAAGAGTTATCACATTGGCGATTCAGTTTTTGGACTATTTAAAAAAAATGGGTCTACTGTAGTAGTATAATAGCAGCAAAGTTCATTTAACGTTCCATTTCAGGTTTTTGGCGGTAATATAAATGTTATAAAAAATGATAAAATGGCTGAACCACAGTAGGTTTCAGATGTCTTTTCTGGCCTTTCAGATCAATTTACACTCGAATAGCTCAAGGAAAGTTATATTGTTTTAGCATCTGATGGACTATGGGATAACCTCAATCAAGAATAGATACAGAGATAGTTAATATTTTCTGCCAGCTGCAATTTGGTTGAAAAGACGATGAACTTGATGAACAAAGTCAAGTATTATAGTGATTTGTAAATGTACGAATCACCCTTCTATCACAAAGCTTTAAAACATGGCCATAAGGCACCTAAATGCGGAAAGGTGGATGATACAACAATGATATTAGCTCAAGTCATCGCTATCTAATAAAAGTATCAGATCATATTTTGATATTTATACTAATTAATACTTAATAATAGAGCTTATTTATGATAGCAGTAGCAAACAATAGCATTGATTAATCTAGTCATTCGTTATCCAAATTGTGATTGGATTTAAAGTCACTGATGCCCGTATTTTTGATTTTTATCAATTTTTCATCATTGAATTCATAATCATTTAGGTTTGTTTAAGCTTTCCTGTTCTTGTACTTCACAACTCGCGAAAGATTGAATAATCTATTCTTTTTCAAATAAACTTTATCTAAGATATCTGGTTCTCTTTGATTCAGTTTTTTAGTACTAATCTCACAGAATATATGATTTTTTACTTATTTTAAGGGGTGAATGGGCTGATTTTTTATAAATTCGTAAAACACTATTGCCTGCAAGTTTTTGAATGTTTTTTAAAGAGAGGCAGTTCTGATGGCTGGCAGATGGTGTGAGGGAGGAGTTTGATTAAATGCACATTTTTCATAATTTTACTTGTTATCTTTAGATTTGTTGCCTAAAGATGAGATTTTTTGAAGATGATGCTTGGTTTGATTATGAAAAAAGTGATACTTTCTTTCATACACATTTAAATTATTTTTTAGCTTTTTGAATATGTTGCTCCCTTCTTCGAGTTCTTTGTTTTCCCAGCCAGTGAAACCTTCAAGGGTATCAAGCACGGAAAGACTTGTAGGTTTTATTGAGTTTTAATGCATTCCTATAATCTTCTTAAGCGATTCGATATAATTTTAGTAATAAAAATTTATTCACCATTTCAGGGCAATTATCGAGATAGTATTTTTTACAGTAATCCAAGACATGCCAAACACAGCATGCATTAAATTAAAAAAAGTTTAATTTATACTTATATTTTAGACTGAGAGGTTATTATAGAAAAATTGGACTATTGATCAGGATTTATAAATTTTAATACGTCTATTTGCCTACTAATAATTCCATCTTTACCATCATCTGATATTTATCACTTTATTAGAAAAAAGAGTCATCTTAAAAGAACATGATTTTAATAATAAAAATTCGCTCACGGGTGGGTTTGAACCACCGACCTTTCGGTTAACAGCCGAGCGCTCTACCGACTGAGCTACGCGAGCAAGTAATATCCTTTTCCTTATCATCTTTTAATATCTCAGCCAATATGAATTCGCTTCTTCTTTTTTGGTGGCAAACCCATAAGACAAAATATGATTATTTGTACAGTATTTAACTGAAATTATGGTATAGGCATAGTTCCTTCGGGAACATCAGTTAAAATTGGAACAATACAGAGAAGATTAGCATGGCCCCTGCGCGAAGGATGACACGCTCAAATCGAGAAGTGTATCCCATTATGTTTTTATTTTGAATCATAAATTACTTCATTCCTAAAATACAAATTGAAACAACTATCTTTTAGTTAATCAGCATAAAATAAAGATAAAATAATCATAGAATTTCATTTTCTCTGGCCTAAAAATGAATTGAGGATTTAAGAGAATTTTTGGACCGGATATGCTGTTGCTTTACAGTATTAAGCATTAAGTCCAATTTTCCCTTAATTTGTTGATAAGCTGCTTGACTTTGAGACTGTTTTTGCAAAAATTACATCTATAGATTGCTTAGATCTTTAAGTTACCTAATTTTTTGTGCTTCTTTTATCTTTATCTCTTGAATCTAACTGTTCTTCGTCGATTTGAAAATTGTTTGCTTGGTTTATTGAAATTTCATTCGACTTTATTTTCCTGATTCCTCTTCAGCAGCAATTCTACTGCGATTTAGACTGTTTTATTTGATATTTCTTGTTTTGTTCTCACTTATCTAGCGATCAGCATTTTAAGATTTTTCTTCGATAGAGAGATATGTATCCTTCCTTTATTTTTTGAGATCATTCAGAACTTCCTTGATCTTGTGTTTTCGCTTCTCTCCAATTTTGAGCAATTTGAGTCTATTCTCCTCCGTTTATTGTTGTAGCTGTTGTTTATTGGCTGAAAGCTAGATTATGAAAGAGTTACATAGCTGTTGTGTTAATTTGAGATTTATCTGATATGCTTTATCTTTGTGAGCAATCCAAGCTGATTTTGCATCCTATAACTGTTTATGTCATCATTGATCTGCAAGGCCCTAATTCGGTTGTGGGCTACTCTCACGTTGTTTTCAGCCTCCACTAGCTTTTTAAGGGCACGAAAACTGGAATCTTGTTTATTCCTTTTTAGTACTGGATGTTTTTCCAAAATTTCACTGTTCTTCATAATTATAGAAAATCAGGAGTATCTTCGATTTTATTCACCAAATAACCATACAACTGATTGCATTCTTTTCATAATCAGTATACTTTATAACTATTCTGTCGAATTCATTCGCAATAGAAAAAGTATTCAAAATTCTATGTGAGTCATATATTTTTAAATGATTCTTTATTACATATTTTACCACTTCATTTCAATATCAATCATATCAGCAGTTGATGACCAATAATCTAGCAAAGTGGACGCCGGAGGAAGATCAGTTATTGCGAGAAGGAGTTAACAAGTATGGAATCAAATGGGAAATGGTCAAGAGTTACATGCGAGATGTCCGTTCAATTAATTCCATCATCAAGCGGTGGCACGGCAAAATTAAGTATGAAAAATAAATGACTGTCATAAGATAAAGCACTGGAAGATTTCCAAAAATACTTCCAGAAAGTCCAGTTAATCTTAATCTAAGGTTTAAAAAACCTGTGGAAGATCAGCCTAATGACAGTGCCGAAGAGAAAGCTTTTAACTGGAAGAAGAATTGGGTTGATCGTGATGATAAAAAATTGAGGTTGCTTGTTGTATAATCCGGCATTATGAATTGGTCAATACTTGGCTAAGCGATTGAAGCAAATCCTGAGGAGGTTGCTATGAGATGGAGAAAAGTAGTATACCCCAAAATGATTCGACAATCTTGTAAGGTTGGAGGATCACTGAAATGGTCGGCTGAGGAGGATAAAATATTAAGTATCGGGTATAAGCAAAATATTGACTGGGAAGAGGTCGGGCGGTACTTTTTACCCCAACGATCGATGGGTTCTTTTGAAGCTAGATGGAGGAGAATTGCAAAATGCTTTGAAGTTAAGTAAGCGACTCAAGACAAGTATCAAGCAAGAAAAGATTGTTTGAAAAGAATTGCTAAAATGCGTAGGTTAGCTGTGTAAAAAGAAAATACCATTCTCTAGGAGAACTTAATGGAAGAGCATAAAAGTGACAAAATAGAAGGTAATAGATTGATGCAAGAAGAATGATGTCTATTACTCAAATGTTTTGCTAATTAAATTGGATATTTTCTATAAAACATTAAATTTACTTGTATTATTTTACTAATGCCCATGAAATTACTAGCATTCTAAATATTTTCATAAGAGTTTTACGATTCCTTTTCACAGATTGTGATGAAAGAATTGGGCAATCGGAATATTTGAAGATATTGAATATTAATTAAATATATATTAATTTGTTAATGGTTAAGAAAGAACAGAGAACTGGACTCACTGAGACTGCCATCGATACCACCATCAATGTCCATAAATTGGCTCACCGAGTACAGTTTAAAAAAAAAGCTCCTACTGCTCTCAAGGGTATTAAACAATGGGTTGCAAAGATGATGCGCACTTCAGATGTCAGAATTGACCCAAAACTTAATCAATTTGTTTGGTCTCAAGGCATTCGTAATCTCCCAAACAGAGTCAGAGTTAGAATTTCACGAAAGAGAAACTAAGAAGAAGGAAATACTAAGGGAGAATTCTATTCACTTGTACAACACGTTCATGTTGAGGACTTTTCGTCAAGGCTTACTGAAAAGGCCAAAGTGTCTGCTTGATTAGTCATACATATTTAACAATGCCCATTTTCTGTAAAAAAGACCTAAATTATAGTATGGCTTTAATAATAAAATATATGGTGACATAAGACAAATTTTCCCTTAGCGCGTTTAATTTTTTAAAATTTGTTGTGCTATGCCAATCAAAAGTCTTTTAAATATTAAACTCAATAATTTCATAATTTTAACCCAATCCAATTACATGAACAATGCAAGTAGTTAAATATAAAATAATCTAAAGAGTAGATACTAGATTAAATTTGATAGAGTAGATAGTTTTTATCAAAATTAAACATTAATGCTGTCATCCACTCTAATTTCTTTCTGGCAGATAGGACATTTAAATTTGCGTTTGTTTCTATTTTATTGAATGATCCTGATGCTCGCATTTTCTGATATTAGGTGTCCACAAGCAAGTAGGACGGAAACTTCGCTACTGGAGTGAACTTCTTTAGTGACTGGACACAAAAATACGCTATGATATTGATACTCCTTCTCTAGTTTCACTGAAAAAGGTAGGACAATCTATTACTGCTTTTACAACTTGCCTAGCTTTGTAGCATTATCCTTCCACATCACATTGGCCAGTCGTAGATATTATTTCATTACTTTATTTGAACATTCATATATCACCTTCAGTGAATCAAACTTATTTATTTCATTCCTCTTTAAGTACTCGACAACAAATTAATTAGCCAATGCTTGGCATTTTGCCTCATTAAATTCAAAAATGGCATATCTCTCCTTCACTGCTTATTTAAATTCCTACTCCTCGATTGATTAAAGCAAGTTTTGCCAATGAGATGAACTTTTAAAGAGAATATGAGTGATCAGCTGAGAAATTTATTCATTACACTTAAAGTGAAATTTTTTCATGAACATTTTCAAATACGATAAAGATTCAGAATACTGCTGCTTTTCAATCAAAAGAAGAACATTCAATTTTCGTAGTTAGTACTAAAGAAGAGTTTCGTAAGTTTAAAAGAGCCCCGAACTTTAGCACCATTTGATAGCCTATTCAGTTTAGCATCGGGATATGGCTTACTTAAAGCTCAAACACTCCCGAAAAATTTGTTTAGGATCTACTTAATCCTCCATTTTTCCCCATATTTAGGCAGACGCTAGCTCCCCTTACCTCAAGAAATGTTCGACTATAATTTTATCAAGTGCTTCGTATTCTTCAGGTTTGCTAATAAAGCTATTTAAAAATGAATTGAAGCGTTTCTATTGATTAATTTGATCATTTCTATTATTGATATTAACTTAACTGCTAAGCTTCCTACTTGATCTGAAATTGGATAGGTTGTTTGGATAAAAAGAATTATTGCGCATGCTTCGAATCAGATTTGATAGTTTATGATAGTAGTGCATGAAATATTCTCTTACTGTCTTTATCGGCTTTAATTGAATCAGCTAACGGTTTAGCTACAGTAAAACTGATTGAGTGTCACTATCATCATCTTGCATATTCTGCTAAGCTTGTTAGTAGAACACAAGCATTTGATCAATACAACTTTCTATCTTAGAATAGATGGCTTTTGACTTATCTTGATGCAAGCTAATCTATTCTTAGAGTTCTATTTTTTCGTATTATTCTTTCATTTAAAGATGATATTATAAATGGTTAGTACTTTGATTGCTACTAAATTATAGCAAAATAATCATACATTATGAATATTTGTATATGACCTTAATCGATTATTCATTTTTAAAGAGTAAATGCTTAACTCAAGGTAAGTATCAATTTAATATTTAAATGATACTTCCGATTTTATCAAAATAGTTAAGATAGTCATCACCATAAATTGCTTATTTTATTTTAAATTTATTAATTATTATGCTCAAAAGTATATAAACTCATTCATAAATTGTATTTATTATTGAATTGACCAATTTTTAAGTAAGAAAATTATTTTTAGTAATTACAGCCAAATTCAGAAACAATGATGATTACTAATTGTATATCAAGTAAAATTTACCAAAGTAAACGAGCCATCATCAAAATTAGCCAACATTTTAAACAGTAGATAAGGATTGGCACTAAAAGAAGAGTAGATTTGCAATGAGTCATGTTAAACAAAATAATGGTTCATATGATTCAAAGTTTAGATCTTAATTTATTTAATTGCAATCATGCCCTATTATAGTTTGAATGAATCTCTTCTTTTCTCCCCCCGTCAGAACATATTCTCTAGTGTTGCAACATTATCAAGCTCCCACTATCGTCGATCACCTCATTTCTACAGGCTTTGTAGAGTTTTAAAAGAATCCTTATGATGATTCCAACGATCCTTTCTATATCATTTACTCCAGAATCCATCAGCTCACCTTTAAGATATAAGGACTCATGACTAATATTGAAGTTAAGTATGGAAAACCAGTTGCGCAGTTAAATATAAATGAGAAACACTTGGGCATCAAAGCCATGAAAGATTTTATCGAGCAGAAATCTATCGATTATTTGAGCTATTTGGATATGGAGGAATCCATAATCAATGAAAAAATAGGCTCATTTACAACTTTGGCCAATAATTACGATACCTTAGTTAATACCTTGTCCCATATAGATGAGGAACTAGATTTAATTAAGGTCAAACTTTAAATGGTTAGTGGCAATGCTAACTTAAATGAGTTTATCATTTTGACAGGTATCTGCCCTCGCAAAAATAGGTATATGATTGAACGTCTTATTTTTCGTAAGACTTAAGGTCATGCTTATATAGTCTTTAAAGATAGATCGGAAATAACAAAAAGAGATATGTTCATCTGCTTTGTCAACAGAGGAGTTTTCAAAGCCAAAAAGACAAAAATTGCTAATATATTTAGCATAAATAATGGGATAATTTATTAATTGCCTAACATGTCCGCACATTTAATCAATTAGAAATAATCTCTCAATACTAAAAGAAAGGAATATTAGCGTCTATTCGAGATATCTTCTTAACAATTTATAAAGGCTTTAAGAGACTGTATTTATATTTCTGAAGACTGTTTGCAATATCATTTATTGCGGATGGATTTTCTCAAAAGGATCATATCTATTATTTGCCATAGTAAGCCTATTGGGTCTCCCGCTAATTTTCATTTGTTTACAATCCATGTCCCTGAAAACTAGGTTATGATCAACTTGCCAGTGCCTTTGATTTTGGTTTAAGGAAAATGCAAGCAAAGGACTCAGTTGCCCAAAATACCTTGCCTTTCTGAGGTTAATTATCTTGTTTAGCTTTACTCAACTCCGAAATATAACGAAATTCTTCCCTCTATCTTTATGTTTTCAACAGTCCCCATTCTTTTTGGCATGATGTTTAGTGATATTGGCCATGGACTGATGCTACTAGTCATGGCTCTCTTTTTTAAACTAAAGCCTATTTTCTACTATATGGCTTTTATGAGTATCTATTGTGGAGTTATTTACAATTAATTTTTTGGAATGAAAATCATATCTTGCTAAAATCTTGGTGTAATAAAGTGGGTATGGGGGGTGGCTGAGAACCGAATGAATTTTGAAAATTCTCTAAAAATGAAAATTAGCATGATAATAGCATTTGTTCATATGAGTTTTGGCCTTATTCTCAAAATGACCAATGAAATAAAGAGAGGACAAACCAAGCAATTTTGGTTTGACTCTATTCCTAAATTAGCGCTGATGTTTACAACAGTGGGATTTTTAGTTTTACTGATTATCCTCAAATGGTTTAATAATTATGATGATCGTGAATTCTAAGCCCCTTCCATTATAACATCCTTTTTATAATTATCGATGGTTGCATCCTTCCTATAGCTGTGCTTAGGCTACCACATAAGCCCAAAATACAATATTTTCGATAAATAAAAAGAGATAGCATCAATACTAAGCTTAATTAGTTTCTGTTCCATTTTATTGATGTTTATTTACCACACATTCAGAAAAACGTCTAACTATGAAGCCTTGCAAGTGACAGAGGAAATGAATCTAGAATTATCAAGAAGTAATGACAATTTTAATGAATGTATATCTGAGCCAATCTCGTATTATCATGAAAAATAGCATCAAGAAAGTGAGCTTGGACCGCTGGAGGTTTTCTAATATTTGCTATCTCTCATCAGCAGTACTACCTCATATCTTCGTCTTTTTGCACTTTCCCTCGCCCACGGAAAAATGTCTTCTCTTTTGTTAAATTTGCTTATGTCTACTTTGTTTGAGTCTGAGTCTATTTCAATTTTGAGGTGCATTGTATTTTTTGTAACAACTGCAGGAATGATATTAATCCTAGATTTGGTGGAGTGTGTGATGCATGTGGTTAGATTGCATTGGATAGAATGGATGGGAAAATTCTATTCTGGCAGTGGAGTTATCTTCAAACCTGAGAATGAAGATTATTTAAGTTGATTTGGCTATTCTATATAATATTTTATTTATTTATTATATCAACAATATTACAATATGATTTGAAGTATATTTGATACTCAATACTTCATTGTTTTGCCCTTTACTTTAATCCTTATCAATGGATGATAGCTGAAATAAGCTTATTGGACAAAAATTTCTGGATTAAAATATAATAAGTTCTTTAATATTAAGCATTTTATGCATGATTAATCAGTTCGAATCCCTTCCTTAGTCCGTTTACTCTCCCTTTCCTGAACCCGCACTAGTCATATGGCTAATTCTATTTTTGGTATCAATATTGAGTATCTCCATGAATGTGGTGAGATCTTGCACTTTCTGAACATGCGTGTCTGCCTCATCTCCTCCAAATGGAATCCATTTGATGTAGTCCTCTTAGTTTTCTCCTTTATCAACGCAAACCTTAATCTCATACTCCAAGCCAGTATATTCTGTTTAATTTTTGTTGTTGAGACAGTATAAATAGTAAATATAATTCCAAAGGAAATGTTTCTCATTTATATGCTAATCGAATTTTTCATTGTTTTTTTACAACTAAATTAAGATAAAAATACTTCTCCTCTTCCTCGACCGCAAATATAGCATTTATTTTTCTTGTCGTCAGTCATCTCCTACCTTTTTTCTCTCCTTTCTGAAAAAGTGTCAATCATAATACCGCTGACTATATTACCAAATAGCAGGCCAAAAAATACATAGTAGAGTAAATCTGTGAGAAAGCGCATGGGTTTTAACTCTTAAACAGAGCCTCCTATAGTGCCAGAAACATAGAGATCTAAGATACACCCATATATTGTATCACATGTCTAATTTGGATCTTTCTCAGCTACAAGTTCCAATGCATAAGTTTCATAAAATATTAGACAGAAGACATATACAAACACTATCCCCAACAAGCCAACAGAAAATAATTGCTTAAGGTTAAAAGTAATAGCTTTGAACACATTTTCTAGAGTCGAGTTTTGCATGAAGTAGTATAGGATATAAAGCATGAACAGTTTTTGATCATAAAAGGTGCCGAAGAATGAAGCAATGAAGAAAAGCATCACATTACCGAATTTTTCATCATTTGTTGATAGGATTACGATTGAATTATTGGAGATGCTAGTCGAAATCTTATCTGCTATTGACCCTAAAGCAGATCGCTTTTGTATCTTTTTTTATTTTTGTTCATCCTTTTTTTATTATTTTTACCCTGCCTTAGTTGTTTATGAGAACTCTTATTTTTTCTTTCGATCTTATTAGGCTTGCTCCAATTTTTTTTTCGCTCGGTAATTGGCTAGAACAAACTTGCATCTATAATACATAATGGAATAAATGAGAGTTATTGAAAATTGAATAACGTCCAGAAGGAGTATAACAGGCACCATCTTATTGGGAATTTTATATTAGACTTACCCGTACTCAATTATCACGTTTGTTGTAAATGACCAAACAATTATAATTAAAAAACTACAATAAAACAGAATATCTTAAAGCTGTTGGATCTTTGCCGGACTTATTTGGATTCCCAAAAAATTCTATTTTTCTATTTTAAAATTATGATTTATTTCAGTGAAGATTTCCTCTTTAAATTTCAGGAGAGATTTGATCTTTTACCTTTGAGTTGAGCGAGACACTTCTTCCATGATACGATTTCGAGTAGCATCTGACAATTTGGTGAGAATAGGATGCTTCGGGAAATATAAATATTGCTTGCCCATGGTTGAAAATATCTCAATTTTCAATATTTATTGCTTGAGCGCATCTAACATTTTTTAAAAGTTTTTTCCTACGATTTTTCTGGTTTCGATGATTTTGTCGGTTTCGATTTTGTTGGTTTCGATGATTTTGTCGGTTTCGATTTTGCTGGTTTCGATATTTTTGTCGGTTTCGATGATTTTGCTGGTTTCGATGAGGTATATACGTTTTTTCTCCTTAAAGGCTTCAGCACCTTAGCTGTCCTCTAGCTTTAGCAACACAATCATGACATTAATGGCATTTTATAAGTATATAGGAACGTGCATTTCTTGTTTTGCTTGATCATACAATAATGAACGCAGATCATCATCAGTATATATTTTAAGTAACTCGAAGTTTTTTTTAATTGTTCGCAGTAAGAATTGAACTTAGAGTTTATTTAAAAATGCCTTATTTAACTATGGATTATTTCCTTAAAGAATGTTTAGAATTACAAGAATACACTTTTGATACAATTAAAATAATCTCTACAAGCTTTGGGGATTGTCAAATCCCCTGATTTTTAGATTCTCTTTTTCATTAAAAAAACCAGCCATGTAGCACAAATCCTCAAAAAATGTAGTTTAGCAAAGGCTCAGTTGGTTTAATGAGCAGGGTAAAGCTACCACCTAGTTGAGGAAATCAGTCAAACTAAGCACAATAATGCTTGCCTCTTTATCCATCACTTTGAAAAGTCGTCTAATTTCAAAAGTTGTCATGCTTAAAATGTTAAAGGAAGCGTTTTTCTTCACATTATCAGTGTCAACCTGCTCCCTTATAAAATTTTTAAACTAGATGTTGTTGCACTCACAGAGGAGTTGCATAAATCTGAATAAGCAACCAAACACTTTCTTCTAGAGAAGCTATTACTAAATTTAGTCTTTTTCCTCTTCGAAATTACCAAAGCGCTTTAAAGAACGAGAAGAGTGTTCGTAGTAATCATAACGATCAATAGGTTGAACAACAAATTCGTCGTTGCGGGGGATGACAGTGGACGTTATTTCTGCAATTTTGGAAGATATCTTGCGACCGAGCTTACTGATGATCCTTTATATCTTAATAAAGAGTTAATTTTTTTTATCTGATTTGACTTTGGAAAGCAGAGAATTCTGGCATTAAGTATTTCCTCCCAGCAGATAAGCAATTCCAAACTGAAGGATACTGAGGATAAGATTGAGGTCATCAGTATGCTTTAATGTTTCAATGAGCAGCTCAGCTACATTAGCCTTCTCCAAAAACAGCTGAGCCTCACTGATTTCCTTTTTGCATTACTATAAATCTGATTTATTCCAACATTATATAGGAGTGATTTGACTTTTTTTATTCTATCGAACGATATACTGAAGAAGAATGCCAAAGAAAAATATCTTTAGATCGGTGGGTATTTCAGACGGAGAATTTGTGTTAACTTCGACGAAGATACGAATATACTAAGCAAAGGATACAAATTTTTACGAAAACTTATAATACTTCTCTGAAAAATTATCCACTTCATATAACTATTGGCAAGCTTTTTCAATAAATCCCTTCATGAAAATTATGAAAGTGTCTTTGCTATGCAGCTAATTGCTTAATTTTGTCAATTTTAAACTATGAATGTCAGCTTTTTTGCCTGAATCACCTTTTGAGAACAGCATAATTCTTAGTTTTTCAGCAATTTTAAGCTAATGCTGTTATTTTTCAGAACCAGTAGCCTCCTTTTCAACAACCTATTCAGTATCCTAATCATACGGCAAGAAGAAAGTTAATGGGAAATTTTTATCCATTTCAGGCCGTTCTTAGGTAAAATAGTTACCAATTTCAGCCTATACAAGCTTATACAACAACTTTTTTGATCTTTTCTTTAAAGCTAAAACCCTATTTTGACTGAGAGCTTTTTTCTTTTGTGTCTCTTTTTAAACACTTTCTCCTGGAGGATTATGTAATTTCTCTTAACTTTTATCAAACACAATATAGGCGCTTTATTTAAAGTAAATCAGGAAAATTAATTTCATTTTATTTGTTATCTTGTTAAGAAATCCTCTGAGATACTTATGATTATAATAATAGCTCAAAATCCATCTCAGTCTTTCATAAATTCTGAGAATGAAATAATGAAGATAGTATTTATATCGACCATAATTGGAATCAAGCTGCTTCCTAATTTCGCTTATGAATGTATGATCAGTCAGCAAATAGTTCAATGAGTATGCAATCTGTTCAATGTAAAGATAAATATAACTTTAGAAATACTTGTAACGGACTGGATGCAGAATATAGTATCTACCCAAACGCTATTTGGAAAGAATCACTATCAACTTATTTAGGTCGCTTATCATTAAAGGCAGTTAGAGTTTTATTATATCCACGCAAAGATCCTCCTCGATAGCGGTTGAATAGTAAAGTTCGTTTATGTAATTTCGAAGATGTGCCTTTAAAGGATAGCAAATGCTGGATTGGCTTAAAATCTGCATTAAAGAGCTATAACTGTGAACTTGTCTGCACTTTCCAATATTGACTGTTTGTTTTCCTTAAACTAAATTAGAAAAAAGGTTCATCAGGGTGATAAAATAAGTGAGCTATTGAAGGATAATAACTGGTTTTTCCTCACCTCTTCTTAAGGGCCAAGCTACTCCTGGTTTATCGATTGTAATAAGTTCCTAATTCAGATCCATCCATTAATGAATGAAATCTTAAATTCCCTTTTTTTCCTTGTCATTGATGTTAATTTATTTTTTATCGAATCTATAATAAATGGCTTTCTTTTTGGAATCCTGCAATTTTGCTAGAATTCTGCTTTGGTTGATTATAATGTGCTTGTCTTTGTAGTAGATAAGGGATCTTAAGAAATCCAGCATGTGGGACTTATAATAATTTTTAATGGGAACCTTATTGATCATTTAAGAAATTTCAATTGTCGTTATTTACATCTAAATTTAGTTATAGAGGATATCTTTATTGTCATTAAAAAGCTCAGCTAAGAAAAGAATAGCTTCGCAATCATTTCTTTCTCTGAGGATTTATTACTGCATTTCATCTTTAATGCCAATTGATTCGTGATTCAAAGTTGCCAAAATCTTTTAATCACGAACTGATTCAATATTTTAGTATCGATTGCGAATGGACTAGCATTCTTCTTGGGCATGTAGCTTAACTTTTTCAATCATATAAAACATCTCCTTCTTACTTTCTTTGAAGTTACGAGTTAGAAGAGTCAGGAAGCGATAGACATATTTCAGCACTTGTTTGGCATTATCACTAAAAGTATTGAGAGGCTGCTTGCTTAAACCTAGAAACTTGAGCATAATGGGATGCAAATCTTTATTTTTAATTAATCTTTGGTGAAATTTATCAATTCTAGATTACTAGTTGAAATGCTAAAAGATAGAGTAGTAGTCACTACTCCTCACCTCCCTCTCAAGGCAAGCTCCAATTTTGGTTGCTTCACTCAGCCAAGCCAAAAAGTTCATGATTTCAGCATATGGATTCACTTATGTGCCTGTGCCTTTACTATACAAAAGACTTTCCTCCTCTAATTTATTGAGTAACCTTCTCTTTTCCTTGATCACTTGAGCTATATACTGTCCATTTGCATTGTCATAGAGACTCAAGCTTAATAATAAGTTTTTGATATCTGTTGTGGAATAAAAATGTCTCTTCAAAATTTTGAGAGATCTAAAGAACAGCCTTGAATTTTTGTGGATACTTAGTTCAACCATGAGTGGAATCAAAAGAGCAATAGCATTTTTTAATTTTTAAAATTGGGGATCTTCCTTATCCAATATTTTAGCCATCTTTTCTTGCCAAAGCTCTGGGCTATAGAGCAATTGCATTTTAGCGTCTGACCTAAGTTTAGCGATATCAATGGCAATTTGATGGCACTTTTTAATGTTGTCATTTTTTTATTCATAAAGATCTTTATAAAAGGCCACACTCTCAGTCACAAGATTGTTAAACCGGAAATCAAAAATTATCTCAATGAGTTCACATGCCAGTGCTTTGCATCTGATGATCATATCCACTCCTGGAGTGGCCATGCTAACCTCCTCCTTAAATTTTTAGAATTATATTCTGAGTTATGCCCTGTTATCAAGTTATTCCTTTTGATGGAGAATATCATTCTTATCATTTTTTAAGATGTTCAAGAGAAGAGGTAAAATTTCGTTTTGCTGTTCCTCTACAGTCCACATACCATTGATTAATGTACTTTTTAAGAGATCCAGAATGGTATAAAGTCGCATTTTAACTTGAAGGGAATGTATCTATTTCTCCTTAATATTTTAATTTTTTTATAAACCTCCCCCACTGTAAAAGCTCTTAAAACCGATAATTTCTCCCTTGATAAACTGCATAATATTAAAAAATTTTTACGGTCTTTCCATTATATCACCACCCATCTGATCCAAATTTCGATACCTATTGATTCTCAAAACTGGATTTTGATCAGCACTCTATATATAAGCAAATGTAATAAGCCTCAGCACTGCTTTTTGCAAGTTTATATTGCCCTTTACTACTTTTTAAGTCATCTCATTGTCTTGCAATATAGCTACCAATATATCTAATATTGTAGGCTATTCTTGTATCAACTCAATCTACTCTTTATCATCATTTTTTTTAGGCCTCAGCTTTTACTCAATATGGTTTTTTGCTTAGGTATTCTTGCCATAACAAATATCGGCTAGGAGATTGAGATAGGCGATGAAATAATTAGACGTCTGATACAGATCAATTCTGCCTGACTCTTGGAAAAATTCTTACAATCTTCTGACAGCGAAATTATCTTTACTGATGTAGCACTAAATATAAACAGTCTTTATTTTACCGGTTCTCGGCTGAAGTTGCTCTTATTAGCCCACCTACTGAAAATCATTAGTCAATTTATAGCGAAATTGAAATGTAGAAGTCACATCTAAATGCTTTAAGAATTAATTCAAGATCAGATTTTGATTGCCAACAATGGGTGAGTTCCCACTTACACAAGAAGAACTAAATATGCTTAGAAATTTTTAATGCGGAGGCTTTAATGCGAATATGTTAATAATACGCTGAACCAACTGATTATTATTTTCCTTTAAAAATTTAGTCACTACCTCGTCATTGTTTTGCAGAATCTCATTAAGAGTTGCATGAACTGTCTCTTCCTCCAGCTGGATGGCATGGTCCAGGATAATATCCAGCCAATCACAGACATATATCTTGGTGATTTGGTTATCTTTAATAATCTGCCAAATCAGATAATAGGCCCTATTAAAGACTGTCTTTAAGGCATCATTCTCGCCTTTGGAACGTTTATATATTTCTTCTAATATTTTAACACCAATTGACTTTAGGATCTTAAACAATTTTTCACATATTTTGAGATCCATACAAATGTATTGGATCTTCTTATCAGGCAGGACCTCGCCCTCAATCTCTTCTAATTTGCAATTTTTTACAAAAGAAATTAACTTTTGCAGGGTAATATCAATATGTTCCAAATCTTTTGATTTAACTATCTTCTAGAACTCTTCAGTAGAAGAAGACTTCAAAGTTTTGCAAAAGTTTTATAGGACTTCGTACGTTGACAGAATTTTCAGCACTTGATTTTTGGATTCTTAGTCAATTTTCATTATTCTAAAACCGTGCTCACTCTCAGATTAGTTGAGTCTTATGGCATTGATTTGGAACGGGCTTTCTTCACGATACTTTAAATCAATCTTTTATATTTAAATGGATTCCCCTGCATCGATTTACCCTTCATTCATGACCTTTGGTCCTCCGATTTTAATCAACCCCTTATTTCTTAAATAATCTGAGATATTTGGCAATCCCTTTGCACTTTTGATGGTAATTTAATAGGGGTCTATCTCATCTCCCATCAAGTTTTGATGATTTAGAGCCGCCACTTGTAGATATTTATTGTTTAGTAGCTGCCTGATGGAGTAAGTTCCTGCTGTTCCCAGTTTATGCGAATCAATCGATTATTTCCAAGGTGATATCTTAAAAACAGGCAACTTCTATATTTACCATAAACTAGTAAAGAAGGGATATCCTGTTTCTTTGAGAGGTAATTTAATTCGGGGCTCATCTTACTATAAACAAAGGTAGCCCTCGTTTTTAGTATGAATTAGAAACAATAAATCATGAGTTCTAATTTGTTATATGTCCGATAAAGTTTAGTGAACCTCATGGAGGTGAATAAGCCAAGTAAAGCTTCTCGAATAGGTCGTAACGATATTGTATTTTTAAATGTTATTTTTTTCAGTGGAGATGTAGCAACGATTGGATATGTTTTTGATACGCAATGGAGACTAAAGCTGAATTTTATCTCCTTATTTTTAGAAAGACCGGAAGGGCTCTAGTTTAAAAACTAAATCAGGAGTTAGAGTTGTCGCAAGTTCAACTTTAAAAGCCCCCAGCCCACCGTCTGAGCAACGCACTGAACCTGAAAGATAGTCGTGAGAATCAACATGTTTAAATACAACATCTTCTCCAAATTTAACGTATTCTCCAGCTTTTCTGAATAGATTCAAGTGTACCCCTCAACCAGTAGAGCATATTCCTTTATCTTTCTGATCTCGTCATCAGGTGACTCAGCTTTATCAAATTGTCCTCTGGGAAGTATGTGGAAAAGTGATTGACGATAGAACTCACAATTTTTGAATGAACGAAATGTTGTATATTTAGCATCCTTGTCCGTGAATCCTTTGACGGTAATCATTCCTCGTATTTCTTCTTTTTCTGCATCAGTTTGGAGACATTTGTTTCCGTGAATTCTGATGATCTGTCCGAATCGTAAATATTCCTCCTTTTTTTCCTCTTTATGCATTTAAATAAGATATAATTAAATCCAAATATAAATTTTCAAAATATCGACAATGTAGACCATCCTGATTCTAGAAACAAATTCATATTTAATTATTATAATTAAGATAATATTGAGACCTTATCTCATAAAAATTTACTCCTAACATTTATTGACAAAGATAATTTAGTCTTCACTTTAGTTTAGATTCAGGAACCCTATTGATAAAGAAAGAAGGCCAATAATATTGTTTGATGATATATTCTAATAAAATATAGGAATTATACGTATCATGGGGTTGGGGTTGGGGTTGGGGTTGGGGTTGGGGTTGGGGTTGGGGTTGGGGTTGGGGTTGGGGTTGGGG
>Ga0302188_10000059_pt1 | contig 78645 bp, 72 predicted proteins | sample II_Bog_E2_1_FD_198783 | JGI IMG/M metagenome (GOLD analysis project Ga0302188, IMG submission 198783) | Peat permafrost microbial communities from Stordalen Mire near Abisko, Sweden - II_Bog_E2_1 | ecosystem: Environmental > Terrestrial > Soil > Wetlands > Peat | place: Sweden: Abisko... | reverse complement strand
TTAACCAACTCGAACAATAATAAAGATAGCTAATATTAATATTCTGACTTTTTTCATTGAGGATTAATATGGTATTTCCAATTGTCATGATCCATGATAAGTCTCTGACGTCATTATAATTACATTCATGGAAAGATTGGCCAACCTTCAGAAAAATCTTATCGCCAGGTATGTATCTGCTCATTTAGTAAAAGCAATAAGGTAGCTTTAGTCACTGGCTCCCTCAGCGGCATCGGACTTGGCATTGCCCACTCTCTTGCTGCCAAGGGATACAATATCGTGCTCAATGGTTTTGCTTCTGACGCAGAGATTAAGGCAACTGTGGCTGATTTTACCAAAAAATATCCATCAATTGAGGCCAAATTCATATTTGCTGATCTCACTAAAGCTCAAGATTGCAAAAAGATAGTGGAGGAAGCTTTGAAACATTTTGGACGGGTAGACGTATTAGTCAACAATGCTGGAATGCAGCACATTGACGAGTGTGTGAACTTCCCAGATGCAAAATGGGAGCAGGTTTTATCTCTTAACCTCAGTGCTGCTTTCTATCTAACAAAAGCTGCTCTATCATATATGCAAAAAGCTGGATGGGGAAGGATCATTAATATCGCATCAGTCCACGGATTGGTGGCTTCAGTTAACAAATCAGCATATGTAGCTGCTAAACACGGAATAGTTGGCTTTACAAAGGCAGTTGCTCTCGAGAATGCCAAGAAAGGAATCACTGTTAACGCAATCTGTCCAGGATTTGTTCTCACTCCCTTAATCGAAAGGCAAATTGAAATTATCTCCAAAAGAGATAATATTACTGTCGAACAGGCATCTCGTCGCCTTGTTGAGGAAAAACAACCCAGTGGAGCTTTTAGTTCACCTCAAGACATCGGAGAAATGGTGGTATTTTTGGTGGGCGAAAACTCTAAGCAGGTTAACGGAGCTGCTTGGACCATTGACGGTTGCTGGACTGCTGTATGATATATTCAAAAATATAATCCAGATAAATAAACCCTTGATGTATCTTATAAATTAATAATGATTTCCTACTCATAGAAACACAAAACCATTGAATCTCAAAATGATGTAATATAATTTACTGTAATCAATAAGATATATTCTACAGATGAAGGCCAAATCATTTACAAATGGCTTTAATTCTTCCAGCTCTATGGAAGAATTAAGTTGCCCTTTCGTGCTCGCTCAGCTTATTGTAAATCAAACCAATGCATTCAAGAACATTGATGCAGTCAATTGATTCATTTCCCTTAATTTTTTCTCTAATTTCAAGTTATTTATTAAAATATTTGAGCGCTTATGGTAAGTTATCAAGAGCATCATATACTCTTCCAATACTGTTGAGAGTATTGGCATAATCGATTGACTCATTTCCCCTTACACTTTATTTGATAAACAATGATCTTTAGTACCATTCAAGAGCTTAATTAAATTTTTTAAGCTTTCTGTACACTATACCGATATTATGAAGAGTATCTGCATAATCAATGGATTAGACTTAATTTAAATTTTGCCTCATACTGAGTGATTTATTGTAGTATTCTAGAGCTTAATTGAATTTATTTTGCTTATAGTTGACCAAACCCATGTTATGTAGAGTAGCAGCCCAACTGATTGCTACTTTATTCACTCGTTAATAGATATTTAGAGAGCGGTTGTAATATTGGTAGGCTTAATGCAAATTGTTATTTTGATAGCATTAGATCCCCCTTGTATTAAATAATATTGCTCTTTGGATCTTCTTTTATTCCTAGTGTCGATCTGCTTATTAATTTTCCATTTTTTTGTAATAATTTGATCTATTGTTGAAGTATTTTTAATTTATGGACTATTCTTAAGATAGAGAATTAGATTCTTCAGGTTTTTATTCTTATGTAATTGATCGATCTTCGTTTATTACTTGAAAAGAACTATTTATTTAATGAGCCCATACTTGCAAGACCTTAATCATTTCTTCATTAATCATTGTAGCATAGCTCAAGCCTTTATTTGGCAAAAATGCTTTATGAATACCGACTGCTTTGATTTGATTTGATTCAAATATATAAACAGGTGATCCCCTTTGCTACTCTGAAGTATCGATATCGTAGAAAAGTCCATCATCATTAATTGAGTCAAGGCTATTGGAATGGGTGAACATTTGAGCTTCCAAATTATTAATCTATTGATACCCTGTGACTGTAGCTTATACTTTATCTCTTAAATTCGAGCATAACGGAAAATAGGCTTATCTTTCAACAGTTTCTCCAAGCTTTATTAAAGCAAAATCGTGTTTTATTGAATCAATCTCCAAGGGCAGTATCTTTTCTTTTAGTTTAACTTTCATTTAATTGTCTAATTCCTTGTTCAGCATGCTTTTAAGCATGACAATTTGGCTTAATAGTGAAAAATATGTAAAGTTGGACTTTGAATCTTATATTTTTAGAATTTCTTTACTTGTAGTTGCTTTTGCTTTTTCATCATTGGACTCCCAAAACTTCAAAGAAAAAGGAGTGAGTTATATTACCTCATTCGTTTCTTCATTAACTTTAAAAAAATTGCGAGCAGATGTTAATACAAGATCCCTTGATATTAAAAACCCTGTTGAACTTATCAAACCCTCATTATGCTCTTTAATTTTTGAAAATTTTTCTCTGAATTGAATCCATACGATGCAATTATAGGGAAACATCGAGAGTTATTCTTGACTAACTTTTGTTCTACGATCTTTTTCTGTGAGCATTTTTTTATTACCAGAAAATAAATGTTAAATTTCCATCTCCTCAGTATAGTTATCCTTCTCCATTTCAACACTTATAAATTATATTTCAATACTTTTTAATTGATATTTATACTTATTTGAGTAAATTACCAAATCCTTATTTAAAAAATAAAAATACAATCAAATCCCAATATTATACAGTTTAACTGGTTTGATAATTTATTATGTTTTTTTAGTTCAATTAAAAAATTGAAAATGCAGCATTAGCTGAACATCCATTTTAAAGAAGCCTTTTTAAAATGATTTTATCTTGGACTCTGCTTATTTATTCAATTGATTGTTTGATACGATGACTTAGATGTAGTAGTGCATATCGTTGATCAGTCCATATTAGACGATAAATTAATGCATGCATAACTATTAAACTCTATCATTTCATTGTCTCTGAGCAAATTACTTTATACCTCTTAGAAAGATAAAACAATTCCATTATTTTAAGATGGCAAAATTCATTGGCAACTAAGAAGGGTTTTTTCCATTATAAATGGTTTACTTGCTGAGTTGAAAATTAACATGAGAATTCCTCTTTCTAAATGATCTATCTCTATATATTAAGATGATGATGCCGTTTGGAATAACTCATAAGCAAATCATTTTTGCAGATGATAACCTTAGAGGTGAAGTATTAATTTGCTTGCCTCCAAAAAATAAGGCAATGATAACATTGAAACACCGAATTTAATGATCAAAAGTTTCTATTGATAATAATAAAGAAAAACCAATAAACTAAAAAATATAAATCTCATTCGCGAGAAGAAAAACCGGACGTACAACACACTATTTGTTTTTTATTAGTCTTTTGCAAATTTTAATAGACAAATTGAGAATTTAAGTAGCATAATCTATGATAATTCTTAAATTATCTATTTTCAATTTATGGAATATTCAAGACAGAAACTTTGTTTTTAGTAATACTAGCTGATCAAGTCTAAATATCCAAGAGAGAAAAGACTTATTCGGATTCAATATTCCATATTATATTTTTTTTCAAAAAAATTCCAAGTTCGAAAACACCAACAATGAAGTCCAATCTATAAGATAAAATACTAAGATATTGACAGAAAAGGTAAAATAAAGGAAATATAACTTATTTATCTGAACCCAGTGGCCAATCATCACTAAAAAGGGTATTTTTGGAATCATTATAATAAAATTAAAATCACTCTTCAAGGTCAGCAAAATTAAAATAGTTAAAGTCTAATGTATTTGGCTTTTCTTGGTCAATCTAAATAGGCGATAATGCGACCTAAAACTTTTCATGTGCATGATGAAAATTTGTGTTTCGAGAAGTTGTTTTGGCCATAAAATAAGCTTTGTATAGATGTTTTTTGATTAGTTTATGCTTTAATTGACTATGGGGCAAGGAATGGGTCTTATAATGCTCATTTACTTCTTCTTCAATGATCGTATCAGACTGATTATTCATCAATGATCTTCTTTAAAATTTAATTAGTATTTAATTATATCTCCGTAATAATTTTGATTATTTAAATTTTAGGTATGCCATAAGAAAGCTTGACTCAAGTTAATGGCCTAAGTTTTGCAGGTTTCATTCAAAAAATCACTCATATTAATGATGATTTAAATAGAATTGATAAAATTGAAAATAGTATATAATAAAATTTTTGATGTAATGGATGCTAATAAATAATAATTTACAAAGTTAGATTCGCACATGATGGTATTTTTGAATAATAACTTTATTTGAAAACAAAAACTGGAAAGGAAATCGAATCAACAAGGATATAAGCACACGTTCTAATAATAATCATGAATATATAAGCTTTTGAGTAATGTTTTAGCTTCAAGTTAAGTTTTATTATTGTAACAATATTTCGGGTTTTGATGAACGCTTTCCTTAATAATTTAACTTAAATATATATTTCTTTTTTTACTTCTAAATTCAATTGCAAATATGTATCCCACAAAATAAATTCCTGAGTAAATTCAATTGATGTAATTTAAATTTTATCAATGAGCAAATCCAATAGTGAGCTCATTTCCTGGTTCCAGAGAGTTAAACAAAACATGCAGCTAGAGGAGGATAAGGAGAAACTCAAGGCTTTGGAAAGCAGGATGGCCAAGCGAAGACAGAAACTTTCTTAAAAGTTTAAGATTGAGGATGAAGGACCGGCTAACAAGTCAATGAACAAGTCCATTTCAGAGGCAGAAAAGTTTAAGTCTATTGATGACCACCGCATTCCCTTAGATTAGTTTTGCAAACGCTATGGCACTGACCTCAAGCGTGGACTGACTGAAGCAGTAGCGACTGAAAGACTGCTGACAGATGGTGAAAACAAGCTCACAGAAAAAGAAGGTATGAACCCATTCCTTGAATATCTCATGCATATGGCTAATTTCTTCGCCTGTCTAATGTGGGCAGGGGCCGTTTTATGCTTCATAGCCTATGGGATAGATAGTACAGATCCAGGTAACCTTTATTTGGGCATTGTTCTTGCTGCAATTGTCAATATATCCACTTTAGTTGAATTTGTGCAAAACCGTAAAAGCAAGGCTCTCATGGAGTCGTTCAAAAATTTTATTCCTCCATAAATCACAGTGGTTCGTGATGGTATCTAAAAATCAATATCTTCAGTTAAGCTTGTGAGGGGTGACCTCATCAAGGTTTAGTTGGGCAAAAAGATACCTGCAGATATCCGTATTGTTGAATCAAACGGTATGAAGGTGGATAATTCCTCTCTCACTGGATAAACCTAACTACTCTCTCGTTCTATTTAATGTTCTAATCCCGATAATCCACTATAAACCAAGAATATTGCCTTCTTTTCAACTCTTAATAGGGAGGGAAGTGGGAAAGGTGTCGTCATATTTACTGGAGACAATACTTTTATTGGCCAAATTGCTGGATTGGCTATGTCTGCTGAGGAAGAATAAACTCCACTTAACAAGGAAATCAATCGCTTCATTCATCGACTGGGTTTCGCAGCAGTCTGTTTGGGCATAATAGTGCTGTCAGTAGGTTTGGCAATCGGATTTGAGGTTATAAATGCCCTAACCTTGGCCATTGGTATAACTGTTGCGAACGTACCGAACGGATTGCTGTTGGAAGTCACCATTTCGTTAACATTGACAGCAAAGAGACTGGCAAAAAAGAAAGTGCTTGCCAAAAATCTGCAGGCAGTCTAAACCTTGGGCTGCACAACCTGTATTTGTTCTGATAAAACTGGGACCCTCACTATGAACAAGATGATAGCCGCCAACCTTATGTACAGCGGTAAAATATTTAAAGCTGCTAATCGCCAAAAGGAATTGCCTTCATATCCATTCTAATATAGTCTGACTGATCCTGGATTTAAAGCTTTGCACGAATGTGCTGTTGTCTGTTCAGTGGCCATATTCGATAAATCAGCTCCGGAAACTGAGCAGCAGCGCATTAAGGAAGACAAACACCTCGACCCAGAGTAAAAAAGGATAAAGCTTGAAGAATTCCTAAATGAGTGGTAATAAAATATAAAGCACATGCTCTGGTTGGACGTACCCACCATAGGTGACGCCTCTGAATCTGCTTTGATAAAGTTTTTCCAGGCAGTTGAAGATATTGTTGTCACTCGTGAGCGGTATCCTGTCATAAAGAATCAATAAGAGCGCGATATGAGATTGCTCTTCAGCTCTGTCAATAAATTTGCATTTTCCATTAATAAATATCCAACTGAGACATCTGATCTTTGCCTATTCACGAAGGGTGCTCCAGAAAGAGTATGGAAAATGTGCACTCATATCCTCATAGATGGAGTACCTACACCAAAGGATTAACACTGGGAAAAAGTATTTACTGACAGCAATGATTTTTTTGGCAACAGAGGTTAAAGAGTGCTTGGATTTGCAATGCTTCATTTACCAAAAGATAAATATAGAGAGGGCTATGACTTTTCAATTGATGAGGTTGCAAAACCCAATTTCCCACTCCATTCACAAACATTTGTCGGTATTCTTTCCCTGAATGATCCACCTCGTTAGTCTGTTCCTTTTGCTGTCATTAAATGCCATACAGCAGGAGTAAAGGTTATCATGGTTACTGGTGATCAACCTGTAACTGCAGCCGCCATTGCTCGTGAGTGTAACATCATTAGTTAAGAGTTTACTGTTAACGAAATTATGAAAAAGCAAGGAAAAACCTTTGACGAAGCATACAGTGAATCAGATGCGATAGTAATTCATGGTGACGAAATCACAAGGATGACTTTAGATGATGAAGGATTGCCTGAGGCGGAACAAGGAAAGATCATGGAAAAATGGCTCCATAAAAAGTAAATTGTTTTTGCCAGGACCAGTCCTGCTCAGAAGTTGATTATAGTCAAAGCATGCCAGAAGTTGGGCGAAATTGTAGCAGTGACAGGTGATGGAGTGAACGATTCTCCTGCTATCAAGAAGGCAGATTTAGGAATATCAATGGGTATTACAGGCACAGACGTGGCTAAGGATGCGGCTTCAATGGTCCTATTAAACGATGACTTCAGTAGCATTATCGTGGGAATTGAGGAAGGTCGTAAGATCTTTGACAACTTGAAGAAAGCAATTATGTATATTGCTTCAAGCCAAACTTCAGAAATTGTACCATTCATAGTTCTACTTATTTTTCAAATTCCTCCACCTATTTCAACAGTACTGGTGCTGTGCATTGATTTAGGCACAGATCTCATCCCTGCCATTTCCTTTGCATATGAGGATACCGAAATTGGAATAATGACACGCAGGCCACGATCAAAAGAAGATCATTTGGTCACTATAAAGTTGTTTGTTCAGGGATATGGCTTTAAGGGATTTATCAACTATTTCGCATGCCAACTTGCTTGGTTTATTGTAATGAATGATTTTGGTTTTCCTGCTTTTCAACTGCTTTACACCAACGGTATCAGTATATACCTTCATGCAGATTCTGATCTTTATAATCCCACTTCTCCATATTTTGGTAACTCTAAACTTGCAGCAGCAGGCTATACTAAATGTTCTGATTTTACGAGTAATGCTCAACTTATAGACTGGCTCTACTCTAGACAAGCCTCCACGGATCTGAGAATGAGTGCTCTGAATTGTCATGAGGGAACTCCGCTGACTTTTACTCCAATCTATAATTATAGCGATTGCCGTGTCCAACAAATTTCTCCAATTTCAAATCGTCCAGTATGTTTCACCTCAGAAGCAGTTAAGTACGCTCAGTCATCATATTTTTACACAAACTTTGTGGGGCAGTTATTTAACAATATTGTGACTAAAACCAGACGAGAATCTGTATTTACACAGGGTATGCATAACATGAATATGTATTTCGGAATGACTACAGAGCTTATGATTGGACTCATCCTAGCTTATGTTAAGCCCATTAACGTTGTGTTTGGTTCCAGAGATAACACATTTTAACATTATGGTATGGTAGCAATACCGTTTTCCATTGTAATTTTCATAATTGAGGAGATAAGAAGGTATCTGCTTCGTACTTTGCCTCCTGACGAGAAGGGTAAACCTAACTGGTTCGAACGCTGCACTCTTTGGTGATAACCTGATTCATACAAAATCCTAAATTTATTGAAATCTTAGAAATAAAACTTAAATTAATTTATACTCTTAGAGAATCTTTGTTAATTCGAATAATAACATGAAAATTTGCCGGTAAATATATGTCATTTGTTTGTTAAAACCTTTATTGGAATTTTTCTCTTTTTAAATATTAAAGTTGCAAATTAAGAAACAATTTAATTAATAGGGTAAAGTTTTACTAATTACAGATAAATCAATCTTAAGCTAGTTTGATCATTCTCATTGGGCCTGATTGGTATAAAATAACTGAAAATATTGAATTATCAAGAAATATATAAACAATCCATGCATATTCCCAGAGATCCAAGGGCTGAAGGCAACCAAAGAGATAGGCCACTTCAAAAATCCATGTTCCTTCCCGATACTTACCAACAGCCAAATATTCCTCAAGGGAGAATGCAGCAGCCACCCTTAGAAAGTCCTCTCTATAATTCGTTGAAAAGGCCGGTGACAAATTCTATGGAAAATCCTCCTCATCAACCAGCTATGAGCTCTTCTTATCACTATATTCCCGGTTATGGCCAGCCAAACTATCTTCCTCCCAATATTCCAACCCAATACTCAGGAGGATAGCATCGAATGCAAAACCAAAACGAACTCTTGCATACCAATAGCTTCAATAATATGAAGAATATGACTCCTATGGGGAGGAATGATCTTACCTCTGATGCATAAGTTCGAGGTTTTAATCGAGGATAAAAAGCCTTGACCTTTTAAGGCAAGCCGAAATTAGTTGCTCCGGGCGAATCCACTGATAATCAGCAGTTGATAAATAGTATTGTCCAAATATTGAAGGAAAAACATTTGCCGGGCATGCTTAATACTATAAAAATTTAGATAAGCGAAGGCATCTCCAGTCTAAAGACTGAATTAAATTCGCTGAAGGAAGAGCTGCAGAGCCATATCGTAAAGCAAGAAGCCATCAATAGCGAAATCGTCAGCCAGACTAGCACCATCATCAATATACAGGCTCAAAGCGGCAACAAGGATAAAAATCAGAGGGATGGATAAATAGTCGAGCTGCAAACTAACTTCTTCCTGATGGAGGGGAAGATTAGTCAAATATAAGCCAAGATAAGTGAGAACTTCAAGAAGATGATGTCCGAATTTGACAAAGTGAGTATGAAATTTTAAGCTGAGTTAAAATGTACACCTTTCTAATTTAGAGCCAACTTCGATAAAAGGTGCATTTATTAAATCGTCTCTTCCGCCCATTATACTGGAATATCGCGAGATGTTCCGAGTCAAGAAATCTTCAAATTAATAATAAATTATACTGTCGACATGTATTGATTGAGATATTAAGGCCAATATCATATTGACCGATTCGGCTACCTGCTGGACTATGATAATCGATACATCGTGGACACCAAGGGCAACCAGATCAAATTGTAGTAGAAACATCTGAAATTATTGGAGCAGCACCAAGTGTTTCAGCGATGATACTTCTTATCAGTTATTTGATTTTTTGAGGATATATAGCATTAATTTGTGAATGCGCAACAATCAAATTCAAAAAGAAATTGGCGATCAAGGAATCAGTAGCTTTATCAGCAGTGTCATCACGGATATGAAAAGCTTAACAGTTATACTCAAACCTTTATCGAAATAAAATGCAGAAGTAACCGTATCCCGATATAGATCAGCAATCAAATCATCAATAAATTGTTGTTGGGGATAAATTAAGATCTACTGCAACTGATTCAGGACATTCTGCAGTTAATTGTTTAGGTAGTCGATTTGAAGAGTGCCAACGTATTGATTCTGAGCATATTGACAAAGGTAATAGCTTCCATTAAAACTTTAGAGGAGGCAGAACATACCCATAAAAACAAGAAATTATAAAAAGACTACTATAGCAAAGGCATTAGTAAATGTCTCTACCTTCTCATAAACATTGTGCTGCTTCTCAAAAACTATAACAAATAAGCAGATATGATTTTAAGAATTATACAAACCACTTACAGTTTAATAGACTGCAATTTGCTGCAGTACTCAGACTATACTCTATTGACCAGAATGTACTCAATCTGTTTTGATTGCTCTCTGACCAACTCAATTATTCAGAGTATTAGTACTAGTGCATTGTATGCATTGACAGAAATAGTCTTCGTTACTAATAAAACTGAAAATTCTTTATTAATACTCGCTTAGTTGCTGGAGTATCTTTTTAAAAATAAAAAACTTGAGTGGATAAAAAGCTAAGATTAGATCGGCATGGTCTGGGATCTGGTGATCATTGCGGTTCGTAATTTTCCTGCAAATAAAATGAGGATGATATCATAAAACAAGGTGGTGACATAATTAATTAATCATATGTATAGGACATCTATTGAGCATGCATTTGATTTTACGGCTGAAAATACCGCAATTCAAAATCCCAAGAATGAAAAGAATGTATAAAATGAAAAGAGCATAAATGTAAAAAAAGGGATTTTAAGTGACTTCATGCGGTATTATAAATCTTTTATCTATTTTTCAATTCATCTGGCAATCAAACTTGATGAAGAAATCGAAGAAATTGTACCTTTTAGATAAAATCTGTACCGATTTAAGAGTGTCTCCAGTTTATAGAGAAGTAACAAGCTTTATATATTTGTTTAAGGAGTCAGTCTTCTCATCATTGAAGCAAGTGTAATTATTAAATAAAATAGAATTTGCTCATTCAAGAGGAAAAGGGTATTATCTTATTGGATTTGTTCAGCAAAATATCTTAGTAGCTTTGCACTAATTCTATTCCCATTGAAATCAGTTGGGATGGGGGCGATTTTTATTTGGAAAAAATGTGTGGTGATTTACGCAAAATTGGAGACTCAGATTTTGTGAAAATAATCAGTACTTCATGCTCTATCTTAGAAAATACAATAATCAGACTCAGAAAAAAATTATAACTCAAAAACGATAGCAAAAATTTAACTGAAGAGCAGCATTCGGCAAGTTAACTATAGAAAACTCAAATTGATAGTAATGGCAATAAAATTATTAGAGGCAGTCGGATATGGTAGAAAATGATAAAAAGTGTCATCAGGATCATTCGATACTTAACATCCCTAAATCTGAAGGAAGGATATAATGATCAAGTTGTTAGAAAGCTGATAATTGAGCTGCAATATTGGTTTTTGGTAAAAATGGTGTCACTTAGATTTGTCCATCGCACAGAGCAAGGAACATGATTTTACATGAATGGTTAAGCACTTCTTCTCTGATTGACACCAAAATGCAAGCGATTAAGGTTAGTCAATGCCTACAACTCGGCTCTAATATAATATTCGCATATTCTCATATCTTGGATAATGTTGGGCTGTCAATTTTAATAAAAATGTTAGCTAGTGTTCGGATAAGTTGGGAGGAAGGAAAAGGTTTCGATGAACTGGATTAGGTGTGCCTCATGTCAGATAGACTTTACAGCTAGCAAAATTTAATAAACTCATACAAATCATTCACAAAAGCTATCCAGGCTTTTGTGCAATGCTGTAACAGTCTTCTAGCAGATATGTAGCAGCCTATTCACCCATAATAAAAAAAGAAGAAAACTGGTAGAAATCCTCAAGATAAGCTGATAAAAATGATAGACTATGTCTTGAGTAAACTAAAAGCTGTACTTCTGCATAACATATTATATGTTTAGAACTAATGGAATTTTCTAACTGCCTTTTGGATATCATTTTGCTCAAACAAAAATTAAGAGATTCGAGTCAAGACTATGAATCATCTTTGGTATTTGTTTCCTGCTCTCCTCAAGAAGGGTGCCATTCGTCAATAATAAATTTTATCACCGTATTTATAACTGGCTAAATTTCATAATATCTAAATATCTAAGTTGATAATTTCCCATATCAAACAGCTACTGGTCAGTTTTACATACTAATAGGCCATCATGCAGGCATTTACAATAATCAAGATAATGCTCGAAACGAACAACTCTGTGCTGCAAATATCACTTTATGAACTTCAATAAATGCTGATTAAATAATCTATTTACCGAGTTAAATCTCATTAAAATATAGTATCCATCATTGATTCGCTTTTCTTTATCAGCAAAGATACAAACGAAGAGTACATGACTGTCAGCTTATTGTGGAACATATCCGACCATATAAAAGCTCTTAGTCTCACGAACTCGCTCAACTAAAGTCAAAATGTATGGAAACATCTCTTTAATAAAATTTACTCACTTGCTTTAAACTCAACGCATGCCCAAACCAAACAATCTTGCATTCATGCCTTGACTCAAATTATGGCTGAATCCACTGCTGTTCTCGGACGAGACTTTTTCTTTTAGATTACCAAAAACAACTTTTTGGAGCTATTCTATTTCTTGATGAATTTAGAATAGACGAAGGTTGTTAATACCCAGCACATATAGATGGAGCACGCAGCAATCAAAAATTACATCAAGATTATAAAAAAATGCTTAGCTGATAAAATGACGAACCTCAACATTCTTCTGGAATTATCAACTCAGCGTATTCTAGAAATAATTTCAGCCAAAGGGACACTAACCACAATTTAATATTACTATGAAATGTGTTCTCTTTTATAATTCTGGAATTATGTGCAAGCGACAGGAGAGGAGAACCATTTTAATCAGGATCACATTGCTAAACTAATATTAGAGATGGAAAAGAATCAATAGAGTTTTGATAAAACTAGTTTATTATGGAGAAAGAAATATCAACCAATGTTTACTTAGTTGAAAGGCTTAGTAATTAAGCAGTGATATTTTAAACTTATCAATTATGTGATTTTTTAAACCATCTTCATCATTATCTAAAAAAATGATTCACATTTATCTTTGTTTTGAATGAGCCACAAAGTTGCAAATAACAACAACAACAAATTTAGATCACTGCATTCTGAAAGTCAAGCACTCGTATTTAAAGAAAACAGTAAATATTAATAATAAATGAAAAATTCTAAACTTTCGATAAAAACAAAAATGCAAATGATGTAGGAAAACAGTTTAGATCCTTTATAAGTAAATGAATTGATCGTGGAGCAAAAACTATTCCTACCTCTCAAAATATCAGAAACCGAAGAAGCGAATGTGTATCCGATTATCTTCAAGATTATGAGAGCAAAACACATAGATAAAATCCTTATTTATATTCTATCTGAAGCGGATCTGTACTTTTTGTATAGAGTTTAGTATTTATGCTTCAATATAGAGTATCAAATGAAAATATCATGGATTTGAATAACTTGTATAAGTTATCACTTAAAAAATTATCAGACTTTGTATAGTTTATTAAAGGATCGCTCGATGATATCCAAAGTCAATAAAAAATAGGAATACTATAAATCATCAATAAAGGTGAGATGTAGTTCATATTGAAGAGGATGGTAGGCGGTAAAACCCATACTGTAATGAAGCTGTTAGGGAAATAGTAAAGTGAAGAAACGATTAAAGTTCAAGTGGCCTTTCGCTACGGGATGCTGCGTTAAAAAATTCAAAAGAAGTAGGAAAGGATCGACCAATTACGATAGTTAGTTAGATTAAAAAACCCTTATCTGCTCCAAAACTTTAAACAAATTTGATATATGATTCGTAGATAAATATTCAATCAGATATATCACTAAATCTAATTGATTCTTTACTCTTTATGGGACTCTTGAAGACGACATCCTTATTTAAAATTGATCTTTGAAGAGTATAAAAAAATAGAGTAATTCATCTTCAGCTTTAATTGATTAAAATATTTTTATTTAGTAATGATAAGGCTTCATTCACATATAGTGCTACTTCTTTTTGGCCTTTTATCTGTTTATTTTGGCCTATTTGTAATATATACAGTTCTTCAACTGATGAGAATGAAATTTGTTATAATTATTTCAGAATACAAATGGGAGATTATCCAAAGAACCTTTACTTTAGATCTTTTCAAAAACTGCTTGTTATATATTTAGTTTTATATGTATCATGCTCCTCTCTTTAAGATAATCGCCCTCAGCAGTGCGAAAATCGTTAGGAAATAAAGGCTCTTATTGACCAGGCATCAATTTTCTTTGGATAAAGCCTGGACCTGCAACTAAATTATATAAAAGAAAAGATCTCTCGTTAGCAATACTTCTAATGGGATTTGCTAATAGTGAATTCTAAGGGTAAATTTCTTAACTATACTTCATTAGATCCCACCATTTGTACTTTTTATTGCTAAAATTGCAATATATACCAACCTTCTTTGATTTATCGTATTTCAGGTATATCAGCCTCATCTCTTTTTAAAGGCAAAGTATATATTGATTCAAAGGAATAATTTGTGGGCAAAGATTTATCTGAAATGGATGAATTAGTTTGGAAAAATATTATTTAAGCGGCACAATTTAGCAAAAAAGACTTCTATGATATGGCAGATTTTATTTATACGAAAATACGATAATGGAATACGTGCCAAATTGTTCATATCGAAATATTTGAAAGCAAAACTGAATTAGTTGAATTCTATCTTTCATGCTTCTCCGTTTGCTGTAAACCTAATTGGGTGATGGTTCATAAAAGCCTTTAAACAACTTTTGTCATCAAAGCAATATGAACAATGAATTGATGGTCTATTAAAACCATTATTTTTTATATATATTTCCATTTACTACCAACTATTTCCAATTGTATTTATTCTATTCACATTGTGAAGTTTTTTGTAAATACCATTTTTAATAAAAATAAATCAAAAATAACATCACAATAGTACATACAATTATTTACTAATTATATTTAACAAATTTATAGATTTTGATTCTTTGAGAACATTCGAGAGGCCTAACAATATCTAATTAAGTCAATGAAACCTCCAATTATTAAATACGTATGAACTAGCAAGACTATTTTATTGTCAAATGTTTTATTGGTACAATCCTTGATAGAATTTGTATTAGTCCTCGTTAACACATAGACATCATTTATCAGTGGCTCTTTTTATCTTGTGACCGACCATTGATGCGCTGCTATTTTAAAGTAGAACCAGCAGCTTCTCTTTGTTTTCCTATCTCACTTGCCTTTATTATATAAGTTCGGCATTAATCTCGCGAGTTGCCGTTTCTATTTCAGCTCTTAACTCTTTCAATATTTAATTGTGAGTCATTGTAGTTACCAATAAACCCTTCTTCCAATCTCCAATCTTCTTTTAGAATTAATTCGCTGTTGCTTACAGTTCACTCGTGTTTTGTTGTTTATTTTTGGCATTTAAATGTTGTAGCACTTCCATCTATTGCTATAATTTATTTTTGGAAGCAAGTAGCTTTGACTTTAATGTTTTATCATTAAACACCTCGTTATTTCCCTTCACAGAGACCAAGGTATCCTAAATATTGGGTGATGCCTTGGAAAATATGGACTATGAAATCTGCATGATTAAAAAAGAACATATTTATGCTGGATAAACTAATACTCTATCATCCTTTTCAATTTTGCTATTTTTTCCTTTCGTTTAGACAACTTCTCTCGTGCAATCCTGTCAGCCTCTTTGACTTTTATTTGGATAGTCATCAGCTTTTATTTGAAATCTTCTTCTATTTTAGCAATAACATACTTTAGAGAGAATATCTGTGAAATTGCTTATCAATTTTAGCCTACAGAATAGCAATTCTATTTTTTGAGCATGCTTATTGAGCAACAATTATTTTTTCTTCTTCCAATTTGGAAGTGGTTTTCTGATTGAGATTGTAAAAGAGTTCCTTGATACGTATGTCCCTTTTTTCCTGTTGAACCCACCTAATATTGGTTTCTGAAAGGTATTTTGTGCTTTCGACGGAATTAAATAAGCTCATTATAAATTCAGTCACATTAAATATCAATTCAAATGATCAATCCTTTACGAGTGTTGATAACAGGAACGAACAAGGGAATTGGTTATGATTTGGTTAAAATATTCCTAAAGAGAAATCCTGAAACTGTGATATATGCAACCAGTCGATAGAATAAGTAAGTTGCTCAGGAGAGATGGAAGTAATTTGATGCGAACCAAAGAGTGGTCTGCAAATATTTAAACTTGAGTTCATAGGACAGTATCATTCAATTTGTTCAATAAATAGAAAAAGAAAAGATGACCCTCGATATACTTATAAACAATGCAGGCATATATAGGATATAGGATGACATAGACTTCATTCCCGAGCTATAATGGACCCAAAATTTAATGAAAACAAATTTAATCGGCCCAATGAACCTTACTAAATTATTATTGCCTTTTCTATCTGAGATGGGGAGAATTATTAATGTTTCTTCACTCATGGGTGCGCTAAAATTTCATTCTCCTTAAATTCAGTAAAAATTTACAAACCCAAATATCCAATAAGAAGATATTCTGGCTGAGGCTCAAAGCTACATCAAATCAGTGGAGATGGGGGATATGAAAGGTAAATGTTCAAATCCATATTCAACCAGCAAAATGTTATTGAATGCTTGGTCAAGATTTGTTCTTCAGTATAAGTGATGATATTCAGGAGTAAATGGCTCAAAAAAAACCAAATCGCCATTTGCGTAACTCCAGGATTCTGTAGGACATCAATGACCAAAGATTTGTATCCAGAAAAGAAAGGTCACACATCATAATCCGGGGCTTTGAAGATATATGAAGTATCTCTTTCGAAAGATGTCAGCCCTGAGATCTTCTACCATCGTAGCGATCCAAGTAATTTCTTCGTTTGTGGAGAAGGTTTACCCTTTAAGGATGATTGATACCAAATATGTGAATATTAGTATATGTATTGAATAATAATAATGGAATAGGGTGATGGTCATCAATAGAATCCTCCGAATCCTCCTTGCCTGTAGTTGAACTTGGTCCGCAGAAGATATCGAATTTTGATCTGAGCGATGTCGTATACGATAAACTCGTTGTATAAGAGGGTGCATCCCACCTTATTAGTAGATTCTCCAGGACCCATGGGAACAATTACTCCATCTTCCAGCTTCACAGCGTTATTTGGGTTTGGAGCTGTTCTTCCAAGACCTACTGTTGAATGTTTTCCTGGTGGAAGGTTGCTGGCGTAATAATCAGCTTGATACTTTTAATTCACTTCTCCCAAAGCAACTTCGCACAGCAAAAGGATTCCCGTATTGTTTTAGCGTGAGGTAAAGCAATAATTGGCTGATTTTGATGACATATCAGCGAAGTACACTCCTTTTCCAAACATATATCCGGTCACTGGTGCTTCTGGAGGTGCAATTCTTAATCCTTGGCTTAGAATACCCACGAAGTTAGTCAATCGACTGCCGTGCCAAAGCAATGTCTTATTTTCTAGATCCTTGGTATATCTGATATCTTCAACTTCACTGCTTAATGAAAATAGATCTTCGATGTCGAGAGAGTAAGAAGTATGGGTGGTACCATGAGTGCTCTGCAAGAATTTATTGATGATATCAAACTAGTTTGAGGTTCTGTCCACTGGTCTAATGTCACGGTTTAGTTTTTAATAATTGGAATCAAGTTTGTTTTCATCCTCTTTGCTGGAGCTGAGAATCGTGGTGGCTACCTTGATTTCCGCGAGTGCCTCCAACATTTCAATTTTCTTTTTGACTTTCTGCTCATCGTTAAGGATAAAGTGATGCATCTTCATAAATCCGAAATCGTGAGGAATATAGGAGTAGAAGTCGTTAGTTAAGTCTTCAATTATGTTAGTTCTTCTTTTGCCCTTGATCTCGTCCATTAACTGCTGCAATATTTTGTAGCCTCGCATGATGTTGTCCTTGGAAAGTTTCCCGAGTGGCATTTTTGATACGTTATAGCCGATCTCCACCATCTGTTTGTTCATCATATTCAAGTCAAAGATTAGCTCGATTAATTTCTTGACTGTTTTTGGAAGTTTGCTCTATTCAAAATCAGCCTTCTTATCCTCCTTAGTGTCCGACTTGGTAGGAGCATCATCCTTCTTTTCATCCTCGTCTCCGTAGTTGAGATCAATTTATCTGTAATTGCCCTTATGATGTTTTTAATGATATTTGGAGTTATACATTCCAATGGCTCCAACCAAGCTACTTCCAATATTGCTGGACTGTCCAGGCACTCCAACTCTCCCCCATCGAGTAAACAAGTAGCAGGTGTTGACGTTGCTGTCACTTTGTAAAATTTGAATTATATAAAATTTATTGTTGTTATTTTGAACTGAAGTTTGATTCAGAGTGGCGCTGTATATCTTGCCATTGTGTTCGAGCACATGGTAGGTTGATTTGTTTAGAGGAAAGTGGTCGTCGATTGGAATTTTACCCTTGAATTGAATTTTCTTTATCTGCTACTTCTCCTATGGTTAGTCAGGGGTTGAGGTTTTACCGCCTTTTTCCAAAGATTTCTTTTTGACTTATTTTGCATCCTATTTATCCTTTTTTTAATCCAATTGGTCATCTTTCACTGGTTTGGGCTCACTGGTTGAAATCTTCTTTCGAATACTGCTTTGGGGAGGGACCTTATCATCCGATGCTTGTTTGACATTTGATTTGTCCTTCTTTTTGTCAATTACTTTCTTATCCTCTGATATGGCTACTCGAGTAGGCTTCTTTTTTTATCGGCGCGAAGACTATGGTTGGGGTGTTTAATCCTTTTTGACTTTCTTCTTGCCCTCTGCAACTCCATCAGCTTTTGGATTATTAAGCTGTCTTTTCTCTTCAAGAGCCTCCTTTTTGGTCTTGGAAACGCTTTTCCTTGGTTCTGGTTGAGTTACTTCTTTCTTTCTCTGAGCCCTGGTCTTCATTTTAATTTTGCTAATATTTCAAATTGGTAATAAACCCTTTAAATACCCTTATACTTAAAGTTGAAAATAGCAAAATACCCCTGCTAAAATAACCATTCAACTTGAAAACGACAACAACTTTTGAATTTACACACTTCTATAGAATTGAATAAGACAGATAGTAATAACATGAACTTGATTGTGCAAAATTTAATTCTTTGATAATCATAATATTAATCGGGTTATATGCAAGGTGATCTTTTGCTGCAGGAGTGGAAAGAGGCCAAGGATATTTGCCATCGAATCATAGAAATATGTAAGATGATGCACCTTGGTAAAGGAACCATTCAAGGAAAGATTCTACTGCCAGGAGAAAAGCAAACCGGCAAACAATTTATCAATGTCTACGAGTAATTATATCATCAATTAGTGTTGTTTATCGCTTATGTGTGACTAAGGAAAAGGAGGAAAACCGCGTGCTGATGGTATATAAAGACTACAAGGATATTCTCAAGGCTGCTCTTCTTGACATGAATCCATTGTTGATCTAAGAGCGCGACATCTATCGTTTGGATGCCCTCAGAAAAATATGGGAAGCATACTGCGATATCCAAAAAAGGTTGAAACATATGTTTGCTTATCTGGTAGAGACAAGCTTATACAGGATAGGCCTTTTCATATAAAGGACGGCAAAATTGAAGATTTAGACAAGACAGCCACCAATATTATCTTGGGCACACTTTTCCTATAAAATTCAGTCATGGAATATGATTTGCTCTACTTTAAGTAAATAGATAAGGTAACGCCTCCTTACTTAGATAAGAAAGTCATAATAATTTGGATGCCAAAAGATATTGGCCAACCTGATCGACATCTTCTATCAGATCCACCTACGAATAATCAAAAGCACAGCCAATAAGAAAATCAGGACAATATATACCGAACTCTATGTATAATCACGACCATTCAGGGCAGATACCAGAAGACGTCACGGTAATTCTATAGTCGAAGGTTCAAAGTGTTGAAGCAACTCAATCCCAGCGAGTATTTCATGCAAATTGATAAGTTGTATCAGCTCGAAAAGCAGATTGCTGATAATTGCTTTGTAATTGGAGCTGATGCCTTATTTAATAAGGAGTTTTCAGAGGAGCTAGTTCTGAGTTATAAGACAATTTTACTAGAGTCTGAGTACGGACTGAAATTTATCCTCAAGCAGGGTCAACTCTCAACACTTAAACTGATAGTAGACCTCTATCTAAAGTTAACCAAGAGTTTGGATGGATTTAAGTAGCAATTCTAGGATTACATCTACGAAGAGATGAAAGCTTTCATTGAGGACTGCAAGGCAGAACTGGCATTGAAAAAATCACTTCTAACCTATTGCAATTTTATGTAAAAAGTAATTAGGAAAAATCAAGAATTAATAGCTATTCTTGACTCTTTGTCAGTCATGGGAGATTTTGTTTCTTACTATAAGAGCGGAATTGAGAAGGCATTTATGAGCTCGAAATTAGCTGTGCCTATTGAGGAATTGTTGGCGATATTCACTGACACTAAATTCAGAGTAGAAATGGAGGAAGGGTAATACGAAAGGGAAGTGAAGAACATTATCACCATATTCAACTGTATTCAAAATAAAGATTTGTTCCTCCTGAAGTACAGTCAGAGATTGGCCAAAAGAATGCTATCATTAACTTAGTCTTCTCTTCAAAATCATTAAATATTTACAGCCAATCTTAAGATGAAGTACATTGACTATTACTCAGTTGCGGAGTTAAGTATACCGAACGACTAGAGACCATGATCACTGAGTACCGCATCAGTCTTGATAATCAGCAACTATTGAACGAAATTCAAGAAAGATAAAAGTTGCCAATTAGCTTTACCCTCAAGTCGTTCAGTGAAGGCGCATGGCCGACCCAGACAATTCTTTAAATTCCAATCTAATTGATGCCAAAATAGATCCAGCTAGCTGAACACTGTCTGAATATGTACACAGTTGAGCGGATGAACAAAAAAACCTTGAAAATATCAGGACTATAGAGTAAAATGAGATGGTCCTACTTTTTCGACAGCGAAGTCAAGCAAAAGAACGAGAGCTGCTATTTTGATACAAACTGTTTGCAATCAGTAATCCTCTTTCATGTTTATCGCAATCGTCCAAATAGGATTTCTCTGCAGTTGATAGAACAGTTACTGAGTAAAATTAATCCTAAACTGATTCGTGAGAATATCAACAAAATGGTATTTTTAATGGTATTTAGGTCGATACTGCATAAAACATCATGATTCGGATTATTTAGGGAGATGATACATTCTTTCAATTTAATTTACTCATGAAATCGTCTAAAAAGCTAATAGCCTACGACCAGGGAGCCACTCAATAGGAATAGAAACTGTTTCAGCAGCATGACTTAGGAAAGGACAGATAAATCATTATTGATGCCAACATATCCAAACTTATGAAAGCCAAAAAAGTACTAGACTTTAAAACACTTATTGAAGAGGTCACCAGAATGGTCAGAGTATTTGTACCGATGGCCAAAGACATCAAGATGGCAGTTGATCGACTGATTGCCAAGGAGATACTACAAAGGGATGAGAAAGACCGTTAGTTGATCAGATATAGAGATTGATTACTGCTTATATATATATTTTTGTTTTTGATGTCTTTCAATTGACCTATATTTCATTGTTGTTGCCATGCAGAATTAGGAAGAAGAGAGGAGACTGCAGTTAGACCCTGAGGAAGGCAAACCCTATGTGGGATACATCAAGGATGCTGACTACTACTTCGATGGCTATTCGCACTTCTCCATTCACGAAGAAATGCTAAAGGACACCATCAGGACCAAGTCATACATGAAGGCCATTGTGGATAATCCTGAATTGTTCAAGGATAAAATAGTATTAGATGTTGGAAGTGGGACAGGCATCCTCAGTATTTTCGCAGGTATCCCCTCCTTTACTTAGCACAAAGCGGAGCTCGTCATGTCTATGCTATTGAGAAAGCTAGTATCTACCTGCACAGTCGCAACATCATCGAAGAAAATAATCTCACGCACAAGATTACTGTTATCAACGGACTTGTGTAGGAAATTGAACTTCCAGTTGATAAGGTCGACATCATTATATCTGAATGGATGGGCTACTTTCTGCTCTACGAAGCTATGTTCGACTCGGTCCTGTTCGCGCGTAACAAATGGCTTAAACCTGATGGCATTTTGCTGCCGAATAGAGCCAAGATGTTTATCGGAGCCCTAGATGACTAAGCCTATTACACAAAGAAACTTGTAAGAAATTTGTTATGCAGAATTATTGGAATAATGTGTACGGGATAAGCATGAAATGCATGAAGAAGTGGGTGTTGTCATAACCAATTGTTGACCCCATCGATCATCAGGACATCCTATCTAACACTGCCAAATTCTATGATATCGACCTCTAAAAAGTTCAACTAAGCGAACTAGACTTCAATAGTGAGATAACCCTTAGAATATAGATCTAGGGTATCATACACGGGTTCGTTTCATGGTTTGACTGTTTCTTCAACCATGGCGAGAAGAAAATTGTGCTGTCAACTTCTCCCTACAAAAAGCAAACACACTGGAAGCAGACTGTGTTTTATATCGATTCTCCAGTAACAGTGAAAAAGGACGATGAATTCACAGTGAACCTCAATGTCGCCAAAGCCAAGGAGAACCCTCGTGAGCTTAACGTGAGACTACAGTTCAGTTTAAACGGTGGAGCCACCACTAGTCAGTACTATCGTATCAGTTGATTTACTGTACTTCAAATCTTATAATATTTTATTGATATGTCCTTCTTCAATTTTTGCAATTTCTGCAGTCACGATTAGGAGGAGCCTCCTGAAATAGTGGTGAGCACCTTCCGCAATATCTTCAAATAGGGAGGCAATTATAGCAAGGACAACTTTCAAATGGTCGGCAACTCCACCGTTATGATTAGAAAGTCAAAGTACTCGCAATATCTTTAAGACTGTAAGAAAAATAATATCGCTTTCACTGATTAAGAGTTTCCACCTAATGAGAAGTCACTCAACTTTAAGATTGAGGGGCGGAATATAATTTGGAAACGCATCAGCTAGATTAAGAAAGATGCTGTTATGGTTGAAGAAGATATTATACCTGCAGATATCCAACAGGGTAACATTGGGGATTGCTATTTCCTGGCATCCATATCTGCCTTAGCTGCAGTGCCCACGAAAATTGAAAACATCTTTTATGATAATTTCTAAATCAATGGATTTGGCATTTACAAAGTTATTGTCAACTTCGAAGGCATGCTCACAGAAGTTTTCATTGATGACTATATTCCGGTATTCTCCACCTCAGATCGCCCAGTTTTCTGCAAACCAAAAGGGAGGGAGATATGGGTGATGCTTATCGAAAAAGCTTGGGCAAAGATAAAGGGTTCTTACGGAAATATCTCGGCTGGCTGCCCTCATGAAGTGTTGAACACCTTCTCCGTGGCGCCCTGTTTTTATTTTTAAATCCATGAGCACATGCATGCTGAATTTCAAAGTGTTGTATGGGCAGAACTATTGAAAGCATGCAGTTTAAGTTTGGCCATTTGCGCAGGCTCAAAACCTTCAGTTACTTTGGGAGGAATCAAACCCCATCATACCTATACCATCTTAAATTGTGGAGACGTGCCTTCGGGAGGTCAAATTCATCAAATTATGCGTTTGCGAAACCCATGGGGTGATACTGAATATAAAGGGTATGCCAGTGAGGATGACACTAAATTCTGGAGTCAAGCTCCCGCCGAGTGCAGAAAGAAACTAATGCCTGAGCCCAACTGCAACGATGGCGATTTCGCTATTCCTTTCAATGAGTTTATTAAGCATTTTGAAAGCATTGATGTGAGTGTGGCTCAACCTAACTTTAGTTACGAATTCTAAATCTTGACAATGAGAAGAAAGGAGCCTCTCTTCATCAGTCTAGATGTAAAGGAGCAGCACGAAGCCTTTATTACAATATAAAAGATTTTCAGCATAGAGGATAAGAAGTAGTAATCCAATTCCCTCCTAAATAATTCGGGATATACCCGCATAATAATAGCCGAATAAATTGACAGTTAAACCTACCAGCATCGCTTCTCCCGGCTATAAACAAATTTAACTGATCTTTCAATAGCCTGTCCTAAGCTAAAACCTGGGCGTTATCTGATCATGGTGGATGCTGATTTTCCACGCTCAGAATTCACTGCTACCTTTTCTTACTATTACTCAACTCTTGAATTGGCTACGAATAAACACTTCGAAGTACTATCTGACATTTCTCAAGATAAGTATGTTCCATTTATGGAGTCAGTCTTTAAGGATTACGCTATGCGGACGATTGGAGATAAAAGCTCAATTGGACCGAAGCCTGAAGATTGGGTCAGGACCACTTTTCTATTTTAGCATGGAGGGTATGGATTTGTGATGTGTAATTTGCAGAGCGATACCCCAATAAAGTTGTCAATCACAATTGACAAAGGGTAGATATGACTGTATTTAGAGTCATTTAGGCAAACGGATTCTAGTTGGTGGGATCGTACGACTAAGAATAAACAGTTGAGGCTGGTCAGGAGAAACTGGTGCTCTTCAGTTACCAATTCGCGAGTAAATCAGTCTAAAACATATAATTTCCCCCACCTGGGTTCAAGATTTCCAGGATTGTATGATACGTTTATCTCCAATAATTGGATAACGAATATAATTAATTTGAAGGACGCAGAATGGCTATTGCATGGTGTTTTATTTAGATTGGTTTCATTAAATTAATTATATTTAGAATTGACAGCATGCAGTCCGAACAGTCTTATTATGATCAAAACAGACCTGTCGAGCCGGGCAGGCATTTGGGAGATAAATCAATTCAATGCAATAGTACTATAGGTGCTTTACCTGCAGACAGGAATGAGTTAGATCATACAACAAAACTGTCAATTACAGAACAATAGATTCAGTCGCACTCAATAATCAAATAGTTACTCAATAACTGTACCTTTTCCATGATGAAGGCAGGTATAAAGTAGTTCATCACTCGATAAATAACATTTCACCCAAGATACAATTGTATCGAAAGCGTAATCACTCAAACCTCGAAGTACTTCTCAAGATAGAGGGCGAGCAGCATGACTACAAAGGTACTCGTTAATTGATTCAGACTCCAGCATTTATAACTAAATTATGCATGAAATGCCCATAAAAGCGAAGATGCAGAAGTAAGCTAACCGAAAAAATAATAAATCACAAAATATAAAGGATAACTATATCTCCCTGCCTTCCAAAAGAAGCGCCAGCATTGCTGTTTCAGGGCTTATTTCGTATAACTTTACTTCAGTTAAAGCTAGACATCGGCTAGCTTACAATACATAGGCTTCTTAGAAGGAATTAACTGAAACCCTGACCAGTGCGAAATCCAAAGCCGATAAAAAGGTCCAACGAACTGAAAAGATTCATATGAAAACTGACCCTATTTCAGCCAGCCAATAAAAATAGCTGAGCGATGCGATTATCGGGGAATATTCTGGAATGAATACTGATGATTACCTAAATGCTCTGCGCCGAGAGAAGGAGAACAACAAATTTATCTACGGATAGAAACTGAAATACTTGAAATATCTCACGAATTCCATGAGGACTGAGGGGACAGACCAAAATCAAGCGGAGTTCATGATAAATCAGCTGAAATTAGCATCACGCCCAACTCCCAAACACAAATTAGTCGTGGCGTATAAGCGGGGGGTTAGCAATCGTAAGACTACTGAATAGTAACACGCTTTGTAGAGTAGGAAGGTGCCGTTCAAGCATAAAAAGGCAATAATAACTTTTATTCAAAACAACTGATTCTATTTATTATTTGATTCTGTTAGACCAGTTTATTATAGACTCCAACTAATAATATGTAACTGTAGGGGGAAGAGCAGTTCAAAGTAGCACCCATCATTTCCGACCAGAAACAGCAAGAGTTTTTTCAACAAATAGGATAGACCTTGCTCGGTGCATCGAGGAAGATATTGGAATCGTACTTGCTTATCGTATGGGCTGTTATTCTGCCACTTGTAACCTATCTTGTTCCATTGCTCGTTCATAACTTGACAGCAGCGATTGTCGCTCCCACTCTCTTTAATATTTGTGGGAACATCATAATCGAAATAATCATAAAAAAATGCTAAATAGGAATATGGCAACTAATTCATAAAAACACAGTGTTGGGAATATACACTTTCCTGTGGTGCAATCATATCTACTGCCTTAGTCAATACTAGCAGCAGTACATATTTATGTTTGTACTCTCAGCTTTTTCTATTCTCACCTCCGTGAACACGATTGCAATCTATCCGGTTAAATAATTCGCTGGTAATGGGGTAGATCAAGACCACCTTGATTGGGATTCGAGCCTCTATATGCGATTCTTCATCGTGTTCCCTTCTTTGCTGGCATAGTTTATCATATATAACTCCTTAACGGTGAGTACCAGCTCGATGTATTTATACCCTTTACTCTGCGTCAATTCACTAGTCTTCATCATTTGGTGGATGGGTTGGCTGTCGAGCATTAAAAACACTCTATTTCTGGTTTTCAATAAGATAGGGATGATTGTGCAGGGCAACTAATCTCAATTTACCCTAAAAGATGCTTTTGTATCTATATTGATTAGTCTGATTCCCATCGCCGTTCACGATGGAGTATACTACAAATCAAAGGCAAGTTCTTTAAACCCTCTCATTGTTTCTGCCAGTTTGACATCAATCTTAACTTTCTTTCGCTATAACATGTTTTTGAAGAATATTGGTCCGAACTCATACACTAAATCTATCTGTCTGATTCTGCTTGAAATAGTTATTTGTCTGATGCTTTGCCTCATTTATTCTAAAAGTGATTTGTCTTCAGCCAAACTATCAATTCTTTTAGCGATCGACATCGGTTTATATTTTTTCTTTAAATTGGTAAAAGAGTGCATCAGCGGATGGTCTCATGTTGGACTTACAATTCAAATATCATTCTTGAAGTATAGCTACGTTGCCTTGGTTGAAAGGATACTGCTAAGAATAACTGCAGGGCTTTGCATGCTCTTAATTTTGGTCAACTATGAGTATGAATATACTTCAATGTTTCAATACTAGCAAAGGATTATCAATTATATTGTTATTCCTTTTCTAGGGTATCGCTCTTTCAAAAGGGTCCTCTCAGAAACAACTTCCTTTTCTTTGCATATTTCCTTGCTCATCTGTCTGGTGTTGATAAATACTGGGTTTTCAGGACAGGGTTGTTTGCTAGTTCTAATGATGCCGCCCTTCCCTTCCAACTGCTTTCTCGCTTTCGTCAGTATATTTAGCATTCCGCCAAAAGCAAGACACAAAAACGAGTCCTATTATCAAATCCTATACATGATAGTGACCGTTATTGGTGTTTGTTTGCATTATTTGTCTTTAGGAATTCTAGAATTGACTATGGTATTCGGACTACCTTTGTATCTTCCCACTATCTCAACCTAAACCTAGGGATATGAGGTCAAAAGCGCAGATAACTCTCTTTACGAAAAGATTTTACAGAATATAGATGCATCGATATTCAGCTTTTATGAAGTGGGATATTATCTTCTCCGAATTTAAAAGTATATACTGCTGATGGAGATCAAGTCATCTTGCTTTGGGTTTTGTCAAGTCATCGATTTTAGAGGACTGGAGGTTCAAGAAGTCACTTCTTGCCACTCTAAGGAGGGAGCCACTATCGATAAATTAGTCTAGTAAACCTGGGGAGACCAGAAAAAATGTTTTAATTTATAGCCTTTTTAGACTGCAATTTCTCCATTCATGAGGGAGAAAGTCTTTGTTCCCACAGAGAATGACATCCAGCTGACAGGGGTTATTTAATCTCAGTAATTTGTCAATTTGTTTAAATAGATAGCTCTCAAATCCATTATTAGATAATACTCCAAACTAACCTTAAGTTCAGACCAAAAAAAGCAAGGCTAGCTGATCATAAGCTAAATGTCAGCCTTTTATAAAAAGTAAGCTGCTGAGAGTGTTTTTCCTTTTTAATTTGCAAAACATTACAATATCAACGCGGCATATCCAATTCAAACCAATAAAGTTAAACTGCCCCCGCTCAAGAAAAACGGAAAGAAGAATGAAATACTCAATGATTTTTTAGATTTGGTGGAGCCCAGTGACCCCCCCGTCTAAAACAGTCTCAGTGGGTTTAACTAAAAATAGAAATAAACATTAAGTGACTCTAGGAGATAGGCTAAAATATAAGAAATCAACATGTCCGTCATCCTCACCCTCTACTACTACTCGATTGGCAAGCTAAATTATATCAACACTTCAAATTTGTATAGAATCATCAAAAAAGAAAGCGATGTGATTACTCAGATCGAATTTAACAACTTCGGCAAGCTGTTATCTTTGGCCTTAGCCTGTGCTTTCAAAATCAGTGTTGATAAATATGTTCAAGGAGAGTTTGATGTCACCTATGAAGATTTTTAACATTATGATTCGAGTAAGATATATTGTTATTTAGAAGGCTTTCTAGGAACCAGTGATTCAGAGGAGTTCAAATAGGCCATTCTAAAAGATAAGTAGGACATTTGGACCATAAATTATACCAAAAAGACTCTTTCCATCAAAAGAATGGCCAGATCCGAGACCAGCATGCACATTTTCAAAGTCGATGAGACCATCCTCAAGTCAGTCTGGAATAATCTACGCTTTGAACTTATTTACGCTACTAATGACAACGATGAGAGGTACTCCATCCAAACTCACCCCACTCTCTTGAGAAATCTATGGGTGTAGGCCTGCGAACAGCCATTCGGATATCCAGGCTACCACAGCGGAGTCTTGATCAGCAAATGATGGAGTCTTCCACTGATAATTTATTCATAATAATGAACCATCTCCTTTTCCTATTTTCACTAATAATAAATTAACAATAATCTCGCCCAAATGAAGAAGAGCCAGAGTAGCGGCAGCGATCTTCCGTCCAAAAAGAACGAGTACGTATTCAACATCGACAGCGACCGTACTTTCCAACTCAGCTCCAACTTCGAAAATGGAAATATCAATCTCGTGAAGCAAATTCATGAACTCTATGTAAAACAATCGTAATCGTAGTACATTTTGGAAGCAGTGAACGATGTTGATGCCGGCCAGTCAAAGAAAAGCTGGTTTTATTTCAAAATGAGGTCGCAAAGGGGGATTAAAGTCAGACTCATACTTCAAAATGTGTTCATCTACGAAACCGCTTTTGAGGTACTGAACATATAATCAAGGAAAAATCACTTTGCAAGCCTTTTTTTAGGGAGGGATAGAATGGCAAATGGCAGTCTCTGACTGAGTCCTTTTTAACTGTACTCTCGTATTGATATAGTATAGGGATGAGATTGTGCTGGTAATTGACCATACCTTTAAAAGCTCATAATACATTTACATCTGTTTGACAATTCCTTTTACCTATTCCGACAATGAGAACTATCTACGAAACATCCAGGAAAATGTTAATGAGAGGATTAGCTATCAGGATTAGATACTGTCCTTGACTCCTCAGGGAAGATCAGTTCATATCTTGACCATTACGGAAAAAAGTAATAAAAAAACATCCAAATCTCAGTTAAATCTTGAAGATCGTAAACCTGTGATATTACTAACTGCAAGAGTTCATCCTGGTGAAGTATCATCGTCCTACTGCATGCAGGGAATGCTCTAATTTCTCCTGTCTTATAACAACCTTCAAGCGTATCTTCTCAGAAGATTATTTATATTTAAAATAGTACCGATGCTGAATCCAGATGGCGTTTATGAGGGCAATTACAGAATGGACCCTTAGGGACGCAACCTTAATCGCTTATATCTTGATCCTAACAAGTAATAACAGTAATCGCATTGATATTTAGCCACGCTATCTATGAAATATCTGAGTTAATGAGGACCACTTCTATGAAGCAAAAGATATAGTTCTACTTCGATTTGCACTCGCATTCCTCCATCAAGGAATCATTCATCTATGGCAATGCTCTTGATGATATTGTCCAGCAGACGTATACGGAACTATTTTGCAAAATTTTATAGGAAAATTATCCTCGTTTTCGCTACAGTTTAAGCAACTTTGACGAAAAACAGATGAAGCATAAAGATCGGGGATAGTCGATGTCAAAATAAGGGTGCGGGCGAGTTGTAATTAACAAATTCTGTGGAGTGATCCAATCCTACACTGTTTAATCGAGTATTTTCTCCACGGCATACGAATGCTTCATGAATAAATCCTTGAAATCTGAAGCCGCTAATAAGGAATTCGTCTTTTCTTTATAAGGAGGATAGTCTAGTTACGAATACGAGTAAATATACTAGGCCAACGAGGAAGAGAGTTTATTGGTGGTGTAGAATAAGAGATTAGGAAAAAGCATCATGGTATCCATATTGGATATGATAAGAAAAAACCCATATAGCCGATTTGATTATGAGACCATGGATAGCATCTGCAAGGAAATTTGTAGTAAATTACTGCAGAGCGAGGATAGGTTTAAACTCATGGATATCAAGGCCTATCAGAAGAGTAAGTCCATACAAAGTTATATCAAAACTTGCTTCTAAGATAAAATTGACAGGGAGTGGAATGTTTGTGGAGTTCAAGCAGAGTTTAATGCCATTAATTGGCCAAAACAAATAAGGAAAATTGCAGTCTTTTAACAAAGTAGCTCCAGGGAAAAGGGTAGATCTAATGTAAAGAGTTTAAGGGTGAAAACAGAGGGAAGAGAAAAGACCACTTCTCAGTCTCTTTCCAAAGCTAAGAAATTGTTAAAACCTGAGCTAAAAGGAGAAAATCCGTCATCTCACCGATCAATTTCTCCTATCTTGTAGCTGCCCCAAAAATCTATGCTGCCGTAAATTAAATATTCAATTGAGTTAAAGACTCATCAGACGAAGTAGGCAAGCCAAAAGATGAAGCCGATAGTGAAGGAGATGCAGTTGAACTTGAATGACAACATGAATCTGGTGTAGGGCGACAAGGTCAAGAAAAAAATGATCATTGATTATATTCATGAGGAGATCAGTAAGATAGTACCGGATAAACAAATTTTTAAAAGAAGTAACAATGCATCGTTGAATCGATTGATCGCCAATAAGATTATGGAAAAAGAGAAGGCCAAGACCAGAAATTGTCAGATGAATTAATATCAGAAGATCATTGTTTAGAGCAGAAAGAGGATCATGACAGAATGCAAAGACACTAATGAGGAAATAGCGGAGGGAAAGGCACTCAAGGATCGCACACTTCCTGATAATAACGAGGAGATGATGATGAAAGGACTCTAAATGCGCAAGGCAGATCTCATGAAAAAGCGATTTATGATGACGAATAAAGCGATTGAGTTAATAAAAACAAGCGATAGAGCAAAGATGAAGCAGTCAGACACAAACAAGCTGAATCTCATCATATCAAATGCGAAGAAATAGTGCCAATCTAACGTGGAAGAGATAATCTAGTCGCGATATTGACTCAGACATTATAACTCAAGAGTTTATCCGATATAATTTCATTTATTATTTGGCAAATCAAAGATTTATCAAAAATGATTTAGTTTGTTAAGAAACTGCTACCAATATAGACTAATCAGTAATAAGTTATATATGGCTGATATGACTATATAATCATACGTTGAATTCCAATTGCCCACCATACTTGAATGCTCTCTTCTCATTAAGAAGATTCGATCCGTGGAGACCAAGAGATAAAGTACCAATATTGGTGAATATTGGGCAAGGGAGCTTAACAAGCAGTGATGCATCAACGTGAGCTTTCAGATTTGAACTTAAACTGAGCTTTGTTGTCAATTTACGAGTTGCTTCGTAGTGTTGGCCGACCAACACAACCTCCTTCAAGAAATCGCTTTTAGTTCTTAAGACAACCTATTTTACATTAGAATTACCTCGGCCCCATACTTGAAGCTGGAGTTAAGGTTCTCGATGTAATCTAATTTGATCCAATCGAAGTAGGCCCTCCAATCAGCTGGATTAATAGCGGTCTGGCGATATCCTTCATTTTAGGCTCTCAAATATACTGATCGGTTCTCGTCGAACTTATATCCAACCATCACATTATTTTTTACAAGGACATTGTGCACTATTCCATAAGCACCGAGCAATCCAAAAGTGAATTTTTCGTAGTTACAGAGAGTTCGGTTGTACCAAGTCACGTTGTGCCTGCTTTCAGCTCCTAAATCAATTTTAATTCTGTTGTCGGAGTGGCACCTTTCACCCAAATGACTGGCTCCCAGACGTACGCTTAGATTTTATAAGACCTTATTGGTGTTGAGTGAGGCATAAAGGTTCCATCTTCGGCCGAAGCCCTATACTATACCGTGATCATAATGGACCTTAAGGTAATTTGAAGATTTGAGACGAGTGTAAATAGCCCGGTTTTATTAAAGAGAGAACCACAACTTGACTTAGTCGCTCACAGATTTGGCTCCAGTCTTATCAGCACTAATGGAGGCCTTAACGTTGACAGTGCTACGATCACTCTTGGAGTTGATTTTGAACACAGCAAGTTTTTCATGCACAAAATCATCAGCGATAAAGGCACAAGGTTGGCGTGGAAAATCAGTCCAAGGCTATATTTTAATTGACTCAGGTTTGGACATGTTGGTGCGATATATAAAAAATCCAATAAATATTATTTTAATAGAATATTCCCCATCACAATGACAGACGTCAAGAAAGCAGCTGAAGTTTACGATAAGACCAGAACCGCCAAGACTTCAGTAATCAACTTAATATCTTGTAGAGTCTCAGTCACCTCGAACAACAGGTCGGAGCGGCTTTACTAGAAACCATCAGTCATTTGGATGCTGACAGCAAAAAATTGGCAACATTGGTCACCCTTAGCAAGGCCACTGAAGTTACCTTCCAGAAAGATAAAAGCTTTGTTCTTGTCTACGTCTCCTACAGAAACAGTAAGGTGCTGCTTACTCCCTTCTACAAGAAACTGGTCACTGAACTAGAAAAACGACTCAAAAAGACAGTCCTCATTCTTTCATTGAGAAAGATACAGTCCAGATGGATCAAGGAAAATAGGACTCAAAAGAGACCCAACAGCAGAACTCTCTCTGCAGTATACTCCGCCATTCTTGACGAGTTACTGTTGCCTGGAATTATTATTGGGCTCAGATCCAGAATTAGACTTGATGGATCGACATATTCTCGTGTGACCCTCGATAAAAACGAGCAACACTTCCTGGAGGAAAGAGTTGATGCTATCAAAGCTGCATACAAAAGACTAACGAACCGAGACATTGAGATTGATTTCCAAAAGGAATCAACCTACTACAGTTTGAAGAAAGGAGAGAAGAAATGATAGTCTCTTATTAAAACTTAGCCATATGCACATATTTGACCAGAGTTCCTGCAGACTGTTTGATTTTGCTAATAAGTAGGTAGAGTCGCTATCTTTCGTTTTGTATGATAGCTGTGGAATTGACGTATAATTTGATACAGTATGATAAAGAACCTTAAAGATTTGGTTTTGTATCATGCTACATATATTTAATAAAGATATTCATAAGTCTTATTGGCAGGTGCTTAATACCCGTTAATCCCATCTAATTCACTATTTATTCATCAATATTGAAATCAGATCTGTTGCTCTCGACCTACAGTGTGCTTAATCTTTTGATGATTTTTCAAGGCAGTTTCAGACCCATAGGCTTTATGGCACACCCTGCACTAATTTAACATAGTCTTACCTCGTTAGTTCGCTCAATTTCAACGAACTTCCTTCTTTGCTTTCTTCCGCCACTCTTTCCTCCCCTCGTATCGTTTTCCAATTTGAATAGTTTATCAACCCTGTCCTCGAGAGCAGTCACTCTTTTCATCAAATTTGTTGCAGTCACCCGCGGAGGAGAGAAAGGAGCATCATGGCTGGCTTAATCAATCGCATCAGCTTAAGTTCCTGCATGGGTGCAATGGTACCTTTGTATGCCGAGTTGCGGAAATCGAAAGAGGAGCATTGTTGAGTACTCGTGATGCGATTATCCGAAAGGATGATGACCACTTCTTGGCGAGAGAGGGGTAGCATAGGCTCAGCCATGGATATTGATGCTTCAAATTGCATAGATATATTAAATTAATACCTAAGTCAGCATGTTGATTAGATTTACCCTTGCACTCTTAAAGGAGCTGGCAGTGATTGATTCAGATTTAGCAGGGTGACGTAGTGGTATCGCGTTGGGCTCATAACTCAAAGGTCGGAGGATCGAAACCTCTCTCTGCTATATTTTTTTACTAAATCTTTATTGGATATGCCCTTACTAACCATTTAAATTATCGATATTAAGGTATGCACTCCCTACCTGATTATAATTAGTTGTGATGCTCGACCACCTGCGTCAATTGGTATACTCCGATAAGATATTTGACAATCCAGTTCTCGGTAAGGTCAGTTGTGGAGCCTTCACTGAAACGTTAACCAACTGCAAGAGCGTCAATTATCGAGCGGGTCAGGACAACTGCGTGGAGTTGCAACATCTAACTAACAAGTGCTACAATTCTAAAAACGTAGAGGAAATCAATGGATGGATCATGACAGAGTTCCAGGATTCGTTGATGCTGCTGAAATTTTTGGAAGAAAGGCACAGTACGCTGCCGGAGAAGATGGGGAGGAATAGCTGGGCGGTGTTTTCCAACAGGAGTAATTTAGACAAGTATGAGCAGTTTATTAAGGGGCGAATCAGAGTGGATAGAGGCAACGTACTATCATGATATAATTTCTGTATGATAATTAGTTCAATCCTTCCAATTTGTAAAAGAGATCTTTTGCTAATATTCCCTGAGCCACGAGGTTACAGGGTTGATTGGTTGGACAGCTGGCAAGATATCAAGTTAATGTATGCAGCAAATAAGTTAATTCTTCCATTTAACGTGTTTTATTTGAACCTATCCAACATAAAATTATTACTACACGATACCAATGTCCTCCCATTAGATAGAAGAGCCAGAGACAAACGAGGTGGCAGGTTTCATTGCCAAAACATTCTAGATTCTACGAGTAACGATATAGCCATTCAGAATGACTAGTTCGCCAAGATAATATACTGGACGCCCTCCGGTCTCTAATTTGTGATAAGGGATGTGGCTAAATTCCAGCAGATAGTGCTGCCTCGTTACTTTCGGCACAATAAGATGAACAGCTTCATCCGGCAACTCAATATGTATGGCTTTCATAAATCACGGGCCGATCATACCAAAAGTGTATTCAGCCATCCTGATTTTATAAAAGATAGGGAGTAAGATTGTTGTGATACAGGGATTTGCTCATTACTGTCAAACGAAAAATCAAAGGAAAACTGGGAGAAGATTGCATGGATACACCCATCAAGCCCAACAAAAAAGGAGAATCGAAGCCATCAGCAGTGAAGGATTTGCCTGAGACAGGGAATGAGCTGACAACCAGAAAGCAATTTAGTCAATTTAGTTTCGTAGAGCCCAACAATACTTCATTTAACTTACTCAATCTCATCGAAAGTAGATAAAAAATGCCTTCCCGCATGAACTTAAATTTTTCTATTCAGCAACTATCCCAAAGCGATTTACCTCAGATGTTTGGATTGAAGGAAGAGAGCGAATAAGATTGCGTGAGCATAGAAGATAAAATTGAAGGAGTTCAGCGAGCGTAGGAAAAGGGGGAGCGGCGGAGTGATCGTCTCTCCCTGAAGTACATAATGGCTCCTTCTTGCTTTTTTACATCGATTCGGAAATGATGGTAATTGGTTTAGCTCATAAATGTTTATTAATGGATTTTAAGCGTAATTATTGTATAGATAAAATTATATTTATTGAATCTAATGAATTATCAATCTCGATCCTTAAACAAGGGTTCAAAGATTATTTATGCTTGCTTTTATTATTAAAATTGGATTTGTCGGATGCAATTATGGATATCTTGTTTTTTTGAAATGATTTTAATTGATGTAGATGATATGCTCATCACATTGTTTGCCATTAGTTGTTTTACAGATAATTATTCATTCTATGGCTACTCATTAGGCCACAAAGACAAAATAAACTCTGCACGCACATGAATAACAGTTCAAGTAACTTCAGGCCAAAGCAGAAACCGCTTAGCAGTAGATGCGAAAGCAACTCTTCAAAGAAATTGATGCCTTAGATAAGAACTAACAAATGAGAATAAAAAAAGAGAATGACCGAAGAAAGAAACTCGCCCTCAAGTCATAAATCAATCCATATATCGCCGAAAATATACGTGATCAATAGGAAATACCCGTAGACGGAGATCTTAGAGCAGGCACAATGGTCTTTATGAAAAACTGCTCAACTTGTCATTCTCTTTAAGCTATGGATGCGACTGCGAAGCGGGGTCCTCCCCTCGGTCTTATCTTCAACCGCAGGGTGGGATCGAACACTGTTTTCTCATTATATTCATCTGAAATGATGTCGGCTAGTTTTCATTGGACAGCCAGAAATCTTTATTGTTTTATGAGTAATCCAACATCTTTGTTTAAAAACAGCACCTGTCGCTTACAAAGATCGCCGTTAGCCAATGAGGAAGACCGGGCTGATCTCATCACTCTATTCAGGGAGTTTACTACTGAGATGAGCTTCAACGTGCGATTAAAAGAAATTCAAAGGGCGGGGTACGACCACTATCAAACTTAATTGCATGCCACCCGCGAGCAATACAAGCGAGGGCAAATGCGATAAAAAAATGATTCGAACCGCTAAAGGAAGATTTGATGTAATGCCAAACTACTGAATTAAAGATGCAGGCTGTATTTAGTGAGTTTGGTTAAATTATTCTATTTATTTAGACGAGTCAAATTCGTTATTATGACTGACTGACTTAAGTATATTTCAAACAGTTGTATGAAGAAGGAATTGGAAGAGAGGGGTTTGGTTGTGGAGGATGTCCGATTGCAGTGGAGAAGTTTCTTTGCTGAGGATGATAATGCTAGCGGTTCTTGCGGCTTGGAGCAAGGCCATTAAAGCTATGATGAGGCGCGGATGCTGATGGATGCTAAAAACCCAGAGGAGGCAGGGATTTGCAGGTAGATCATGGAGGTGAAAGTTCTACTAAAAAAATGCAGGATAATTGAGAAGTTGATGATAACCAAGGCATAGCAGCCCATCTACAGTCTCGATACTAATTTCGAATCAGATCAGGAGAGCAGCAATGACTAGAGAGAAAGACAGGCTAAAAAAGATCAGAAAGATGTTTGCTTGATATGGATGCCTCTCGAACAGCTGCCAGAAGTCAAAACATAATTAGAGGGACATGAGCCAAATTTAAATGAAGAGGGGTCCGAACATCGACGACTCAAGTAAGATGAGTCGATTGTATTTATTCAAAAGGCAGGGATGGAAGCATTGCTCAATTTGGGTTGGTAAAAGATTACTAATCAATAAAAGAGGGATTTTCTTACTCTCCGGAAGAAATTGGATCGACTGCGACGATACATTGTCCATGAATAGGGAAAGAAAAAGAATGAGCACCGCTGCAAATTGTGCCGAATGGAGTTTGTGAATGGTCGTCAATTGGGCGGTCATATGTCGCGGAAACACCCTGGAAGTTCAAGTGACTACGCAAATAAGAGAATGATGCAGATGATAAAGAAACTCGAGAAGAACAGACGCAATTTTTTTAAATAGAAACGACAGTGACGATGATTGCTCTTGAGATTTATCAATTTATCATTACTAACATTTTCATGAGTTTGGTTTGTCCATCATTTAACTGTTATTGATAATATAGAGAATGCCACATCAACTGAGTTTGCTTGAAAAGTATATGTAGTCATCATTTTATCGAATTCAGCAAGGGTTATTTTCAATTGCGGCAATATTGGGAAAAGACCATCTCGGCTGATCTTTTCATAGCCTGCAATAGAGCACTGCATTTTAGCGAAATTATCATTTTTTAAGAGGAAATAATAAGGGAAAAGGGTTGATTTTGGTTGTGAGGGGAGAGCTCGTTTATGTGGGCGTAATCCTGAGGTATAAGTTTGAGCCAATCAAATTTCAGCAAGTTTATAGGTGTATATAAATGTTAAAGGGCGCCTATTGAGTATATAAAGAGTAAAGGCTTTGTATAGAGCTTGTTATATAATGGGTAAAAAGGAAATCTCATAAAAAGTAAAGTTTCATTAATCCAGCCGCCCGCACCTAAGCGTGCTCTCTCTGCATTTTTCCTGTATCGGGGTGAAGTGTACGATCGTGTGAAGACCGATAATCCAACTGCAAAAATAACAGAAATCACCAGGATCATCAGTGACATGTGGGGCAATGTGGACCAAGCCACTAAAGACCGCCTCTAGGCTGAATACCAGAAAAACAAGATTGAGGCCAACAAGGTAAAGGAGGAGTATGAAGCCCAATACGGCAAGATTTAACGCAAAAAGAAGAAGAAACACGAAAAACACAACAAGGATGAGGAATGATTCGCATGGCTTTAACACAACCAATTTACAACTTTCATCTCAACTTCAACACACCCTTATATTATCAATTCTATTCATTTTACATAAACTACAAAGCCAACTGGCCACTAGACAATAAAGAACGTAAATAACCATGAGGCAAACTGAAAGAATAGTATACTATAAGATTGGAAGAAAAAATATTTATATGGCTTTGGATTTCATTCTAAGTGGTTCAAGAGTTATTGTTGCGTTTGCAATGAACTTGGCAGAATGAAAATCATTATAATTGGATTCACATTTTAAAATGCGACCGAACAAAACGAAGCCTTCCAAAGTATGGCTTCGACAAGCACAACCTCGCTCTCTCATCGATATTGGTGATTTATAAGAATTCGTCGAGCTCAAACGATAGGCAAAGAAGATAAGTATCCTTACCCGTATGTAAAATCGCACCAAAACGAATGGTTCCTCTTTTTCACAGCCCAGACCAAAAAGCACAGTTGCAAACAAGTCCAATAATCGAGTATTGACTAAATTTAAAGACGTTGAGGATATGTTTGCAAAATAAAAATCGTTGACGCGAGCAGCATTAGACGAAGAGAGGGGAAGTCTCTGTAAAGAAGGAACTGGGCTGTTGGGGGAGTGGTCGAGGTATGAGTCGATGGATAAACGTTAATTGATCTAAAAACTAATCAGTCTCGAACATTTAGCCAACGCAATTTTCAAGAGAAACAAGTTTTTATAGTAGGAATTAAAGAAAGTACAGAGGACATGATTTTTAATGGACTTATATCAACAAATGTTAAGGCACGCATTTGCATGAGTTTTAGAAAATATTATCATTGGCCAAAATGCTTCTATAGAAATAGGCGCACGCCTTTTTGGTTGGTAGTCTCTCTCTCCCAGTGCTGGTAATCAATGGCAATGAAGTCGGAATAGCCGTAGTGCTTTAGGATATCACGTTTTATCTATTCTGAACGGATGAGACCACTGGAATGACCTACTATGAAGTGATAAGGACCGTTTAGATTCACTATTTTGTCCACTGCCCATTTTTTCTATTGCTCAATGACCCATAGACTCCTCATCTTTTAAAAGACGATCAATTGTTCCTTTTTAATTGGAGAAGCAGTGCCATTTTTCAGTGCATCATAATTAACATCTGCAAAGGGACGATGCTCTTAAGATAATTTGCCCTTCATGATGATGTCAAATTCGTGCAATCCAATTTTTTTGTTTCTTTCAAACCAGTACCCATTTTCCTGTAGATGTCGCTGGAATCTAATCTCAAAGACACTTTCTCCTCTCCGTTCGAACTATTTGCTTGAACTTTATTTCACTGCTTCATTTGCTATTCGCTGATTTTATTAGAAACAGCTTTGCAAAAAATGGAGATACTTCTCACCTGAAATAAGTTTAGAGACATTAAATACCATCAACAGTTCATACAGAAAAGCAGATTGATAGTAAGAGTAACCTTTAAAATTAAATGCTGGCCGTATCTATTAAAACATGTCTGAAAGCCTATGAATGATAGGAGCAATACCCTATTTGAGAGAGTAAGGATCGAGCATATATATCCTCAAATATCTGTGAACAACTTAGACTTGCCTCAACAAATCACTGGGCATTTTATTTTTAGTTGGAGTGGCTTCTAATAATTGTGTTAAAAATGTCTACCTTAAAATGCCCATAAATTGAGTATGTTCGTGATTATGCAGCTCGATAAATGCTTTATAGATAAGAGAAATGTCATTCAACTGCATCGTGCTAAGCCAGTGAGGAGTCAATGAAGCAACGCGGTTCATCCACTAGACATTATGTAAATTGAGGTGACAATATATAGCTGTTGCCTTACTTATGATAGCAGGACTGCCGGTAAAGAATGAATCTTTAAGAAGTAGTGGTGTCACTTTCAACATTAACTCCTGCAAAGGTTTGAAGTGGCATGCACGTCTCAGAGTGTTCCGCTCCGCCCACTCTACAAATTTGTGCAATTATAGGAGAGACATGCTACTGCCATATTGTTTATATGAGGCCAACAGCTGTTGGCAGCGCTAAAAGTTCCGCACGTTAAGTTTGACTGTATACATTATTTGCGTATATTAATAATTAATGGATTTAGCTTTAGAGAACCTCACTCGGCGACCACAGGGCCCAAGAATCAACCAAAATCAAGCTTATGTGAGACCATCACCACAATCAAATTCGACGCCAAATACATCCCCGAACGACTATGGAGGCCACGGTGGCCACCAACAACCTCGCCGCCAAATGCCTTATCCCGTTAACAATTCTAATAATCAAAATCCTAATTATACTCCTTCCACTAATTACAAGCCAGCTTCCCAGCAACCTTACCAAGGGAATAGAAATTTACCAGAGCAAACTCGTTTTGGCCATGAACAATAGGGGTCAAACGAACGACAGCCACCACAGAGGAAATTTCCACCACCACCACCACCTGGCGCAGCCAATGGTTTTGAGCAAAGACAGTTTAGAGGAAAAGGAGCAGACTCTAATGAGGAAAGAGAACAACCATATCAGAAAAATAGTAACTGGAACTCGAGAAGAGGCGATCAAGAGTTTGAGAGAAGGGACTAACGTGATAATCGACAACCCAGACAAGACCAAAGAGATTCAAGGGATAGGTCTCCTCAGAGAGAGATGAGTCAACCAAGGCAAAGAATGGCAAATTAAAACTATCAAAATCAAGGGCAAAATAATAGAGCTCCCTATCGAGGCAATAGTAACCATCGAGAGGAGGGAAATAGGAATTTTAGAGATTATGGTAATAGAGATAATAGTAGTAATCGATAATATGGAAACAGAAATAGAGACATGGGGAGAGATAATCGAGATATGAATCAACAGGGACCGGATCGATTTCGGGGGAGAGGGAGAGGGAGAGGAAGGGGAAGGGAAATGCCAATGCCACCAGAACCAGAACAGAAATACACAGGGAAGTCACCTCTAAATGAAAAAAAAGAACCTTTCAAGCCAGATAATGTATCTTCCTAAAGCGAGATGGGCAGTTAGGCCTAATAATCTGCAAGTGGTTCCATCAAGTAAGAGAAAGCCTCCCTGTCAGCCTACATAGAAAGCGAAAAATCAAAACGATCATAATAGTCTTAGGAATAGTAATCACAAGAGGAAGAGTAGTCTGAGTAACAGTCGGAAGTGAGGGATTCTGTGGAAGAAAGACATTAGTCCTCGTAAATTCACGAGTAGGTAGGCCGTGAATAGTCATAACACTCGATCAGCTTGCAAAAGATTGATGTTATGTGCAGTAAAGATGAATTCGATGAGAGAGTCTAAATTTTTAGGATGAACAACCGCGATTGCACTACTTTTCGTTTGGACACAGGTCGATCCTTCGCTATCTTTTAAATTAATAAGCGGACTAATGAACCAGACTATGCCCTAACTCTCAAACGCTACAGACGATCAACAAATAGAGCTGAAGATCAATAATAAAACGAAGAACCAACGGATTTGGATCTTCCCCGTTCACGTAAAGGTTTACAACTAACCATTCGCCACATTCAAAAACACATCATAGATGCCGACAATGTCCGCCTAAAAGATTTAGCTTTCCCCACTCCTCCTGGAGACTAACATATCTAATTTTTGCACATCTATGATTTCTTATGGAACCGAACCCGTGAAATGATCAAAGATGTGTCCCGTTTAGAGTTACGCTAAAGAGAACATCCTGAAATTGTGGAGATGTGCGAACAAATGCTGAGGTTCTTTATCTTGGCGGTGAGGGAGGGTCGATTGGAGCATCACTGCAAACTCTAATTCGATGCTAAGATGAATCTATAATCCATTACGAAGATACTCACCCAACTGCTGGAAATTTATGAGTCCGCTCACTCAAAATTCGAGCACGAGAGTAAATAATCCAATCACGAGATCTACATATCCCCGCATGAGCCTGAAGTAGTTGGCTACGCCATAATAATATCAAACGATATCCAGAATACCCTCAATGAGAAGCTGATGATCAGACTTAATGGTCGTAATGTCGACCATCCTCTCTTTGCTTGTCCTGAAATACAAACGGCTTTGACTATTAAGCGCGCACTACGAAATAGAGACTATTAAACTTATTATCGTATTCTTTAAGATTCGAACACGGATTATGTCCTTGCATGCTTAATGCTGCATCACCTGCCCACTCTCAGAGCAGAAACAATCAGAATGGTCTATCGATCCAGTGAACAGGAACCTGCTACCAGGGCCAAACGTATCCCCGAAAACGCCTTTCGAAGAGCTCTTAGATTCAAAGCTTCGCAGAATGGAGAGTTTCATGATTTCTTAAATGAAATTGGGGGCAAACTGAACGATCAATTAGGCGAATCCTACGTGTCCATGGGAAATTTGAATGATCGACTTGAGGATTGTCCAGCTGCTTACGACTATCGTTTTGACCATAATAAATTAGCGCGGAGCAACTATCCTGACTGTAAAGACAATCAAAAACGACTGCTGGATGGTGATGTGATGAGCAGAGAAGAACTAACAAAGCGAAATTGGTATAACGATAGCTATGTGGAAGAAGTATCCAAGTATTACCACGGATAAGAGTGGAGTCCAAGATAGAGTCGACCAATCAAAAATAATGTTAAATCAGTGCCAGTCCTGCAAATTGAAAAAAGAGGAGAATAGAAAAAGAAATAGGTAAATTAGCCTGCCATACTTCCCCCTGACAAATCTTTAGGCCAAAATGTTGTGGTGGATTAAGCGAAGAAAGGCTAAAGTCTGACTGTTTTACTTGCAATGAGGAAAGGACTCACCCACAAGAAATTTTTAGCGAGTTTATAAACCCTAATCAAAGACCTCATCAAGGGTAGCGATATTCACTGCCAACATCAGCGTAAAAAATCGATAAAAGACATGCTTGAACTGGTGGATTACATGCGAATAGTGAGCTTGCAATTGGCCTTAAACCGTATTGCAGAACACGTCCATAATCAAAAGATGGCGGTCTACACACTCAAGCAGCTCGAGAATTTTGCAGTAATGAAAAGGCAATATCTATCTGAGTTCAACACCCAGCCTTATGAATTCAGAGAGTAGGCCAAAATTGACCGTTCCTGCACAATGTCAACCCTGCTGAAGACAGTAAAAAGATCAAGTAATACTCACAAGCAAAGCAATAACATTCTCAAAGATCTGTTCAAGATTTCAGCTAAGGAAGGTATTGAGACCAATAAATTTTCAGTTTTGTTTATTTTTACTTCTGATGCTAAAAGAGACTTGACTTCCACACAAGTAGCTTTTCTTCATAAATTTTACTGCTACTTTTTAGCAGGAGATCAATAAAAGATGGAGAAGTCCAACTCTCAAATATAGGCTTTGATTGCTGGTAAAATCACAGGAAATTGTCTCACAGTGAGAAGGCGTTTGTTTTAAGAGAAAGTAGGAGTTAGAATATAACTTTAGTATCGAATTAAACTCTTTCACTATAAAATAGGGGAGAAGGCAGCTGAGGAACCCTTTCTAAGCGGTCATCAGGCCATTGCCTTCATCGACCTGCATAAAAATATGGTTCCATTTATCGAGTTAATTCGTAGGATGCGTAATCATCGGGCAAAACTGCAGGAATATAGTATCTAGCAGAAGAAAATCATTGATAATAAACTGAAAGTACATTTAGGAGTGTTCCATTTGGGGTCTTTAGAGCCTGAATGGACCATCAATCATGAAGAGCAGTACCTCCGAAGCGACTTGCAGGTGCAGAACTAGTTTAATTTGAATTTGTGGAATAGTTGGCATGTCGTGGAAATTGAAAATCTTGCTCTGTCAGCTTCTTTCAAAGCGACACTTTTCCAGTTCCTCTCTCAAACATTGAAGAACCCTTTAGGAATAACGAATATTCCTCAATTAGCTGTCAAACAACTATCAATTGAGCTCGAACAGATCGAAATGAACTTTCAATTTGTAGCTCAGGAGTTTGGAGATTTGAAAAACAGTGGTTTGCTCCTCATTCAAGAATACTTCAACCTTTCATTAGATTGTATTCGTCGACAGCTTCTTGGGTATTACGATTTCTATGAGACTTACAATTGGCGGCCAGTGCTCCTTTAGGCCAGTTATATTCGTAAGCCATAGCAACCCAGTCAATAGGCTCACATCCTTTTTAGCGAGTAGAGAGTAAATCTCAACAACGAGTTGTATCAAAAACTTATATTTTCCTTAGAGATTGTGCAATAGCTGAAGATGAACTTTACATATCGCTACGCCTAACTGATGAGAGAGAATAAAGTTCAATTAGAGGGAGTTTCCGTGTTGGCTGAAGTGGTCGAGGAATATTTGCAAACATTTGACCATGAGTTAAGAGCGGAGTCGTTCCAGATGGTCACTTAGTATGTCCTTTAACACAACTGCGCTCTGAAATATGAACACTAGGCAGTTACGGGAGATTGCCGAGCTCTTTTTTCATTAATTCTAAACCAACTAAAGAAAAAGCTAATGCACATTACCCTCATTCTTCCCATTGATTTCCAGTTTAAAATATCAAAGGAAAGACTAATTTCCCGTTGCAGTGCAAAACCTATTTCACAAAAGCTGAGCACTATCTTTATGAAATAGGAAGACTATCGAAAACCTCAGGCCCCACGCTATTGCCGTGCAAATTTACTATAATCTTTGGAATTATCACTGGAAGAAGGGGAAAGTCTGCTGCCTGGCCGCAAAATGATCAAGATTGACCCCATCGTGATTGAATGATTATGATGACTTCATCTTAATGGTTTAGTATAAATTGCGATAATAGCAATCACATGGTGAATATTGTATTAAAATGTTATCAAGGTATATCAATCGTTCCTTCAAGATGCTGTCTCGCAGAGCAGCTGCTACTTTCAGTGGAGGACATGACCACCATCATGACTACTCAGTTAAAGTCAATCGCGATGCCCCGTTGATTCGGTATAAGTCTGTAATTGTTGACTAAAAAAGGACCCTAAACTTGCCTGCATTGAGGGATTCGAGGACCTTAACTATCCTCTGCAGCCACTAGATAACAGCGATCCCTTCCCTCACATCAAGGCCACTCCCTTCTTTTCTTTCTAAAGATTCATTTACAACGATCCGTGGTATCATGATGACTCACATTAAATCTACAACTCTGCTCCTGAAAGAGGCTATATCAACGGGGAGGATCCTCTTGAGACGAGATTTCGATACGCCTACGTCGGATATGCCTCCATAATGATGTTCTCAATATTCATATCCATCATCGCAATAATGGACCCCTTCATGACGAACAGTTAATGTTTGATTTATAGCGAAAAGATTGCACGAGACTACGCAGAAAATGAACTCATCAAGAAGAACAACGAGCTGAACCAACTCAAAGCAAGAGAGGCCGAACTTGTGGAGGCACTCAGCAAATGATTATCAATATCCACAATCATGGAGATTTATCAACCAGCAGACCATTTCTAATAAAAGAAAATCAGATCAAACGGGGATGAGGATTTGATGAGATGGAATACTTCACGCTGCCTAGGGAAGCATCTTGGTGCGGACTGAAGGGAAGATAGTCCATACTGTTTTGCAGGAGCATTTAGACCTCACGATTCTTCTCCTCGTTGTGGCGACGCATCAGTTAGAGATTTTCAGCTAGTTGACCCACGCGAATTCGTAACTCCCCGTTTTAGGAAGCCATAAGAGAGTTGTCTCTGAAGGCACCTTGCAATGTTGCCTATAAATCGCGAATTTTGATTAACCACTCCTCCTCGACAATAGGTTTATCGATATAGACCGGATATTCAACAGGCACCTCCACCCTGACTTCGACTGGTACCTCCACCCTCTTCTCAACCTCAACTGTCCTATCGATATACACTGGCTTATCAATATAGACTGGTTTTTCAATAATTGTAGGCACCTCCACAGTGCGAACAACATCCCTTGTCACCTCCTTTATTACTTCCACTGGCACTTTCTTTTAAACTTAGATGTATTTTGGTATCTCAACTATCTTTTCAACGATGCGCTCAGGACCGGGAACATTGCGTGGCACCTCCACAATCACTTCCACTGGCTTCTCGATAATCACTTCCTTGATGGTTTCCTTGGGAGCACGAGCCATCAGACGTTGTATCTCTGCATCTCTTTCCTTGAGAAGTTTGTTTAACAGTTCCAAATCGACATCGAGGCGATATTTTTAACCTTATAGTTTGGCGATGATCTTTTAATGCTCAGTACATATCTTGGACCTCCCTTTGTAGTTTTCCAGTTCAAGAGCCAACCGAACCCTCTCCTTCTAGCTTTCTCTTAGCTCATCCTCAAGTTTATGAATCTTTTTGAACAATTTCTTAAGACAATCCTTGCCTTTGTCATCCTTTTATATCAAAATTTCGATTTATTTATTTGATGGGGCAGTCGTTACGCCCATTTGATCCAAATCAATTTTCTTTTAGCGAACGGGCACATTCACTGGCATCCACTGCTCGACCTTGCGACGTGTTTTAGTCTCGATTTCTGTAGTTTTGATTTTGCGGGATTGAGCTTCCTCCTTAACGATTGTCTTTCTTTCGATGATGATTGGCTGCTGTAGTGAAAGTTCCTTCTAAGAGTTTTGATTACTACAATCCCTCATAACCTGTATTTGATGTGAATGTTCGCAAATTGGTTCCTGGCTAAGGTGGCTTTTGAATACAGCCGCTTTACTTTTAAAGGTGGACATCGTTATTCTAAATAATATGAATTCAAATGACTAATAAATCAAAAAGTGAGATATTCATCTTTATTATTTTTATTTATCCCTGTTATGTATATACCATTGTTTTAGTGCTTTGTGAATACATTTGAATTCAAATTATGAGCGTCAATGATCCTAAATACCTGTCTTTGAGGAGGAAGTTGGACGAACTCAAGTATCCGCAGACTCTGCATCCAGATTCCGTGGAGTTGGTTGATCGGTTAGTCAAAGATCTCTTCAAGTCAATGAGTGATCTGGACAAATAACGCAAGAAAAAACAGAGCGAGGTTACAGATAAGAACAGTCCCACAGTTACAGCTCTCTATGATCAAATCGATTTCCTCACCAGTAAAAACTCGCAACTATCAACTCAAATAGATGAATTACGTTCTCAGTCAAATAGTGATAAGGTGGAATAGAGAGTACGTCAGTTAAATGGTATGATCATGGACTTTAAGATCAAGTTTGAAGAGAAAGTAAACGAGTATGAAAATACAGTCGAAAAACTTGAACAACAGATTAGTGGATTGCGGGAAGAGAACCGCCGCTTAGAAAAATAATGTAGTTTGCAGAAGAACAGTTCCAGCTAGCATATGCAGGAGTTGGAGCATAGTAGCACTTAGCTGGCCAGTATGATAGAAAAAAAGAACAAATAAATCAGAGAACTTGAGGAAAGTAACTCAATGATGAGGGTTAAAGCACAAGTCTTGGAGAAGAATCTTTAGGAGGCGAGAAGCATCAATGCTGGAGCCAAAGAAGAGTCACGCAGCTAGGGAAGCAGAATTATAGCAGTCCTCAAGCAAGAAGCGGCTGATTACTAAATGAGGTGGAAACAAACGAGAACTGAGTTGTAACTTACCAAAAATGACGGTGATTCGCTGAAGAGGGAGCTACAGCGTGCAAAAGATGAGCTTGTCTATTTTAGGAGGGAGGAGAACCAAGTTAAAAATATTGAGAGCATTACTAAAGTAGGAAAAGAGAAGATGGATGCCATATTTTAAGAGACTCGCGAATCTCTAACTCAAAAGGCAGACGAGTGTAGGCAATTGAGTACTCAAATTGCAGACTATTAGCAGGAGAAGATACGTCTCAATGCCAAATTGTCAGAACTGGCTGGTAAGATTAAATTCCTGACTGGTCAGAACTCTGACTTACAGTCATAAATTCAACTCATATCGAGTAAGGCGACAACTCATTTGAAGAGAACGCGGGAGTTATAAGCTGAAAATGCAGTTATGCAGAAGCAGATTAACTCAGGACAGGACAAAGATGTGTCTTTGCTCATTGAGCAAATCAACGCATAACTCAGGTAAGAGCAAGCCAAAAGTGAAGCACTTCATAGGGAGATGGTGCTAAAAGATAGATAACTGAAACTGTTGCAAAATGAGGTGCAGGTTCTAAGGGAGTAAGCTGAGCGAGCTGCAGCCGAAAGATAAAAGAAAGTTTTATAAAATAAAAAATTGCAGTTGGTGATAGCCGAGGGAAGTAAGAATCTTCAGGTGATGCAGTTACAAAAAGAGGAGCTGATGAAGGAGAATCGGGAGCTTAAGACTGGCAAGCAGGCCATATATTCATCAGATGCCGCCTCAAAGAGCGAGCTTTTCCTACTGAGATAACAACTACAGGGAAGTGAAATACAAATGGAGGAGATTCGAACTTTGTTAAAAGGAGAACAGAATTCCAATCGGTAGTTGCAGGGGTAAATAACCAAGTTAAGTGCAAAGTTGAAGCAAAGTTAGGACAAGAATAGAGAAGTATTCGACGATAATAAGCTGATGGTAGGACAAATAAAATTGTTGGAGCAGCGTAAACTCGACCTCCACTAGAAGGTAAAGGATCTCCAAGAGCGTGAGTCAATGCAACAAGACAATCATACGGTCACTCGCAAGGAATTTTAAGAATTGGCAGCGAGGTATGGAGAGTTGGAAAGGGAGTTGGCTAAAAAAGAACAAATTGTTAGAGTTATGGACAGTGAAAGGGATGATCTGCAAAATGAACTTGACAGGTAGACATAAATTAGGGCAGAACTGCAGCAGCAACTCTCTTTGCTTTAACAAAATTCTAGACAAATCACGAAAGGCATTGATTAGCGATAATATAGCCTTAATTAGATGGAGCGCAGACTCAGTAAAGCAGAGTCGGCCCGTGATTCAATGGAACGATAGTTTGAAAGGCAGTGCGAAGAGATGCTATAAATTAAGGATAGATTGGGAAAAGCAGAAGCAGCAGCCCGTTAATTTGAGAATGAGACTAGCCTTTTGGCTTTATCTAACAAAGAAGGGCAGCAAGAGGCATAACGTTTGAGAGGGCGTGTGAGCGAGTTGGATCGTAAGCTAAAAGACAAGATCCGTGAGAATGATTAGGACCGAGAACGTGCAATGGCATTAAATATCCTTAGTACTGAATTGCAGGGTGAGTTGTAAAAGGAGCGGATGTAAGTTGTCCGATTGGAGGGTTTTCTAAAGGAGCTTGAGTAGGCCAACAACTCGATGTTTCATCATCTCTAACAGAAAGATCAGTAATTATAGGAGCAGCGATATCTTATTGATGAGGGACAACGCAAGGAGCAAGCGTTGCTACACTAAATCAGCAGTTATCAGCGTAATCTTTAAATTCAGGCAAATGATTATAATTCACTCCAAGAAGAACTTCAGAGATCATAAAGAGAGAGGGAAACGTTTAGGGCTGAACGTAGTTGGAAGAAAGATGTGACTGCTAATACCCAAGACTGGAAAATCAAGCAGGAAGAAAGAGTCATTCAACTGCAGCAAGACTATGAACGTAAACGCATAGAGGTCGAGCAGTTGCGGGCTAGAAATCGTGAACTCTAAAATTTGTTGAATGAATAACGACAAAGATCTTTCCGTACCACTCAAGAAAAAACTCCCCTGCGCCCTGAACTCGTCGAAAGTCGAGTGTAGAGCTACGAAGGAAACAACTTCATCCCAAAAAGAAAATAGCGAATGAAATCCCTCTCAGTGCGTGAGAGTAGCGAGGTGAGCAAATCTGAAAGCATTCAGTCATCGCAGTAAAAGATGCGGATGATTGAGGAGATGTATATGGAGACAATACGTCCGAGCATAAAATGATAGTATTTGGTAATATGTATTATTGCTGATTATCGAATAATGATGAGATCATTAGGGCTGCTCGTCTAGGAAGAGGGAATAGGTTTTTGAGAAGGGATCTTCGTGAGGTTTAGTGACACCGACTAACGATTCTCCCACCAGGAATAAGCTGCGCTTGTGAGTTATCACCAAAAACTGCATAGTATGCTCTGAATAGACACATATTTACCCTTCACACAGTTTTCGACTAATCGTAAAAAGCGACTCACGTTGGCAGAGTCGAGAAAAGCGTCAGTTTAATCGAGCACTAATAAAGGCGATTTGGAAGCGACTGCGATTGAATAGTGAAGAGCCAAACTCGCTATAGATTTCTATCCACCAGAAAGCTGGTCGAGGTCGTAGACAAAGCGTTTTCCTGGTGGAGTTGGATTATAATAGAGTCCAGCCTAGCATGGAAACTCTGGGTTTTCCATATGAATATCAACCCTTGCGTCGACATCTCCCCCATTGTAAGTCAGCAAATGGTAAGACTTGCTCAAGATAGGTTTGAGTTCATTTAAAAATTCGACAAGTAATCTATTCCTATCCCTCTTCACTTCGCTAAGTTTGGCAATAAGTGCGTTTTTGTCTTCCACAAATTTGGTTAACTCTGTTTTTAATTCTTCAGTCTGATTTTTGAGTTCTTCTTCTGTTGAGTGATGCTGATTGACGTCGGTAATATTCATGCTGTATTGATCAAGTTAGTTTTATAAGCTTACCTTTTATTTTTGCAACTCATCTGACCATTTCTTTAATTATTAACTGCTGCCTTTCAATGGGCCATCTTATAATAGTTGATATTCACCGTTGGTTGCCATTTCCAGGAGGGAAGAGTCACTGATTTATTCTTTCAATAATTTGTGGTGCTGCTATTTAGCAAGGTTTAATCTAGCAGTAAGTCGCGGTACTTCTGAGATAAAACGTATGTCCTCAGTAGATGAAGTTTTAATTGATGCTAGAGATGTCTTTGATTCTTCCAATTATGTTTGCAGTTCTTTGAGCCGATTCTGTAGCTGAGGTACTTCTTTTTTGCCACGACTGTCCTTCAATCTTTTATTTATCTTCTATAGTTTTTATATCTTTGGCTCCAACTGGCCTCCAACTTTGCTTATCTCACGCTACAGCTACTGCAGCTCACGAGTTATTTTAAACTTGAGCCGCACTGTTGATTAAAGACTGCTCAAATCTTGGATATTCCTCAAGGAACCCACTTATATATTATGGGATTTTAAAAACTTTGAGAAAATGGGGTTTTTACTCATTTCAAGCTCTATGTTACGCATTCCCACCTATAAGTTTTGACTTCGTTACTTCAATTCCTATATTTCCTTCTTTAAACCTTTTGGAGGTTAAGATACGTTTCTCGATTCAGCTTTCTTCAAGCTTTAAAGCTTGAATTTAAGTTATTCACGACGGGTTTCAAGCTTGTTCACATCTATACGATTCTTGCTCGTTGTTTATTCATACTCTTTCTTGAGAATATCACGTTCAGCTTACAACTGCATTCTGGTCTTTTGTAGCTTCTGAATATCCTAGAGAAGGCGAGTACGGTTACCTGGTTGATTAAGGTAGCGATATTGGTTTTTGGCTGCTTCCACGCTTCCTAAAGAAGACACTACTCCGTCACTGCGCAGCACATCTCCATCCAGAGTGTATATTTAACGAATTCCATGAACTCCTTTCCCTAAAAGAGTCCAAGCAGCAGTGAGATTATCGCATAGCACTTTTCCTCCCAAAAATTCTTTGAGCAATCTCTCTAAATTAGTGATGCTCTTATCAACTTCAACGATTTAAAGAGCAGGAGTACCCAATTTACCCAGCTCTGTGCGATTAATCTGTTCCTTCTTATCTTTCACATTCTCAAGGATGACCACTGTCCGCAGTTGCATGTCTTCACGAAGTCGAAGCGAAACTTGCCGCGCTGAGGTTTAATTGACACAAAGCAAGTATTTGAGAAGAGGACCGAGCATTAGTTGGAAGCAAAGCTCATATTTGCGATGAACAGGCTTTATCCACTCTCGGAGCAGTCCTCTGAATCCCTATATCGTGTTTAATTTCTTTAGCAGCTCCTTGTCTCTTTAGCTTTGAGAATTGTCACTGAGAAGGACTTATAAGTCAGTTATCTCCTCATTTGTTTTTGACAGTTGTGCTGCCACTTCTTCCGCTCTAATACGGCTTTTCTCTCCCTCACTATTCAATCGCGATCCTTCGTTCTTGAGTGCTTCTATATTTTTATCCACTTCAGCCATACTTTTTAAAATATCTTTAGTAAGATTTTTATCTTCTTGCAGAGCCTTTTCTTGAGCTTGTTTTTTAAAATTAAACTCTTAGAAAACATTTTTCTTGGCTTGCAAAATACCTTATAAGTAGAGATACTATTGCTTTAATTTTGACAGTTCTCTGTTTGCTGCTGTATTCTGGTTTTACCAGCGCCCATAGAGTTACAAATACTCCTTTGATATTTCACTTGACTGCACACTCTGTTCCTCATTTTGTTTATCAATCTTTTTGGTATTTAATCCATTCAAATAACTCTCCATCCCTGCGATTTATCGAGAGAGCTATTTGACATCTTGAGCATCAAGTAGTTAATTACGCTGATCGTAAGTTTTCAGTTGATGCTGCACCTCTGCTGATTATTTCATTAAAGCTTGTATCTTTTTCTCTAGCTCCATACTTTGAGATTGTTCACGCTGCAATTTTGCTTTGCGCTCATTAATAACCTTAATCTGTTGACGTTCCTCAGTTTCGCGCAGCTGTAACTGTTTCTCCAAATCATGAACAGTCTTTTAAGAGAGAAAGGCCTTGAGCATCTGTAGTTTTTGATTGATGGCTTCATATTCCTCATATATTTTATCCTTTGCAGCCTTGAAATTACTGATGTTCTTCAGAGTTTTCTTGTCATGCTTCATCTTGACTAATCTTGCACTCTTTGTTTGGATCTTTGTATCCATTTATTCAATCTTTTGCTGGACCTATTGCTGCTCCTGACGGTAATAGGAAGAGCCTGAAAGATCCTAGAAATAGGCAGTGAGGTCCTTTGGATCCTTGAGGAGAAGTTTATCAATTTCTCCTTGCCAAATGGCGTAGTTTACCGTTCTATGGTTAATGTTGCAACGCATCAAAAAACTTTAATAAGCCTCTCTCGGATAAGACTCTCCATCTATACAAAAGCTCTGCTGATCCTTAGCATTAAGAGTTCTCGCTAATAATAGTTCCTTACCATCCTCTAAAATTAGTTTAGCCTGCACCTCACAACTGTGTCCTCTCTCAGCCATCTCCTGATAAGTTTAATTTCCTTCCCTTTGTATAAACTCTCTGATATCGAAGTAGGTCAATTTGCTTTTTTAATTGCAGAAACAAAACATGAGAGCATCGAGAACGTTGGATTTACCAGCCCCATTCGGTCCCACAATGGAGGTAAAAGATAGAAGTGGCCCCACATAAACCTTGCCTTCTGAATTAAGATAAAGATACTAAATGATTTGAAGTTAGTAATAATCAGACTGTCAAGTTTACGAATGTGTGCACTGTTTCGCAGTATGTCAGGTAGTTGACTACTGCTGAGTTGAGTGTAATGTTCTGAGTTGGTCAATGATAGCTTCTCAAAGGCTTGTAGCATTGTCTTCTGATAAAGTTAATATAATTTGAAGGCAAATCAACCTATTTAGGCGGGTGAATACCCTTGATCAGAAATATTTTAAAATACACTACTAACCAGTCAAAGCCCCAAAGATAAATGAGTGAGAATACAATTTGGTATGCAATGAGATTGAGTCATAATCTGTTAAAGACGATCACTATTTTGTTTTATAACTCTAGTTAAAGATTATAATAATAATAACAAATGCTGGATTCCTCGACACGCGAAATGGTTGTCTGTTTTTCTTAGTTTCTCACCGACATTACTGCAATTATTGCCAATATTAAGCAGTATGTTTACCAAATGATCAACATCTCTATTCACATCCCAAAAATCAATATAGTTTACCGATCAATGTCTTCAATAGTACTCTCGACCCATCGCACTTTCGATGATCTTAAACAGATTTAGTCCATCATTTCAGGAGTTGCCAGATCGCGTAGTTTACATAGAAAATAACCATTTTTTAATACTATTTCTCATACATTCAATCGATGCAGATCACAGAGTGAAGCAACAGAGATATTCTATTCCCCCAGAGATCGATTTAAAGGAAAAAGAAATAATTTTTACTCTTCTGCATAGGAGAAAAGCGTGACAGAAACAGTGAAAAGGGGATCAAACCCAAAAATACTTATTAAATAGTAACCTGCAAAAAGGAATAATTTTGAGGAATAAACCCTGCCTAAAATTAACCACCAAAATGCTAAAAGTATTATTATTAAAAAATAGCCTTATTAAGTAAATAAATGCACATAATTACGAGGAGAACAGCAAAAGGATACATTATCTATATTGCAGTTAAAAATAGAGTAAAGGTTGAAAAGGTTAATTCATAACAATAAGCAAACTCTATCAAATTTTGTGCTGAGGAATCGGACCTGTCTTTAGTTAATAAATTCAACAAAAACTTAAATCAACACAACTTTTTGAATTTAGCATATACTTATTCAGTGGGTCTTATCGCTGGACCTTTCCTATCGAATGATATTTATTATAAGATGCAATATATTAGATCAAAAGTGTTTTTTAGGGTATAGTCTGCTGTAGAAATTCATGTGGGTTTAGACTCGACTTATCAGACTATCCAATCTCGAAATTTATTTGAGATGATTTTGGGATTATAAATTACCCCACAAACGAATGTCCACTTTCTTCCTCTCCTTTATCAACTCATTTTCGAGTAATAAATTTGTGAGCAAGACGGAGGGGCCTTTTTTATTAAGACTGTTTCCTTTACGATAGGAATTGGGGTACTTGGTGTCATATTTGTTGTTTTTACTAGGAAGAGGAGTAGATAGCTTAGAGATAGAGGAGATGCGGTTTGCTCGTTAGATGGAAAACAACTCCAAGGGGTTTCGAATGTGAATCAAGGCTTATCTCTGTTTACCATTGGAAGGGGGCGAAGTTTGACTCGGAGTTGAAGGTTCAAAGCCTTTTCCATTGGAGAAGGAGATCTAAAGGGGACTAATGTCCTGTTATGCTGTAGTCATTAATTTAAATCAAAAAATAACAGTAATATTGGAGCATCCCTTAATTTATTTTTAAATTTTATTCAGAGATGTTGAAGGTTGAAGAGTAAAGAAAATTATTGCTCTAAAATAAGCTATCACAATCATTCAGTTAAGATTCTGCAACTCGGGAACATCAGGTGAATTATAAATAGGCCCTCTTTTAATATTCTGAGAGCAAGTAAAGGATAATGGCTTAGAACAGATTAGAATGTTGTATTGAGAGCTGGCACACTGGCCTGCAGTACAGCATATCTTCGGAACTTAGTTGCAAACTTAACCTCCAGCCTTCGTACATTAATCATCACATTGCGGCAGGTACCCGTACCATCGCGACTTGTCACTGTTCAGCCAGGCTTTTTCTGGAGTTTGTTCATGAAGGTATAGGGTTTGAATTTGCATTATCACAGCAGCAATAAGAAGTATTTTGAGCATGACCTCCTTAGATTGATTTTAAATTAAAGATAATTAATGATTAAGATTTGAATGATGAAATAAAAATTTATAGCATCAATCGTATTAAGTAAAATAAGTCTAGCCTTAAAAGTTGTTAAAGCTATAACGCAAATGCTTCATCAATTCCATACCACAAAAAGAAACATTAAAGATAATATGGGTGGCCCGGCAATCGTCTGATAAAAATGCTGAGGGCATATAGAATGATGATAATATAGTATATTATATATAGGAGCCCTATATATATAATTCGATTGACGTATGAATCTGACCGCCACAATCATTTCTGAGGGATGTTTGCATGATCTCTATCTTCAGAAACAGCCATTCAAAAAAGATCCGGTTTTGCAGATACTGGCATATCAGATCAGCGAATTCAATCAGAAGGAAATTATGTAAGACCATCTCTATGCAGATTAAGGATATCCGATAAATCATCTTTTTTGGATTGTCTGCTCGTCGGACCATACACCATCTCCCAGTCAAAAATCATATCCACGGAGTACTCACGTTCTTTGCAATCTTTTAAAAGATATGATATGGTTCGGGTGGTCGATTATTTTTGCAAGATAGATGCATCCAAGATATGCCAGCTCAAAATCATTATAAGAAAACTTGAGGAAGTCAAAACGGGTGATGAGTTGATCGGCCGCCCTGAGGAAATATCACAATTTATTGAAAATCATTATTAAAATGGAGGGAGGAATGAATATCGAAACGTCGATGCTGGACATTTACTCAATTTAGGAACTATGTAAACTCCAATCAAACTCGAAGACATTATAGATGAGCCTTATTCAGTACAAATTGATCCATCAAAAAATCATAACTTGTATGAGCCTATAAGTCAAATTAATGCGAGCAATAAAGAGGAAGATCCTTTATGTTTATCAGATATTATGAATAATAAGCCGGGCTTCTTCATAGGAAGGTTGGTAAGAACCAAATTTGGCTACAAAGATGCCAAGGATGGTCCAATGTCTTTCCTCTATTTAGGTTTCGTGGACAAAAACGGTGATTTGGTGCGTATTCATCTGGCAGGTCGATTAGCAATGAAATAGTCTAAAGATCTAAAAAAAGGGAAGTGCTATTACATCAAAGGCATTGAATTATTCCAGGGAGAGAAGATGAAAGGACTTCAGCAAATTCGACTGAAATAAAAAGAGTATAAGATTCATTAGATCGTAAGTGAGACCATCAAGTCACAATATAAGCATAGCTACTACCAGTGGGAACATGATCACATGTGGATTTAGAGTGACATGGTCGATGTTATTGGGGTTGTGGAGGATATTGAAGACAAGATTACTTATAAAAATGCCAATACTTTTCAGGAGCAGAGAGATGTCGTACGATTGGTGATAAGGAATGCCTTCAAAACGGTTAGAATAAGTTTTTGGGCTGATCACATCAACATTCTAAAGGGGTTAAACTTGCAACGCAAACAACCAATTCTTATACAGGATATCAAAAAGAAAAAGACTATCTTCTTAGATTATGTTCCGGAATCAAACATAATTATGCTCGACTAATTCCCTGAACTAAAGTAGTAGTTCTAATAATTTTTCCCGTCCGTCCAGTAGGCCCCAGATCCGACTAACATTCAATAGTATTTGTAGATTTGCGAGTTATAACCTTTCAACGCAAAGATCCGTCATCTCAAGTAATTTATCCCCTATTCAGTATGGTGGTTGCAAGTATTAATCCAAAATGGATAATATACAAAATGTGCAACGAATGCAAGAAAAAAGTCGAGAGGATAATGTAGATATGTCCGTAGTGCCAAAAATCATAGTTTAGCTTTAGGTACAACTGCCCCATCGATTTTACTGATTGTTCGGGGTCAATTAACTGTGTGACCTTTGACGCTGTTTGCGAAAAGCTGTTTGGTATTTATTAGTCTATTTAGGCCGAACCGCCAATTAATTTAGTAAGATGGCAGAAGAATAAATCAGAGAACTTTTGCAGGCAATCATTTATGGAGAGTATAAGACCAGCATTTAAAACAAGAATAGCAGGTTGATCATTCGGACAATGGAGAAATTGAACCATTAGGAGATCATCGAGAGTGCTTCGCATCATTTAGCAGTTATTCACGAACTCAATCAGCAGTGATAGTCATGGCATATTGTCACTATTGTCACTTATTATACCTATTTTAAATTGCTTAAATGGCTCGATAGATCATTTATGGATACATACAAAAAAAAGGTGAATCATTTAAAACGATAGAATTGGCTGGGTTGAAGCATGCCTTCTATGAATTGATGCAGTAGACTGATGGATACTTCCTTGGTGGTCAGTCGAGAGTGGTAAATATCACTGAAGGCTTCAGTTTTATAGTACTTATAGCAAATGATGCGGTAGAGTGCCCGAAATTTATGCGGACGAGTCCATACATTCTCATAGTCATTGAAATTGCCAATGGACAATTCTGAAATCCAAGAAAAGAACTCCTTTATTTCAGCAGCAATTTGTTGTAAAAGTTAGCTATCGTCTTCCTCTTCAATTTTGATTTAAGCCTTCTCCATTTATTCTGCTTAAATGGGAACTAATGGTGATTTATCTTTAATTTCCTTCTATTTTTCCTACTTGCAGGGAGAAGATTAATAGTTATGTATTTCGCTCTTATTGGAGATGGAGAGGGATAAAGACTGTTTCCTTCGTGATTTACCCAATTTATGTCTGAAATACTGTTTAATCCACCCCTCGGCTCGTTTGTTGTAAAGAATGAACTTATGCATGTAGTTGCTCAGATTTCGAAGCAGGTTTTTTGTTTTTGTGAAGCGAGGCTTCTCCTATTGGGCATATTGGGGCTAGAAGAAATACATATCCGATTGCTATTCGTTTTTTATTATTACCGGACAACTGTTCTAGGACAACTCTTTCTTCATGTTGTCATGACTGTAACTCGATTCCATCTCGATCATCAGTTACCCATTTAGTGAACTTTTACCGATGAGGGATCGGTTTAGAAAGGTTTTGTTACCTAAATAAAGGATTAAGTACCCACCTTGGAAGATTTCATGAGCTATTATGAAAGCTTACGCTTTTTAGAACCAACACTAAGCAGATCCGGCGAACATTTATCAAAAGAAATTTAATTAAGCAGAGGTTTTTATAGTTGCATCTGATCGTTGAGGTTGAGTCTAGAGAATAGGGAAAGTTCCTTTTCGTTAAAATCAATGCTGCTTCCGGAGTGGTAGGGCGTGAAGCCTTCCCTGTCCTTGATTGATCTAGATGATAGATTTGACATTGATTACATATAATTCTCAAATAACAATACACATCATTCTTGACTGGCGGTGACTAGTTAACTGAGTTGTTCTTTAATTTTTTGCAGATTTTTGAAAAAGACATTGAATTCAGTGCCTTTCATCAGAATTATTGTATCATCTATTTTGCAGGAGTTTGCCTTGCTGAGCTATAGTTAGACGATCGGGGTATTTACCTTTCCTTTGTCCGTTGCCACTTACATTTACAATTTCCAATTAAACTGAACTAATCTATCAGCTTGTTTGACTACTGCGCTGGAGTGATCCTAAATGTCTAAATTATTCAATAAATACCTCCCTTCAGCTTATTCAATGTATCCAACAGGACATCGCCAAGTTGTTGGTCAAGATGTCCCTACAGTAACTGTTTTATCTCATCTTCATTTAGATTTTAAGTCATGCGTAGAAGTCCGATAAGCGAATCTACCAATGAATGAGCTTCCTCCGCACTAAGTTCGAGATCAGTAGGGAATTGTTGTGATATAGGCGTAATGAGCAACTTCGGCGTCGATCTTTGGCAATCAGACACGGCGACTGCGTATTCTAATAGCTTCTTAATGTATTTCTTCTTTGGAGCTTTTAATAAAATTTTCAAGCCCTACCAATTCATTTATTATTACCCACCCTTAGATTTGGAAAATTGTACAATTTAAATATCTCATGAGCGATCCTTACCGTGAGAGGTAGGAATACTACCCCTATCGATTAAATTAAGACTATTCGAGATACAGCGCAGTGGGAGGGCAGACCAACCATTTAAACGACTACAGTGCCAATGCATACTCCAGAATCAGTAATATGGATGTTAACAACACTCAGTATGTGCCAAAAATAATTGAATCGGGGTATATCGTTGGCCCTCCTGTCGCATATACCCAGCAACCGTCTCTCCCTGCAAATTTTCAAGCCTTTTCCCCGACCAAACCCAACCTGCCAGTCATCTTTGAAAACAATGGAGGCATTAACCAAACAAATATAAGCCCAAGCAATTCCCGCTTAAATATTGGCCCAAAAATTGTAATAAATTCACCTCAAAATCGATACCCTATACCGACATAAAATCGATCATACGTAATTAATCAACCTCCACCATCAATTATGGTACACTCTCCACCCCCTCAACAGATGATGAAGAGCGAATAGGTTGTGTCTAAGACTCAATACGACAGGTCAGTCATCTAATGCAAAAACTGGGAAACAAAGTACAATGAACTTTATCTAAAATATATGAATCTGCTGTCAGGACAGGGACAACAAAACCGCAACGAAGAGTAGGCAATTCGATAAGAAAATTATCGATTGAAGCAGCGAATTCGCGATTTATAGAATCGCTAACGTGGCTTTAACGATAATCAGCAGCGAAACATCAGTGATTTAGTTTAGAAATATAAGGAATCAACTCTGAAGGAGTGTTTTCTCCTGTTAGATAGGTATCGCTTGGAATGCAAGCAGAATGAGAGGTGAAAGCATGTCTATGATTATGTATTGATTAGATATAGGAGTCAGTAAATTGAGACATTTTATAAATGAGAGCTTTTGCGATAATTAAGCAGAATGAAAGTGTTGAATACCCCCGAAGTGGAAGAGGTGAATTAAGATTCAATACTTCAGGATACACTAACAAGTCAGCTCTGATTAGCATTGAATCATTACCTGTGGTACCGGTTCAAAGGACTAATGTATGGAATATAGCACTCAGGACAGTAACCGTCAATTAATATCAAATGACACTCCTTCTATTGATAGTAATTAGCTTACCTACGAGAAGAAGAATGAATTATGTTCTATTAATCAGTATCAAGCCCAAAAGTATTCGGGCAATTCTCGTCCGAGGCTCAAACTATTCTAGAATTGTGAAGAAAAAGTAAAATCCTGCATGGTTCCTATACAAGGAGAGAGTTTTCGCAAGATAGAGTCTCCTACTAACACAAATTCTTTGCATATCCCTGCCAGAAGAGAAGAAAGTATTTTAATAGAATAATTTCACAATCCAAAAGCATATGTTCCTGAAAGGCTCCATGAGAATAAAACAATAAGAAGGAAAAAGATATTTTGTAAGGAAGATAAATAAGTGAACTCAAAAATAAGTAAATAATAAACACCAAGTATATCTCAATCAAACAAGAATATTCGCTCGATTATCAAGACTTCCATAGTGGTAGCAACTCGAGACGATGACCAATTTCCCAAACATAAGCAATCAGTATGCATACCTAAAAGCTAAGGGCTTGCTTTAACCATTTTCCAAATTATGCCAATTTCTCCCATAATATTTTGATCGGCATCTAATCATTGTCATATATTTTCATATCTCAATAATCATCAATAAGGTTACTATTTAAATTTAAATCAGCGATAATGATGAATGCCTTCTAAAGATTAAGACATACCATTGATAAAGTAAACATCCAGTACGAATACGCAGAAGAGAAATTGTCAATTCCTGAGAGGGATAACATGTATCCCCAGCCGACTCAAACTGTCAATGCCCAGCAAACTTCATTAGTGTCTAATGATTAGCTTCAAAAGATGAGATTATTATGTGAAAATCAGCAGGTGGTTCATCTAAAATAAATCAATCTTCTCAGCTCAAAGATTGAGGAATTGATCAAGGCGTTAAAAAGAGCGTAAGCCGCTATTTAATCATACATGAACGATATAGTCGCCCTATAAAAATAGAATGATCTGCTTAAATAAAACTTAAATCAGCAGTACTCCAACATAGTCCAAACAGACGACAGGGAGAGAAAATACAAATAAGAGATTCATCGGATCAACATCACTGTGAATGAGCTTGCCACTTAAATTAATTCTGAACGGAGCAGTAAAAAACAGTTGCTAAAGGAAGTGGAAGCTGGAAAAATAGAAGTTAATCGATCCAACTCATAGATGCAGCAGTAAAGAAAGCAATTTGAGCTGTAGAAACAGAAAATGCAATCGGAGTTGGAAGAAAGGATATCAATGTATGAGTACAACGTTAAGAAAAATTCATAGGACAGGCAGTAATACCGGATGAGTATATTTAAAACACAGGAGAAGCACGATCAAATTGTTAATGAGTTACAGAGAAAGAATGATGGGTTGATTCGTGATCTATTTTAAGCAAAGAAACAAGTGGAAATACTGTCTCTGCGCAAGTAAAACGTGGAGAGTAATAATATCCGGATCGGCAAGGAGTTGGAACAGAGTACAACCAAATATTAGAAGCTGCTATTAGATTTCAATGAACTGAAAGGCATGTTTGATGATACAATCAAAATAAACTAATCACTGAAGCAAAGTTTACACTCTTTAGAAATTGAACTTGCCAATGAAAGGAAAAATGTGAAAGTAAAGGTGATTTAAGTCAGAGACAAGACAATATAAATGGAGTTAGAAATGTACAGGAGACAGTGTCGGGAACTCATCCAGTAAAAAGCCATCATGAGCAATTTCGCTCAGTAGAGGGATCTCGAGTCAGGCTATCAAATAGTCACCCGTTAAGTTATCTAAAAGCAATAATGATATGGATTTAAATATAACTTCATATTTATTATCTTATATTAATCGTGCAGCATGCAATCAAACACTCAATCCTTTTCGGAACCACGCATTTAAGACTCGATTCTGTTTGATGTCAACGAGCAGACCTTGGTAGACATGAACCTCACCGAACATATTTGCAGATTGGAAGTAAATCCTCGATGATTTAGCAAATGAGTCGCTTCCTTGGCGATGCACTCAATAAAAACAGAATGAATCTGTTTGAATTGCGCGAACTTGTCAAAGGACAAATCAATAGTCTAAAAAATAGTTCGCAAGTCCTTCAGAGTAACATTCGAGAAGAAACCACCAATCTAAAAAACATATTTGAACCTGCCATTTCGAGCGAAATTAAAAAGATCAGTGAATTAAAAATAGAAGTGGGTAAAGTAAACGCGGAGCAGCTGACAACCAAAAAGTACATCCTTAACCTGTAGGCCAGCATCAGTCATTGTTAAACCTAAATCGGTTTTCGTGAGTTAAGGAATTGATGAAAGATGCATATTATTCTACTACAATTGCATTGTTTGTAATTGATAAAAGTGGTTACAATGATGTTTTGATGCGCTGATCCAATATAATTATTGATGCGAAATCATTTTGCCAAGCAGAAGTTCATCTTGAATCATCGAGAGGTTGCTTTAGATTAGAAAATCAGAGAACCGTAGCAGTTCAAACTACACAGTCACAATGTCAGGATAAATATGAGCAAAGGCGATTAGGAAGATAGTCGCAATTAATAGGTTGAAGATGGAAGACAGAACATTAAACTTGCTCTTCTACAATCTAAATTCAGCAATGAAAATCAGTTGGTTAAGGATATCATTCAGTTGAATCAAAGAGAAAGCATTATCGAGAGCCGTGCCACTCCGACAAATCACTTTGCACACAACCATCCGACAGCAAATCAATATGAAGGGAGTGAAAGAGAAACGAATCAATTTGCGTGGCACAATGAAACAAAAAAATAATCACCAACCAAGAAAAACTCAATGAGAGGAGATGACCCGAATAGATTAAATAACATCAGCCCACACTCAAACATAACCTGCATGAAACGGAGTAGCAATAATTTCAATTTTATCATTAACAGGAAACTAAGGTCCAGCGATAGGAATAGCAGGATTTAACACGAGTAGAATTAAGCAAAAATAGAGCATAGTTAATTCAATGCTAACGAGAAGGAATTGTTTAATAGATTGACTAATGATAAATTTATGGTGCTAGAAAGATTAAATACGTTCGATGAAGTGAGAAAAGTTGCCAGAGGGGAGGCAGAGTTAAAATTTAGGGAGAAGATGAAGATAAAGTTATCTAGGAGGCATATGTATCACACCCTCAAACATAAGAGCGAAATTTGGAATAAGATTAATTCTAACACTCGCTCCTTCTCTCCCAAAAAATAATAAACAAATCCGGAACAATCTTTCAATACTGATCAAATGAGTCGATTGCATGAACGTGATTGCCGATCAAATACCAAGCCCTTCTTTCAAAGCAAAAATCATAATGTCACGGTGTTGCACAATTTACGTCATCTGCGAATAGATTCAAAGCCTATGATGCTGTAAGTATGCAATGACAATAAAGTGATGCTAAAAATAAAAGCACTCAGCAATTTGAGTGAGAATAAAAAGACTAACATCGAAATATATGAATAAATAATGGCTAAGCTGCCGATATAAATATCAAAATGCAATAAAACAGAAGGCAACCAGTTTCGCAGGGCAACTGCAGAATAAATTTAAGGGAATATTTTTAGAGAACTTACTCCCTGGCATGGGGAGGATTGACTCTTATTACTGATGTTGGTCATTAATTATTTGATGACTTATTATTATGGTTTAAGCATAATATTAGTTGCATAAATAAATAGAATTGATAAGTCCACATTAACAGAATTAATTCATTCATAGAGTGAGAGATTTGAATGTTATGACTTCTCCAATATTAGTTAATTAATTGAATGTCGTGTTCTGCATTGAATTTGTGGTTAATGCAGATAAATACGTGGTTATTGAAAAAAATTAAATTTAATATTAAAAGCATTTCATATACACGCAACCAAATTTTTCATTTTTCATTTTCATTTTCATTTTCATTTTTTCATTTGTGATTTAATAAAAAGAAAATTTGTTGTAAACATAATATATTTTATAGTTTATTTTTTATTACACTTCTGATTTATCCCTGTTGGAGAGTTCCTTATATCTTATTGCATTGTAGCATTGATATAATCCCAAAAAGGTATGAATATAGAACCTTACAATGTGAATAGAAACTTGCGCAAAATAAGTCAAATAAGACGGAGATAATGTTAATAATGAGTCTTATTTTTATAAACTTGAGAAAAATATGTCTTTTGGAGAAGAATAATTTATGAAAAAATCAAATCAACTTGTCGCATATCTATCCATTTATTCCTGAGCTTATTTCATTTACTGAGTAAGTCTTGCCATTAGCATTTGAACCTAATGCCATCTTCTTTATCTTTCTGCATCAAATCCCACAAAACACTTAAGTTGTAACCATAATTTTTTCATATAATCAAAAAGATGTTTGAGAGTGTGATACTTGATCTAAAAATATGCAATTGTTCCCAAAGCAAAAAGAGCAATTCCGCCTATCACAATTAAAACAGTAAACGGTTCTAGACCTCCTAGGCATCTTGTATGCTCTTTTCCGCACAAAGAACAAGCTTATTCGATTTCCATTACTTTTTCCTAAATATGAAATTTTGTGTCTGGATAATTAGCTAATACTTCCTTTTGTATATTTTTTCCAATTTATTAAACAATAGTTTTTGGAATCATTGCTGTGAATTTAATAGTCATTTAATTGGAAGGCGAACAAAATTGAAATTAACATAACTCAGGGATTTATTGATGATAATAGAAAAATTTTTCTATTTATTTGACCTTCTTCTTTGTTGATGAATTGTTTGCTCCCATTACTTTAAGTTTTAAGTATAAGAAATTATTGTAATCTTAGATTTTATCATATTTTTAAAATAATACTTTTTATTGAAAAAAAAAATACGGTCCCATTGGCTAAAATAAATTATTTTTTTCTTCGCGGCATCCTCTTGGAAAGTTGCTTTATATCTATCTTATAACATTGAATTATTGCTGTAATCCCCAAAAAGGAGCATGAATATAGAACCAATGTAAATAGTAAAAAATTTCGTGGGAATGACAAAAAGAGAAATAATGTTTGGATAATTTTAAGAACTCTTGATGATAATATTTCGTTTTTCATTAAATCAATCTTATTGATGCATCAAAGTTGATGATTTTTGTTTCTTTCTTAGATTCATGATAAAAGAAATAACTTGGATCACTACTAAGATTATAACAAAACTCATGATGACTATAGTTAAATCTCCTAAACTTATACAGGTGTTTCCGTATTGAGTAAAGCCAGCTGAACAAGCAGTGCAGCGACTGTAGTCTCCTCTTGAGCAAGCCGAACAACCGGTTTTGCATGAAGTAACGCAGTTTGAGCCATCGTAGTAATAGGTATTATTGCAAAGTGTCGTACCATTGTTTGTATAGCCGCTATCATATTTGGTACAAGCAACTGATGCGTTTTGATAAGAGCACTAAAGACACGGATAAGTGCATTAAAAGCAGGTCGCAGATCCTTGAGTATTTGGAGCAGAATAGTATCCCGTTGAGCAAGCTGCGATAATTGCTATCAAAAAAGAAAAGACTAGCAACGTACTTTTGCAGTCAGTTAACGATCGTCGATCAAGCATCTTTGCAGTCCTAAATATTATTCTCAATTAATTTGTGATTAGCAAATAAATTTTACCAATTCTTTTATTAAAAATGTTATTCTTTCTTAGTTTATCCCTGTTGGAGAGTTTCTTGATATAGATCCAATGCAAATAGCAACTTTGCAATGTAAATAGCAACTCCCTTTGGCAATGAAATCATTTAATAGGAACAATATCAAATATTATCATCAAAATGTAAATCTTTATTTCTTTTATAAAATGAATCCTACAAGATATGCAAAAGCAAACAAATCAATAACGACATTATTAATCGCAAATTATCCCAGAACGCCATTGTTTGTGGTATTTTATATTCTTTTTAGCAATCGCTGCTCTACATTGCCAATTGGTGCAGTTAACATAATCCTTGTTAAATTCTTCAATTGTTTCAGTTAGTTCTTTCACTTTACCTTTCTCTGCAACTAACTCATTTTTGAGTATATTAATTTATCCAGCATCAACTTCTTTTATTTTCAATAATTGCTTTCGAAGTTAGGTAATTTCGGCAAATTGATGAGTTATTTTGGTTTATTTTTGAGCCAATAATTTCTTTTTGTTTAGTAATTGATCTTCAAGAGAAAGAGGAACTTTATCAATTTCAATGTTGAGTTTCTTTTTTATTTTACCTACTGTACATCGAACATCCAACTTTTCGTTTGCAAGAATCAGAGCATCGCTGTCTGTAATTAATTCGAAGACTTGGTTTAAATCCTAACAAAAAAATTCAAGATTTTTGGGAACTTCGTTAATCGTGGTTTTGAGCATAAACTATTCTAAAAGGCTCCTGCATTCGACGATTAGCGCGCAATCTGTTAAAAACAATTTATTTCCCAAGTTCCATGGCAGATGAGTTTACTTTTAATTTAAGAGTTATTGTGTTTGAGTGCATTCATGTATTTTTTTAATAGAATTTTTATATCTTATTCACTAAAAAATAATTTTGAAAGTTTGAGATAAAAGCGTTATTAAATCTAGTTTATCCCTGTTGGAGTGACTTGATATCTATCTTCTAGCATTGTATTATTGATATAATCCCAAAAAGGGTATATAGAACCAATGTAAATAGCAACTCACTTCGTGGGGATGGAAAAATAATATTTATTTGATTCAATTAAATCCAAATTATTTCTTAAGCCACTGGTTTTATAGTTTGAATTTTTATCTCCAATTTGTTGAATTTTTATAAAATTAAAATTTAATTGAGTATATTTTTAATCATTGATATGCCTAAACACAGAAGCGCAGAGTTTATAAGAAATCAAATAAAAAAATTGGTGCTTAATGATTATAAAATGTATTATTTAATTGCCAAATCATGAGCCGTTTTGGGGAATGGGAATTTCAAAATTCGAAGTTTAAACTTGACTATTCTTATACTTTTTATGATGACATTTTTTACAGCCAAATTAGTTCTCATAAACAGTTACTAATTTCATTTGTTGATAAGAAAAATCAAAATATTATTGTTTGCCATTGATTGTTTTATATTAACGAATGTTGGCGGGCCTATTTGTTAAGGCAGCATTTTTTTTGGTACTAGTGAGTAATTTATAGGAATTTAATGATCCGCATTTTTCACATTTTTATGATAAAAGCCTATAAACTCCATATAGAGTAACTCCTATCAATGCTGCAACCCCAAACATTTTGACCTAATCAGACATAGATTATTAATTAATTATTATGATATTATAAGATTCGATATTATGGTTCAAATCATTCCAAAAATGTTCTTTTAATATTTAAAGAAAAAGAAAATTAAATTAAATTAAGAATAGACACCATAATGGTATGTGTGAAAGTAAGTTAATAAATTATATTTAAAGAATATTAATAATAAAAATTATCTATTAAAAGCATATTTTATTGTTATTATTTAAAGACTATTAATTTTCAACAATTAGTTTATCCCTCTTAGGGTTCCTTGATATCTATCTTTTCGCATTGTAGTATTGATATAGTGCCAAAAAAGGTATGATAGGAATTAAAATATCTAAATTAAAATAAACCTTGAATCGTACAATACAAATAAAAGTCAATCAATGATTACAGGATTACCAAATTTCTTCCAAATTAAATTTTGGATATCCAACGGACCCTCCTTTTCCAAAACATTTTTCACATACCTCTAATCTCCAACAAGCCTTACTTTTTTTTGCACTGAAAACATTAAAATTGACGGTTTATCTCAGTAAAATATTTTACTCCAGTTCCATTGCAAAAGTCACAAAAATCCATCTCATCAATAAAATTAATCGGAGCCACAAATTTTAGTGCCATTGATTCCCAAGAGTTTTAGCATGTAGAACATAGATATTTTAACTTTAAAACCGAGTCTCCAAGATTCGGCAACCTCATCAGTTATTTTTTTACTTCGTTGCTTCTCATATTTTTCGCGTTTTAGCACTTTCTTTTGTATTATGTTTTATCAAAGGTTTTTATTAGTTATTGTGGCTTTTGGTCAATTTGTGTTTGACTCAAATGCTTGATTTCATCTTATTGAAAAGAAGCTAACTTTTTTAAGTTTATAATTTGAGTTTAAAGTTCATTTTTTTCTTTCATAGCCTCGGCATCTGATTGCACCATTATTTGAGTTGGTTTGGCGCTTTCATGTACAGAATAAAATTTAGGTGGTTAGATTGCGTTTGCAGGTTGATCGCACCCCATGACTATTGATAGTATTATAATAATTATTCTTGTTCATGCTAATAAAAATTAGAACAAAATTTAATGATCAGTATTATTTTAAAATTATAGATCCTTTTAGACTTCCTTGATATTTATCTTATAAGATTGTAGGAATATAATCCCAAAAAGGTATGAATATGTAAATCAGAACTCATGTGGAAATGAAAAAGACAGGTAAGATAATAAATAAATATTTAAATAAATAAATAACTAAATAAATAAAGATGACATAACAAAAACACGTTTTTATGAAGTTTAAAATGATAACATAAAATTCAAACAATTTAGGTAAGATATAAATCAAGGTTTATAACAAGGCCCTTATGTGTTAATAAAAGGTTGCTGATAGCTCATGCTTTATAATTGTTTAATGAATAATTCTTTGACATATGTCACTCTTTTGTCAATCGCTTTGCTTACAAGAATGAATTGTTCCAATTGAAATTATTACATGTGTCCATAGCTTTTTGTTAGGAGTAATCTCAAGATCTTTGATTTTTAAAACTCTACCTTAATAATCGCAAAGCTAAAGTGGTGGAATTAAAACTTAATTCGCAATAGCAAAATGAATATAGTCTGTTCCTTCTTTAGGATAATCAAAATGATTTTTGAAGTGTCCTCCATCAGACTATATTAAAATCCTCCAAATGTCATTTAGAAAAGATAATTCGTAGCCTGCTTAAACCAAGTATGTCCTTAAAATTAAAGCTGTAGCTTAAGTAAATGTTGGCTCATTCAATAAGCCTTCTTTAAATTTTCGATTTCTTGAATCCAAAAAAGATTCCCATTGTCTATTCCTAACGATTGGATGCTCAGCTTTTGGAAAAAATTAATTTTCTCCATAAAGGATAGCATCTTTGATGTGAATTAGAGTTGCTTGATGTGTAAACATTTGCATATTTATAAATAAGTATTTTAATTTATAATTAATTATTCAAGACTTATTTTTTTTTTTTTTAACTTTTAAAATATTCAAGACTTATGATATTTTTTAAGCTTGAGATTTTCTTGTTTCCTAAAATTTATCCCTCTTTGAAAGTTCTTTGATATCTATTTTATAACATTGTATTATTGATATAAACCACAAAAGGAGTATGAAAATAGAATCTTGCAATGTAAATAGCAATTCACTTCGTGGGAATGAAATAAAAATTTTATGAAAAATTACCACTAACTATAATTCAATAAATAACTATTAACTTACCTCTGTACAACTAATTCATCAATTACCATAGATTTATTACTTGCTTTAAGCAAAGGTCTGAACATATAAAGTAGGTGGTAATTTTGTTTATATTATATTTTTATACAAAATTTAAAATTTACATTTCACCCTTTAGTTACATTGATCTTGGAAACTAGATATCATCATTTTGATGTGATTATGTAAAAAAATTGATTGATAGTTAAAAATGTAGGAAAGTCTCATATAATTATCTGTGAACTATATCAGCTAAATAGTATTATTTAATTTAATATTAATTTGATAATAATAGTGAAATGGGATCAGACACCTACTATACCACATACGTTGAAGGAACTTATGAAGATTAAATGTAATATGAAATTTAATTTAAAGGGCTAAAACTCAAATTTCGAGAAAAATTTCAAGCAAAAACATAACAATAAATAAACAATTGGAGAGAAAAAACACATCAAAAAATGCAAAATCAAGCAATATCATTATTTCAAGTCTCAGGTTTGTTAAGTTTAAAAAATGAATGATTCATATCTACATCAAAATTCATAAGCATCAGATATTTAAAATATAAGAATGAAATCTATAACATAATTAAAATAAATTGTTTTGTTATGGTTGAAATACAAGTTTAATGATGATTCTAAACTTTCCCATTAGTTTGTTTTTCTTATTCTTTAAATATTAAAAGTTAAATGTTTCCCTTCTTCGTTTATCCCTCTTGGAGAGTTCCTTTATATCTATCTTATAACATTGTGTTATTGATATAATTCTTTGTTGTGATTATGAGCAAATTATAAAAAAGGATATCAACTCAATAGATAGGTGTAAAGAGATATCATTAATTATGTGTCAGCATATGCTCTTCCAAATCTCGACCTTCTTGAAAAGTGACTTCGCAAATAGAACACTGCATTAATCCTTTCAACTGTTTAGAGCTAACTTTCTTTTGCAAAGCTTCATTACTGAGATAGGCGCTCATAGTGATAGGTTTGATTTCTTCTGTGAAATTTTATTTAAATTTACTGGCGGCTCGGCTGGTTTATTCCGCATCGAGTTTTCTGTTTATTTTCTTGTGATCGCTTATTATGTCTGTATTAAAGATTCTATACTCGTCAGGAGATTGACGTTTATCTTGTTTTTTCTGATGTGTTAAGTAATTGTAAGGGGTTTTGCTTCTGAAAGTTAAAATCCTCCAGCATCAATCACAGGCTTCTTTTGAGTAGGGTCATCATTTTTGGAAGATGACTGATTGGAAGAAGATCTTTTGTGAGTATGCGAAGATGAGGATGACTGCTTATGTTTATGTTTATGCTTATGTTTGTGCTACGAATGTTTCTTCTTCTCCTTCTTGGCTTTTTTCTATTTTTTCATTGTCTCGTCTCTCCCTCTCCTCTACTATTTTTAAGATTTAGCCATTATAATAAAATCTGATCATCTTCGAGAATAAGAAACAAAACATGAAAATATCATAACGCCTGAAATCTATTGGCTTCAACCCCAGGGATTAAATTACTCCTCACATTCTCGATTATTCCATTGTTTTAGTCAATCTATTGAATATATTCTAAAAAAAAAAAAACATAATTTGATACTAAATCAAAATAGAGATGATAAATATGTTATGAAATGCTCATCTACATATCGCTTAAAATGAATTTTAAAGATCAATCTATCAGTTGATTCCCAGATACTTCTTGCGTGCATCCACACCAACTCCACGATATTTTCTGAGCAAATCCACCTCAACTCCACCCTTTCGCAAAATGTCATCTTCCTCCGGGCTCCATAGTATTTTGGTATCCTTCGTCTCAATGAAGTTATCGAGTTGCAAAAAATCACCAGAAACTTGGTCAAGTCTCTAGAGAAGAACTTTGATGGGCACGTTGACCATCTTGGAATAGAGTTTTAAGATATCGTTGAGATTTTTGCAATTGATAGGAATGGTCTTCTTGGGCTGCTCCTTCTGCTCTTTCTTCTTGTCGAACTTCTTTTCACTTGATTCCAAAGAAGGTGCTCTTGATCTCTTCTTCTCCTCCTTCTTCTCTTCCTTTTTGGGTTCGACTCGTTTTTAATCCTTAGGGTCAGTAAGACTAATTTTGAGTTCATTATCTTCAAAATAGAGATAACCGTCGACTCCTTCCTTCTCCACCCATGCCACAATTTTCTTCATTTCTGCCTCTCCAATTTTGGAGAGATAGTCATTGTATCTTGACTTGAGACTATCCAAAGTACGAAGTATTTTTTTCTTTGCTACAATTTCTTCAAAACATTTGTTTGTAATTACTGTATAGGCGGATAGATCAAGCAGCAGCTCGAGATCCTCTTGTAGTCGGTAGCTCTGCTTTTTAGTTGGAGCTTCAAGCGCGGGGCGTACACTCAATGCCTTAATCAAAAAATCATGATAGGTCATATCAGCTGTTTTTTTGACGCGGGGTACCTCTTCCGCAATAAGAGAAGGAGACTTAGACTTGCTGATGAGATCGGTGAGAGTGCTGACAATCTGGTTGAGAGAGCGGGTAAGTGCTTCTAATTCTATGTTTTCGGACATGGTTGCCACCAAAATAATACAAAAAATGGAGGTGAATTTGCATTTGATTTAAATTTGAATTATGATTGGCTCATAATGATTCGAAAATATATCAAAATAATAGGATTAATGGATATTCACTCCCAGGATATAGACGATTGAGGACAGAATTAACATATTGGATTTGAATAATATAGGGAGACATGTCGGATTGGATGACGATTGGACAATCTTTTAAAATCGGATAGAATTAGCATTTATTAATTATTGTAATAATTTACACAAATCACACTTAGGGAGCTGGCGCCTAAACTTTAGGATATTTACTCTCAACCCACGTTCGAAACTTCACCACTGAATTTTCCCATTGCATTGTGGTGCCCTCAATCAGCTCTCTTATTTTTTTTCGCGACACGTTCTTAGTTTCTATGAGATTAAAATACATAAAGACGAAGCATAGAAGGGAGCTAATGCCAAAAATAAGAAACATATAAGCGACATCCATCTGTTAAATCAAAAAATCAGAGATAAAAGTAACAACAGTGACCAAGCCCCAATATACGATGATAACCAATTGCAAACTTTCAAGAGCTTATACAGAGTAGAGCATTAGAATTGGACCAAGCGAAATGCTGAACCCTAATACATGCAAGAAAACAATAAAAATTGTGATGAATTCATGCTATTCTATCAGTAATGTTATGATAAAACCCAAAAATAGAGCAACCACCACTATTCCTTCCCCGATTAGCATCATTGGCCTGCGACCAAAACGATTAATCAGAAAACCACTCGCCAGTGTCACGATGACCTGAAATACACCGAGAATGAGCACACTTGCATCTGATTCAGCCTAGTCCCCATTTTAAATGACCATAAAGAGTTGTTTAGCATACTACAATAAAGCATTGATGCCGGTGGCTTGACTTGTAATAGCTAACAGAATTGCAAATATTTTTGGTTTTATCTTCTTGCAGTCTATTCTTGGCTTGTCTTAAGCAGCCTCTTAATTTTAATTTTATTTGGGTTATTCAACTTTAACTGGCAGCATCTTATATTCGCGGATTTATTGTTCAAAATTTCTCCATTTTTTGCCATATACCATAATGAGGTACTTCCTCACTGTAATGTTGTCCCTTCGGTTTATGAGTCTTTCGATATTATCGAAGGGAAATAGGTACAATAATATCATGTGTGCAATAAGGCACACAATCGGCATTCCAATGAATAAACGCAAAGCAGTTTCATCGTTAAAAGAGGTGTTATCGAGAAATTGTCCCATGTAATAAGCGAAAGCCATCCCCATAACGATGGATAGCTGACTAAAAGTTCCAATTATACCACTTGTAAAGCTGGGAGATATGGAGATTATATAGGAAGGAACAACTCCACTCGTAAACCCACAAAATATTCCCATCATAAAGCGTGACAGACAAAGAATAGGGGTATATATACTAATCACCTGCATAAGAATGGCAACAATTCCCAAACAATCCAATATTCTTAAAATTTTATTCTCTCCATAATGTGTTAAAAACGCATCGTAAAAGAAAGCAGCTGCATAGGAGAAGAGTTACATATAAAGGCTCCAATAGGCAATAGAGTATATGTGATAGTAAAGTACAATTCTAGTTCTTCGCTGGAGTATTGATGATAATCCTGAATGTATTCTTCCAACATTGTAAAGTAAACGATGAAATACCCCATCACTAACGAGGAGAGAGAGACCACGATAGGGATGAATAAGATTAGCATTTTGTGCGTGCCAGATAAATGCTACATTCGATTTAAATTATAGAACTATATATATTTAATGTCAATCCGGTAAATAAGTTCCTGCCAGCTATAAACAATCATAAAGTCAACGTTAGTTCTAGATCAGACTGTTGTTGTCCTCCATTGATAAACTCATTATCTTGTACTCTTGTAAATCACCCACGTCTTTGTTGTCCCAGAGATATTCATTCACCAACTGCTTTCGACTTTTTTATTGGCTTTACACCATGCTCGAGCGCATGTACCAGAGGCAGACCACGTTGATTAAACCAAACATCAAGAATGTTATACTAATGCCGAAAGCGTTTAGAATTATTTGTGATGTTAGAGAAGCCAGTAATGTCATTCCCCAATATATCATTATGATGATCGACAGGTCAGGCAGCAGCTCAGCTAAATAAATCATCGAGGTTGATCCGATTGACATTGAGTATCCAATGATATAGGTCAATATCAGCAGCACAAGCAATTTAGATTGTTTCTGATCCCAACTATAAGTGATAAACACAAGAAAAAGCACTCCCGTGACCAGCATTCCCCCATTAATAAGTGTCTTTTTGCGCCCGTACTCATTGGCAAGCCATCCTCCCGCAAATGTGGCTAATATTTGTATTGCTCCAAGAATAAGCAGGTAGGAATTGGATTTGTCTTCATCATACTCGGATATTTTCATAAAGAGCTGTTTGGCGTACAGAAGAATAGCGTTAATACCTGAAAGCTGATTCAGAATCAGGATGGCCATTGAAATCTGAAATATTTTTTTCGGAAATCCAAAGATGTAAACAACATTTTAATTACTATGGGATTTGTCTTGTTCGGAGTGTACGATTTATTTGGAAAACTTTTTAATTTTAACTAGTTGTTCGAGATCCACCTTGTTATAAAAGAGTTTCATGTACTATTTGAGTTTAGCTGTGTTGTTGTTCTAGTAATATTTCTAGAGAGAGTCGAATCTGCATGTAACTAAGAGTACCGAAAGAGATGCAGCACGACTAATCTCACGATAGAGTAGAAGATGGGCGTCATTAGGTAGGATTGCCAACTCTTCAGGTGGAACAAATCAATAAACTACAGTTTTTGGCCTACGAGATAGGCGAATCCCATCCCGATTGTTATTAGTAGCTGGTGCAAAGATCCCATGAAACCGATCCACTCCAGCGGCGAGAGTGAAATCAGATATGGAGGGATGATACTCGCTGATAAGCCACAAGCGATTCCCATCAAGAATCTTCCTAAACAAACCGATTAAATCCTTAAGGTGGAAACCAATATCAGCGAGCTAATGATGGTGATATAGTCAGTTATTATCATTACACGATTCTCTCCTAATTTGTTGAGATATCGCAAAAGGAAGCATCCTTACTCAGATAAGATTTACCTGCTATAGCCCCTAGAGGCAGCATGGAGGTAGCCAGCGAAAGATAGTATTGCACTTGATCATTTTCTAGGCTATTGGCTGATTTAATTTGTTGCTAAAGCATGGTTATGCACACCATCGAAAAGCCAATGTTGAAAGATCCGAAAGAGACGATGATGGCTATGGTGACAATAAAGGGCGTGAATCGAATTTTTAGTTAAGTTTCCTGCGGGAGTGGAGGAGAAGGGGTCGTCATGACAACTGTTGCTTCCCGAGTGGATTTTAAAATATAATAGATAAATATGATGGCATTCATAATATCAACTCATTCCTAAGTCTAAGCCTGCTCTAACCCCTAAAGGTATTACTTGACTGAGACAAGAGTTTGTTCTAACTGAGCGACTCTTGACTCAAGGGTGCCGATTCTCTTGTTGGTGCGGATATCAGGAGCGTTAATATTTTATTAAACTGATGCCTATTGTATTAACTTCTGTTAGGGATGTGGGTGATTTTCACAAGGAAGGGGGTTGTTATTTATAACTTATAATTTGCTGAGATCCGGAATATCAACATTTAGTATATTCTTGATACTTTTATACTGTCTACCTTTCTTACTGCGCTGGTTTTGTAGAGATTCGACCAGAGATTTGCTGGCACCGTCACATTCTCCCAACTAGTTTCGCAATTTTTGGATTTATTTTTTATGCTTTTACTTGGTCAGCATCTATGCTCTCTGCTCTTCGAGATTTAAAGGAAATTTGTTCAGCATCCCCTGCAAGAAGTCACAGCCCAATATACCCTTTCCGCCCCAGCCACGTTTCAGTGTAACTTCCTTAACAGCGAGTGTATCAGTTGGTATATCATAGATGATCAAATGCACTGTTTTCTCCTTATTCTCCTTATCAAAAAATCGTTAGTAGATTCCCTCAATAAAAGCGTCGATGGAAGTATAGATAAACTCCGAGCATCCGATCAGATACTGTCCTTCAGTAATGGCGGCCTTTTTGATTGGTGAATTATTTTGAATGGCCGTCACAGGGTAATACGTGTTAAATGCTTAATCGTACTTCTCTCGTCTTAAAGTCACTCCGATCAAATCATTGTTGCCATTCCATTTGTTATTAGGAGTGATTTCGATAGTGCGCATCTTTCTATATTTAGTACTGACGATCTTCACCTTGACAACCTTATCGATATTTTCGTTTAGAATGTGCAGAAGTGGCTGAGGTGCTTTTCTTATAGGCTCATTCGAAAGTTTATCCAGTATATCAGTTGGTTTCTCTTTTTCAGGTTCTGAAGCTATGACTTCAAGGATAAAATCGAAAAATTAGTCGACTTTGCCATGAAAAGGGCTATTCGGTTTGACACTGGTGATGCGATAGCCTTCTCCCTTCTGCAGTACATACTTAGGGTTATTACTGTTGCCCATCACACAATCTTCACAATTATAAATGAATGATTATCCTGCAATCAGGCCATTAAATAGTTTGGTCTATAAAAGTTTACCAAATCGATGTATAATATTTATTTCTATTTGATTGTGATAATCTCATCTAAAAGTATCCAACATCAAATAACGGCAAAAGGATTCTTGAAGAATTGAAATACCTTGTTTTAATTTTGAAAGATTTATAATCGTTGCATGAATTAATCAAATTAAAATCAAAACCGCAAGGCCAAAAGGAACACCTTCCTCTTTGGCATCTTCATGACTATTATACAAATTATGGTATGCATTGTTTACGGGATTCTCTTCAACATCCCTACAAATGTAATCAACGTAGCCTCAGTCATTATCACCATCTTGCTGGCCATACTCACCATTGCCGGTATTAATACTTATATTCAGGATTTGGACTTGTATTTTCAAGTCTTAAACGATTGGCGTGGTCAGGTTTAGGATTCACGTTTCTCATAACTGCTTTGTGTATCGAACTCTATCCCCTCATTAACGCGTTCTGGACAAAGACGAGACTTGAGAATAATGCTTTAGTCAATAATTTTTCAGATAGCAAGTATTTCGTCGTGCTTGCTAACGATCATATGCTCGCATAGCAAACTTACGGCAACTGTATTACCAATGCAATTAAATGCGCATTAGCCATAGCCGTTGCCTTTTCATCGATCATTGGTAGGGCAGGTGGTCTCGAATGTTTGTTAGTTACAAGTATTGGCGCTATTGGATTTGAACTCAACAGACAAATAATCCTCAATCTAGCAGTTGACGGTTTCGGAACATACTATATCTTTACTTATGGTGGATTTATGGGCCTTGCTCTGGGTCTAATTTTGAAGGCGAAATAAGATAGAACGGAAGGATCTACAACAGAAAAGAATCAGTTAAATACTCCATCAGTTTTTACCACAACTTCCTCCCTATTCGGTGCACTCATTATCTTCGCCCTTTTCCCCGTACTTGCATACGAAATCGACAGCTTCAACCCATTTAACTTCTTTAATTGCTATACTAGTCCTCTTTCAGTTATCATTGGAATGGGGGCCGCTCTAATCGGAGCATACAGCATTTCCTCGATAATAAATGGAAATCCGATAGGCAGAGACATGATCCATGCTCCTATCGCTGGAGGCATAGTTGTGGGTGCTGCTTCTTTTTTTATTACTAATCCAGTTTATGCAATTGTTGCTGGA
>Ga0302188_10000056_pt1 | contig 80195 bp, 87 predicted proteins | sample II_Bog_E2_1_FD_198783 | JGI IMG/M metagenome (GOLD analysis project Ga0302188, IMG submission 198783) | Peat permafrost microbial communities from Stordalen Mire near Abisko, Sweden - II_Bog_E2_1 | ecosystem: Environmental > Terrestrial > Soil > Wetlands > Peat | place: Sweden: Abisko... | reverse complement strand
TAGGAAGCACGATACTGACCGCATCGAAGTCGCTTGCGATTATATTTGGCAATGGATGCTCAAAATTGCCAACAAAAACGCGATCTTCCGGGACAGTTTGAGAGAATATAAGACTGTCCTCGAGTTCATCTATAAATTCAAGGTCTTCGGTCACAAGAGTCTCCCCTACGTTGAGTGTTTCAAACTTGACAAGTCGAAAAATAGATACCACGGTCTTACCTTCGCAACCTCCTTCTCATAGTATGAGGTGCTGCATCGGCAGAAAATGGAAAAGACTAGAATGATCCTCTCCAATAACGAATACGTCTAGGAGGATGAGGGGTGGGACAGCGACGGCGATCTGACATCCTAAATTATCGAGCGCGATACGACCAAATACATGAAATAGTAAAACTTTGGTGATTTAGTGACGATAGCGAACCTATGGGATATCGGCGAGTATATATTTATTGGTGTATGGGCGATGCCATTCTATTCTCCTATCTGGACAAGGTTAAAAACAGTAAACAGTTGATGGTGTTGACAGAAAAGTCCAATGAACGTTTCTCCGTCCTCTACGAGCCCAAACTCTTGCGAGAGTAGTGCGTAACCCCAGACGCCGAGAGTATGAGCTAAATCTGAGCCTAAATTTGTATATTCTTCTTAAGTTATAACAGTCATGAAAGAATATTAATTACTTCAGAATAAGACAGTTATTCAATTCATATTACATAGTGGTATAAGACTACTATGAATTTATCAATCTAAATCGTTTTATATGTCGGATTGAGCCATCTCGATGAGCTGCTCCGTGTTCATCTTCGCTTCGATGCCAATGTCCAAATGTGCTTATTTTAAGTATGTGTTAATCTCCTCGTCTAGCTCATGATTGGTGATCGAGTCCATCCATTTGGCGTACCCGCCTGCGTATTCGTGAGCCTGCTGTTTAGCCCACTGCATCTCCTCATCGTCCTTCTCCTTGCTTTCCTTCTTTATCAGATTCTCCGTCAGCTGCTCCAACTCTCTCTTCTTCACATTTAGCTTTCGCAGCTCCGGCTGCACGCAAAGCCAATAGATGAGATTAAGCAACATCAGCCCAATAGTCACGACAATTGACGCGATAATCATCCACTCCTCTGCGGCCTTCCAACAGTATGCAAGGCACTGGAACACGCAGAAGAAGTTTACGAAGTAGAGCAGGAAGGTCTTTTCCAACTTGAGGGAAATGACCCTCCTTAAGGTGTAGTGCATGTAGAAGTTGTGTTTTTAGAGGATGTAGAGGATGATCAGAGCGATGAACATGTAGAAGATAATGTAGGGCAGGTAGAAGATGTAGAAGAGGGCAAATGACCAGATCTTGAACATCGCCTGCAGCCGGATCTCTAGGGGGAAGTCTCGATACTAGACGTTTTTGTGCAGCATCTGTTGATTGTAGCTAAAGGCCTGTCGCTGGTCGGCAAGGCTTCTTGTCTTTTTGATTTGCCAAATTTGATATGGTAAATCGACGATGCAGATGATCAGCTGGATGACAATGAAGGTGCGGGCCTGTGTGGCGATGACATAGAGTTTAACTGTAGGGTTAATTTCACTGCCAATCATGAAGAAGAGGGTGGGGATGATGATGTAAAAGATGATATGAAATAGCATTGAAGACATCAGCACAAATTTTGATGATTAGAACTCGTTGAGGGGGTTTCTCCGTTTAGCCACCTCCACCATGTAGTTGCGGTAGATGATGGAAATGGTGACCAGCAGCAGAGCTATTATCTATGGTAAAATCTTTTCGAAAGTGCTTAGGTTTGCCGTCGACCCCGAATGAGTGTCCAGAGACCAGCGCATGGGCTCCATCAGAAGAAATATACAAATAATTATTAGGCCTATGGCGATAAAAAAGGCTTTAATTCGACCAGTAAGCTTGGACTTTGCACTTTCTCCCGCATTCTCCCACTTGATCTCGCTGATATGTGGCATGCGCATTGCGTGGATGGGTAGATCTAGCACATCTTTGGATATTCCAACTTCTCTCAGCATTTGCTTGGTTCCAAAGACAAGCTGATTCAACTGGGAAAATTAGTAGTGATCGAACACTAGGGTAGCCATGTAGGGAGTCTTGAACACGATCAGCAGATTCGAATGAGTGCTTAACCGTAACTTTTCCTTCTATTTCAGGAGTTCAATCTGTAGCAGCTGCAACTTTTCGTTCAATTTGTTTTCACTGTGGGGGTCTTAGCTCATCACATAGTGGCTCATGAGTTTGTAGTAGATGAGGTTGCGTTTGTTGAAGAGAGAGTAGTAACGCTTCGCTTATTTTAAGGGGATGATGTCTGCAATTTACAGCTGGGTTTATACGTCGAGTCGCTTTTTTAATTTTTAGGGGTCAGTTTAGGGGAGACTGCCGATGATGAGTGCGTTGTTGACGATGTCATGTTGCCCCAGTTTGATTTTTTCCTCCATCTTCTCCATATAAAATAGGTAAAACAGCGAGCCTACATTGACAAGCAGCAGGATATAGTAGGCCACTGTCTCCAAAATGATGAGGTTCTGAATGGTTCAACTAATACGTTATAAATTTGGGTATCTTTTTGCTGAAGGATTTACATCTCGTAATCGTAGTCCAAGTAGTACAGCAATCCGATATGGAGGCAATGATCGTCTTTTGCCAGGGGATGGATGCTGGGTTCGATGGTTTAGCAGGTATAGAACATAGCCCATAGAGGGTAGATTGAGTTGATGAGCATGACTAAGAAGATGGCCAACAGATAAAACTTTAGCATGCCGAAAAAAGCAGGAATGGCAGTACCGTACCCTTCACAATCCTGAATATTGGTAGAACATACCTCTGCGACATCCCTCATGATCCAGCCCTTGAACTTCTTTTTGGACTGGAAGTTGCAGCAAGGGCATTTGACGCCGATGTCATTGACTGGTCCCTGTTCGGAGACTCGAGAGTGTAATTCAGCAAGGGAGATATCTGGTGGCCACTGGTAGGGTTCGTACTTCATGCGGTCGACATATTGTTGGTAAGAGAAGTGCATTGAATTGTTGAATTGAAAATATTATAGAATCAAATATCTAGTAATTGGTGAATATTATTCTTGATTATTACAAAAGAATTGAGACTTCAACTGTGAAAATTGAAAAATATGGTGGAATGGTCGGATTCAGATAGTATCAATTACAGCAGATTATCACACAATATCAAACATACATCATCAGATTTACATATCAACAGGACTCATAAAGTTATTCCCCCGCCGCTTGTTTAAAAATATCTGCCGCCTACTCACTTCCCTCTCCTCTGCGCACGGTTTTTCCTGCATCTTCTAATGCGCGATCTGACCCCGCACAAAGGTCTGTCCAAATGAGCCCATCTCCACATTTTTAGAGATGTACAGATTAATGTTATTATTGATGTAGACGTTCCCTCCCTGTCTAGCCGATTAGACCTGTTTAACCTCATTGTGCATCTTCTAGAAAAACTCAGTTTACATAGCCTACTCTAACTTTTGACCCTTCAGCTGGAGACCTTCAAATTTGATAGTGGCACCATTCGAAACTGGTCGCTTGACCTCCTGCTTCCGCACGGGAAGAGATTTCTTTCGCCTTTCACTGACAGATCGATGATGTTACTGTACAGTCGATTCTTTCCCAAAAGAGGAAGGTCGAAACAGCAAATCCTCGCTTATGATAGCCTTCCCATTTAACTCGCTATAATTCAGCCTTAATTTATCCTCCTTCCGCTTGGCAAATTTCTTAGAGACATAGTTGCTTCTGATGTTGCCATTGACGGTAAGTGGAGTATCTATAGTGGCTCTAGAACTCAGGTTTAAACGAGTGGTTTGCGGTTCGGTTGTTTCTACTCGCTGGTTGCTATGTGAAAATCCTCTGATCTTATTATTCTTGGTGATGGCTTAGAGATCGATGGTCTTGCAGTCAACATCCACTTCCCCCGCGTTTTTTGAGATAGTGATTTCTCTCTCGGTCTTGGCGCCTGTTGGAATGTGCACGTCGACCTTGTCGGCTTGAATCCGAATCATGATGGGCGAGCATCCTGGATTCTTAGAACTATAGGTGCTTTTTGGCTTCGACAGGGGTTTTAGCACCTTAAAAAAACCAGTTACTTACTCGTCCTCGGGTATTGTCTGTTTGTCCAGCCCGTGAAATCTGTCGTGAACAGTGATGATTTGGTTTAAGATAGGGGCTTAGGGAGGCAAGAACGAATAGGCAATCTCTAAACTTCGGCTAAGCCAGTGCTCTGAGTCCAGCACGTCATGCGAATCACAGTTCTTCATTTTTTAGATGAATCTGGTTTCGGTTGAGTAGCAGTACAAGCTAATGGACAGAAACGTAATCTTCTCGATGACTTCCTCCCGCAAAATCTCCGGATCTAGGTCTTAAAATTCTCCAATTCCGTAGGGTATAAGTTGTATTTAATCCAGTATTTTATTCTTGTAGATCCACATATGATCGGACTTGTCATCAGTTTAGTAGAGATGTTCTATGTCTATTTTCGAGGAGATGAACCCAAATTTGCGGGTGATTTGTGTCTGTTCCTCCAGAATAGCGAGTTTTTCCTTCTGGATGAACGCTAACTTTAAGTCTTTGGTGCCGCCTATGAGGTGGTTCAAGATAGCGATGCTGTTTATGATGGTCCTACCTTCATCAATTACTATTTCCTTATCCTTCTTCTGGTAGTTCTTGGCGATTAGTAGCTTGTTCAGGTTGCTGTACAGTTTCGAAAGAACGTCGTAGACCAAGTTGTAGTTTGTTCTAGATGACTGTTTGGCATGGTCGAGAGCGAGATCGTGTCTATGTGAAGAAATACCTACTTGCCGAGTTCGGAGTAGAGGATACACAATTGCAGTTCAAGTCTTCCCATCATAGTCTCATACCGCATGCGTAGTATGTCCTTATTACGATTGGCTAGACATTTCTGGGCTAATTCCTTTAGCCTTAATAATGAAACAAGTACTTTGCAATGACAATTATAAACTATTCCTTGGCCTCTTCCAGAAAACCCACCTGATAGTAAAGTATGCCCAGGTTGACAGTTGTCAGCACGTGCAGGTTACTGTTCTTTACCGCCTGCATGTTGTCCTTCAACGCGCGCAGTAGGTTTATCGCCTCGAGGCTTTAGTTATTGTTAAGAAGGCGTTAAACCTAGATTAGGATTTTTAAGGCCTCAGAGTCACTGATGGTCGACTTGGACTTATTGGTAACTTTGGTGGTTGAGTTCAGAGAAGAGTTTGTCATTTTAGGTGGTTGCTCCTTCGTCTCTGCCGATTTGCTGCTCATGTTTTGCATTGTATTATTAATTTTATTCAATTACTCACAAAGGCACAATGGAACAATTATCTATATTAATCTACTCAAACCCTCAAAACGCTTACTCATTTGTTAACAAACATATGTTCATGATTCATTCAGTCTCAATCATATGCCCTCGTACAGGTAGATATACCCTTTCCCAAGCACTGGAGCATGGGCCAGCGTTACCTTCTCGTCGTTAAACAGGATCCAGTCCTTTTCGCGCTTGACATATGCCACATAATGACCGCTGTGCACCGATTTACCCAGGTGGATTATCACTCCTCGCAATTGGTAGGCGGTGTGTGCTGGCTTGCCATACTTATCTCCAGCAGAGTGTGATTATTTTGGCTGGTCGAGAAGATGAAGATAGGCACTCACGTCCCCGTCCAATCCAAAGAGCCACTACAGAGCTGCTTCTTGATTATTTCCCTAAATATAAGGTAATTTTACGTTTTTTATGAGCGCAATTTTGCCTTGCTGTTCGTCAAACCCAAAATTCAAAACCTCTGCCAAAATAGCTGGATCAATATCGACACTATTCTTCGCTGGTGCTTCCTCCTCCAAGGCTTTGTTGATTTCGTAATTATCCATATTTTCCATAATCCAATTGGAGGCAGCTTACAGGTTGTCCTTCGATTGGATAAGTGCACGCTTTGACGCATTTTAAGTGAATCCCATACCAACCAGCATATCAACATTCTACTGTGAGTATTGCTTGGACGAAGCCTTATCGCTTAAGAGGTGGCCCGCTGCTGGAGCATTGTGAATGAGGAACTCAGATATGTCGAAATGTTATGGTACATCGATGAGGGCATTGAGTTTTTTGGGCACCCATTTTTATAAAATAAACCGGTTTGGGACTGCCAGCAAGTATTTGGGAGTCGTTTTAAGATAGTTCTTGGAGATGAATACCTGCTCGTCTTTGCATTGCTGGCAATGGGCCACGACAGTATCTCCCTCCCTTAAAATAGACAGGCACTCCTCCATTTTCACATGATATTATGGATCTTCACACAGCTTGGCCTTACGAGTCTATGAATCCTACTGATCTAGTTGTTGGTAATAGGCATTAATATGTTCTTGTGTGGGCAAAGGAATAGGAAATTTCCATTCGTTGGTTTTGGACTCGATTAATTTATAGCCTGAGCAAGTTGAGCAGACCAATCTGTTGAGGGATTCAAAATTAAAGGGTTGGGTGCTGCTGCTTCCGATAAAAGGCTCCTCCTTGTCCAATCGATCAAACAATAGCTGCAAGTACTCTAAAGCATCCTGCTGCCGGTTACTACTGAATTCTGGGTTATCTTTCGCAATTATAAGTTTGAAATCATAGGGTTTAATTCCCTCCTGATACTATTCGATACTTTCAATTTCATTGATAATACGTTTGCGCTCCTTTCGCTCGGAATATCGACCTGAGTTTAGGCCCCAAAACACTTTGCTCACTTGGCAGTAAAAGCACTCGGCAGGTATCTTCTTGCATGTGGAGATGTGTTCCTCTCCCTTCAAGTAGTATTGCTGTCGGAATTCAGGTAGAGTATTGAGGCATTGCAACACAGAGTTAAGGTAGCAAGAGTTACCAATGTTGTTGATACCAGTGGTAGAAGGGCCATATACCTGCTTCTCTTAATCTTTGCCTGCCAGTAATTTACTGAGGGCGAAGTTCAAGTTTAGGTCGAGGTTTATCTATGCAACTGTCTTTTCAGTTTTACGCTGATTTTTTACTTCTATTCCGAGGAAGATCATGTGTTCAGTGAGAAGATCGTCCTTTACGTCGTTGTTGCAGCTGTAGCAGTAGAGCGAAGCCTATCCCTCAGCTGTTATCGTGCCTAACTTCACCACGAGAGGATGTCCTGTCTGTTCGAAGTGAGCTATTCCATGGCTATTTCCTCCTGTTCCATCCCAGTTCTTACGACCACAGCCAGTATTTCCGCATGTCAAACACAGCCAAAGATTAGTTGATAGCTGACAATTGGAGCAATGCTATAAATTCTTATTCACCACTTGCTGCTAGAGAGTGAGAGTATGCTAGCAGGGTTGAATCTATACTTCCCAAATTGCTAAACTTTGCTTTTTGAAGGGCGAATTCGTATTGATAAGCGACTGCACTTGGGCCTCTAGAATCTTATCTCCCTCCTCAATATGTTTGCCACAGATATTGCACCACACTTCGTACTTGGTCTCGTACTCTTATTCACCCACTGCTCCTCCCTCGACTCCGATGGCCAGCTTAGTGATTTCCACTTTTTACTAATTCTTCTTGAGTGTGGAAGTAATTTTGAGGTAGAGGACGTGATGGTGTGTGTGTTGGTGCGCTGCGATATGTGAGCTGCAAAAGCCATTAAAACACTTCATACAAACGAACAGTCCATCAGGATGCGTCTAAGTTAATAAATGGGTACTGGCTCGGTAAAACAGCGCACACATTGATCCTTGTATATCTTTTTGTTCTGTAATGATTTGGTGAAATTTTGATCTTGAAGGTGGGGACACTCGGTCTACATGATACTTGCAATAGTTTAGAGATAGATATATCTTTTATATGAGACCAATAGGTGAATAGACTTAGGGAGTGAAGATAAGTTAGAATGATTGATATTTAGATCAAATAAGGGAGATTTTAAGCGCACCACGAGCCAATCTTGAAATAATTTTATTATCTTCAGAATGAAAAAAGACGAGTCAGGCCTAGTTACCACCGCCAGAGAACCATATAGCTCAAATAGAAGCAGAACCAAACTATGGCAGTAGTCCGAAATCACTTCTCCCTTCGTTTCTCCCCAACTCTCCTTTCAGCGCGAGAAAAGATTCAAGTGGTCCAGCATTTACTGGCCCTAAAACCTGAATATCGCTCACACCATAAAAAATAACCAAAAGTCATAGGTTAACGCGGTTGCAGTCAAAATATCCAAACTTATTGATGAAGAATAGAAAAACTAAGCGCGGTTCAAACAAGTCAAGCGATCATTTTCCATTGCTCATTCACTCACCGGCAGTCTGAAGAGGTAATGTCACTCCGTTCTTTCCACGCGCAAACCCTTCAAACTTGGCAAGTAAACTGAGCAGATAGTTAAAAAGCTAGCAACTGGTGACATCAAAAAGCAGTCGAGACTAAGGGATAGATACGGAAATCGTTGCAATTTGTTTGAAGATCCATAGAAAGAGGACGAAGTGCTAAAGGAAGGTCCTAAATTCTTGGGGATGTCGACTGGATTCAACACTTCGCTTAAAATGCGATTCGAACTGCCCCATAATTTCAATCCTGGTCCTGGCGCCTACTAGATTAAGAGATATCTTTCAGAAAGAGAAACCTCACCTTCTAAATTAGCAAGCAAAAACTCGAGCCCTCAGATATGACTCCTATGATCTGCACTAATTCACAAAAGTTAATCTTATCCTATCATTATGATAAAATGACACTGTTCCAAATTCAAAGTTTAATTATAGCTGACTGCATGAGCCAAGCTAAAGAAGCGCTTTCCTTGTCGCAGCTGGTTGACCGCTACTAGACCTCCGACACTGAATCTAGCGATGACAAAAGGATAGAGCTCCTTTCCCTTATCTTTACTCACGACTAGCTCATCCCAAGCATAAAAAATCAAGCACATATACTGAAGAAGATGTAGCCCTCTTTCCATCTAGATTCACTTATAACAACCTATCCTTTTTGCTAACTTTTTTGCAAAGGGAAAACTAAACTCATGCCGAGCAGTTTAAGACTGCGTAGTTCGATCCCACGGGTGAGAATATTCCTTTGTGCCTGAAACTACCCTACAAAGCCATGGAAATACTCTCCTGCGAATGCCATATCATCAACGATCTGCTTTTTTAGGGCAGCAGCGATTGTACCACTCCTTTGATGCCAAAGCTGTTGTCCTTTCTCGACCAACCCGCTCACTACCAGCTGGCCTGCTACTTCAGCAAGGTCATCAGCGCAATCACCAAACGAGTCACATCCATCAACCATAAATACAACCCCATATTCGCAGCGTGGCTGTTTGGGGAGAAGGACTAAGAACAGTCGAATGAGAGCGCCCTTTTCAAATCTGCAAATCATCTATATTCGCTGACCACCATCGACTACATCATGAAGTGGCTGATGTTTAGCAGCAAAAGCATTGTTAAAGTCCAGGGCTAGGAGGGAGAGGTGGAGGATAAAATGGTGGTCAATTTTAGAAGGGGAATTAAAAGAAAGTTTTTGCTCTAGCTTGTTACTATGGTTAACAACAATAGTTTGGAGAGATAATGTTTGGACAATGTCCCTGCCCTCTTCGAGCAGATGCTGACCCAAACTGAGAAAAGCAACAAGATCACTTCATCATTCAGCATCAAATCCATGCCCACTGTCCTCAACACCAACAAAGTGACAACCTACGACCTCATCGTCGACTAATAGCTCATCAATTTAATCTTTAAAGCACCTGAAGAGGGATGTCTTACCGTGGCCAAGCTTTCCCTCGTGAAGGTGTTCCTTAGTCGTTACTCTTCAGAGTTGTCCATAATGATGAAATAGAAAAACTAGTAGGGGGAGCAGTAATATAAAATTCTGCAATCAATAACTCCCGATCAATTGCAGTCACTTGTGGAGTGGATTGTATCTCATCTAAGGAAGATGCTTCAAGTTAAGGGCGAAGATGGCTCAAATGAGGGTTCTCCCTATCATGAAAAGGAGGTCAGTGACAGTAGAGTTTTGGTTACTGCTGCTGATAAAATGCTCATACTGACTCTTACAGAATTACTAAGGATGATTCACTCTCTAGTAAATTTTCGACCTCATCTTATCGATTACTATAACGTAAGACTGTACTGATGTAGGTCAATAGCAGCTCATTGGTTCCTCTTGTGCGTAAACTCATGAGTCTCGAGAACAACCTTATTCAACTCGAAACTAGTAAAATCGTGCTGAACCTACTTCGAGGAAAAGGGAGGGACAGGAACCGCTTGTAAATTCCCTATGGTTTTGCCCGGAAGCTTCTAACTAATTGTACTTCTTCCTTTACTCAGCCATCGTGCAGCTGGTGGAAATGGACTCGGCGCGACAGCATGTGATTGAGTGGGCGGATATCATCCTTCATCTATAGCCTCAGCACATTTTCGAGGACTACGAATAATAGTTTGAATGGGAGCACATCCGTGAGACAGTCGAAGACGTGAAGAAATTGCATATTGGAGAGAATCGCTTCGTGCAAGCCAACATTGACTGCTTCTACTCAGAAGAAAAGGCACTAGTTAAATACTCCAATTTTCTGAATGGGTTTAAAGTTGAAGTCCTTTATGAAGAAAAGAAATAGAGCAAATACGTGAGTATTAGCGAACGGAAGGCCTAAATCTAAAAGGAGGGCTGTTCCATGAGGTAGCAAGAGGCCCAATAACAAAAAGAGGCAGTCGACAAAGAGAAAGAGCCACCAAAAGTAAATATGCTAGACTACATAAAGGACGGCTACCTGGAGTTTGACATCAACGACTTGATCTAGCAATTATGAATATAATTAATTTAAATGGCTTTTCGACGAGGAGATCTCAACAATACGCTGGCTAGCATGTCCGGTGCACTATCAGAGGTATCTAGGAGTACTGGTTGTTTGATTTAGACGTTGCTTCGTTTGGATCCTTGCATGATATGCTGTCAATGATACCAGAAATAAGGAAGGCTGAGGTTGTTATGGGTGGATGCAGACTTGCAACAGGAATATGGTTGAGTTGATGAAAAATATACCGCAAGTCATACCAAATTTAAGAAATGGCAGTCTGAATCGCAACGGACAGTCATTTAGTAACGTTTTCAATCGAATGCTGAATAACCTGCAGTGCGAATTAACCAAAGTTCACGAGGAGGTTGACGTACTTTTTTGGATAGGTAGAACATCGAGCGAGGGTTTTAGAATTTATAAGCTACAAAACAGGAACAACTGCAAACAGAAAGTCTGTAGTTTATTAAAGATATTGAGCTTACTTTGGCTGAAAATACTACCAAAATGATGACTATGATTCACAAGAAGGAGCAACAGTATTTGCAACAAAAATAGAAAAACACTTACTGTATTACCCGCCTCACCAATTAACTCGCCACCTGTGGCATATCGACTGATCTACAGGAATGTAAGGAGATAATGGGTCAAATTTGGTGTCTATCCAGTCAAAAGTACTATAGGTGTCATTCAGCCAACAGAAAAAGTCGATTAGCAAGTCACAAATATAGGAAAAGTGTAAATTTATGCACAACTGCCAATTGCACTTTAATAGAGAAGTCAACTTCGTAGCTGAAAACATTGAAAAGTTACAGTCAGTCAACGCAAACAAAGACAGTGTCTACGAGCAGCGTCTCCTCCAACATTTCTGCTCGTGGGCTCATAAACTAATCGTTTGTCTCTAGTCGGCCATTCTTAAAGCAACTTCTCTCGAAAAGTTATCGGAATAAAATCAAGAGAATGAATTTCAGGCTAAGTCCAGCAAAGCATGTCACGAATGGTACTCCATGATTCATCGTCTCTCCACTCTCCTCCAGAAGTGAATCACTGCCTGTGATCGAGTTATAATATTCACTGCTTATTTAATGTCTTATATAATATAATCAAAATCATTGATAAGAATAAATATGGCACAGTCCTTGAGTTGAAGTGCTGGAGAAACCGCGGTAGTGTGGCGAGTGCAGAAAAGTAGCGAATACGACCTTGTCATCACCAGCATCGTTGTGCTGGAAATAGTTGGGGGAGTCAGAGCTGCTTTCAGTAAAGAGCGCCACATGACCATCGAAAGAAGCAGTTAGCAGCATATCCTCTCCCCGCAAAGCCTAAACAGACCTTATCTCCTCGTCATGGATCTTTACAGCATGCTAAAGTACCAAAGAATTATTAAAGAACGACACACTTCCATCTTTATGGGAGACTATTATCCGATCCGTCTGTATCAATAATAAATTACATTATTGGCAATGTAGGTGAGCTATGAATCCTGCACCTTGGAAGTGGCAACGTTTTAGCAAGTCCGTAAGTCCCACTTTCGAATAGTGAAGTCCTTGCTGACTGAATAGAGCTCATTTTAATTGTGAAGTTTTATGGCACTGACACTATTCGTGTGATTTTTGAGATTGGTGCATTTCTTGACCTTGCCAAGGTCCCACACTTTGATTGTGCTATCATCTCCGCAAGAGACGAGTCTGGTTTCCAACTGGTTGAACCTAACCATCCGTATGCATGATTCGTGCTTGCCAATAATTGTGGTCTTATGTTAACTGAACCCCTTGCTCACTTATGTTAATTTTATCTATCTCTAATGATGTCTACATGCAAGTCGTTGGAGCAAGTAGCAATCCCTCTTTCGTTGTTAGTCCAGGCCAGACAGAAGATGGACTTGAGGTGTAGATTGTCAATCTGATAAATCGGCTGAATCTATTGCAAAGTGCTTTTGCTGAAGAGTCGTTGCACGTCAAATAACTTGAGAATGGATGAGTTCGTCCCAACCGCGAAGTAGTTGCCACTTGATGAGAACTGGCATGTGCGTATGGCCTTGCTATCAGTAATAACTGCCAATTTGATGATATTGTTCACTTTTTACTCTTTTTCCTTGATGCAGTTGGAGAAGGTGTAGCTCTCCTGTTCCACCTCCTCCTTGGTTTTATAGACCACACTGCTAGTCTGCTCCAGGTACTAAATATTTTTTTTGACCTACTCCTCAAGTTACTCGTCCTCATGCTTTGATTTTGAGAGGTAGCTGTACTTCTGTTTTTACATATTAACTGATTTAGCTGCTTCGCTATGCTACTACTCAGAAATCTAGTTCAACTAAGAGGACTACAGCTCATTGAGTTGAGTTAAAATAACTGGGGTCTCTAAATACTGATAAGCCGGCTTCAAGGGATTGCTATATTCTCTCGACTTAGAGAGTTGCGAGGGGTTTAGAATGGAGTGCGCGAGTACCTGAGACTTATCTGGTTTTTCATACTTTTAGACGGGCTTAATACTATTGTTTAAGGGTTTAATCGGATTGTCAGGTTACATGTTGGAGTTGCTGTCGTTTTTAAAGAAATTATCCAGTTTCACGTTACTAGCTTACAGCTTTTACCTGTTCATGGGTCCATTCAGACTAGCATTGACTCTCGACCTTTTTTAAGGAAATACTAAACTCTTCTCAGCAACAGGCATACTTTGATGAACTACAGATGCGTTTTTTTCAACGGTAGTGGCATTGTTTTCTCGTATAATTCCGCTCTTATCAATCACAAGACTCTTTTATTCCTTGGTATCGTTCTCCTAAAAGGAAGGGTAGTTATTATATCGCTTACTCTGGTTCGGATTGAGCTGACTTCTGATGTTGCTATAGTTGCCGCTGAGATTCATGCTGATTATGCTGTTCTTTATTGTTTACTTTTACTTATCAATACTCTACGGTTGCTTTCTATTGTTCAACTTTTCCGCTTCCTCCTCAAGTGAACTTTTAATAACATCCCTTGGCACAACACTACTATTCTTTTGCAGTGTTTCCTTACCGTAATCGATCTGAACGCTTCTTTTGGCAGGTGAATCTGTACTTCTCCCCCTGCTATAGTAAAACTCAATCATATCCTCCAATTTGTCACTAATCTCTTCATTCCTAACCACGCTGTTAAACAACTCCAAATAGGAAATTACGCTTTAAAAGCACTCGTATCTTCCCTTAATGACACTCCACTTCTCCATCCCCTCGATTTCGTTGACGCCTCTAAAGGTGAGGTAGCCGAACAACTGCTGAAATTCTTCCTCTGTGCAATAATTTACCAATTCCCGTTCGAATAGGCTTTTGAGTTCATCCTAGTTTGGGTTATCAATGAGTTCATACAGTTTTTGTTTGTAGATGTCCAGCGCTATCTTCTTCATATCTTTTTCATCGAGTCGGTTTTAGAAGGTGCAGACGAAACTAATAGCCTCTGCGAAATTGCCACGAAGCATTATCTTCTTGAAGAATTCGATCTCCTTACTGTAGCTGACGTACTTAACCTGGATAACGGGGGAGGTACCTATGATTACCGTTAGAGGGTAAGATAGGCCTCGATAAAGTCATGCTCTTTCAAATATTTCTAAATCAATGGAGAGATACTAGCACCAACTTAATGTTTTGGTCCATAATAGTGAATTATATAATTTAAAATATAAGCCCTATGATTAGATAACATCACTAGGACGTCAGTGCAAGTTCTGATTATTGTGCGCGATTAAGTGAGTGTCGATGTGATAATTTAGAGCAGTGATTGATCTCTCTAATATAAACTCATACTATATAATGCTCTATTTGAAATTATAATAGTGAATTTATAAGCTTCGAAAATGAATGCAGCTCCCATTCGCTTTGAGGAAGAGCCTGATTTCTATGGAGAGAACAGCACAATCATCTAGTCCGAACCTATTCGCCCTTTTCCATACGTATTGCCCGAAAGGAAGTCAAACAATAAACTTATCATCCTCGTGGTTATATTTCTTCTCTTCAACACCGTGATCTTTGTCTATTGGAAACATAAATTCGATCACTTGATTCAGTCGACAGGGGTTATTCCAGTTACAGCTGTGGACGTGGAGTAAGCAACCAAAATGATGCAAGAAGAGCTGACGTCAACAAATGCACGCATCCAGAGATACGAACAAGAAATGGCCACGATATAGCTGCAACTATAGAGGGCCAAAGCGGATATTAAGACGATCACCCAGACGATAGGAATATAAACGAACAGTCTTCCTCTGATCTTGCCCTATATGAATGAAAACAATCAAAGGTACCCAGTCTAATATCAAGAATCGAGGATATCCTATACCCAGATGAGGGGGCAAATCAGACCAAGCAGACGAGAGTTAATTTCAAAAATTAGAGAGTGGCCTTTATCAACTCCATCAGCAGAGACTATCCCTTTCTGCATTTGGCCCAGCATAATCTTATCCTTAACGAAACAGACGCAATGCAAGCCAAACAAGATTTTTAGCTTGACTGGATTCGACTCGAGGAAAAGTTTCATCTGTCACAAGTGACAACTGAGCTGCCCATGTGTCTGCTGGTTTGTGGCTATAACAACAATGCCAGATTTCGAATAGAGCACAACTTGAATTCAATTTTTACCCAAAACTATACTAACTACAAGGTGGTCATAATTAACGATGCCTCCAATGACGGAAGCGGAGATGTCTATCGCAAATATCTATAGTTTTACAAGATCGATAAGAGTAAGTACATTTACATCTAAAATTAAAAGAGGGTCACTGCTTTATAGAACCTGTATCATGCCACTCTCAATAACTGCAGCAAGGATTCCATCGCGGTGACTCTCGACGCTGATGATGAGTTCATTGGTAGAAATGCGCTGAAAGTGTTCAACTGGGGATATCAAACTAAGAAATCAGGGGTACTCTACTCCAACTTTTATTGGTACGAGCAGCCGCAGGCCTCGAAGGTAAGGACGGGATTTACTACATAATACACTGATGAACAAAAAAGAGATCGGTAGTACCGCGATATCAAGATGCGGTTTAGTCATTTGCGATCGTATAGGACATAACTCTTCTATAAGATCAATCCATAGGACCTCAAAGACGAAGATGGCAACTTCTATACCATCGCCTATGACATGGCCATTTTCCTGCCTTTGATGGAGTTGGCCTGCGGAAGAGTCAACAAAGTTGATGGTGAGTTTCACTATCTCTATAACATCGGAACTGGCCTAAACGACTACAACGACCGAGCTCGCCAAGACAGAATAGATAAGAAAATAAGAGCTATGAAGAAGTACGACTGTGACGTTGAGTTCGAGGATAAAATGAAGGCTTTGCCATGATTGCAAATACTTCTTATCTCCTAAAAGGGATCAAATGTTTGTAATTAATCGTAAAAATATCATCAGTTCTCCTCACCGGTCAAGTAGATTGATTCAATTTTGGATGTTTATTTACTGAGAATCTGTGTGCGGCGGAAGATCTATTCCTCCTGGTGGAACTTGGATTTAAGCAAATTCAAGTACTGATTTCGCTGAGTGTAGGTCATCAGCTATTTCTGTACCTTCTCTTAGTAATTCAGCACAGCTTGCTCTCTCTTGAACTTCTAATAGCGCTGTCGTCGCTCTTTAAGTCGCAACTCCTCGGTTTTAACTACTTCCTTCTGTTCCCTTAGGCTTTTCTCTAATTCTGACTTCTTTCTCCGTGCCTATTTACTCACTCTCTCCTCTTGCTCTCTACTGCGCCGAATGCGTTCTTCTTTATGCTGGTCATAGACTGACTGTGATATTTTCCGATTGCGCCACAAGTTTTCTCTTTGTGTTTCGCACTGTTGGTGCTTAATTGAGCTTTGCTCCTGCATTTCTTCGAAGGAGCGATATTTCAGTTTTAACAGTTGTGCGGCGTAGTCCTGAGTGATGGACAGTTTTTATAGTTGCCGTTGGTATCTCATCGACTCCTTCTCGGAACTTCTGCGGATGAAATCGAGACACGACAGCTTCTTTGACAGCTAATTTACTTTGTTAGCTGTTGATTTGGACCATTAGCGCTCTTTTTAGAGTTGCTGTTTGACTCGTTTGTAGTCTTCGATGATTTCCTGTTGTTCGGTGGTTGCATTTGAGGCGATGAAAGCCTGGATGGACGACATCTGATAAAACAGACTGCAACAATAATAAATTAAAGCAGCTATTGATGCTTGTCGCGATTAATATCAAATGACTGAATTAACTAGTGACTTAGATATTCAAAACTAGCGCACTGAAGACCTCTCTCGAGCTGGAGAAGAACTCGTTCGTGAGCAAGTCTCAGTTTAGAACAAGGCTGCTGGAGTTTTTACCAACTTTACGAGGCTTATTTACGACCGCTCTCGCCAACTGTATCTCACCATATTCGGGGACTACTTTTATAAACCCAAGAACTAATTCTCATATCGCCAGCAAAAAAAGATTATCAACTACTTGTAGGCCATGGTCTTATCGACAACAGCAGAGTGGAAGGACAAGGAAAAGGTCAAATTCACAGACTATGACCCTGAGTATCTTTCAGTGCCTCCAACTAATTTCGAAGAACTACGTTTTAAGATACTAAAAGGAAGGACCAACATTCAAGCCGCAGAAGACAGTCTTTTGATTCTGCAAAACTCTAAAAAATAATTAATGGTGAAATACGTTAACGAGCAAGCGTACGAGTTCGACCGTGTAAAAAACAACAGTTTGGCTTGGGGGTTGCTGATTGGAGCTGCTGTCAACGCGACGATTTATCGGAGGGGTAATACTATCCGAAAGACTGCGCTCTTTTTAACTTTCGGACACATTTTCGCTATTTGCACGTACAGGAACAACCTAAATCGGTATTTCGATTCGGTGTACCCGATCTTTAGGGAAGAGGCAGTCAAATACACTTCGGTGGAAAAGGAGTTGTTTAAGGATTGGCAGCCGGAGGGGAAGTTCACGATCGATGGTTGATGATTGACGAACTAGTGTTGAAAATATTGTCTACTAGCCTACAGAATAGCTTTTATTGATCTTAATAACAAATTTATTTGTATATATCTGATGGGCAACAATCAAATCTGCAAGGAATGCGAGACCTTCAACATCGGCAGCTCGTCAAAGTAGTCTCAATCAGCTCAGAAGAGAGAGCCCATTGTTATCAACACCTCCAATGTGGTTAATAGTCATACGCAAAACGAATAACCATATCCGAAAATTGAAAAACTTACGGAGCAGAGAGTCAGGATCACCTATGCACCCAGTTAGGTTTACGAGGGAGAAATTGCTGGGGAGATGCGCGACGGCAAGGGCAAGATGATGTGGCCCAATGGCTCTTACTATGATGGGCATTGGAGCAAGGATCATGCATGGGGAGAAGGTGTCTTCAAATAAAACGGAGAAATATACTCAGGCACCTTTTAACACGATGAACTTGCCAGAGGAAATTATATATCCGCGGATGAGAAGGAACTATACGAGGGGGAGTTTAAAAATCACAAATTTGAAGGCCAAGGTAAACTCGAAAAGAGGGGGTTCTATACTTATCAAGGTCAGTTTAAGAATAATCTAAAGCATGGCAAGGGTCACATAGTCTTCGAAAATGGCGATTCTTTTGAAGGCGAGTTCATCAATGGTAAATTCTAAGGCTATGGCATTTTCAAATCCAGCACTCACCAATACGAGGGAGACTTTAAAAATGGGTAGTATCACGGCAATGGCAAGTATACATGGAAATCTGGCAATATTTACGAGGGTAGTTATTAAAATGGGCAAAAGCATGGATATGGAGTCTATCTTAGTATGGATGGATCGAGGTACGAAGGCAGTTGGATGAAGGGCAAGAGGCATGGAGAGGGAGTGTAAATTGCGCCTACTGGTGAGCGTGCTAAAGTTGTTTTTGAGATGGGCACTAAGGTAACATCTTAACCATTGGTGCAGAAGTGATGAATTATATTGGATATCTAGAATGATGAACTATAATTTTTTGATGAACAGTGATCATATTTTTGCCACAGTACATTCTCATAAAGATGGTCAAACTTTTCCTATTAAAAGTGCTGCTGATTCCTATATTTATAAATAATTCCAGCTTTAAAGCATTCTAAGAATGTTATTTATATAAAAGTATTCCGACATTAGAAATGAGGGAAGACGAACCTTTTGAAAGACTCATCAATAATGCTAAAAATGCCATGTCGGTTGAAGGCTATGCTAATCTTACAGAGGTGCAGTGCTAGGAATTGCTCAATAACAGGATCAAAAAGTTCTACTCTGGTAGTGACCACATCAATGTCGCAGATGAGCACTTCAAACCTCGCATATAACCTGTTTATGGGCCTGGAGTCATAACCAGCGATACAACAGCTATTTTATTCGGCATTGACTTCCTCAATAAGTAGTCCCTCAAATAAATGTTCCAGTTATTCAATCCGCAAATAGAATTTCTGGACTAATCAAATTGCATGCTCAGATTTGCGTGCTATTAGCATGCCAAGGAAGCCATAAAGAAGAATGCCTACAAGTAGTCTATAACAATTTGCAAAGTTGAGGAAGACGAGTAGTTTGCTGCAGAAAACAACCTCAGCTTGAAAGAAGGTCGGGTAGGATACAATCAAAGTTTCAGTACTATCTTGAAAGACCCTCCCAAAGGTAAATCAATCTCTATTTAGAATGGATTGAGCTGAATCCATACATATATCGTCACTTTTACAAGAGTTAAACTCTCTTTCCCAATCTCTACAATGACTACCCTCGCAAACTGCACATTCGATTCGCCACTAGTCAGTAGTTAGAGTTTAGCGCTTATAAGGCTTCATGCCTAAGCAGCCTCATGCAAAAATGTCAGAAAATACATGAGAGTGACGCCAAGAGAAATAAATAAATTAAACAAATGCTCATTAAGAAGCACCAAGTGTCAATGACAAGGCAAAACCGCTATATGAGTGATAGGATGATTGATGAGACAGAGGAAAACAAAAACAGAAGCAGGAGTCGATAGTGTAAGACTAGGAAGGGCAAAGGAAGCAGGAATCAAAATTAAGATTAGCAGGACAAATCATATATTATGGGCATCAAGAAAGACAAACTTCAAAAAGTAGCTAATGACTCGCTTCACATGGACATCACTGCTAGATCTTAGGCTTCAGAGGTTGATTCTTTGATACGCGATTTAGCTGATATGGGAATTGCTGCCGATGATCCGATCGATAGGCACGCAGATACAAATCTAAGTTATTCTGCATATAAAGCGCCAGTCCCAGAAATGACATACAAACTCTATCAGCCATCACAACTACGCGACAGAACTCTCAGTGACCATTTCGACTACCGCCACTACGTGGATGAGTCACTAAAATCGGAGCAAAGAATCAAAAAGGTGCGGTTCATTGATTTGACTGAATGATAAACGGCTCTGTATTTTTAAATAATAATGGTTTAAAAGATATATTGTTGAAGGTTGATATATAAAATATCTTAATGATCAGACCTTTCCGCAACGTCTCATCCATCAGGAGAGGTCCTCTCTCACTCCAAATATCGTTAATAATAAAAGGTGTTTTTTGGATTATTTAAATTTGGGCATAATTCATTTTACATTTTATAATAATTACGTATGCCGCAGGCATTTTCAAAAAGCCAAAGAGGTTGATGTGCAGTTGGAGGTGACCTCCACGCCCTTTATACTTTAATTATCATGGATTGACGTTGCTTGAGGGGTTTTTGCCCCTTAAAATATTCGCACCGCCATATACTCAATGCCATCAACACCACTACCCGTACCCGTAATTATCTCAATTCACTCTTTTCTGCTCAGATTCTCAACTTCTATAGCTGCAGTAGATACTGCCTGAAAGGACGAATGACAATAGAAGACGATCATATGCTCAACATCCGAATCAATATGATCCTCACATTACGTCATAGAATATGAATTAATTTAAAATAGTAGCTATAAATTAAGCACGCCATAATAGAATATAATTATTACCTCAACAAAGGCACTTCCATGTCTCACACAGCATGTAACTTCTTTTATATGCAGAAAATCTCAATAGGGAAGAAGAACAAGGAAAGGGAGACAATTATCAAAGGAAGAACAGCTTCTATACCCTTATTCATCAGGAAAATCATATTTAGGCTGCTCTCTATGAGGACATCATATAGGAAGTTATGAATATCAACCGTATACTTTAAAATCAGAGTTGTTATCAATCTAAACTAGAGCCCAAAATTGACTGTCATTAAGAATAACTTGCTGCTGATTCGACCCAAACCATCTTAAGGGAAAAGCAGGGGTTGGGTGTGTTAAAGGCTACTCTAGATGAATAAAACATTATTGATAATGAAGTCAAGGTGAAAATAGCTGAAGAATAGCAAAAATCTCCCTACAAATGTGAAAAAGCAAAAGAAATGAGGACTGGGTTTAGCGCTAAAGACTAAACAAAGAACATTCCTAAAAATTTTATCAAAGCCATTTTTGCTTTTATAATATAGAATCCCATAGTAATAAAGAAGTTGCTGTTTAAAAAGAAAGAATAACTCAACTACCTCTCCTTTCACAGCTTTATGGAATTTGTGATCATTCAAAGGAATGTTATGAAATTTACTATTGCAAGGATGAAGGAACTGTGGATGGATCATGAATGTGGTAACATCATGAGGATTATTTCCAGCCATTTTCTGCGCAAACGGTCTCTGGCCTATATTTTGAATTCAAAAATAGGCAATAAATTCAGCCACATCAAATATCGGTTAAAACTGCTGTAATCGATAGCTAATCCTGCTGATTTTGTCAGCATTAAGTGACTACTGCTTGAAAGATCATGATGTTCATATTACTATGATTTAAACAAAATAACACCGATGATTCGGATGATTGTTTCGGATTATTAAAGTTTTAGCTAAGATATGAATTATTGATATCCTTTTGGACCAGACCACAGGTCCTATTGCTAATGAATCATAACATTTGAATGTTATATAATGTAGCACAGATTAACTAACTTATCATTGTTTGCTGGATGGCTAATTTAAACTAAGTCCAACTGCAGCATATTTCCATCAACTTCAAAACAAATTGGGAAATTAAAATCCAAAAATACATAATCCATGATGGTATTTATACTACCATAACCATCCATCCACTCTTCCCACCACACAGACAAGATTTGACTCTGCCTTTAATTTATAGAATCAATTGATTGATATAATATTATTTGACATTAAAATCCGACTAAAAATGTACTATAGTTCCAGCGCAATCAAAAATGCAAACTATATCTAAATATCCTCTGAAAACATGCAAAGCGGTAGTCTCCAACAACTTTCCTTCCTCGAACGATCAGAGGCACATCCTAGAGCCATTTTGGAGAACGACACATTTGGAACTCTCAATTCCATTTCCCTGAAGAATTTTACATTCTCTCACGATGACAATGATAAAAGCCTTCAATTATCACTGCTTTAGAGAGACTGTTATGGTCTATCCGAAGAGGATCCACTCTACAATGTCTTGTCACTCATCAGAGGTCAATCAGAGTATTGGCCATCCCAAAACACAGCCTAAATACCAGAAATTAACTAATTCCTTTCTGAGCCGACAACTGTAGTAGAAGGGTGGCTGCAAAATCCAACCTTATCAAAAATGTCTTAATCCTCAAAAAACATAGACTCAAATTTAACCTCGTCTTTAGAGGAAGATTTTTCGTCAAATGGTCAGCTGTAGCATAGTCTTAACAGAAAAACTGAGGCAGCGTCAGAAAAAGCCAGTTTTTAACGAAAAATATCCACCAAAAATGTCACCAAGAACATGGGAAAACTTCTTTTCAAATTTATTTGGAAAAACAGAATTCAGTTGAGAAAACAGATGAGCATTGCTAGCGACAAGTGGGATTAATTCGTTGCTTTAGTCCGTGTGTGGAAAAAAGAGAACAATGTCACTCGAGAATACCTGGTGAGTAAGTGGCAGGCTAATCGTACTTTTCGTATGGTCAGCCATCATTTTTTCAGAAAAAGAGGCCTACAGTCTATCTTCGAGTCGAAGATAGAGTACAAGCATATGCATATTGAACGACTCAAAAGATTCGAGGAGGCCACTTTTAACCCGATGGCCTTGGATACTCTGAATTGATATTAATTACTTTTTAACTATTGCAAGCATACATGAAAGGATACATATTAAGATACGAGGGTGCTAGTTTGTCTGATGTCTAGACTTATCATTAATAATAGCTATTCTTATTAGGATAATAATCAAGATAACTTGAGCACATGATCAGGTATACAAAAATATCATTATTAGTCATATATAGGCCTTGGTGAAGTAATCCTTTGTCATTTTAGACACGAAATCTTCCAGCTTCTGTAGAGGAGTTTCGTTTGGGATCATAATGATTAAAATTCTGCTGAATCGATGCACTCCATACAGCCAACAGCCTTGGTGTCCCAAAGTAGCGACTACCCCCTCCTATTTTTACCTCAAAATCTACAAAATTTATCTAATCTGATTACTGATTCCCTTCCAGTCCTTAATAGTGGACTTTCCCGAGTAGGTAGCTGTGTTATGAAAAAGGAATTTGTAGGGATCGTTAAATTTGAGCAGCCCTGTGAGAGAATCATTAATCTTAATGATAAATTTGTCGGAGTTATCGTGGTAGAAACGATTCTGAAAGATCAGTTGACTGGATGCTGGGTTTTATCGGTAGAAGGTGATAAAAAACATAGAGCTTTAATAATAGAAATTGACTCGAAGTGGGCTGTCTTCTCCCTCGAGCCATATTTAAAACAGTTCGAGACGGTTAGCCTACAAGCCCAGCCCTAAGAGGTCAACTCCTTTACTGCTTACTGTCATGCTGGATCTTTCATACTCCCTTGTCTATGCCAGTCCTATAACTTTCGAGTTATAAACAATTCCAAATTTTTCTGGAAGATCTCCTTGCGGCATTTATTTAAGTTGAGTCAGTCTCACTCTTCTGTTTTCAGTAAAGACGTATGGCTCGCCAGTTGCGAAGAGATAGTTAGCAAAGTATTCAGTGTTTTCTTTATTGAGCGAAGAGTAGGCCAAATGACCGTATGCAAACACCATTAAATGAGCAATAGTTGGATCGTAGCTTTGTAGCACATTTTTAAAGTACATAAATTTAAGAGTACTATTCACATCCATCGGAACAAGGCGAATATCCTTAAGCGAATATGTCATGATGTCCAGCATGTTCTAATACTTAAATATTTGCTGGTACTTGACAACCAAAGCTGACACTATCTTCTGAAATTACTCGGCTCGTTCCCTGAATATCCATCCTCTGATAGGTCCGTAAAAGGTGTAGATTGAACGATAGAAATGTTGCATGAACTCCTTGCAAATTTATTCAGAGAAAGTGCTGTCCTGGCAGTGGTCATCTGTGGTTGAGCCGAGTCTATAGTATTTAGGCTCGTCTTCATGGTCAAGCTTGGCGAAAATCCAAATATCCTCTTCAACCTCACTGAGAATGAGCGTGCACTGGTCCATGATAATGGTCTGCCATCCTCTATGTTATTATTTTGCGCCTTCCTGTTGTTTTCGATAGTATAAGGAATTACAGAAGCTGAAGACTCCCTCCGCCATACCGACTGTATTGCATTTTTGTTATAAAGCGACTTCCTCAGGCCAATAGCAAATTATTTTGGCTTACTGAATATCAATTTCAATGGGCTTGCGCTTAGAGGAAGGGCGTTTAGGATCATAAATGAGCAGTTCTGCGATGGTGAATCCTTTCATGTATAAAAGCTAATTAATAGTAATGAACATCATTTATTCGATTAGCAGGCTTAATAATACTTGTATTCCTCTTTAATAACCGATTAAAGAAGACAAAATGCCTCGATTATTGACTCCATAGCAGGAACTTCGTAAAGATTATTTATCTTATATATATCAGATGATTTCCTAATCCTAAATTTATCGTTTTTACTCCCTTTCTCCCTCTTCTACCTCGGTTTACTGACGGAAATGCCTTCTCATAATATATTTTTGGTTAATGATAATCTTGGGTATGACGAACCATACAAACCCACAGAAAGATCCTTCGAGGCTCGTGGTCAGCCCAAAATATTAATTTAGAATCTTCGTTCTGAGTGGTTGGAAGTTCTCATCTGCTAGGAAATCACTATCTGCGTGAAATTTGATGACGTAGCTGCAGATGTAATAGAGAATGGCTTTTCTGCGCGTTCCGGGGTGAAAGAGGTTGAAGTTTTCCAGCTCAATCTCTTTGGCATCGGTATACTTCATCTTTTCTTCAACTGAAAGATTCTGAAAGAATTAATCAAAATATTTGGCTCTAAGTGCGAGAATAGTGCTAATCAGTCGATTCTTACCAAAGTTTTTAATTTTGTCCTTGGCTATTGAAAAATTTCCCGAGTAGATCTCGTATTCTGTATCAACTCCCACCAACTTTATCAGTCCTGACAGTTATCGTTCGTAGGTGAGTAATAACAGCACAGCTTCTTTAATTTATGAACAATCGAATTAGGCATCATTTCCAGCCAGTTCCTTAATAAGCTCATCGTCGATCTTTCCTGTCTTTTGGGACTCACAATCCTTAAGAAGGTTTTGAATACGACCCTTGATGTCGTGATAGAGCTTTCCCAGTACTGAGACACTTACATATTCGGCCTAAATTAAACAAACTGTACTGATTATTACTTCTACATAAAGTCGGGGTAGCTGCTGACCAATAGCCTAGGATTGACCTCTGGACAGAACCCGGTTTTTGGAAAATCAACAGCCTTTCCATGTATCTTAGCGAGTTCGAGGCAGGCTGCTTCTTTAGCATAGTGTTAGCTACGATCTGCCGTCACAAGATGACTGTTATCGATCTGTCCGAGCTTTTCATAATTGAGGTACTCAATAAAAAAGTTTAGCATTTTGTCATAACCAACATTTTCAATTTTCACTGTGCTCCCATTGGCTTTATCTCCTTGGGGAGCATCGATGATGTAGATAGGTTCGTCTTGTTTGGGAATTAGCATGGGCTCCCAAGAAATAAAAAAGTTGTCACCGTCAAGATCAGAGCCACTAATCATAGATGTTACCGGAATATCTCCTTTTTTCGGGAAAATCACACAGTTGAGAATATCTTTAAAAGCATTTTACTCGAGACCACTCTCGCCAAATCTTTTCTCGATTTCAGCCTAACCCACACATCGCATTTTCCTGATATCAGCAGGATGCAGGCAGGGGTTACGAGTAATTATTACATCTCCCTCTACATGATGTTTCTTGGCTTTGAGATTCAATGGATCGAAGATTACGCAGTAAAGTTATCCCTCTCTCAGTATGTCGTATTCGTCGATAATCTATCTTAATAAATAAATACTCCTATAATTCTTGCTGAATTTAATACTAGTATGTTGCTCTTCACTTTGAGTTGGTTGTAGCCGTTCTTTTTCATGGTTTACAACACTCCGCGGAAGAAGGGCTCGCTCTCCAACTGAAATCCTGCTCTTAGCATGTGTAGTATGGTAATGTTGGCCGGTTCTAAATTGTTAATGTCTGTGTTGAGATCCTCATTCATATGTTTAAATATGCTACAGTCCTTGAAAGACATGTTACTGATGCGTTCAATGTGAAGGTCTTGCAATTTTTAGAATGTTTTGTCTGAAATCCCAAGTGATTTCAAGAGAATTATAGTCTGTCTGTTTAGAAAACCTACTTTGTACTTGTTCCAATCTAAGATATCGAGGTATCGGACTGCGGAGTCGTGATTGCAGCCGTATTTGATCATGCTTGGTCGCAGATGTATCTCACTCGATCCTAATGACTTGTCCTGAACCAAAATACCTTTAGCACCCTTATACCGCACTTGAATAACAGCAAGATCACGAATTTGCAACTTTAGACTGATTCTCTCGAGCAAATCTTCGCTTATTTTACCTATCCCGTCTGTGTACATGTAACCTTTGCAGGAATTGTCATCAGGAATAATCTTTTCCTTGATTTATCCTGATTTACAGAGGTAAGTCCATGAAGCCGAGAATGCCTGTCCAATACGTGCAGCTTTCTTAGCAGGATTGTCAATTTTACTGAAATCACCTAAAAAACTCAGCACTTGTTCTCTTCTCAGTCTTTCCGTTTTATTGTTGTACTCATGCATATACCAAAGTGAGTAGGACCTTAGCTGAGATGGCGACCAACCAAGAGGTATGTATTCTCGGCTGAGAATTGTAATACTAGTCATCATTGATTTTAATGCTCCCTTAGTGATATATTTCTGGTTTTTGAGAGATCCATCGTTGTCATCGGTGATAGTAACGCGCATAAAGTGCTAAGATTGTTCCGAGTATTATTTCATGAGGCGACCTTTCATTTAAGGGGTGGGAGGGTTGTACATATACCCTGAAGGCGTAAGAGAGGCTTTAAACACGTAGGATATCTGATCTGTATTGGTACTAACTTTGCGAGTAATATCATCAATTTTCAACTGTTTGATTTTAGTGTATTCTCTTTCGAACTAAGGCAAAAACTCTTGATCTTTAATTTCAGGAGCAGCCATTCCTAATTCCACCACCTTTTGCCATAAAATATACAGATAAATATCGATATCCTCCTTTGAATCCTAAATGTAAGTCAATATCTTCTCAACAGAGGCAGGACCAATGTAATTGAACCGAATTAGCACTAAAATCAAGTATTTTAGCTTCCATACTTTGTCCTACGTAAAATTTGGAAAAGGAATCTTGAATTTGTCTTTAAAAACCGGATATTTAAAGATGGTTAAAAGTCTAGTGGCTCTGTTTGCAAATGAGATAGGCTTTTATAGTCTCAGATATTCGATAGTTCCCTTGTAGTCTTGGACAAGTTTCATGAACACTGTTTTTGCTGGCTTAAAGTTTAAAAAACCCTTCTTTTCGTTCAAAGTGACTCTAAAAATGGAGTTGTTGAATAGGAACAGACGGAAAAACTAATCCTTCATGATGTTGTCATTGCGTAAAAACATAAAATTCTAAACTCTTTCCCAATTGCGAATAAAGCCATCATCACACCCTATGTCTGGTTTCAGCATGGAAATGAAATAGCGAGGCGGGTAGGACAGGTAGAGGTAAAACTAGTCCTCTCCTAGTGCTTAATGATGCTAAATTTTGCGAATCTGCGCCAAACTGATGGTGGCTTTGAGCACAATCTGGTTGAAGAAGAAGGCATAAAATTAAATGCTATCTTAGTTGCCACGTTTGTTGGTATGTAGAGAAAGGAAACATTGCGCCTTAATTGACAGGTTGATTTGTTCAGCTTGTTTTGAGACTTCTTCCACGCTCCAGTAGGTGATAGCCGATTCCTCCTTCCTTTTTTACCCCTGTAGCATCGCGCAAAGAGACCAGTCGCTTATTGAACATAAACTAGCCAGAAGATCAATACTTTAGTTATCTGATTTCACTGGATGAAGGAAAACCTTTATGAACTGCTTGCCCTGACCAGCGATGACCACTCCGTTGCCTGAGTTCTTCTCACTCTCCAACAAATCCTCCACAGGTTTGGTGAGAGCTGCCTTTATGAATATCTAAACTTAGCTTTCCTTTAAAGTGTTGGTGAGCTCCTGCTTGAACCTGAGTATGCTTTGAGGAGTCTACTTCAATTCCTATTTGAGTTTTGAAGTGGTAAGCAGTCTTAAAGCAAGGTCAATAGCCTCAATTTTTTTGTCTTCCTCCATCCTTTTTGCGGCTTAGTTGTCTTAGTCAAATTTGTTAGGATCGAAGTCTCCGGGTGGAACCAGCTTGATTACATCTTGAAGTATAATATTTTTCATGAATTAATCCTGCAAGTCGAAGATGTTGTTGAAGTTCGGTTAAGGGTCAAAATTTCCAAGACTGAGATGGTCATCCATATCCTTAACGGCCTTACTCTTGCTGATGATGTATCTAACCTCAATAACAGATAGATCATATCTACCTTTGATAGCTTAATTTAGCTTGTCCATGAAGTCATAGGGGGAGTAGTACTTGTTGGGAAAGTAGTTTTTGTGTCCAGCTAGGCGTATTTGTTTGATGTACCTGCTTTTGCTTTACTCACTCATGCAAATATATTAATTGCCAAATTAGAGTCAATATTTGCTTAAAAGTTTATGATTGTCTCTATAAATGAAGATTATCAAACAACAAGTTTATTTCATTCAATATATGATGAGTTCCTATCATTAATCGAAAATGGTCGTCATTTCGCGAATTCCCTGCAGCAACTCGTTCCAGATTTGAGTCAGACCCTCCACATAGGTGTTTTAGCTCAGAACAAGCCTATTCAGCACATTTTCATAGAACCGGCGCTTTGACTGTCGATACTGCTCGATTTAAATGAAAGCAACTAAGGCAGTAACAATATCTCTTAGAGTTTGAGTGTATTCCTTCTCCTTCTTCAAAGTTTCGGTCTCAACCTCTAACTGATATTTAATCTAATCATTGGTTCCTTTCATGGTTAGGGTTCTAATGCTGGTCTTGCCTTCAGAAGAGTCAGTAATTCCCTTAAGATTGTTCTAAATTTTAGACTGGTATTCACGTGCTCGGTCTCCATAATACTCAATGGTGCGTAACAGGTCAATAAAAGCCTTTCCATCTCGCTCTTCATTCTTGATAAGATCATACAGCAACCAGTAAGGATTTCGAGCTACTAGTGCCTTCGCATCGCCTTCATGCTTTTCCAATTTTTCCAATTGAATGTTTCCATAAAGCATTTGATCTGCTGAAGTGTACTAGGCCAACAAAGTCAGCTCATAATTTTTAGCGGCCTTGAAAAAATCAGCTAAATCAAAGACTAAGTACCGTAATATAAATTATACCGATCCCTTTGTATGGCTAAATCTTTAGCTATCTTGCGGTATGCCAACAGTCGTTCTTGATTGTTATCCAGTCGTCTGGAAAATTCAAAGATAAATGTGATAGTGGATGAGGATATTTCTCTCTATCTTAATTGTAATCTACCCCTGCTAGCTGCGAAAAGTTTTCCTTGTATCTGTTGATAATATTCTATGGGGTGGGCGCAGGCCATTTTTAGAATGTGTCGCTCAGGTTTTTCTCCTCAGATCTTAGGAGGGCCTGAAATTATTCTGAGTAATAGAGGTAAGATCGAAGCGTCATCTTTTTTAGAAAGCCATCCAAGTACATTTGCCGCTTACGGTTCATCTCTTCTTCGTTCTTCAGCAAAGGGTTTTTACTTGGAAGACTGGGAATTAAACATCCAGGCCATGCTTTTACCATTGCTATCCTCATCTCGTGAAATTCATTGAACCTTCTCCACACGTTGACCTTACCATTTTTGTCTTATCCCACAATCAGATATTCTGTATGTTTTTTAAGGGCAGAACCTCGCGTCTCTCTAGTTTAAATGCCAATGAGTATGCTAGCATTAGTTTTTATGGTCGGTCCTAATTCTGATGCCTCAAGACGATTTTCTTTGGCAAAGTAATCAACTTCTTCATAATTTTTTTCCTCGTCTGAATCCATGAATAATAAAAATATCTATTCTAAGTTATAATGGTGAGTAAATGAATGTTAAACATTTTTTTTAATTTTTTTCTTTTTCTAATAACTGTTTAACAAACAGATGATTTTTGGTTTATAGATTCTAATTTCATGCTTCTTTTCAGCTCCCTTTTTATTGTCCCGCAATTCTTACTTTTCAATATAATTTTTCTTCGATGGGCCTTAATAACTCAAAAGAACAATAATTTCCATACAACAGTCGAGAATTTTTCCAACAGCAGATAGATTTTTATCGTTGGAGGGCAGATCCTCTCATCAACACTCACATTTGCAGAGTCAAATTTCAACTACAATAAAGTATGAGAGATAGATAACAGCTTAGAAATATGCTATAAGATTATGAACGTATACCAATCACTTAAATCTTGCAATTAGCAAGCTCTAACAACGACTCTAGTAAAGGAGAGCTTATGAGCTTCGAAAATTATGTATGTAGCCTTGCTAATCTTGAGGGATTCCTCAGTTTGCCGGAAATTCTGTATACCATTCACACATTATTGAGTGGATATGAAATTCTATTTGCAAAGATGAATCGAATTGCAGTGGAACTATCATATTGCTTTGTCACAAGCGAAGGAGAGGCTAGGGCATGGTTTAATGATAACTATAAACTAAATGAGATTTAATAAGAACAACATGCTCAAAGATCGAGAAATTCTGTGATAATAAGTGAGATATCTTTGATAAAGAGGATACTAGAAATAGGCTAAAGACTGTCCAATAATCATACAGAATTTCTTCATTTTAACCGTCAATTTAGATCGTACATGGATCGCAACATGTATCTCTCATCTAATATAGACTGCATCATTGGACCTTCTCCAACTCCCGTAAACTGATCAATAGCTATGCCTACAATTATAGCATCAATCTTCCCTCTAATCTTAGCTCGGCTTTAAAACGAAAAGAAAAATCATAATCAATGATTCAAAGTGAAAATTAATTCCAAATAAATAACAGTAGATCAAATAGTAAATCATAACTATAATCCACAGGAGACATATTTATGAAAAAGCAAAACTTCAGTGATGCTGTCAGTAGTCAAAAGGAAAGCCAACGTCATTCAAGTTTGAGAGAGTCCTCCAGTAAAAAAACATTATAGATCAATGAATATAATTAAAATTAATCTAAGAGAGTTTCCTCAATTGATTCTAAAAAATTTCAAAAATATGCTAAAAATTAACTTTCACCTACTCTAAGTAAGTCATAGTTGTTGCAAAATCAGTACAAACAATAACTTGAATTTAAGATTAAAAATATGTCTCTTCAAACTTCCCAGCAACTGCATAAGGAGTCAAATAATAACTTCCGTCATGCTCAGGAAGCTGCAAAGGAAAGTAATTTTTATGAAAGTAAAAGAGCAAACATAAGTCATAACAGCTATAAAGAAGAAGTTCCTCTTGATAAAAAAAGTCAATTAATGAAGAAAACAAGAAGACCTGATAAAAAAACGACAATTTCCAGACAAGTTTCCTACTGTCAAAAAGATTCATCTCAGGCAATTAATAACTTTCCAACAGTGGTTGAGCAGCCTTTCTTTAAAGTGAAACCCAACAATTAAATTTTAAAATAAAAGATTTTTAGTCACACAGCCAATAACAGTGAATTACCTACCTACATTCCACAAGTTCCTTTGAGCGTTCACTTCTCAGTTGATCAAATTCGAGGCACTCATAATTCAAGTACTCTTCCTTTTGAGAAAAAAAATTCTGTTATAGAAGAGCAATTGCCAACCAAGTCAAATTTTGCGTTTTAATGCCTGTATACAGGCAAATCATAATATATTCGTAGTCATGCGAATAACAGCCATAGCAAAGAAGTCAGTGACGTATCTAGTCATCCCCGCATGTGTTTCACAGTTAAGACTTTAAACAAGTTATTAGGTGATGATGATCTATAGGTGCATTAAAGCAACGGCTCCTTTATGTCTTTAGAGAAAAGTTTGACTTCCGAATATAAGGGTGTTCTGAGTAAGATGGGACGCAGTGTGGATTTAATTAATTTACCGTCCAATCATCAGTTATCTGCTGCAAAGCAAGCAAGTCATCAGATGAATCGGTCCATTAACTGCTGAATAATGATAATATATACTGGTTAAAGTAAAGTAAGTTATAGCAAAAACAATAAATTTTTATCTAAAGGTTTGTTATATGGAAACAATAACTATATATTTTGATAGCAAAGCCAAATGTAGCCTTTTAATTAAGACTGGGAAGGATTTTAGTCCTAGCATCCACAAATTAACGTTTGTAGTGTCAAACATTCTCCCAAACTAATTTAAACCAATCAGCGAGACCCAAACTCTAATAATCATCAGTTACTTATCCCCCATCGAATAGTAATAAGACCAAAAAAGAAGCGCAAAAATTCAATGATTACATAAGAAAAGAGAAAAAACTCAAAGGATAGTCAGTCTCCTCGCCACAGTATTCCTACCAAAAAAGTGCAGTTGTAACGACCGCGCATAACAATAAAAACCAATGAACCAAAAGATAGAGGAGATGCCATTCCATTATTTAGGGAAGCACTTCCTTCTCTAACAGCAAACTGGAAGATTATTTACAAAGGATTTAGACCAACAAAGGCTGAATAGTATTTGCAACCTCGTAAAGAGTCGACTGTAAACGATACAGATGAACTCGTGTTTAATAGTGAATTTTAGAGCGGAAACCTGGAGTTAGTTTATAAGGTAAAAAACCCCCTATTTAGAACTTTAACGAGTATCATCTGCACGTGGCTGCTGATACAAACACGAAGGGTCACCGCCAATGGTTTTTCTTTTCAGTTAAGGCACATTCTCATGGCAAGCATAGATTATTCATTCACTCTTTCAAGAAGAATTTTTCCCTTTTTCAAATTGGAATGAAACCCTACGGAAAAAAAAAGAATTAGCCTCTGCAAAGCTGGAGAGCAATAGGAGAAAACGTGCGCTATCTGCGCGAAAATTTTAGGCCCAATAAGCAAGTCTTCATAAAACAGGAGTAATTTTTCATTAGTTTTGATCTAGACCTTCAACCAGATATTGAATATTAAATCGCTTCCTGTGTTCCCTATACATATTCTTACTTGCAGCAGCGGCTCTAAATAATGGCTCTGCCTGCTCTTTCTCATATCACATGCTAATATTCTGTTCTATGTAAATCTATTTTGGGTCTAGATGTACCCCTTATTACTATTAACGAGTTATAAGAAAAAGTCAATGCCCATTATGTTCTCATAAATGCACGTACACACCCTGGTGAAACTTCTGCCTCTTGGGTTTTAGACGGTTTACTGCAGGAGCTAACAAGTTCACCACATCTTCAATAATTGATTGTTGAGAATGGATTAGTGCTAAAGGTGATTCCAATGCTTAATGCTGAGGGAGTTTACATGGGAAACTACAGAACTGGAGTAATGGGTATTGATTTCAACCGACTATTTCTCACAGGTAGGGCGGAAATATTTCCATAAGTAGCTGCTCTTAAGGATTTAGTAAGAGAGTGTAAGGAGAAAGGAAAAGTTGATTTGTATTTGGACCTGCATGGACATTCTATACTTCCAGGCTGTTTCGCCTATGGTCCTGATAATCATTTTGCTCCCAAATCTCCCCTAAAACACTTCATCAAGGAGCTAAAGACATCGAAATATTTTTGCCAAGCCAACTGCATCATGGAAAATGATAGCAAAAAAATTGAAACTTCGAGAATATTCTTTCAATTGCAAGAGGAAGTGTATGCAGTGACCCTGTAAAATTCACTAGGTTTGTTTAAGGAAGATCAAAGGGGAAAAGAAAAACAGCTGAAAGTTTAGGATTGGCAACAATTTGGCAAGGACATATTGAATGCCATTTTGCATATATATGAAAAAAGTGAGGAAAAAGAAAGCAAGATTGTCTCGAGTACATTGGAGTTTACTAAGACTCTATAGGTGAATGATTTTCACTGGCAGCGCACAAGAACTGACAATGGTTGCCATATTCAACTGGATAATATGCAAGAAATACAAATTTAAAATCCACTTTCCTACAGTCAAAATACCGCCCCAGTAGAAATTGATTCTCTCAATGACTCTGACAACGATTCTGATAACATTAGTGCGACCAAACAAAAATAGCTTTTTATAATTGCAGTCAGGGTGGCAGACAGGTATAGAAAACTAGAGAAAATTCCTTGTAAAAAAATAACTCCCTAAAGAAAAGAAACAGAAATTAAATAATAAAAAAAATCATCCTCTCGTGGACAAATTATGAGTAGCTTTAAGGAATATCGCTTTGGATACGAAGACAGTACTCTCACTGACTGGTATGCAAGGCGCCGTCTGTTGTCAGCTCCCAAACCTCTTAAGAATGACAATTTAAACAGATCTTATATAATTCGGCGATCAATGCAGCATTAACTCAGTAAATTATAGGCGAACGCAGATATAATGGAAGGAAGCATGAGACTGAGAAGTTAGGAGAACGTTGTCACCCGTAGGTTAACACTGGAAAAGTACTATCCGAATAGAAAACTGATAAATCGGCAAAAAGCAGCAGTTTTATATCAGCTGCTTAGCAATAAAAATTGAAGATGATTAATAAATTTTATGCTTTTGTCAATCCTTTATTGTATGGGTATCTATATGCTTTGGTAGAAATTAATACTAATCATAAAAATGGAAGAATCGCTAATAATTGAGACCATCTGCATCTTTTTGAGCAGTCATTAACTGGATGAGGTTTCCATACAAGTATTCACCCCCACTGACCAACTAGTGGCAACCCTTATCATCAAAAATTACACCAAGGGTACTTTCTATTTACAAAAACATATACCTCATTTTTACTGCCTGATCTCAAACTCCCTGACAGAAGATGAGCAATTCGAAGTCAAAGTACCGGACAATGACGATGGTAGATTATAAATTTGTAAGGACTTCACTGCCTTTAGCATCAAGATGGAGATACAAATTAGCCGAGATGTCAAAAATATTAAGGTGGCCAGAGCTGATTAATAGGAACAAAAAATCGTTCAGCTGGCTAGATAGCATTTAAAAAAGATAGAAAGAAGAATATTCAAAAGAATCTAACTTTAGAAGTTGAGACAGCCATTGAGAGAAAAAGGTAATATAAAAAAAACTAGCATCAGAAAAGCCCGTACAAACATAAACATCAATTGGATTGTTAAAGGATCAGAAACCTCTATTATCTAAAAAAATACCGATCCAAGCAAGACTATGGGAAATTTTAAGACATTTTTGCAATTTAAACTTAGTGAGGAGTCAGAAAGCAGCTAGTAAATTTATGAGAGCAAAAGGCATGGCAAAAAATGCAATACCTTGCGTCAGCGCCTTTATCGGAAGTCTGACCTGGTCAGTAAGGCAAACTGCATCAATAAAGCTGAAGAAAAGATTGAAGGACCAAAATCCATATATTAAGAAATGTGTGAATCATTATTGCCCTCGACCAGACGGGTGGCTGCTGCATATAAGCCAACCCACAAATCCTATATTTCCTCTCTAGAGGCGTAAACATGGAAACAGCTTGATAGCCAAAAGATAGCTTTGAGATTGATACAATAAATGGATTTAAAAACACCAGAAAATAGTAGAGTAAGGGTTGGAAAGAAAACAAAGTTATGTTAAACTCAAAAATAGATGAGGTCATTTCAAATGGCATGTAAAGTACTGAAGAGAAAAAGAGTAGGAAAGTGATAATGTATTGTAAATTATTTAGCAAATACACAAAACAATAATTTGAGGATATGAAGTTATTCAATGAGGTTTTTATTATAATCAAATCTAGTCTATTATCCATTTAATAAATAATCTATGTCTTGATTGAATAATCAGCAAATGGATTATGATTTAATCATCTTATTGAGATATCTCTTGGCTAAGGGTAATTCTCTGGCTACAGAAATTGGAAGAATAGTGAGAATATATTTTATTTAGTTTATCTACTCAATAAATTTTTTAACAATTAGTAGTCCATAGCAAAAAGCTATTATTGTTGAAACTATTATCCAGATGAGCAAGCAATTCACAAGATTTGAGGACACAATAGATGTCAGTTATTGTTGCGCGGTCATCAAGTTTTATGTTATTGTTCTGTGCACCTTAGAAAGAACTTAATAGGCTACCAAGTAAGAATAGTTAAAGGTTGTCTTATCGAACTCTTCAGTCTTTACGAGAGTGTCAGTAAAAACTAAAAAGCTTCCATTTGGATAAAGGAGGGGCAACTAACAAGATTCAATAATTTGGGATAACCCATAAGAACTATTGACTCCATGACAAATATCATCGAAAAAGATATTCATGAAGAAGTTATGATAGTTCTAGACTTACCCAAAAGTATCATAGTGAGCTGTTAGGAATTATTGATAATATCCGCGAAATTAGTTACTGATACTCGTTGAAATTGATTTATTAATCAAAAGATTTTGTTGAATCTCAGCTAATCCAGTAAAAAATTAATAATCAGCTTTGGATATCAGGAAGAAATAATTGTACGATTTAAGCTGGAAAGATAAATTGGAGTTACTTTGAGCAAAGGATTGGATGAAGTAAGCCAAGAAAAATAAAGAAATGAGTGGCAGTTTAATATACAGTTCTTTGTTAAAACTGATAGATTTGAATCTCTTCCTTTTTGCGAAAGAAGAACTATTTATCTTTTTCCTATTTTCAATTTCATCCTAAATATCGAGTTACCCATCATTTTCTTCAACGTGGAGGGAAAAAAGAAACTTTTCAGTTTTAGACGAGTATTGCTGAATCTGATTATCCGAAAGGTCTAAGAATATTTAAAAAATGCTGATTCTTTCTTTATTGATGCTATGAAACACAAGCATCATAGCCACAACAAAAGCAAGCACAAATACAAAACCAAAGCTAATCATCAATGACTAATTTGTTTGATAAGTAGAGATAGTGGAGCCAACCTCATTTAAAGACACAATAGCTTGAGATATCATCACTTATTTAGTGATAGCACTGTTCACAGTTAAATAGTTAATGATATAGGGATCAACAGCATTTTAGTTCGTGAATAAGGCAGAGAGAGATGATGTAGTGGAACTATTTGCAATAACAGTATTAGCATAATTAATGAATGTTAGAAGAAATTGGTTTGTCATAAATGTTTGATTTATATTTTGCAAATCAAGCACTATGGGAAAGGAAGGCCATCCCATGAGTTGAATACTCTATAAGTATTTCATGTTATCAGTGTAAATGGATACAAATCGTGAAGCATTGTCCGGATATTTATTGATTGGAATGAGATCAAGGCTTGACATGAGGCTGAGCTGCTTAGTAACTGAACCAATAATAAGATTTTGGTAAGCAACTTGAGAGGTCATTGTTTGAATGTTATTGTTGTGGGCCGTAAATATGACGAAATATGTAATATATATAGCAATGAGGCCTACAATATTACAGAGTAGTATTATATACAGGAAATACCCCATTTTATAATTTTAAATGAACTTCTAATAAGATTATTTGCTCTAAAATATTTCCTACTCGTCTTTTTTGTGAATGAATTGAATTTATGCGTTACTTTGGCTCTGCTGTTTCTCAAGTTCATTAATATCTTCATCCTGCTACTCTATTATTTGGATTTTATTTTAGTAAAGTCTTAGTGTCGATATTTCCAAACCATAATCAGGCTTTTGATGCAATTTGTTTTACTACTATTTAGAGTTTAGTTCATTGAATTGAGAAATATGTGACATTTCGTTCCCATATTTTCCAAGGTATTTAAATGCGTTGATAGTCGCTTCTATTTGGAATTAAAATTTTGGTTTTTATGCAGTGTCTATTTTTGGTTTGGGCTTATCATGAAGATGCAAAGTGCTGAGTTCTAACAGCTTAAATGTTTCAGTTTGGATGCAGCAAAATTTAAATCTCCTTGACTCTTTTTCTATTTCTTGAACAATAAAATCTGGTTTGATCAGCTACAGAAGACTAAAATATTACTATTTTAATTCAGCTTTATCAATGGCTTCATTGATATCAAATTAAAAGAAATTATCAGTAGACACTTCCCCTTCAAACACTTTGGAATCAAGTCCTGTTAAAGGAAGGATTGACGCAGATACGCCAACTATCTTTTAGCTGCTGTCAATAATGAAAAATCCAGAATATGGAGTGAGGTTCAGATTTATGGAAACAATTGCTGTCATACCCGTTGACATGGAATTATAATACTGCGCTTTTGCTGAGACTTTCAATAGATATCCACTTTTGTGAGTCAGATAGTAATTTTTTTCATTATTGCTTGGGCTTAAGAACTACTTGATAAGTTCCTTGAAAGCATCAATAAAGATTAATTTGATTGGTTGGTTTACAAGTTAAAACTTTTAATAACCAAAAAGAGTGCCACAGCTTGAGTTCAAATCAACTATCTTACCATAAGAGGATTCCTCAATACTAACTATCATAATCTGGTTGCTCGTATTGTTCCAATCTTATAAGATAATTCTCTAATCGAGGGCATATTATTTTTTGATCTTCGCATAGATATCATTGAACATTTATTCATCATTTTGTATGGCATCGAGATAATTTGCAAAGATGACTGTTATTTTTTCGCTATGAGCAATACTACAGATCAATTAATAGCTGCGCTTGACTTATTGATGAATTTGAATTCTGGATGCGGCGATTTCATTCATTTTATGAAAATCTGGGTGATCCTCGTTGAGGCAGCTCCAAAATTAAAGATTGATCATGGCTGCCTTTTCGAATTTTTTAATGATTTCTTATTCTTATCTTTTTATTTCCATCTCACTTACTAAATCCAAAAATTTCTTATTGAGTTATTGATTGATTTATCCTTTGACCTTTTCCTTGAGGGTATGGTATCGATAGTACTTATCAAAGGATAGTTTCTAATATTTAATCATCAGAAGATTGCGAAGAGCCAACTCTTTTTCCTTATTTTCATACAAAAAAATAGAATTTTCCAGTTGTAACTCAGGACTGACTGGAGTCAGCATATAACCAGAATTAAAGATAACCTTGATAATATTGTTAACTCTCAACAATTATTCGTGTTCAGGCTTAATTTAGCCTGTATCAAACAGTTTCTTTTCATTTTGAGATAAAGGGCGACGCGTTGGACATTCTAAACTATCGCATTTTTGTCTATGAATTTACATGTAGCCGTGAATAAACACCAAAAATAGATATTAGTCACTTCGGGCAAGAAAATAGCTTAAATTGTTTGCGTATCTAATCATAATGTCAGAAGTGGGCCATTTATTAATATTTTATAACTCAAATTTAATAGACCATGTTTTTAATTGTATGATGCCGACAAACATAAACACACTTAAAAACACAAACAAAAGGATGCCTAGTGTTTTGCCAGACAAAAATTGAATGTCCAAAATTAGTAAGGCCAGAAGATTGACTGCGATGAATGCAATTTCTAATAGTTTAATTTACTAATTGAGTTGTTCGTCTTTAATCAATACAAAGACGATGAGGACGATAGTAGAAATATCAACCACCACTAAGTTGACTGGGCTTGTCAAAAATAAATAATTTAGTTCATTTATAATTACATATGCTAAAAATACTAGTGGAGTATAAGAAGATTTTTTTAATCTCACATACTGTTTCTTAGCTGTTAGAAACTAAAAATTTAAGAAACTCTGTACAGCCACAAAAACTGAAAATATTAAGAATAATCCTGCTGATAATGCCACCAGTATCGTGCCAGGACTTTTAAAACAAGTTATAAATGTACTGCTCGACCTACAACCAAATTGTCTATCATATTATCATTTGTACTTTAAGATTATGTTCAGAAAAGGCAAAAATAGCACATTTTTTGTGACAATGAAAATTATCTTGCGAATATTAGCAGCCAAAGTGGAGTAAGATACTCCTAACAGATAGATTATGACTTGAACTAAACAAAAAAGTGCCATATATATTATGCTAATAACTAATATTATTGTATAGCCTTCTGAAGTTGTTAAATTTACATAGTAACTGAGGTCCAAATATGAAAAAATTGGTAATTCATATCCCACCCATGCAACAGTTTGATAATCCACTGAAAATTTTAGAACCTGTAAATATGAAATTATTTCGGCAATGATTTAAATAATATGAATTGGAAGTAAAGGGACTGAAACATTGGTTTTAAATAGGAGTAAGGCTTTGTACCTTAGATATTGATTTTCTTCGGATTAGTTTTCTGGGTCTTTATCCTTTTCCATACCTTGCACAAAATAAATTATAAATTCAAAAAGGAAATATTAAATTATGCATGACTATAGAATAGGTTATAGGATGTATAATAAGCAATTGATAATCCAATGAGTTAAATAACTCTTTTCGATAAATGATGATTATGTCTGTTGCTCATCATAAAAGATGATCTTTTGTCTATGAACTGTTATCTCCATGCATTTAAACTTCAATGCATAGATTTCTTAAGTTCAAATTCACCAATAACCTATCATCGCAGGCCTGTTATTTCTATCAATTCGAGCACAACTATAATAACTTTTATAATATTTTCAGTAGTTAAATTGAAAAATGAGTGAGCAATATACTAATAAACATTACTGCTGCCTGTATCACTTTACAAGCGGTAAGAAGGAGAAGAGTTCAACTGCTTGTAATAATCATGTGCAACTGGGAGTTATTAATCCTATTCATTTAACTGTCTCTCGTTCGAGTCGATCTCCCCCTGACAATTTAGTTGTGGAAACCAAAAAGCACGAGATTAATTTGTACATTTAGGCTTACTTAGTCCAACCCACGATTTAAATTCAATTTAGAATAAAAAAAGTTTACCTAAGCGACTAGGTTACCCAAGAGTGTATGTCTAACAAATTAATCCTAAAAATAAATATCATGCATTGAACACTCTAGCTCATTATGAGGCCTTCACAAAAAAAGTAATAAAATAATTACAAAGAAGTAATTCCAATAAATTTTCTTGATGTTTAAAAAATTTGCAAAGCTCACTAATTTTAAATCTGAAGAGGAAATTATAAAAGCAATAAAAGCAAACTATAGGCATCGCTCAATTTCAACCTTTTTCCCCGCATCAAGCAAATAAATACCTCAATATTTTTATTCACGCCATTAGTTCATCAGTTTCTTAGTTGAACTTGGATTTGAATCAGAAGAAGCTGAATAATTTTGGCGAATTGCTTTTAACAAGAGCAGATTTGAAGCAATTGGTTAAAAAAATATTAAGAGTATGGATGAAGTGATCTCAATGAGTGCTTTTGCCTACAATTACAAAAAATTCTATCTTGATTAAATGTAAAGCTTTTCAAATTGTTTAAGCTCAACGGCCTTGAGGCAAAGGATGATTGATCTGCGACTTTTTCTTTAACCTTGGTTCACCTCTAATATCGTCTTTAAAGAAAATTATAAAACTTGGAAGGTAATTGAACTTCAGATATGCTCAAAATTGAGTGATTTAAAATAGGAAGATTTGTATATGAAAATGATAGAGACCATTGAAATGAGGAATAAAATATGGCTGTTTATGCGAACACTAGCAAAAATATTTTATGTCTTTACTGATCAAAAGAACATTGGATTGGATATTTTTAATTAAAAAGCAACAACCCTAATCACCAATACAAAGTAACATTTGGAGGTGTTTGTAAATTTTGTTGCCATTTTTTAAACCTATTTACTGGAGAATGACAAAAGCAAGAATGATTTATTTAAAATAACTGACTTAGTGTAATTTGCAAAGAAGAATTTCAATTCCAACACTGATAAAATAGTCAATTATTTAAGGGGTCTTTTCAAATATCTGTATTTCTTCAACAAAAGTGATTTATTGCACCTTAACATACAAACATTCAATCTAGACTGCACTGGAATCGCTGAAATTACATATAATGACCTACTTGAGTTCATTAGTTATAAGCAAGAAGAAAAAGACCATTTTATAGAAACTATTTCATCTATTTGCACTGAAATCAATGAAACTGTTAGTGCCAGACCAGAAATTAGTGGACATAAGCGATTTATTACTTAGTGCAATTATTTGGCGGAATCTTTATTAAAAATGATAAAAAGATGCAATTTCTCAGTGTTTTATTGTTTAGAATTAGCGAGACGATTGTTTATAAATAACAAAATATAAGATTTAAGCTCATTAAAGCAAGTCTTAGAAAGGACAGATATTGAAGATTAGGACATTAGCAAGTAATTTTGGAAAAAAACTTTCATGTTTATTTCCAAATAGGAGCCACATTCTTTCCTTGAGACTGAAACTAACTAAAATGGTTTTAATCATTTTCAATAAGCACTTCTATCCTACAAGGGATTACAACAAAAAATGTAAGGCAAGTATCCCAAAGTCTAAGAAAAATCAAAATAAGGCAAGGAAATGATGAACAATGGAGCCTTATCTCAACAATAGAATATTAATGGTAAAAAAGTGAGTAGTAATGCTATAAGTATAAAAATAGATACAAATGTTCGTTGCCACTCTGGACCAGGCTATTGTACTTTGTGTGATAGCCTGTGCAGTACTGAAATAGAGACATCTTTGAATAAAATCGATTAAATGTCATCATACTTAATGAACTTACTCCAAGATATCTGATTTTTATTTAGTTTGAAATCATAAAAATAGTTAAGCCGAGGAAAAATTTAAAATATTTAGGCACTATTATAATCATTTTTTGGATGCTATCATTTTGGAGTAAAAACATTCTCTTTATTGCATTTTATTTCTCAGTTGTTCTTTGGACTCTTAGGAAAGTCTTAGGTCTTAGCGTAAACATCTAATTTTCTATTTCAACGAATAAATTTATAATTTGAACTTGTTTTATGACAGCCCCTATCCTATATTTTCTTTATTCACCTATTGATTTAACTGGAGAGTGGTTTTAGAAATGGAAATTTTGGTAGTAAGGGCGTCTGCTAGTTTCTATTCTGTTTCTAAATTTAATTTTTATAATATGGCTACTTTATTGATGAGTTCTTGCCACATTTTGGTAGTCTTTTTGTTGTCTGATATTTGCGATTGTATTTACAGTTTTTGCTTTTTAATTTATGATTAAAGTCTATCTATTTTGGGTCTTCCACCACATTTTTCGTATTATTCGTTTTTCTTTTTATATATTTCCATTTCACGCCTTAACTTATTAATCTAACAATCTTTTTAGGCAATTAAACTCTTCTACTCTTGGCGTTAAATTTAAATTTTATTATATTAAGATTGCAACATTTTGTGATTGCGGGTCATTGTTTCAATGATAATATCCTTTTCAATGATTTGCTTATTAATTTACTCAGTACTCTGATTATTGTTATTCTAGGTTTGAAGTTTGCTGGCTCGATAATAAATGGCTAATTAATGAGTAAGGAGTTGTACTCTTTTGACCAAAGCCTCTTTGGTCATAGCAAAAAGTTGTAGTTAAGTGGTTATCTTATGATTGATAGCCTTCTCGCTTTAGTTGTAGCCTGTTTATTTCATGATTGTAAATTTAAATTTAATTTATAACTTAAAAACCATCAAATAAATATCTGCAATAAATTTTCAAATTTAAATCGCAACTATGATTTATTGATTTGATTTGATTCATGCTGATGATCACTTATTATTGATGAAGGCGGCGCTGTTAAATATAACTGCTTACTAACTATAAATAAATTGTAAAATGGGAGGAAGGCCATCAATTCATATATAAACCCCTAATTTTATTCCGAGTGAGTGGTAATACGTCCCTGACAACTCATAAACTATCGAGTAGTACGGCATATTTCGTACTTTAAGACACTTAAAAAGCGGATAAAAAATTGATTAATACGAATTCTTGTGGCCCAATCAAGAAGAATACGAATATTATTTAAAATCATTTAACTGGCGCTACAAGCAGCCTAACGTGGTTAGTACCAAGTTCATGGTTTAAACCAGCAAGCGTAATATGTGTTCAATGAACTATACAGCTCGGATTTATATTGAACACATGAAAGTTAGATTAAGCGAAATCAGTGACATACCCTTTCCTGATAATCTTTATGTTCTCATGGAATCACTAGAGGGGTACAGAAAAATCTTTTAGCATTCTAAGTATTTTCAAATTGAAGAGAGTCAAATTTGCGTTGACGACAATGGCACACTCAAGATATGGGTCAACTCTGATTTATCAATTAACTATCCGACTAATGAAGGCTTTTTGGACTTCAAAGACAAGGGAGAGGAAGAAATGGTAGAGACTTTGATTAATATGATTGCTGAAAACACAGATTCTGACACGGAACCCTCTCCTTCTTTCAAGTACATTTTTCTGATTTAGGGATTTTTTTTATGAGAAAAAAGGTCCTAATGGCAAAAATTTCTAAGAGGCTAAAGTTTTAGTTTTAAATTATTCACGGTAATACTTTGGCGATTTAGATTAAATAGTAGTTAAATTCCAGTTCGTTTTGAAGCAATAATTAATTTGGATGCGTAGGAACAAAACATTAATAAGTTTGTAGAGGATTCTCTTAGTGGTGTCAATTTTAATCCACAAAACGACAAGCCAACTTAAAATAGAGTGCAGACAAATGGATCCCATCCATACCCAACAAACATACATTTTTCAACAAATCCCACCACAGTTTATCAGATTCAAAATCCACAGTTTTCTAGTCCTGTGTGGCAGAGGCCTGTTACTTATACTCCCTATCAAATGCAGCCTATAATATATCAACAATTTTTTCCAGTGCAGCACAGTTATGCGCCACAAGTTCCCCCTCCACCTTACATGATTTAGCAGGCACATAGACCAATCAATGCTAGTACATCACCTTTAGTATATGCCCAAAATGTAATTAATCCTGCTAATGAATAACAACCTGCAAAACAAGCAACTATCCAAAAATAAATCACCCAGTCTCCGAGTAAAAGATAATAATCGAATCTTTATATTCCTGAAGTTGAAATAAAGAAAAGTGTGCCTAATTCTCTAAACAGTCTTTATGAAAAAAATAAAAATCAAGGACTAAATAATGGTGTCATATAAAGCTAAAATCATAAGCCATATTAGCTTCATCAATAAGAGTTTTAGTAATACGAGAAAGAAGTCCCTTACCAGACTAATTAGACTAAGCCCCAATAAGAGCATTATTCTTTTCAATCACATAAGCGTAAAAAGAGTAGTAGTAACAAAGATCCCAGCAGTATGAGCGTCAGTGAAGCTGATGACGTTGTTGCCAGAAGCTTGCCCATCAAACCAGACTCTTCACAGCACAAAAGACACTTAGGAAATTTGGGTCACAATCAAAAAGCCGTGTACTCTCAAGTAAATCCTAATCAATGGCCAACGAATAACAATGGATTTGGGCTCACTAATAATTCTGAGATAAGGCAAAAGGAAAGTGAACCTTCTGGAAAGAAGAAACATAGTAGTAACTCTCTTATTAGTGCATCTAAGGTCAGGCCAGTCAAGTATTTTTATACTTTGGATGACTAGGAGGAAATGGATCCTGATATCGCTGCTGATCTGGCCAAATACTTATTATGATTTGTTATTATTCAATTATTGCAATCTCCATTAATAGTAGGCCACCAATCAATCAATCAATCCATTAAATTAAATCGCATCACACTCAATGAATAAATTGCAGCAAACATCAGTATTTTCTGGACAAGAATTTGCCCTATGGCGTACGTTCTCCGATCGGATTCTGGAAACAGCTAATGCAGTCGACAGGCACCAGCTTCTTATAGCTAACACTGGATGTTATTTTGCTTTCAGATAGTTTTCTGGCACTTATGGGTCTCCTCTTAACCTAATTGATTGCACTTTCTATTTGTGTAATTTTGGAATTCATAATGAGCAATTATTTTTTGACGTACTCTTCTAGTCCCCTCAGCGCATATATGACGGTTTGAATATCGAATTCCTTTTGCATTTTGCCTATTCTTTTGTTCAGTTAGCTGATCATATCTCCAAAACCTTTTAACTAAATCAACTGCCCCTCAATGGCACTCACCTTTTTGAGAGAGGCATTGCTGGCCAGGAGTTATGTGACTATTTTTTATGTTCCTTACTTGTCTAATTTGTTGCTGCCCTAGCTGGGACTAAGTAAATTACAAATTTCTGATTTTTCTCTTAATTTTTCAACAAAGCGCTTTAAAGAGTCAACTTCCTTCTAAATTTTAAGGTCTCTCTCGACTAAGCTGACAATAGAAGTGTCTATTTCACATATTTTGTGTGGATCTAAATGTTCGATAAGTTTTAAAAAATCGTCGCTGAGCTTAAGATTTTGTACTATTTTGGCAATTCGAGATATTTCTTGTTGAGCTTGTTCTTACTGAACCTGCATTTTTTTGGTTTATTCTCTAAGCTCCCTCTATTCAGTCTCGATGTGATTGATTTTTCTGTGTATATTCTAAAGCTGAACCTGTATATTTCCAACTCTTTTTTCTGTTTCCAGTTTCTCTTGTCCAAATTCCTTCTTTGTAGTCAGTGATTGTATCACATTCTCTTTGACTTCATTCAGTCTTGAGTAACATTCAATAATCTTCAGTTCTAACTCCTTCTCTATCTTCAAGCATCTACTCTCCAAATGATCAATCTTTTGAGGGTCGATATTAGATCTAATCATAGACTCCTTGACTTTTGTCATTACCTTAGTTTACGATTATCGCACTACATCCCTTACAAATTGTTCGTTCACTCGATCTTTTAGCCGAGTTTGGCAATCATTAATCTGCCACAAAGTTTTTGATTCGACCTCCCTCAATTTTTATTCATAATTATTGAGGTTAATCTGAATAGAATCGCCTAGGGAGCGGTTCTACTTTCCTTGGTTTTTCCGAAAGTCATCTAATTGACTTTGTAGAGAACTACACCGCTCTATCACCATTGTCTTGCTTGCAGTCTCTCCTATCTACACTCTTTTTTCAAGTTGCTTCATTCTTTCGAAGAGATATTTCATGACATCTGACATCTGCCCGATTTTATATCCCATCTTACTTGAGGCATTATGAAGAACACTTTCCTCTAGTTTTGGATCAGATCTAATGGCTATCTGTTTTAGCAAGCTAGAATCAATGTCAATTGCTGAATTTATAAGCGTAAAAGTATCTGTAAGGGTGAGTTCTGTCGGTCTGAGCTCAACATCCCTTCTAAGTTTAGACATCTGCTTTTCTAGGGTGTTGCCGTGGAAGTGGAGTTCCTTAATACAGTTTTAAAGTTCGTTATTATTGACACCAACCTCCAATCTTGGAATCTTAGATATATCGATGAGGGCCTACTCCATTCAATAAAATTATATAACTCCAGAAATGAAATACATAAATTAAGCTAATAATGTGGGAATGCAAATCAATGAGAAGAGGCATCAAGGACTGATTTTATCCTTTATAAATTGTCAATAATAGCCTGTTTGGTCATCAAAGCTATCACTTTGCCAGCTAAATGATGTTTTATTCTGCCAGTTGAATCTTTCTTTGAGCATACCAACACTCTAAAGCTGTCATACATCCTCTTTTCCACAAATTATTTCAGTTATGAATTCTTCTCTAATTATAGCAACTTTTCAATTGTAGCTCCATTCAACAGGTCTTTGGCTATTTCGTCGAAAACAGTAACCCATAGTCCTCCAGTTGAATCACAAAATTACACAGAAAGTAGGAATTTACGGCAACACTCTTCAATTTCAACAAAACAATGTGGACACTTTGAGTAGCTTATTGCTGATTTTCTGCAAAAGGGATTGGTACAAGCATCATAATACCATTTTGATTCTACATTTATGCTGCATATCCAAAGAATGAGGTTTGAATAAATAGGGTTTTCACCAATATGAAGCAGTTACTCGTTTAATTTCTTTAAGGTTTTAAATTTTCCCTGAATTGATAGAGCATTTGAATTAAAAGTGACTTTAAATTTTCCTTCCTCGTTTTTAAAAAATTAGTGAAGAACAATATCAGATTTGAAGGTTGAATTAAGATGAAGCTCCTCTTTGTATCTACTGACTTTAAAATGCTTAAGCAGCACAGATTTATCCATGAATTGGGCTAGATCAACTGTGACTTGTTTATTCCATACTACTACTTTTATATAATTATAAGTGATCGGGTCGCCCACCTGCATTGACTGCATTACTAACTCTCTGTTTTCTTTTAGTATGCACTTTTCAGGCTAAACGGACAATACAATTGCTATTATATTGTATTGTTATAAGGAATTAAAGTTTGAAAGCACTTGGCTGAGTCGAGTCCAGTTATTGCTGCAGAGAGGAATGCTGACCACATTTTGTACTTCAACGATGGAAGAATCTCTGCCAAAGACAATTGAATATTTTGAGTATTTTTATCCTTTGTTACTCTATAGTTTGTTTTATTTAATGCTGCCTCTGGACATTCTAAATATCCTTCCATTTTGTAGTCTTAAATTATATGCCTCTGCAAGTTAATTGAAGAAAATAGCCTATATGATATCTCCTGCCTTATCTATCAATTAAACAGTGAGGATTTTGGTGGGTTTTCCTGCCTTGCTAATAAAGTCTCTATATTGCTGGTCAATAACTCTAACAAGTATCTCCCAGCCATAGAAGCTTTCATAGAGATCTGATATCTTTTAAAAACCCTTAATATCAAATTCATTGAGCTAATAAGGCCTAGTTTCTTCCTAGCTCTAATCAGTTGCTCTATTGTTGTTGACTGTTTTTCTTGGTTAAAGTTTGACATGTTTTGGGGTTGAACAATCCTAGCCTTAATATTTAATTGATTTGAATTTCTTCTCTGTTGATAACTGCACATACTCCTGCTTTAAAAAAGGCACAAAACTTTCACTCTCTTTCTTTACTTTTTTTATTTTTGTCTGCAGGCTAAGGATATCGAATTATAGGATCTGTATGATGAAAATTTTGGGCTCATAGTTGTGGGTAACATGCGCTTTAATCAAAATATTTAAGATTTTAATTCCTGGCTTCATAAAAGTCAATAGATTTTTTTCTGGCTAATCAACCTCGATATACCCCTTGCAGATGTTGTCTCCATCGCTAAGTTGGAATGAAAGATATTGGCCTTTCTTTTTTTGAGTGATGTTGCTGACTTCTACTCTAAATTCCTCTTGGTCTGCTTGCTGGATAGCCAACATGTGGATAATGGCTTCCCTCGATAGTTCCATATACTATTATATATAATAGATAAGTATCATCCAATAAATAGAACCATCCTTAAAAAATGGATCAGCAATTGTTTTATCAATCGAGCCACAAGCCTTTTATTCTGCCAGTAGTTTTTAAAAATAGTCGTCCTTTATAATATATGCTGGCGCAGTTTTTTGAATTTATCAGAAATAAATGATTAAGGAGAATAAATCCATAGTATACAAGACTTACTGCTTCAGTAATGTCAGTGGGGATATCTTGTTTTTCCTCTACAACAGTAATCACCCCATCATGATCAAGGGCGTCAAGTTTTAACTTGGCAAACTCAAAATATTTGCTAGTACTGGATTAGTATACCACTGCACCATCACGAGTACTCCTCACCTAAACATCTACCTCGATTGGAATTAAGAATACTTCGCTAAGTTGTTCCATGGACTAGCAGAGTTTTAACTTTAGGGAAATCATCAAGATTAAGATGATTCCACAGTCTCGCTAGTAGTTAGAGACCGCTTTTAAACTCAAGAGGAAGTCTTTCTGATGAGGGCAAAACTTACTGAGGAATTTGGAATAAATATCACAGATCACTTATGGAATACTTTTAGTCGCTTCAACCAATAAAAAATTAGTAGTTTATAGGTCATGCTCAAGGAGAATTAGGAGTTGAGGGGAAAGAGTGATGTAGAGCTTATGAATTTAGTTCGGCTTCAAGAAACCAAGGAAGATGAAAAAAGAAAATTGAAGGGGCAAGTCTCTGCACTTTTGAGATAAAAATAAGCTAAGCTTATGGAATTTCAGAGAGAAGTATTTTATTATGGATTGGATCGGGAGATGGATCCTTCCTCCGTGGAGTTGACAGAACAAAAAGATTCTCTCTCAATGGCTGGTAGTCTATTCCAGGAGTCGCAGGAGTTTGTATTCCATAATTGATTTGAACTTATTTTTGTTTCTTAAATGATTAAAAGCATAATCTTTGCTGAGCCTATTATTCTATAGCTGATGAGCGAGTTTGGATAATAACAGTACAGGAATTAACGCAATTCGTTATAATAGTTATGAATAAAACATACACATAACCTCAAAAGGAATGCCTTCCGCCTCTGCCTGGCCACAAAAAATTGAACAAAACTATTCTCAATAAGCCCGGATAGCGCAAGCATTCAGAGGAAGATTCCATCCTAAATCAAAACAGATTAGCAACTTCTTCCGATAAGCAAACCATCCACTTACGACTCACATCTTAAAGGAAAACATTGCAATCTGGTAATAGCTCAAAAAACGTGAAGTACGAAACTGCCAACGCACTATGCCTAAAGAAGATTGAAATTTTGTAAAGACAAAATGCAATGCTGGATAAATAGCTACTGGTAGTCAGAGAATAAATTAACCAACTCAGAGTTAGTAACAAAATGAGCGAAGATGATGCAATCACAATATCCTCAAAGGCTACCACGAGGAGAAGCTAAGATAAATTGTTTTAAAAAACTGACAACAGGGCAGCAATCAACCGATTGGATGTCCTCAGAAGCAAGATCGATAAATAAAATTAAAAAAATAGGAAAATTGAAAAGGAAATCGACAAAGTCAGAAAAGAAATATACACCACTAAAAAACTCAATGAACAAATTCAGAATGAACTTAAAGACGCCACTTCAAGATATAAAAATGAAGAAAATACAGGCAGCGCACTAGATGAGGAAATCACCAATAAAAATGAGTAAATTCGGGTCAAGAAGATAGAGTCCATACATCAGCAGGCTCACCTTATCAAAAATTATGACTCCATCTTAAAGAAAATAGATAAGGAGTTAGGAGCAGATAAGGGCAAGCAAACTGCAGAAGTCAAAGAGAGCAGAACAGACTTCTATATTACCAATATTGGACATCCAAATCAAAGACAGACACGACAAAGCAACACCCTTTTTGCATAAAATACTCCCAAAGCAAAAAAGACTGCTACTCAAATGACATTTTTAAAGGAAAAAATAGGCCAATATGAAGCTTAGTTTAACGAGCTTCGCTAGAAAACAGGTTCTGAGAGTATTGAAGAAGTTACCAAGAAATTCTTAGAATAATATGAAGGAAATTTTGGTGTATACAACTTTATCAACCAGATGCACTCTCACCTTGAAGACTTAAAGCAGCGGAACGCAGAATTAAAATTCAGACAGCAATAAATTCGAACATAGTTTGAAGACAAAAGGAGGAGTCGTGCATTCAATGAGTTGGAGGCAGCAAAGGCCAAAATCACACGAATAACAGATAATAAAAATGAAATAAAAAACAAACTACAAAATTGTGACAGTAATTTCAAGACTTTAAAATAGTTTGTTATCAGCTTTATGACTCGAATCCCATTATAAGAGATAAGTGCAAAATATAACATTGACAAAACTAATGTGGAATCCATAGTGACCCCCTAAAATTTACTTGAGTTTTTGCAAGAAATATTGAAGTTTAAATAAATTATGGAAAGCATCAAAGAAGGAGATGAGAAACATGAAAAGAATGGATCTCATTTGGCATCAAGCAACTGCAATGCTGATTTAATTAACTCCACACGCAGCAACTTATCTTCCCATTTGTTGGAATAGTACCTCTAAGTAGCTAAAAAGTAGACCAGTCAGGACAAAGAGCAACTTTTCAGCCGAGAATAGTTTTTGCGTAATAAAGAAGTTAATATGGTTCGCAAGAAGCCGTCAGCGGGTAAGTTGCGAGTCAACAAAGCTTGATTCTCGTCATAATATAAATAGTCTATAAATTGTTTGGTGAATTGGCAAATATATTAATTGATAATGACAGCTAAAGCCGCCTAAATATAATAGTGGCTAATGCCTTCTTTGATTCAGTCCTCATGAGTATAGATAAATCACTCATTGAGAATATCGGAATCTCCAGCATCAATGACGGCCATAGTCGAGCAGCGGTGATATTTTCCGCAAGCTGTTCCTAGAGAAATGTTGTTGCCGGGGTAGAATACCACACGGGCTTTGGACAGCACAGCGTAATATTCAATTTCAGCCTTGCGAATGGTGGGGCAGTTGTTGGAGAGAATGATGAGTTTGGCGTCTCCAGAGCGCAGTGAGCGGAGGGTGGACTTATAGCCGAGGACATACTTGCCACTCTTGATGACCAAAGAAAGTCTGCTGTTGATGTTCTAAGTTCCTATCTTTTTAGCCATAACAATTAATTAATATATTAAAATAATCGCATCTAATTTATATTAGTTGCCTTATACGTCAGTATGGGAACTGCCCCCACTACACAAGCAAGTACCGATTAAATGTCCAAATACGCCACTACTCAATACGAACTTGATCTGAGAATGGTCGATCAAATTACTTTGCTGCCCTCAGCATTTAACCATACCATGCAAAAGATTATCCAATAAATCGAAAAGCTTGCTGATAAGACTGCCGAACATCCTCTTCAGAAATATATAATCCACCATATAAATATTCGATTTAGCCGACTCAATGTCATCAATTAGGAAGCCTTTAGATTATAAAAATCGTTTTTGTAAATATTGTCAACCGATAGTTCGCGGTTTTAGTCAACAGAGTGGAAGGAGTTGTCTGATCCCTCATCATTCTAGAATTTGTTACGATCTATTCACAAGCAGTATGAAATTGAAAAGATGATTAAGGGGCAGTACGAATGCGAAGATGATATTTTAGAGAAGGGAATATAGAGAAAAAGCAGAGTCAGCGAATTTGAAACCATTCGTAAGCCATTTATTACTGTCAATCAGGCAGATACAAGCCGAGACCAAACGTTGCTTAAGCAACTGTTTTATAGTTTCTATCTTCGCATTTTGAAAAACAATGCCAACACAGATCAAAAATAAACAATCCTTTAATTTCACAAAAAAACAGGTAGGATTTTGTGTTTACTAATTTCTTTTAACTTTATTGTGCTTGAGGAGTTGTTCTAATTAGTTTACAAAGTCGTTTACATTGATAAGCATCCGAACAGAATCACAAGCGAATTAGGGGCCATTCATACAAAATATTATCACATTTGCCTGCAGAACAAATATACGATCAGTGCAGATAATACCAAATTGTAGAAAATAAAAGCTGCAGTATCCATATATTTAGATGACCTGTACGACAGCAGCTTGAGGGAAGCCGAAGATCCATAAATCCTGCCAGCTGAGGATACCCTTATGCCGATTCGCAGTTTTCCGGTGGCAAAAGTGAGCAAGGATGTTCGTCAAAGGGTGTGAACAGAAGCAGCCTAGATTGCATATTTATTTCAATTATATTTATTCCACCTCAATTGATTGGCAATTGATAGCTAAAAATTAAAAGCATGACTTCATATGTCCAAGCCAATAATGCATGCTTACTTAAATCTGCTAAAAATATAACTAATAATTGAATCAGTCTATATAAATTTAATTTTCGTTCAGCAATATGTCGATTTGGTCTGCAAATGAACGAACTGCCTCAATAAAGCACTTTGGTTGGTTTGTTGTCACGTATATCTCTTTGATCTTACGACAGTTTTATAAATTTTATAACAGGGGTCGAATTACAAAGGCTGGGTCTCCAAGGCTGTCGCTGATGGGAATAATAATGGATTAGAAGCTTTCTTTCTCTATTTTTTAGGCTATCTTGAGCACCTCCTTGACTCCGATTTTCAAACTTTCCTCGATCTTATTCTAGTCAATCTTCAGAAAGGCCAATCCAATTAAGGAGCTAATATCCAATGCTTTTTGCAGATAAACATGTCCAGGCTTAGATATTTCCTCTCCCTTGGAAAGGATCTTTTTCTTATAGTCAAAGGAGGAAGAATTAATGATGTTCCCTGGGTAGTACTCCATCTTTATTGATGAATATGGAATCATTAACAGCTTGCATGCGAATTCATGAATTTGCCGATAGGTAATGGTCAGTTTGCACTTTTGAATATAGATGCTGGCTTAAGGCCATGTCTTGCGTCCTTTAGGAACTGGTACAGTTGGCACTGCCTGGATTTGTTGGGTACTTTCCTCCTTTTAAACGACTAATGGTTTAACTTAATTGTAAATTTTAGCTGGAGGCGGATTATTAGGTTCTTATCTCTCAGAAAAATAATTCCTATTCTGATTGAAATCGTTATTATAATTTCTCCTGTAGCCACTGTTATAGTTGTAGTTGTTGTTGTAATTTCTGCCTTCGTACCGATTCTAACCATTATTATTATTATTATAGTTGGAACTCCTTTCGTATTCTGTCTTTTATCGATAGTTGCTGTTGTTATTGTTGGAGCGATTACCTCTCGCGGACTGCTGTTGGTCCTCTTGACCTTCTCGGTTGCCTCCCTATCGATAATTTTTATATCCACCTCCGCCTCTACCTCGATAGCTACCCCTGCCTCTGCCTCGAAATCCACTTTCCCTGTTATCGCGGTCATTCCAATTATTTTCGCTAGTGTTTTCGGGATAGTTATTTCCATCGCTGCATTAGGTGATTTTTACCTAAAATTATTTTTTTTCCTAAACCCATTGGACTGATCATTGTCTCTGTTTCCTCGATTTCCTCGTCTTTGAGTCTCCTATTATTTTGGTACGAAACTTGTTGTTCTAGTGCCTCTATGGGGTGTACTCTCTTGTTTTGGCGGCTATTGGTGAAACCACGATGTATTTGGAGTATCAGGTTCTAGTTCTGCATTGGGGGCATTAATATCTGCTAATTTTTCCTTGAGGAATGAGCTGCAAAGCACTTATTCTACTTTAGCGGCTCTACCTCTTCCCCCTTCTCTACCTGGAGTGACTTCAGGCTCCTGCTGATTGGCATCATCGAGCCAGTTGCTGATACTTAATTAGTCTTTTTTGTAGTCTTCATCCTGTTTTTTTTATGGTTGTTGAGGTGGAGATGGTTGCCTTCTGTTTCTAGATGGTGCTGGCCTTTCTGATTTGTCTTGGGGATTGTCTTGCTAATCATTGACCCAGTCACTTTAATCCATCTAAATACTCTTTACTATTTATATATATGCTTATAGTTTCAGTCAATAACATTTTAACAATCTAAAATAAAAATAAGTTTAAAGGTTTATCTTTTGGATATGATTTCCTTAGTTCTTTTTCTGTAATAACGTTTTAAAATTTATTAAAAAGATAACTTAGGAACTAAATCAGAGACTGCTTCCCCATGAACAATCGAAAAACAAACGATTAAAAACATTCCTACGCTAGGAGTCATCGTCTTGACTACGCAGAACGAGGCACAAACTTCCAATTCACCAATTAAACCCCTCGCTAACTGAAGTATCCTCAGAATATGTAAACTCCCGTCTTCTTTGACAAAATGAGAAGCGAAGATCTGCAGGTCGAAGAATTTGAATAATAATCTTGTCGGGTTGGTCAAGGGACGAATGAATAGCTATCAGACAGTGAGCCTCAGTCGCAAGTGCTGTCAGTAAACGATATGAATGCGGATTATTTCCACCCAATGATCCTTTCGAACATCAACACAAATTGTAAACCAAACATAAATCGCTTGCAGTTATTGCGCCTCCGCAATGAGGTTTAGGATCTTAGACAGACACAAAACGAACTCATGTAATATATGGAAGACCAAAAGCCTCTTATTGAGTATATAGGAGAGAAACTTTGCCTCGAAGTCGACGAATTTGTCATGGAGTTTGTCACTAAACTCAAAAGAGGATCTCATCAACAGGGCACGAATTAAGTCGTAAATTAATATGAAAATAAATTGAGGCAGAAAAATCAAGAAATTCAGCAGCTTAATAATAACGCATATGAAAGGCAGTCTTAGATAGATCAGCTAGTTTTGGAAAACTAGAGCATTCAGGAACATGTGTTTGATATGGAGCAGAAGATAGTGGGTATTGATCTGGAAGTAGAGAGACAGATTAAAGAAAGGCTAAAGAATATGCCCTAAAATGTATTAAAAAGATAACACCAAAATCAGTCTCATCTTATAAAGGAACACGCTGAACAAATTGAGCGGCTTAACCAACAAATAATCATTCTTTAACAAAAATGCCACAAATACGAAGAAATGAGTTTAATTTAGAGCTAACTCATTGAAAGGACCAAAACCATTCGATAGGTGTAGCTTAATTACTAACGCAAATAAGCCAATCTGCGATAAATGATGGCCAAAATATAATCGGAACAACAGCTCATTTAAATCAAGAACAATTAGATACTAACAACAGAGTAGAATCTATCTAAAAAAATCACAGATTTACGAAACAAATAATCCGAACTCAGCCAATGGTAATCTTAGCTGACGAAAAAGGCAACCGAAATGCGCAACATGAACAACATAGTCAATCAATTTACAGAGGACTTAAACCATACTCACTAGGATCCACATAAAAGCGGAATAAGTATGAAAACATTTGGTATCAATAAAAATAACCATTAGTAACAGAAGAGGGAAAAACCCTTCACTGACTACCATGAAAATCATTCTCGAGTTAAAGTCAGACCCCAATACACTCATGAGGAGGAACTTGCTATTCGTAAGAACAAAATATCTGAAATCCTAGAGAGGGAGAAATATGATCATAATTAGAAATAGCAATGGCAAAGCATGGCTCTCGAAAAGAAGTTTTTGGAGACTACTCGTAGGCCTGAACATCGGCCGAGCATAGAGGCAAATTTTCTGCATAGCAATGGCCTGGAAGGGACAAATGCTTCCAATACACGATATTTACCAGGAGCCTCCTCCAAATATCGTGAGAGCCGATAGACTTCCCCCTATGCTCATCTTAATGAGCTTAGTAAATCCAGAACTCAGCAATTGAATCATCACTTTAATCTTGCTAAAAATTCAATTAGCCAATTTAAAGATGGCAGCAAAAATAGCCGAAAAAGTATGGAAAAGACCATCGGAGTAAAGAATTTGCAAAGTTCAAGACTAAGTCGGCATGCAGTGAATGAGGGGGGAGAACTGTCGGGTCTAGGATCAAAATTATAACGCTTACGATAGTAGTTAAAGAAGGAAATATAATCTATGAAATGAGATTTTTTGATAAGTGATAATTAATTAATTAATGGCTAAGTGAATTACTTCTTACTTTGCTTGACAAACTAGTTATGAAATGAAATGTGCAAGAAAAGCCCGTTGATTTGTCCCGAAAAGACTTGACAGAATTAAAACATAATTTGATTGGAATATGATAATTGTTTTGAGCTAAGTAAGACTAATTATAAAACTGGCTTAATAATCAGCTGAGATAAAAATAGTTTCGAAGTTACATTATTGCTTCAATATTACAAACTCAAACCTCAATAATAAAAAGATCATTTTTATATTATTTGTCGTGGCGTCTATTAACGACTTATTCTAAGTCAGCAGGCATCACCCTTCACTTTTTATCGCTCAAACATCCACCATTTTTCTTAATCTTAGCCTCATTCGGACAAATAACAAAATAAAAAATACTCCTAAAATTATTAAATTTATAGTAAAATCGATGGAAATGTCAAGAATTATGTCTTGAAATTATCCGTAGTACTCTGTTGATAATCCTGATATTTATAAAATTTGAATTCAACACAGTTTTATCTTTAATATCCAAAGCACTCATATTTTGAGTAATCCTTGAACAAAATGACTTTATATTGATTCACACAAACAATTGATGAATTTCAATGTTGAGGCAAGCTAAACTCCCGTCAAAATGATATATAATATTTTCCACTTTATGAATAAAATGCAAAAAATAATGAAGGTAGTTTACGCTGGAGCATTGAAAAGACCTGATGTTGGTCATGCTCTGAGAGAATGAATGCTTCCCTGAGAAGAAGGGAGGATTTTGTTTTTGGGAAAGTGGTTTTGGCGAGTTGTTGGTCTGATATCCTATTTAAGAATAAATTTGAATAAAATCTCGTGCTTAAATGCCTTATTGAATTTGTTTTTCGTAACTTATTTATAGTTGAACTAATGAGATAAATCGTACACGTTCAAGCTGGTCAGTGCGGCAACCAGATCGGAGCCAAGTTTTGGTAGGTTATATCTGATGAACATGGTATTGACCCCACCGGCTCTTATCATGGAGACTCAGATCTTCAACTTGAAAGAATCAACGTTTACTTCAATGAAGCCACCGGAGGAAGATACGTCCCAAGAGCTGTTCTTATGGACTTAGAACCAGGAACTATGGACTCTGTTAGAGCTGGACCCTTCGGACAGCTTTTCAGACCAGATAACTTTGTGTTCGGACAAACAGGAGCAGGAAACAACTGGGCTAAAGGCCACTACACTGAGGGAGCTGAACTTATTGACTCAGTCCTTGATGTTGCCAGAAAGGAAGCTGAGGGATGCGATTGTCTGCAAGGATTCCAAATCACTCACTCTTTGGGAGGTGGAACTGGATCAGGAATGGGAACCCTTCTCATTTCTAAATTAAGAGAGGAATACCCCGATCGTATTATGGAGACTTTCTCCGTAGTGCCTTCTCCTAAGGTGTCTGATACCGTCGTCGAGCCCTACAATGCTACTCTGTCCGTGCATCAGTTAGTTGAAAATGCTGATGAGTGCATGATCATTGACAACTAAGCTTTGTATGATATCTGCTTCAGAACCCTCAAGCTAACTACTCCAACTTATGGTGATTTGAATCATCTCGTCTCCGCCGCTATGTCCGGAGTCACCTGCTGCCTTAGATTCCCCGGTCAGCTCAACTCTGATCTCAGAAAGTTGGCCGTCAACCTCATTCCCTTCCCTAGATTGCACTTCTTCATGATCGGATTCTCTCCCCTCACCTCCAGAGGATCACAACAATACAGAGCTTTGACTGTCCCCGAGTTGACTCAACAGATGTTCGACGCCAAGAATATGATGTGCGCTGCTGATCCCCGTCATGGTCGTTATCTGACAGCATCTGCCATTTTCAGAGGAAGAATGTCAACCAAAGAGGTTGATGAACAAATGTTAAATGTACAAAACAAAAACTCTTCTTACTTTGTAGAGTGGATTCCAAACAACATTAAATCTTCAATTTGCGATATCCCCCCCAAGGGTCTCAAGATGGCTGTGACATTCATCGGAAACTCCACAGCTATTCAGGAAATGTTTAAGCGGGTCGCTGAACAATTCACTGCTATGTTTAGAAGAAAGGCCTTCCTCCACTGGTATACCGGTGAAGGTATGGACGAGATGGAGTTCACAGAAGCTGAATCAAACATGAACGATCTTGTGTCCGAGTACCAACAGTACCAGGATGCCACCACTGAATAAGAAGGATAATTCGAGTAAGAGGAAGCGGCTTGATTTACTCAGTTTCTTATGAGGCCTTACTTTTTATATACAATATCATTAATATCATTAATATTGATGCAAGTATTACATTTTGCATATGTTATGGTAAGCTGAATATTTGATTAAAAGCTAGGTAAATACCCAATGAGGGCTTTAATACCAGCAAGAGTTAGATTATAGCTTAAACTGAAGATAGATTAACAATTATCAGATTGTGATTGTAAATATAATCTTACTATTCATGTACCCAAGCCTAGACGCTCCTACTTCGACGCAGATGAGCTTCAAGAAGCAAGTCCCTCCTTCCGAAGCGTATTCTCTTCCTCATGCAGCATGAGCAGCGCTATTGGAGAATTAGCCAAGAATTTCGCAATTGCAAGTTTTAAGCCCCACCTCAACTATCACGAATGCTACTTATCACTGATCATAAATGCAAAGATCAGTTATCCTATGAAAATGTAAGCTGGTTAGCTGATACAGAGTTTTTTTGCGCAATTTTCCGAAGGAAAAACCCATTCTATATATCACCAAGTGGGTGGAACATCCATTTGTTAAAGCAATGACCTGCGAAGTGGACTATTAATCATTTTTCAAGTGGATTGATACTTCAAGGCTTGTTGATCTCATCAGAAAATTACAACAATAATTTGGCACAAATCCACCAAGTGATAGGACTGATATTGACAAGGCTAACACTCAACTTGATGAATATCTTAAACAGGTAGAATCTCTGCGGACTAGACCTCAAACTCAACCACCACCTCCTCCTCAAATAAGTCTATAAAATGTTCTGAAAGCCTTTGAATACCAATAGCACTTGTATACTCAGTGTGAGTAGAAAAATTCTCTCTATCTCATTACTGCACAAGAATATTCTTAGAATGTGAGCCGCGTGAGGTGCATCAGCGAACGCTTCGGAAAGGGAAAGATTTTACGGGAGCTGTAGAAGGAACTGGATCAGCAAGTCGCTGAAGTTGAGAACGGAAAAATTGATGACTTGGTGAAGAAGTATTACGAATCACGCAAGAAGTACCACCGCATAAAGATACTGAAATAACTGTATCTATAAAACTGATGACATAGGCTATGGCTTTATGCATTATGACAATCATTAATATCAGTCCCAAGAATTTGGTTATTTTGAATTGCTGATATATTCCAAATGTTGTGGAGAAATTATTGTGTTTCTGGCGTGAGTTGGATATTTTGATTAGATTTAGAGGGAACATCTAGAAAAATGACTCTTAAAAAACATTAATCTGAGCTTTTTCAGTATTCTTGTTGCAATCAGTTATTTAAGCATAAATAAGTAAATGCTCAAGGAAAAAATAATCACTATCGACTTAAACAAAAAACAAAAATTTGTATCCGACGTAAATATTCTGTTATTGAAGGAGTTGTTCTACGATCGAATCAAACTCATTGGGCAGGGAACTTTTGGCAAAGTTTACTTGGTATATTCAAGCTTAAGTAGGCTAAATGCAAGAAAGACGGACGGTAGTATGCGTTAAAGGAGGTCTTGCAGGATAGGCGCTATAAAAATAGGGAGTTGAGCCTTATATCGAGGATCGAGCACTGCAACATCATCGGACTGAAGGAACACTTCCTTAAAATGGTGAAAGATGTACGAAGGATAGCATATAGAACTGTATATTGGTGATAATAATGGACGTCTTCCCTAGCAGTCTGAACGTGCTCATTCGTGAACAACGCAAATTTAAGAAACCCTTTTCCCAGATCATTCGCAAATTACTGGCTTTCCAGATTTTCAAGGCTCTTTATTACCTACAAGTAGATCTTTCTCACCCAGCTGACAAAGATTTGCCACCGAGATATTAAACCTCCCAACATCCTTATCAATGACAAAACTTATGAGCTTAAGCTGTGCGATTTTGGGTCGGCTAAACTGTTCGAGAAAGAATAAAACAACGTGACCTATATCTGCTCAAGATACTATCGTGCCCCTGAACTGGTAATGCAAGCTGCAGATCATGGTTTGGAGATTGACATGTGGTCGGCAGGCTGCATCATCGTGGAGCTGCTCACTCTATAACCAATCTTCCCTGGGGACAGTTCTCAAGAACAACTCATTGAAATAATCAAAATACTAGGTACTCCACCGCAGAAATATATTGATCTTTACGAATGCGAAAAACAAACTCAATATCACCTTCCGAACATAAAACCCAGCGGTTGGTAAACTGTTTTGCACAAATACTAACCATAGCCTTAGTTGCTGGATATTATATCGCGGATCCTTACCTATGACTCAAAGGGCAGATTACAGCCTTTTGAGGGACTTAAGCATCCTTATTTCGATGACCTGCCCACTTACTCCGACTACACACAGAAAATTCCGCATTTGTTTTACTTTTCAGACCTTTAAAACAACTGCAATTCAAAATAGATAGATGAATTAGTCAAATTGTACCCCCTTGAACGGCCTTTGAAGGAAAAAAACAAAATGATAAGTTCGTAATAGGTGCAGGCCGAGTTCACAATGAATACCTGCAGCTCTTGATGACTGATATTTTAATAAGGCAGCATCCGATGAGTTGATGATCATCATTACTAAATAATATATCAAATGAGTAAGTAGTTCGAGGAGGTCGGCTTTGACCCTATCGCCTATCTCAATGACAAGTTCCCCGATTAAGAGTCACTCGTTGGACTCGACTCAGAAATTGACAGGCTCAATGCGGAATTGTCCGAAGTCAATAAGGAACTCATTGATGAAATCCATGAGCACGCCATGATGAACATATAAATCAGCGAGGAGATCGAAAAGGCCAAAAAGCTGTCAAAATAAATCATAGGCTAGATTGGAATCATCAAAGAAAAAGCTAAAAAGAGCGAGGAGATTGTATACGACATGTGCAAGGATTTGAAGAGTTTGGATATCGCTAAAAAGAATCTGACCTTTAGTATCGACGCTCTAAAAAAGTTCATCATGATGGTGGATGCACTCTAGAAACTAAGGGATGCTTGTGAAAATAAACAGTACTAGATGATCGCTAACCTTATCTCTGCCTTCAACTAACTCAGCAAATACTTCAAAAAATACGAACAGATACCTCAAATTCAAAGCCTTTACAAGGAAAAGAACCTAATTGTCGAGGAACTCTTCAAGGTTATCATCGAAGATTTCGAAGCATTCGAAAACTCCACTACGGCTGCTACTAATGACGACATTGGCCATGCTGCTCGAGTTATTTAGGTGCTTGGCTAGAGTTATTGGAGGAAATTTGGGCAAGCTATTAACTAAATCATTCTTAGACAGTATCAGGAGCAGTATGGCAGCGCAGAAAACGCAGTCCTTTAAAACACAGAAAGACGGTTTGGGTTTATCAAGCGTAAGATGGAGGACTTCAATGAGAAATTCGGTAAAACAATCCCTGTTGAATGGGGAATGGATTGTCTCCTTCTGTATGAGTTCTGTTCAATTACTCGTATTCACATAACCAATACTCTGGAGCGCACCGGCGCAAATATCAACGTGGCTATCCTCATGAAGGCCTTGGAGTTTTCCATTAAATTCGAGACCAAAATAACCGACCTCATGAACAAAAAGTATTTTGAACTAATCAAGAGGGAGAAAAAGAATAAGTATGATTTACAATCTCTTCCTAGGTTTGCAGGATCCATTTCCAACTCCTTTGAACGTTACTTAGCTCCTTATATTAAGAGCGAAGAGGAAGCACTTTCGGAAGCCTTGCTAAAGAGTCTCGAGGATGATAAGTTGTCATAACTAAAAGTGTTCAACTCTGCCTTGGTATTATTCCATGGGGTTAAAAACTGCGTTCGACGAGCCAGCAATTATTCAAAGGGCACATTATTGCTCGATATTTTGCGAGTTGTCAAAAAAATCTTCCTCATCTACAGCTAACGCTGTTTTGATAAGTCAAAACGCAACCTCTAAACCTTCGAGGAGAACATCTGCTGGATCGTCAATACTGGTTAGTACTGCAAGAATATCATCGAGGGCGTTAAGGAAGTGTTTGAAACGGCAATTGACCCTGCTTTCACTGATAATATCGAGTTCAATAACGAATAACAGACTTTTTCTAAGTAAATGATCAATAAATTAGTCTGATAAGCCGATCCATTGAGTCTATGATCTCTTCCTTAGAGCAAAAAATGGAGGGGAGTCTGTCGCAAATGTCTCGCGTGCAGTGGTAGAAAATTGAAGATATGAGTGATGTGTCGCCATATATAAAAGAGATGAAGGAAGTCTTGAAAAACAACTTTTTAAAGATAAAAGACGAAATGTAGCCGACATATCTCTCATTCTATATGAATAAGATAGTGTCTTTGGCAGCAAACAAACTCATTCAGAACATTTATAAATGCAAAAAACTACCCTTCACTGCTTACCAGTTTTTGCAGATGGATATTACTTAAATTAAGGAAACTTTGCTTGCAGTGGTTCGCAACGATCAAAGTACACCCCCATTCACTTAGAAACATACGCCAATCAGAAGACACTCCAAAACTACAATGCCTTCGTTAGCAAAAGCTTCTCGAAGCCAGAAAATATCATCAAACTCATGCAGCTGCCTGATAAGGAGTTTTCAGAAAGGTACGAAATGTTCATGGAGGGCGGAACTGCGCAAGATTTCGAAAAGATATTGCAAGTGAGGGGAGGTAAGAAGGGAGATTTCACGGCTCTGATCAAATCAATCGAGTCCAAAAATGCATGACTGATATAATCCATATCCAAGTGAATAATATCACAATCAATATCTAATCTTTAGTGACTTCCGCTTGAAATAAGGGAGTAGCTTTTTCACTTTACGCATATCAGCCTTGTGAACGTATCTGACCCTTCTCTTGCGCAGCAGATTTGCACGACTCTTATTTCTTATTAAATGGCTCTTGCCTGGACTTTGAAATTTAAAGCGTCTATTCCAACGTGGTCCTACCTAAATGAATGCATTTCTACAATCTTTATTCGCTTGAGAAGACCCTTATGATTTTTTAACTTTTGTTTTTGCACTCGCACGTTTGTGTTGAGCTTTCTGGAATAGACTTTGCGTGCAGCCGATTTCAAATGACCTTTGAGTTTAGTTATTCTTTTGAAGGAATGGTCGAGCTCCCCTGGAGTTTTATTTCTCTCGAATAACTGCATAAAGGCCATACTGTAAGCTGGTGCAAAAATAAGCATATGGCCTGTTAGTACTGTCTTAGTGAGTTGTTGTAGTCCGCCCTTCAGAACATTTCTAAGGGAAAACATGATTATTAAAAGATTATGGTGAATTGATTATTTATATTAAGCAGCAAATAGCGAATGAGTACAAGTAAAAACAGAGGGAGAAGAAGTAAGCTGCTATCGATATAGATCGGCCAAAGTTTATGGAAAAGGACGAAGACAATGAAATCGGAGTGGAGGACGAGAATCATGTCAATCGAAATAAAATAGAAGAGAAACAAGAGGATATGTTTGACCCGCATCAGCTTAAGAAAAACATGCTAGATCAAAATTAAAGCAAACCAAAATTCGATCTTATCGATATTGACAACTAATAAATAAATTAATCCAAAAAAGAGACAAGCACGGACAATACACTGGACTTTAAAAAGGAGTAGGAGGTTGTAGCCCCAACAAACAAAAATAATCGCAAGAGGGGTTGCAGGTAGAAGAAGCCTCTTGACTCAGATGAGGACATATAAGAATAATAGAAGCCTTAAAGAACAACTGAACTTTAAGAAAAGACACAACAATCAGGTTGGGTTTAAGAAAAGGCTTAACAATCAGGTTGGCTTTAGGAACAGTCATAATTGCAATTAATAAAGGGAGGCCCATCTACCAAGCAGTATAGTTAAAATAAAAAGCAATAAGAGAGAAAAGCAGAAGATGTTATCAAGATCAATGCAATGATTGGCAAGAGATAGTAACAAAAGAAAGCAGTAGATAATTACATTAAGATGCATTCAATTATGGCCAAGGTCGGCATTAACAAAGAGGAACGTCGTGAAGCGATTTATTCACCACTGTAGTTCAACCAGCATTCCTTCGTTTATTTCAAACGCTATCAAAGCGGATTTAATGAAAACTTTCAGGTAATCGGAGAGGATTTAAAGCCAATTATCTTCTGTCAGAATCAAAGTGGTTCCATCGGCTGCAACTATTATTTTAGTCTCACCAAAGAGATGAATAAGAATATTCCCGCCTATCTTGGCAAATTGAGAGGAAATGCAGCGGGATCGATTTATCAACTCTATGATAATGGGCTTGAGCCCACCAATGACTATAATCGCTCCAAATTTAGAGTTAATATGGCTTATATCCTTTACTAGACCAACATTTTAGGAATGAATGGCCCTCGCAAACTAAAAGTTAGTATACCCAACGCAAAATGCTTATAGGACTTCGACATGTATAAATTTTCAGCAAAGTAATCTTTATCAACTCTGCCAGGATCAACAGTGGTTCAATTGAGAAATAAACAGCCGAGATGGAATGAAAAGATGAACTCTTTTACATTGAACTTCGGAAATAGAGTTAAACAAGCCTCAATAAAGAATTTCATTTTGATTGAAGATAAATACGCATAGAGCGAAAAGGAGGCAGCTGATAATATACTAGTATTTGGTAAGATCGACGAAAATACTTTCTTCCTATAATTCAGACATCCGCTAAGCCTGTTCCAAGCGTTCGGTATAGCCGTAAGTCAATTTGATTTCAAACTGGCGTGTGAATGACAGCTCACTAACTGATTGATTAATTGTTGTGATTCATGAATAATCATTCATCATTCAAGGGATGTTTTCATTAATTTAATGCAAAATTTATAATAATAACGATGCAATCTAATAGCAGACTTAAAGAGACCTATGCCAATAATTTTAGTACTGAAGATGCATGGATATCAGACCTGGACCCAATATTACAAGGAGGATTCAAGATATCATATTTGTAGCCGCAGTTTGTGGTTGAAATCAGGAGAAAAGATGCATAGAACCGTGACCAAAGTTTTAAGTAGCTCATGAACTTGAGAATATTGACCATTTATGCAGAAAAGAACTTGTCAGAAATGAAAATTGAGCTTAGTTCTTAGTAGGATCTGTTTAAGCTGTACATCTGCTGGCTGGATATTAAAAAATTCGACAGCATTAAAAAAGCACAGCATCTCAATTTTAGTTTTGACCAGCTGCTTCCCATGCTGATTAAGCAAATCTCATTGAGTCAGAAAAGTCTCGATGAGTATAGTTCAGTGTTATACTTGAGCAGTGATAACTCACCACATCATTTAGATCTGCTCTAAAATATAAAATTTAAAAGAATCGAGCTGCTGTCTCTAGTATTTGATGATGTCGACGATGAATCAATCAAAAACTACGCTATTTTTCGCTTCACCAAAATCAAGATGAACAAGCAAATAATTAATAAAAAACTAAAGGATGTGATAAGCATGGTCAAAATCAAAAATCAGAATTTACTGACGGATATTTTTAAGAAGGAGAAGAAAGACTCAACTTTAAGATACTCGAAGTGATGTTTATTTATGATTAGTTAAACAGTAATTCAATCATACCAATCGATGACTGTCTATCAAGCTCCTTAGAGTAGACTTAGCAATTATTCAGTAGTACAGCGCTGATCAGGATCTCTGGCCAAGCAACTCTTTATCAGTTTCTGAGTTAATTCAGGCAGAGTTTCTGGGATATAAGGAAGTTCCTCAGTTTGACCAATGTACAACATTATTTTATTGGGGTCAAGCTTTTTCTCAGACCAAGGCATCAGCCCAGTGGCCAGCTCAAGAAGAGTGCCTCCCAAACTCCAGATATCCGTCTTGCGAGTATAAATACCTTCAATGATAGTTTCAGGAGCCATCCAATATGAAGTTCCTTTTTGTGTTTTACTTCCCTAAGTTTAATAATTGACCAAAGAAATGGTCTGATCGAACCCTTTGGAACATCCAAAATCTGTAAGTTTAAGGACGCCCTTGCTAGTCAGTAAAACATTGGCGCATTTTAAATCTTTGTGGACAATCTTTTGCTTATGCAAGTAACCTAAAGCAGCAATGAGTTGCTTTGTAAAGTAAAGATAGGTTTCATAGGGAGGCGGGCCAAAATCTTTATAAAAGTTTTTAAGAGTTCCAGGCACGTATTCCATAAAAATCCATGTTTAATCTTCCAGGTGATAGTGCTATAGATATCTGACAATATTTTCATGATGTATTTTGGACAAGATGGCAATTTATGATTTGGACTGTTCCTCATCTTCCTCGCAAAGATGAATCTTTTTAACAGCAGAAAGCATGCCGGTTGTAATGTTCAGAGCCTTATATACTCTCCCAGAACCACCTCCGCCAATCATCTTACCGATCTTCCACTTAGAAATGCCTCTATCTTTTGTAACTAAATTATCTCCAACAATTCCATTTTTGCGTACCTCGAGTAGAAGAGGGATATTGGACATAACTGAGCCCGGCCCTTCCTCTTTATGAGTTGTTTTAATGATTTAGGATTGCGCTGATGTTGATGAACCCATTATATCATAATGAGCTTCCACGATATTGTCAAAGGAAGAGGAAGATTCAAAGTGGGCCGCCTCTTTGTCAGGCTTGAAGCTATCGTATACAGGTATTTTATGCATTCTTTATGTTCGAGTCAATACTATTAAATCACATAGCAATTAAACTATCAATCTCAGAATTCACAAAAAAATCTGCATTAATTGTTCATGCTAATTCACAATCAATAGAAAACTAAATAAATTGATTTGCAGGAGTGAATAAAAGATTAATACAATAACTATAAAATTCAATATCACCCCTGTGTCAACAAGTAAGGCATTGTCGAGGGAGTTGTCGTCCATATATTGACCAGCAGTAACACTGAAAATGCGATCCAAATTATCTCTAGCATCAATCGACTAATTTTATTTTAAACACAGGCACGATGAACTTTGAAAAGATTGAATAGGAAGCATATAATGAGGGCAAGCATGTAGATTACAATTGAAAAAGCCATTGATCGACCCAACACAAAATTTAAAGGCATAGCAATCAGGAGAGGATTGAAAAATGAATTTAGTTCACACATTTTTTTCATAAGGCGCTCAGTACAGGTATCTTCATCTTTCAAGACAGTAGAAACGATTGCTGCCTTATCAAATTGAATGTTAGTAACTTCACTCGACTCCTTGTACTTATCAGCAGCGCTTTCACTGGGAGGTTCCTACTCCTTTGTGTGATGCTTAAAATCTATCTGTTTTTTAATGAGTTTGATCGTGAGGAAAGTAGTAACAAGGACTAGAGTGGCGAACTACATGACGATAACGATTCGTTGACAATTTTGGAGGGTGGTATTTGCCATCTGAATGACCTATTGTTTTCGTTATTTTTATAATGAGGCCCAATAATTATTGATATAAGTTAATGATTTAAGCTTAATTATCATGCGGCAAAAGATTGAGGAAAGATTATATGATGGATGAAAGCTGTTATATTCTGGTTTGGAAAGTCCTAATATTTGGCACTTTTTTATATTTTTAAATTTTAATTTAATTCAAATAGGCACAATTTTAAATACGACATCAGGAGATGTAATCGTCTATAATATATTCTCCAAAATGCACGACAGAAAGATATTTACAATTGATTCATTCAATAGTATCAGAGACTTCTTTCCCACCAATTCCAGTTTGCCTAAAACCACTAACCCAATACTGCTCAACTAATTCTGCACTCCTGTGCCTCGTTTTATGGGTATTGCTAAAGATAGTATTAATTTAAAATTATATAAACATAAGTATTTTGTCCATCGGAATAAGATTATTCATAAACAACAACGCGACAAGTAAAGACCAGTTGAAGTCAAGAAGGTCTTCTTTAAGACTATTAAACGTAGTATTGCGATTAAAATCTCTAGTTTAGAACAAAGCAAAAAGGTAAAGCAAGAGAATATCGTACACATCTATGATTGGATGATGGAAGTCGCCTCCTTCTTAAAAATCACCAAAAATTCGTATTACAGAGCCATATTGATTATTGAAAAGATGGTGGAAGCAGACAATAAAATTCTTTACTCGAAACAAATGAGCAGCTACATTTGCGGAGCTTTGTCAGTCGTAGCCAAGTTTTAAAGTTCAAGGGTCAATTACCTAGAAGCCATCTATATTATTAATCAAAGGAGGGTGTGCAAAAGCGACATAATAATTGCATAAAATGACATCCTGAATGTATTCACCACGATTATATAGTTTCAAAAATTTAGAATACCGGCTGTATTTATAGAATAGACCCTCACTAAAATAATATAGAGTTGGAATACGTTTATTGAGCATGAATTTAGTAGTGCGAAGAAAGATAAAAAGCTGTTGATTGCTTGTGGCTCAACAAATTCTAACATCTGCTATCTGGAAATCGTATATATTATTGATTACATTGTTATCAAAAGACATCAGCACCTGCTGAAGGAAGGGGACTTCAAACGACCCATACTTATTGCAATGTACATACAACTTAGCATTTAGTTTGGAGACGCCAAACTCAATTAGAATTACATTTGGCCATCCTTCTCTAAATTTCTGAAGAAATCTTGCCTCCTTAAATAAAATTAAATACCACAGTTTAAAAGTTAAGCGCTTTTATATTTTACAGAGCTAAACATCTCTCAAGCAATTCAAGGAGGCATTCCTTTGAATCTAAAGTTTGAGCAGTCTATTGAAAAGCATGAGCAAACTTACTTCCGAAAAATAGAGGGCAATTCATGATATATTGTAATTCATATATGCTTCAATTTTAAGACTTTGACTATCATTTGGTGGTAACAACTGACATCAACAAGTCGCGGATTATCGAATCGTTTTTGATTATTTGAGCCTTAGTGGTTTGGATCTTTGATTTTTGATCAAGAATTTGCTATTCTATCTCATGGATTTTGTCATAGATGGGCATCAAGGCCTATTAAGTGAGCTTCATTTCAGCTTGTGTCTTGGCCTTAGAGGAGTTGTATTGTTTTCGCCAGAAGGTCAACTCCTTATTCATGGCATCAATATCATCATTTATGAATTAGATAGACTTTCCGAGAGGAGCAGTGTTTTGGCAGATACTCTGAATCATGCTCTGGACCATTTCCAACTCTTTATCTGTAAGATCTCCTCCTGAGCTGATAATTTTCTCAGATGTGTCTTTTTTCTTCTTGCCTCCGAGTTTCCCCAAATTTATCTCCTTCTTATTCTTGGCTTCTTCCTTTTCAGTTTCGCGTTGAGCAACCACTTCCTCTTAACCCTCAGCCATTAAATCTTTGACTTTCTTGCTATACTATTGTTTGGGGGCAATTTGTGGTTGTTCCCTTTTAATAGGTTTTTCCTCGACAACTGGAGGTGGAGGTGGGGGAGGAGGACTTACTTCCTATGGCTCTTCCTTGACGTTCTTCTTTGAAACGACTGCTGGAGGATCAGCTGGTTTTTTTATCCTGGCTGCAGATGGAGGCCGTTTTATTTCCTTTTTTTCAGGTTCCTTTTTCTCAGGCTAAGGCTCAGATTTTCCGAGTACTCTATTCACAATTGGTTCCGAAGATTTTCCACTTGTTGCAGATTTGTATAATTGCTGCAAAAATTAATTAGTAGCCTAAATAGTCTATCGCTTACCTCTGGTTAAAGACCTGCCACTATCTTCTGAGGCTTTGCTTCTAAGGTAATTCCATTCATAAGTTCAACAAATTTAATGATCTTTTGCAGATAGACAATCTTCTTGTCCTTGTCTGAATGATACTAGGCGTTGAGCTCTTGTCCAGCATAGAGACCTGCCTTAATAAAAGATGTACCATTTCCACATCCAGTTTTTTTAATAGTTTCTGCGATGATGTCGAAGAGGTATTTGAAAGGCGGTTTTTGCAGTAGTTTTTCAGTCATTTTGGGTCTTTCGATGAGTTGACCAAACATTTCTGCAGTCGGTTTCCAAAAGTCCCCCATGATAATTTCAAAAATAATGATAACTCACAATATTAAACCTGGTGAGTGTATATTAGCATTCAGCATTTTTTCAAATAAATCAAATGAAAATTTGGTGCACCAGCATCGAGAAACACCCAGCTATTGATGGTGTTACTCCCAAAACTTAGTTTGTCTTTTCAACCGAGGATTTGTCTTTGCGAAACTGCTTTTAAAGGTATCGCTTGTATAGAGATTGATAGTCCAGAATAATTGATTATGACTATTCCTATATGTCCATTTCAGTTTCATCTTAGGGGATCTTATTGCTGAGAGTCACCAGAGGCTTTTGATGTGTGAGATCATAAAAGAAAAGAGAGGAGTCAAATCCCATCAGCCGTTAACCGAGCCAAAAAATATCAGTTAGATATCTTCCCTTTAGCTTTGGTATCTCGTAATGAGAGATATTGTCATTGAGAGTATAAGCATAGATGTGAGAAACATCGTTTTCATTGATCAAGAGAGCAAATTTATCACCATTTTTACTGAAGACTATACTATCCGAAGTTATGTTGTTCGGATGAGATATTTTCAGAATGATGGTTATTTCCTTCAAAGATTTCACAAGTTCGATTTTATTTTCATAGAAAATGAGAAGACTATGATGAGGATCACTCAGTCCTTGAACTGCTACAATTTTTTCGCCTTTTGCTTGTCTCTCATATACATTTTCAATAATTTTTTTAGTAATATTCTAAATGATGATAAATTTACGAAGATAATAAACTGCCTGTCCAAAGTAATGATGATTCTGTTGCTATCAAAAGAGACGTGTCTAGGCAGCATCTGTCTGAATGTTATCTCATAGTCGCAGCACCAAAAATGCTATTCAATTTCCATTATGGACTATTTACGGCGAATGGACAGCTTCCAAACCTTGATACGGCTGTCATCATTTGCATAAGAAATGAATTTATTATCGCCAATATTAAGCAGAGTTATTCTAGACTGTCCAATATGGCAATTATCAACTTTAGAAACCAATTTAAAATCTTCCTTATCGTATTCATAGAATTTAAGACAACGGCAATTGACTCCCTCTATAGCCACCACTAAATGAGTGCCATCTTTAGTAAAACAGAAATCAGTGATTTGATGAGGAGTTGGAAGATTATTATCCAAACGAGAAATTAGATTTCTATTTAAGATGTTATATTCTGTATTTATGCCCGAATGCAGGTTTATTTATTGAACTCTCCCTGGCAAAGAGCGGAGATAAATTTTATCCTAAAGCCTTGATACTCTGATAAGGTTGCTTACAGCATGTTTGGAAGAATGACTGCTTATTTGGTTCATTTGTGGGTTAATTATAACTTTGAAATGACTAACCGCCTTGTCGTTATTGAAATCAATTGATTTGATGGTATTATCACTGAGAAGGCAGTATATCTTTGATTACTTAACTATCAAGTTCTCAATTTTGGATCCAATTCTAGGCAGAAAATCTTTGATATTTTCCCTCAAATGCCACATAACAACAACTCCTTCTTCTCCTGCTGAATACAAATAAGCTCCATTGATTTTTAAAGCACTGACTTCGTGCACATGCCATTGCAATTTCTGTCTCATCTTTATCTCTCCATTCTCCAAAAAGCCAACCAAAATGTTAATCTTCCCCTTTTCATCTCCGACAATCAAATTATGCTGGTACACTTCAATGGAAGTAACTTCAGAATTATGCTCATAGATAAATTTAGCTTCTAAATTTGCAGGGTTAATGATTTGAATGATGTTTGTATCCTGCAAAGTGATTAGATATTCATCTGATAGGTATAAAAGTTTGGAGCATTAATCTGAGATGGTACCAATTGTTTTATTACTATACCTCAGCAATTTTCCTGACTAAGTCAATCCATATATTTCAGTATCATTTTCATTCACTTTTAGCCTGGCTGACTTAATCACTTAATTTTTTCCGAATACTCTCTTTTCCTTCTTTATATTATCCGCTTTTCTATCCTTGGCAACAGAGTAAGTGAACACAGTTCCCGTCTCATCAACTGAGCGAACAATACTATTTTGTTCGTCATAATGCAAATCGAGGATTTAGTGCTAATGATGAGTTCGTATATTTTTGAGTGTTGCCTGCTGGATGCTGAATTCGTATATCTGATGTGAAAAGGAAGCAATTAGCAAATCCTGGTCTTGAATAATGATGATGTTTGCCTTTGATAAGATTCCTCCGTACATTGTTGAGTATTATAATCAATTACTATAAACACAAATTGAATAAGAATCCTTGATAAAATCATAAGTCTATCAACGATGGCATCGTCCTTTGGTTTATGACTTCAATTAAGATGAATTGTGCCTAAAATTTCAATTGGAATATTGCACTTTATTTATGTATGGAGGGTCAATGGATGAAAAGGCGAAGAAAAGATGATCTTTTTAATATTTTTATATCATACAGATGAATTTCTATGATTTCCTATCGATTAATTTTATTATTGATGAGTATAAAAAAACCTAAACCCTACTACAACTCCCCTCTAAATATCTCTAATACAATTGATTTGCCAAGCAATTTGTTGCAATCTAGACGCAAGTTTCATGCTTTGGAACTGGCACCATCAATTAACAACACCACGCACTTTAGTCCTAAGGAGGAAAAAACTCCAGCCAAAACCAAAAAATAGGCTTTGATGGTCGTAGAGGAGAAAAATAAATCTCGTAGAAGCGTCTTGTATAAACGATTGACTGATATCAAGAGTCAAAACTAAGAATTGTAAAAGTACTCTTATTCGAAACTTCTCTCCAAAATGGTCGTAATCGATACAGACGTTAACAAATACAAAACCATGGACTGGGGCAATGATAACTTACGCAGTATCTCCGAGTACAGTTGCCTCAGAGGAAAATTTCTAAATATATAATGCGAGGAATCGCCATCTCCAACTAAGCCTAAACCAAAATAACGGTACACCTCCAATTTAGGGGACTATGCTAATCGAACAGTGCGAATATTTCGAAGATACTATATGCCTAACAGTTAGACGGTAAATTCAGGTGTGTTTGATAAATCTTCTCTGGACCAGAAGTACATTTACATCAACGGTAAAAAGACTGAATGTAAGCGTATTCATAACTTTTACACCAGTCAAAATTTTAGGCAGAGCTATGACAAGGCTTTTGGGAAGACAAAGGATAGCTTTTTTTCAAAAAAATAGCGATAATGACAATATGATATTATGTAATTTTGCTTCATTGACTACTATTGACTATGAATATCACAGAAGATTCAGAGCACGCGCGGGTCGTCAACTGAAAAGGCCTTATTCCAATATATTTGAGATCGTTTGCACATGTAATAGTTGTAGCGCAGGGCCTTGCAGTCTTTAGCAATACCGTCCTGCATGCAGAACCTAAAGTTTTATGTTTCAGCATAGCAGTCGCTCTTCATTACACATTCCAACAGTATTTATTTGTCTTCTAAACAGGCAGGTTTATGTTTGGTACGTGAAGGGCCCAATAGGTTGTCCAGCGGCTCAAAGACGCGCTGTAGCCAACCATAAAAGCCCTAGTGACTCGCATCTATGTCTTCAGGAGTCTGCGTCATTTTTTATTATTTCAATTAATCTAATTAGTAAAAATCAAATAGGAAAATATGACTTTAATAGTTGATTTAATAATGATTGATGAATCAAAGATATTTGGCAGTGATAGTGCACATCTAAGAGAGGAATTATTAAATGTTGTGTTTTATTTTCTTAATCTTATTTTCCTCACTTTCAATGATTTAGTAATTTTCGTTGTCTTAAAGGACCTAAAAATAGATGGTCTCATCTTTGGCTTCAGGTTCCTAAAGGTTGTCAACAATCGATTGAATTTTTTGTTTGATATTCGAGTGCATCGACTTTATTTCTGAGCGAATTGTTTCTATTTATCGAGAAAGTTAATTCTCCCTCGCTAAAAACTGTTTTTTCTGGCATGTTATTTGCTAAATAAACTTATTACTTTCTTCATATTTCAATTGCAAATTGGTTTCATTTTAAACACTATTTTTAACATGGTCTTCCAAAGTACTCATTTGTATTTTCATTTCCTCAATGGTGTCTTCCATTTATTTTACATTGTGTTATAAAAAAGTATTCTCATTTTCAAACCATGATCGTTTTTGTTCCTGTTAGTCTAATTGTGACATGAGTGCCAAAATTTATTATTGTTTTTTGGCATATTATTGTTTTATGTGGTCTAATTATTTTTCGTACTCTTCAATCGTCCTATCTTTGATTGAACTTGTTATCTCCAATTGATTAATTTATGCTTGCAGCTTGCCCTTGAGAGTGTCATTTTATTTGAGAGTTTCTCTGCATAAATCTGCATCAATAGTAACTCTGTGCAATTCTTCAATTGTACGATTGCTTTCAGTTTCTCTGTGTAAAACTTCAGCTGATATTTATTGTATCTTCTGATTCTTTTATTTGATGATATGCTACAAGGTTCGATACTTTTCATCCCACTCCCTAGTTCTAATAATCTTGAGCATACACTCTTCCTGTAATTTTTTGTTGAAAAAATCAGTGTTTCGAGTAAACTCTTCTATCTTCTATGACTGCTTCTCCATAATCTATTGGTGCTCTATAATACTTTGCTCAAGGTCATAATTTTAAAGTTGAGAATATTCCAGTTTATACTGCATTTAAAGTTTTTCCTTTTCGAGAAGCTGGCACCGACGTTTGCATTAATCAACTTCCATGATTTTAAGTTTGAGGCAATCAGTGACTTCCTTGAACTCCTCTTCCTTTTCCCTGATGCGGTACTTGAGTTATTTGCTCTCCTCCTTGGCGTATTACTTGATGTTATCTTGCTCATCCATGAGTCTGAATATGTCCCTCTATTTTTTTCTCATTTATTAAATCATCTCGATATTATCTTCACTTAGCCACTGATTCTTCTCTTTAAGCGAATAAATGTTGACCATTTGATCGTGAATCATGCCTTCGTATTATGTGAGTCTACTCTCCAGTTTATCACAACTAATTTTTAGCTCTTGCTTCTCCTTTCGAGCCAACTCCAACTAACTCTCCAAGCAGAAATGTTTCCACTCAAAATTATTCTGCATACCTTTCAGCTCTTACTTCTATGCTCTAATTTTCTAAATTTGCGAGTTTAACTTGTCTATCTCTTCCGACTTAGCTTCGATTATCTGTGTATATTTAGCACTTTCTGTCAGTGAGCTTAATATATGAATGACCTCTCTCTAAGGTTTGGAAAATTTCTGTTATATAATAGCTTGTTCATTTGGAAGTATAACGATTTATTGCTGGTTCTCCTCCTTCACTCCTTTTCCATCCTGCTGCTTCTCCGTATATTTTTATTAATTCTAAAACTCTTTGTTCCAAGCGCAGTGTAATTAACTCTGCATTTGCTGCATCATCATTTATCGAAGAGCGGCTTCTGTTTCAATTTTGTTGAGCCTTGCATTCAAACGAGATATCTCTTCTTCTTTAGATTGTAACCTTTGGCGAAGTTAAGACAGCTCATTTTCTTTGTCTTAAGCGGCAAGATGAAGTCCAACACCTTATTCTTCCCGTAAAATAAGCAGCTAAGTGAGTCGCTAGAGGTCTTTGATTTGCTTAGCTTTTTCTTCCTGTTCAGTATTACACTGCACGGCTGCCTCAAAGCATATTGTGGTTTTCGATTCTGGAGCAGGATCAAATGTTTGGGGTGGACTTTGGTTTAATGGTTGAATATCCTAAGTAATGAAGGCGAAAAGCTCCAGCAAACTGGAGCCTGTATCAACTTTGAAGTCATGCATTTACTCTAATAGTAATATGCTAAAATATATTATATTTTCTATATTTCCGATGTAGGTTAATAGAATTATATTACTTATGGAATTTGAATAGGCTATAATTATAAATAGCACTTCATCAGTATATCCAAATTATTCAATTATATCAAAAGCACTCCTCTTCGTCTGCTTACATAATCAGATCCGGTTTAACACTTTCACAAATTACGAACGAGGAAAACTCTGTTCTATCTCGACTAGATTGTAGTGGTATTTTCTAGATGTCTGACTCTGTTTTGACAAATTCTCTTAATTTTCGCTATTAATATAAGGAGTTTGTCATCTTACTATCGCGATGAGTGTAAGCAAAAGATCCAAGAGTGTTTCTAGGGCTCTTGATGCTGAGTCTAATCTTATTTAAGCTATTTTAATCGATGTTTTCTTTAAAGCTGTTTCTACGTCGGTGCAAGTGCTTCTGTTCCAGCATCCCCTCAAAATTAAGCTTAATTTGAGCATAGTTTCTTCTAAGTTACGGATTATAATTTTTAACTGCCTTGATCTTTTCGCTGAATTCCCACTTCATCCACTGAATAAACTCCAAATTATCCTGATATTTTGCTTTTGCCAGTTTTTGCACCTAAATTTCAGAAAGACTACATCGATGTATTTGTTGATGTCTAGATGCTCGAAGCAGGTCTGCAGTATTTTAAAGTTAAAAATAAAGTCTATTTATTGATAAGTCTGCCATTTTATTTTGTTCAGAGGAACTTTTCCAGGATAGGCAGCGTCCAAAAGATGACAATAGATGCTACCGCTGCCCAGCTGCTCTATCTTGGTGACCTCAGTCTTGAGAACCGTATTAATCCAAACTATGATTTCTTGTCTCGGAGTGAAATATCCACTCTTAAGCATATCCGTTAGTAAAATAATTCTAAATTATCACTAATTATTGTTAATTATTAGATGTTCAATCATAAAAATTTCAGCATAATCTATCTCCTTTTTAATATTTGGAACCAGCCCAGTTTGCTCTCACATAAATTACGTGTTTGATTAATTGAAGATTATAATATCTAGTTATGCAAAGCACTGAGGATAAAGTCAAGGCTTTAAACGAAGCCATCAAGAGGTAAGACCATAACGAAATCTACGAATTCTCAAAACAACTTCTCAAGGATCATCCAGAAGACATCGAATATCAGCAATGCTTTATCATCTCATCCATTAAGATATCGCTTTCCGAAGAACTGGGGCAAAATCAATTCAAAAATCCACCTAATAACGAAGCTCTTCAGCATCTGTATGCCTATTTCCTTTATGAGAGAGGTGACTTTGACAAAACTATTCAATATATTCAGTCTATTAAGAGTACATCCTCTATTAAATTGCTGCTGGCTCAGGCACATTTTCGCGCGCAAAACTATGACAAATCAGCAGGCCTAATGTTGGCCCTACTCAAAGATGCAAATCTTGACATTGACAAAAAGTAATAGTACATTATAAATCTTCTTGCCACTGGCATTAACTCATCCCTGCCTGCTGAGGTCGTAAGGGAGTATGAAAAGATTGTGATAAAAGCACAAAAAAAGTAACTTTTATACAATTATTCCCTCATTATGCTTGAAACTGGCGATTATAAGAAATGCTTAGGGTTTTTACAGGAATTTTAGAGCAGTTTGGTAAAAGGCAAAGATGATAACGACTTAGCAATGGTGAGACTATTTCGTGATTATACATAATGGAGAATAAATAAAAATATTGAAAAAGGAGTTGTATAAACTTACGAAAAACTGTTAGAGAGAGTAACTGATAACAATGTAAGAGGAGTAATAAATAACAATCTTCTCTTCTATAAGCAAGGACAAGTGACTGAGAACACTCATTAAATTTTGAAGATGATGGACGAAAGTCTATAATCTGAATACAAAATGACAAAGAAGCAGAAAACTCTCATTCTTCTCAATAAATTATCCGTCCTTCTCAGAAAGGGAAGATTCCCTGAAGCACAGAAGTTGCTAAAGGAAATTTAGTCCAAAGAAGAGCTGTTTAGAGATACTGAATATATCAAGGATAAGTATTACCTCCTCAAGAAAAATAAGGATAGTGAAATTAACAACTATGTGGAATATATCAAGAGCTTTAACAATGAGTTGGGATTTTGTCTAAGGGCCGATCTCGAGAAAGAAAAAGGCACTTAGACTGATTTGATCGCAGATCTCAAAGCAAAGGGAAAAGACGTGATGCATCCAGTCATTAAAAATTATATATTCTCGCTGCTAATCAAACACTCTTCCCTTTTCGAACAATACAGCGATTACTTGTCATAGATGGCTGAACTTACCACGGATGTTAATATCTTATTAATTTTACTTAACATTTACGAAAACAAGTCAGACATTTAAAAACAAAAATTCATTCTGCTAAGACTGCTAAAGCTGCAGCCTAAAAGTTCGAATATTAAGATAAAATTGGCCAAACTTTATCTAGTTTAGCATAGAATTTCCGATGCCTAAGACGTTCTAAGGGGAATCTAAGGCCCAGAGGAACTAGGAGATATTGCTTATTTGCAATTCATTTAAAAGAACATTCACGTGTCAATCAAAAAAGAGGAGGAAGTTAAGGATGAAATAAAGAAGGAGGATTCACATAAAAAAAGAATAAGAAAGAAGAAGAGAGTTCGTCTTCCCAAAAATATTGATAAATTTGTCGAAAACTACAAGGCAGATCCAGAGAGATGGCTTCCAAAATGGCAGCGTAAGGGTTATAAAAAGAAGGGAAAAAAAGGAGCAGGTAAAACCCAAGGTCTGGCAACGGTGGGCAAGTAATAAACCAAAAACGTGTTTACTACTGGAGTGAGCACAAGCAGCAAAGAAGTCACAGTTACAAAGGATCAGCATAAAAAAAGGAAATGATAATCTTAAAGGAAATATCATATTAAATATGAATTAGACTATAAAATATTTGTTTTAAACATGTGGGGTTGGGGTTGGGGTTGGG
>Ga0302188_10000054_pt1 | contig 85145 bp, 87 predicted proteins | sample II_Bog_E2_1_FD_198783 | JGI IMG/M metagenome (GOLD analysis project Ga0302188, IMG submission 198783) | Peat permafrost microbial communities from Stordalen Mire near Abisko, Sweden - II_Bog_E2_1 | ecosystem: Environmental > Terrestrial > Soil > Wetlands > Peat | place: Sweden: Abisko... | reverse complement strand
CCCCAACCCCAACCCCAACCCCGATGATATTTTAATATCGAAGATATCAACGATCATTAAATATATCATATAGCTTAACGATAATTCTAAACCTTCAAACTACTGATCACAATAAACCTATGAATAGTCTTTCTCGAATTAAAATTTTAGTTTCATTATATTACCATTAAATATCAATAATTTAGTATTTGTTTAATATCAATTAAAAAAGAACTGCATTTTTGAAGTCAACTCCGATATTATTCCGCTCAACCAAAACGTGTGACCAGTTTTGCCCTGCCAGGAGATACCGATGCTTTCTTACCACCTCACCATTTGTCCATTGATCTGAAGGGAAGTTTAAGTAATATCTTTATTTCCATTCATTTGAAAACCTAAATTGAGGTAAATTTTTCCTTCTTTAGTAAAACTCATTGAAAATTATTTTGGCTAAATTTCCCATTCATTTTATGGCAAAAATATCTATTTTTTCCTCTAAGACTCATTCAAAAAATGTCGCAACCAGCAAAGAATAAGTTTAGGATTAGCTTTTACATAAACAGCCTTGAATATATTTTGGAGTGGTAATGTTGAAGGATGAATGTCTAATGAAAGTATGTCTTAGAATTCACCATTTTTTAATTATTTTTATGATCTATGTGAATTATCTGCGCTATCTTCATTGTTCCCGCTACTTTCACTGCTGTTATTTGGTTAATTATTGATAGTGCTTTCGCTACTGCTGGCTTCCTCATTATTTCTGCTTTCTTAACTATTTCTGATATTTCCGTTATTCCTGTTATCCCTAGATCTTTCCCTTTCTGGATTTTATCGTTATTGAATCAACCTTTGCAAATTTTGGCCAAATTGTGATCTGATTGTTAAAGTTGAAGGATCTCTCATAGCCAAACGTTAGTATCTTGGCTGAAAATAAGTAATTAATTATTCATTTGATAAAATTGGCCCCTCCATCCACAGGTCAACCTATAGTTGAGCAAAGGTTGGTCTTCTTTCTGGATCTAAAGACAATAATGCATTTATTAATCGCTTAAATTCATTTGGGAATCTTCCTCTTCTTTAAAATAGGGTCCAAAACTATTCATAACGTTGACTTCGAATGAGATTATATCTGGGATCAGTTTGATATGTGCTTTAGAAAGGAGGAATTCGTACATACATGAGGAAAAGTACAACCCCTGCAGCAAACATATCTATCTTTTAACCTTGGTAAGTGTGATTTATGATTTATGGGGCAATATAGCCTGGGGTGCCTTGATAAGAGCGAAGAGAAAAGTCATTCATTTGTCCACGAGAGTTGCATGCATATCCAAAATCTGCAAGCTTAATATTAAAGTTTGCGTCTAACAATATGTTTTCCAGTTTGATATCTCTATGAGCAATTTCCAACTCAGACAGATGCTTAAGGGCAGAAATCAGCTGCTTGAAGAGTGTTCTGCACACATCAGGATGTAGTTTAGCTTGGTTGACGATTTTGAAGAGTTATCCGTGTTCAGCAAATTCCAAAACAATAAAAGGCATTCGCTCCTATTGTTCATGCAAGCGTATCCTGCCTTCATCATAGTGTTCAATCATGCGAACAATGTGTGGTGAATCGATTCTTCTCATGATATCTACTTCCTTGGTGTAGAATTGAAGACCTCGAACGAGACTATGATAGATCTTAATGATATAGAACTGTCCATGAGAATGGCATAGATAGGCTTGACCTTGCCCTCCATCTCCAGCCAGACAGTCAATTACATAATTTTCAGCATAATGCTGATGTGTCATTCCAATGGGTAAATGTAAAAGAATTATGACTTAAAAAGAGTGTTATCATATTTTAATAAAAGTTTTTATTGTAGAACTTTAAATGAGTAAAATATACTGGTAAGAGGATCAAATAAATTCTTAAAAGTAATATATTTTAAATTTAGCTATTTAATAGCTAAGGTAGAATATCGAGTTAATTGTTTGATAAAAAGAAGAATTATTTGATATTTTTTGCGAATTGTGCTCAGCAGTAAAGAAGTTTCATTGATAGATTCACTTATGAAGATGTAAAAGCAGGCTTAAATATATTTATATGAACAAAAAAATAAATAAATATCTGCCAGGAAATCTCATTCTTAAGGAGACAGGATAGCTTGGACCTTTGGTACTTGGAGATTGTAATTCCGCTCTCGACTTCACTATCCTGAAGCCCAATAAAATAAAAACCATCATTTCTATTGGGATTGAGGCGCTTCCTCCCAAGGAAAAAATTTCGGAATAAATCACTCACAAGTTCTACGATATTCATGATAATAAACAGCAAAAACTATCAGTATAGTTACTAGATGAGGTAGTCGGTATAATTGAAGAAAATCGCAAAAAAGGAGGGGTTTTGGTCCACTGCTACGCTGGAGTTTCGAGAAGTAGTTCATTTGTAATTGCCTACGTGATGAGCAAATTTAATTTGAACTACGACGAAGCTAAATAGATAGTAAAAAAGTATCGTCCCTGTATTCATCCGGGCAATGGTTTTGAGCGGTATTTGCAACAATATGGTAAAGTATTACAAAAAAGATAGGAAGATCGATTAAAAATGCTGAAATAGAAGGAAGTTATCGAGGTGAAATAAGAAGTTTCTCCTTCTAAAGTAGAGATGCCTCCAATAGAACCTGTTATCATTTCAGAAAGGGTCAAAAAAGGAGTAAGGGGAGCGGTAAAGTGCGCCGATGGTTTATCACCAGAAAGATATAAATCTTCTCATTTGGGAAACAGTGTAATAAGTAATCCTCAAGGAGAAGAGAAATAGCAAAAATCAGAAATGAGCAATACTATCATGCTAAAATAACCGCTGGAGAAAGTAGAAAAATTACCTCCCATTCATCGATAAAAAATTGATCTACCAACAATTGAGCCATCTTCGAGGTATTCTCGCACTTAATCCCTCGTTTAAATGAAACGAAGCATTGACAAAATAGAAGGCAAAACAGTAACCACGCAAAATTCATCAATCAGAGGAATATATGGAAACAAAACGAAAGTCAAATGATTCATTTCTTTTCTTCTATTTTTATTTACAATTTGTGATCATCAACAAGCCCGATTAAAGATTAATATTTCCTAGTAATGACAGAGGCAGATACTTGTATATCTCAAATAGTCAAGGATGAATTATTGTACATTTAATCAATCATATAATGATCATTTCTTTGCAGCCAAGTTTATCCTTAAGCTTTTAGATCCAAGTTTTTATCCATCAAGATCAAGAGCACGTCGTACGCTCGAATGATCTAAGCATAATCCAAAACCTACACATTTAGATTCACCTTTTTCATCTACATAAAATCAATAGTACTTCTTAGAATGCGCAAATTAGTAATTTTGACCTTTTTTTGCTTGAAAAAATCATTGAGTTAGCCCTCGTCAGCATTGGAGGGTAGTGAACCGATAAAGATTTAGAAATCTCTTTTGTTTCTTAGAGCAGTTCTAACGTCTCTATCGTCAAAGTCTTACTAATCAGGCTAATTTTATCTTTACTCATCATCTGATAACATTTCCATTGAGTTTACTAAAAGGACTTAGTAGTCCTTAATATGAGAATTTTAATCCTTGCATTGAGTCATTAGTTTTTACATTTGCGGTCTAAATTATTCAGGAACATCAAAGGCTGCAGTTTTTTTACTTATTCTACGCATACCCTTCACTGCTTCGCTTAGATTTTCAGAAATATTTTTACGAAGGAAACTAAATATAAAGCCAGGTGACTCATACTCAATCGGGCATTTCACGAGGTATGTGATATAGCCATCCATAGAACAAAGAAGGGAACGTTGGGAAATTCTTTTGGTATTACCAGATATAAAGGCGAGCGCTTTAGAAAGAGCTTTAACTGCAGATTATTATGAAATCATTTCTTCAGCAATTTCATTGAAGTATTGCAATACACCTTAATCCACTGTTTTAAGGGAAATTACGATATCACGAGCACTAGCTTTGATGATATCTCCTGGCTGAGGAGGACCTATCTTTCTCATTTTAATTTTAGTTAACCTCTCTATGCGTTCTAGAAGTGGTTGCTGAGTTTTAGTAAAGAAAGTTAAACAAACTCCACTTTTACCTGCTCTTCCTGTTCTTCCAGATCTATGGATATAGGTGTCAATTTCTTTAGGAGGTTCTAATTGTACAATCAAATCAACTTCAGGAATATCTAGTCCTCTAGCCGCAACATTAGTGGCCACTAAGCATTTAAGTTTACCTTCTTTAAAGGTCTGGAAGGTGACTTATCGCTGTTTTTGAGGAATATCTCCATGCAAAACTTGCGTTTGTTGTTTGAGATTGGCCTTGGAAAATATCTAGTTGGCCTATTTTTTTGTTTAACAGAAAATAATAGTACGTCCATGTCGTCCACCATAGAGGTTGACGATATCAGCGATAATGGCGTTTCGGTGGTAATAGGGGCAGTTGAGAGCCAAGTGCTCGACTGTCTTGGATGTCCTGATTTCGGAGTCCTTGATGAGATCAACGACTTAACGGTCTGGCGACAGATATTTCTTTGAGAGGTCGACGACCCAGGGAGGGATAGTTGCCGAAAAGAGCAGATTCTGTGTTTTAGCGGGGCCATTCTTTCGAATGTATTCGAAAATCTTTTAGATGTCTTCCTGAAAGCCCTGTTTCAACATTTCATCTGCTTAATCGAGGCAAGTTACTTGCAAGTGGGAGAGCTTGATGCACCCCCTCTCGAGCAAGTCAATCAATCTGCCCGGGGTCGAAACCACTATATCGCAGCCGTCTCTAATCTTTCGAATCTGTTCATGGATATCACTTCCGCCGTATACTGCTACCACTTCGAAATCTCCTCTCACCCGAAGACTGTGGATCTCGTTCCTAACTTGTATGGCCAACTAAATTGACTTAAGACTACCTCTCTGGTCGGCAATACGATTAAATATTTAATGCGTCCACCATCTCTGAAAGAATCTTCTTTTCTAAAACGTTCAATGACTGGTAAGGAGAAGGCTAATGTTTTTCCTGAGCCAGTGCGGTCTCTGGCGATAACATCTTTGCCCTTAAAGATCTGTTCAAAGGTTTCATATTGAACTGGGAAAAATTGTTTGACTCCCTTGTCTTTAAGTATTTGTATCATCTTCTAATTCTTGATGAAGTAAGAGAGTTCACTTTTTGCTATATGATCACTCTTCTCGACCTTGACTCCTTATGAGTTTTAGTCTTTGAGTAGCTTCCTACCAGATTCCTCGAAATCAGCAATGTTGTTTTCAGGGTTTCGTTTTGTCATTGTTGAAATTAAATTAATGCGGATAAACTATTTTAAATGAGAAAATAAATTAACGACTAAAAATTAAACGCGTCATTAACTGAACATAAATGGTAAAGATATATAAGAAGCGGATTATTTCTCAAAATCAGTCAATTCATTCAATTATAAAAAAAATAGTATTCAACTAACTTGTCATGAATGAATTTCGAGTGATACATTTTTTCGTAAATAATGAACAAATAGAGTCATAATTTAGTAAATATCAGATAGGGAAGCCTCTCAATGGTAAAAGTTTTCCACAAATCAAATATTTTAATTTTAATTAGCTTCTACACTTTTCACAAATCGACAGTCTTTCCAAGGGATATTTTATAATATCAAACTATTGTTGCTATTGACCAACTAAATTTGGTAGATTCGAAACCAATTTGAAATAAACTCATTAGATATACTGATTATGAATATAAATTTCTCTTCTTGCAAATGATTATACTTGTTTAATGGATATTATGAGAAAAAGGCTGTTTATAACACGACAATCTTGTCTTGTTTTAATAATGCTGCTCATTAATCCTGGAGGTCTTTCACTCTGAACAATAATAATATAGTCTACTGTTTTGTGTACCCAATATATCTTCAATTATTAAGTCTTATATTATTATATCTTGACAAATTAGCTCGTCAACTCTAAGCATATTTCAATGATAGAAATTAAGCGAAGCAAGCAAGCATATCCTCATCAACTATCTCACTTTATTGATAAAAAACAGCCTTCAACGGCCACCACTCCTTCACCAAATTCTAAATCTCCTCTTAATCCTGAAGAAGCAAAGAAGAAAAAATCTTAGCTTTGTCGTCAGTTTATGGAATATGGATACTGTCCCTACTAAAAACGGTGTAAATTCGCTCATGGGTCTCATTAATTGCGGAGAGATCATCAATTGAATATAAAGTATAAGACGAAGGAGTGCTAACATTTCAACGGTAAGTGGTGCTGCATGTATGGAAATCGATGCAATTTTATCCACCAATGTCCCTCTCACAGATAAGACCTTTGCCCAGACCGATTGGACATTTTGCTAAATTTAGCATACCGACAGTCTGTCAAGCAGTCTCGTCTTTTGACGCTGCTTTCAGGCCCTAATAACTGATAATATTTCATTAATGAAGACTAGACTATATCTATGTTTATTTACGGAGAATAAAGTTGATATTTTAATTACTTACTACATGACATATAACCAAAAGTACAGCGAAAAGTAGTTTATTGGTCGTGGCAACTACGGTACCACTATAACCACTTAGGAAAGGTCTATCTAGTTATTGAGAACAAAACTTTATAGTTTTATGTGGCGAAAAAGATATCATTGGAAGGAATGAAATTTTTGGAGATTGACAGAACTATGAGATAAATCGAAATTCATCGACAGTTGCAGCATGGAAATATTATTGCTTTCAAATAATATTTTTTGGAAGATGACATCCTCATTATATTGATGGAATACTGTTAATGTAGGGTTGATCCTATTCATAGACGGAGATCTTTCGGTGTATATAAATACAATGAAGAAAAAGGGATAATTGTTTCAATAAGATCTTATCATGAACCTTTTTATCCAACTTGTTCAAGGGATTGCATATCTTCATTAACATAAAATTATTCATAGAGATATAAAACCACAAAATATCTTTATTAATGAAGAAGGAGTCCTTAAATTAGCAGATTTTGGAATATCGAAAGCTATGGAACAAACTCAATAGAAAGCGATGACTCTCATAGGAACTCCATACTATCTCAGGTAATTTAGTCATTAATTAGCCCGGAAGCTTGTAAAAATTAAGGATTCACAACCAAATCAGACATTTGGTCTCTAGGATGCGTCTTATATGAACTTTGTACTCTCAAGGTATCTTTGAGTATATTAAGCATGCGTTTGAAGGCGGAAATGTTTTATCTCTCGCCAATAAAATTACCCATGATAAAGTATAAAATATTTCAAATAAATATCGTGAATCAATGTTTGAACTGATTGAGTCATTGCTTGAAAAGGATCCATCAGATAGACCAACAGCCAAACAGATTCTCGAAAAAGAATATGTTAAGAAGTATCTAAACACTTTTGGTGAACAACAAAACGAAACATAAAAGCCATTATAACAAAAGAATTTGCATGAATATGATAATGAGTTTATGCCAAACTTCTAAAAGGAGTATACAAATTAGTTTTTAGAAGACGAACATTTTCATCCCAAAGCAGTAGTATTTTGTTAATTTAGGTCAGTCTTGCATCTTCTTCTTGTAATAAGACTAATCTTTCGAATAAATCAAGTTATGATGAGGAAATTTCACCTCGGAAGAGTGGTGCCAATAGTTTAAAATAAAAATGTAAGAAAAAGATGGGGGATAAACTTTTTACTTAAATGTACTCTATGATGCGTAAAATGAAGAGATAGGGTTCTTCTGAAATTGAAGTACTGAGTAATTGATACAGATCGAAGCAAAGGTAAAGAAGCAATACACCAATAAAGCAGAGTTCGACCTAGCCATGGACGTGGCTCAGCTGATCTACATTGAAGACAACCATTGACATAATATTGTAAAATCTGCCTATATAACATAATGAATAATCTGCAAATTGTAGAATTATTGTAAATGACTATAATTTAATTTATCATCTTATATTATATTTAATTAATATTGGATTTATATATTGCTAGTTCAGAAACTTTTCTTTTCTTTTATGAATTATGAAAATCTAAAAAGAACTAGGAAGGATAAAATACTATTTTGAAGAGAATTTCACAAATTTATGGATAAAACTTCAGAGGCAGCCGATAAGCCATACTGTTGTAATGCTCTAATTACTCACACAAGATATTCCTATATGCATCGAGTTTCTTCCGTTAGATTTGTATTTTGAAATTCTAAACAAAAGTCACGATATGAAACTATTCCTTCTGTCTCATATCTTCTGTTCTTGAATAATGCATGATTCCTCTCATCTTCATTTTTGAGTTTAAAAGTATGGATATAAAGAAATATCACTACAAACGCTATGAATCTTCTTCACAATAAATTCCTACTTATTTTGTGAGTGAGTTATAAAATAGATGCTTCCATCTTCCAAACAATTCCATCTCAGTTATAGTTAAAAAATACGAAGTTATAGTGAAAAGAGCCTTGAAAGTCTGGAAAAGTTAACATGAATCTAAAACACTTGATAAATATTTTATTTTTAGTTGACAATATCTTTCAAGATTCAGAGTTTAGAAGAAGTTCACAATGATACAAAAACGTATCAAAATCTAATATAATCGATTCATGACTGTAGTAAATGGATACTAAGAGCTTTAAGACTTATTTTGATCAAAATTTCTTAAAACTATGAAGGAAAGCAATAATAATTAAACTATACAATTTCGAGACTGATGATTCAGCGATAAAAATGACTGGAAATATCAGTTTAAAAATGATTTTATTGATACAATTTATTAATATTCTTTTCATGCCTATCTATTGAAGGGAATTTGTGTCATAATATATTTATAATTTTTAGAATATAATAACATGAAAACTGAACCAAAAAGAAAAAATGATTTACCATTGCCCCTTAATAGTCATCGAGCCTTTGTTATCATTTCAAAAGGTGTAAAAAACTTTCATTTGCTTACTTTAGATATGAAGAGGGTTTATATGGTAGAAAAGCGAAATATTCCGATTATCCCGAGTTTTATTCAGAGAATTTCTCAATCTATCTCGACTGATGCAGATGAAGAGGACAATGCGCGATCTGGCCCATAGAATGATCTGCTTGCTGCTCGTTATTCAATTCATTGATATTATGCTAATTTTAATATTATATCTGATTAGTAATAAACTACTTTTTTAATAGTATTTTGTCAAACTAATATTAATAACTATTTAATATAATTCTATTAGTTATTTATGATTTATAAAAACAAAATAAATTATAGGAAAAGTTTTCTTATTGATATTTTATTATTATTAACATAATAAATTTATAGAAATATATCGGTTAGTTGAATCGGGAGATAAAAAAGATCCATCTTTTTCATAGATTGACAATAAAATTCTAAAGATAAATTGACGTCTTTGCCCTTTTATAAGTACGTAAATTGAGGCTCATTTATCTTTTACAATAATTTATTTATATCGTAATAATGAATGAGTACGAAAAACAAGAGAAAATAAATAATTTATTTTTTATTTTAATAAAATACATTCGGCACACTATCAAGAATAAAATTCAATTTTTAGAACTGGAGACAATTCTGAGAATCATCAAGAATATTTTCATGATATAGAGGTATAGTAGGATGGAGGCAATAAGATAATTATCTAGAGGAAACTCTATCATATTTTAATCACCTCCAATGATCATTTTAGTGATTACTACAAGATAAATTCCATATAGGATTACAGCCAAACCACAGTATATACTGATCAATACTGATGTCATCGAAATTAAAGCCACAATCAATACCATAATCGCTGTCAATGAAACCACAATTAATATTCCAAAGAGAATCCTATAGTTTATCTTGGCGAAGAAAGCATAAACTGTTATGGCTATAGTGATTACTAGAGTTATGATTACTGCTATTACGACTACTGGTCCTTATGTTGTTTACTTAACAGCAGAACAAGCAAAACTTATTATGTATCCATATGAGATTATGAAAAAGAAGAGCAGAATCATGTCAAAAGGATACTCCCTTGCTTTAGATACACACATAGCCACTATCATACTGGCTATAATTAAAACCACAGGAAATATAAGGACCCATTAAAAGGATAACTGAAATTATTGATAGGCCTAAACATATTGAGCCAAAAGGCACATTCCAAAAGTAATGATCAGCTCCACTAAGTAATCTAACTTTTACGTATTAGTATACAATAAACTTTGACAATAAATGCTGTTCTAGCTTGGGCAGCAAGACATGAGGCTGGACTATTGATGAGCTGATCATTCTCTTTTGTGTTTTCTATGTTGAAATAGTTGGGAGTTGACTCAGACGCCTCTGATGATACAATCATCTTAAATTATAAAGGAGCATAGATTAATATATATAAGAAGATATACTTTTAATAAGTAAATATCGTATTTCTGAGATTTAAAATTTAAAATATAATGTAGGAAGCAGCAACATAGAGGAAAGACAAATCAATCGTTTTCAAAATATATCAACTTTTAAGAATCATGCGAATTATATTTTCCAAATTTAATAGTCTTTTAGTTTATATTTTTATTCACCATTTAACTCTTTAATAGATTTAAGAGATCCGTATTTAAATTAACACTCATAACTTTTTCCCAAATTATTCCAGCTTTAATTTTTATCACTTTAATCGACAATATTGATGTCGTGCCCTTGCCCAAAAATTGGCCCGCTGACATCGTCATTTAGAATTGAAAATTTATTTTAATGAGGCTTTAAATCATAGAATTGCACACTATCCCCTTTTACTTTGAATAAGAATGATATAGAGCTTGCATCTTGTTAGTAAGTGAACATTTCATCCCTCTTCCATTCACATGGAGTAAATCCTCCAAAATAGTTGTCTTAGGATGTGCAAGCAATCAGAATTGTGTTCTAGGCTTGATGACAAACCTGACGAAATTGTTAATTTAAAAATCTATGCTATGATGCATTAAATACAAGAATGGCATTTTTTATGGAAAGTTTTGACTTTTAGGATATCTTTTAAAGGATTGTTTTAACTATTTTCTCCTTGTAGTTGTGGTTCATAAATAGAGATTTTGATATCAACATATCAATTGCATTAGCACTAATTTCCTTTATTGTTCTTTATCCTAATCTATCAAGGCTGGGTTTCTAATTATTAGACTCAGAACCAAAACAGCCCATTGCTCCTTTTATACTTTATATGTTTTGATTCTTTAAATTTTACATCAATAACGATTTTAAAATCAAATAAGTCTATTAGATCAATGCTTACGCATCACCTTCAGCTTATTAGCAATATCTCCTAAGGCCTCACGGATTTCCCATTTTTTATTTGATTATTATTTTTCGCACTGCCCCATTAGCCTCCAAAACTAATTTTATAGAGAGCCTTCGTGTGAATTTGAACTTTTTTTGTGAATACTCTAATAGTTACTAAGTAATATCGAGTCGCGATCTTCCGAAGAAATGTACAAATCTTTAAAGGGCTCCTTCTCATTATAAGTCGAAATGCTATAATTAGATTGACTTTTATCGTTTCTTTGTTTATATTTACCGCACTCTATTTGTGTTTTAAACTAAGGAATATCTAATTTGATGGGAGATGCTTTAAAATTTTATTGATTAAAGCTCACTTCATTGATGCTCGATGTCTTATGAGTTTGGTTTGATATTTTTGGTAAATCAATAAACCTGTTTTAAAGTAAATTGATTTTTATTTTTTTCAAACGATTTTTTAACAGATTCTTTTCTTTTCTTTCCATTAACAGCTGCTGCTATAAAAGCTTGTTTTACAGCGAGAGACTTTGCTTCTAAAGCCTTAAATTTTACATCTGCAGAATTAAATAGTTTTATGATGAATTTAAAGGTTTAACGTCATGGATTTAATTCTACTAAAATGTTTTTAATTTTAATGTCTGACTTTTGTTTTCCTAAATATTTGAGTCCTATAATTTTTCCCTTCTTTTCATTCCAATAAGACTATGTTATCTTTTACATTTTTTTGCATTTGTTATCTTCGATTTATTGGATTTTGGATTTGACAAGGGTCGAATTTTCTGGGGAGTAGGCATAGATTGCTTTTTCTTGGCAGAGTTCGATTTAGTATTTGTTGATTTTGGTTCTATACTAGTTACGCATGTTTGCAAATACTTAATATCTTCTAGAAGGCATTTAAGATTAACAAACCTTGGATTACTCGAGCTATTGGCCAAAGGTGAATGATTCCTTTCCGATAACTTAAATTTATTCCGATTCCTCTACTGCGTCATATACTTTATTACTAATAATAAAAATTATTAATTTAGATTCAAATCCTCATTGATTAATTCATTAAAATTTTCATTTTTTTAATTTTTAATGATAATCAATCATAAGCTATAATTACGATATTTTGTTTGCACTTTACATTTTGATATTGATTATTTTATTAAATTAAGTTAAGTTGAAAAATGGATCCAAGAGTTAAGGACGTAATGGAAGCCTCCATCAGAACTGTGGAGCAAGATTTATCATCCATGCAATAAATTGTTGAGGCTAAGATGGGAAAGGTCCTGGAAACCACCTTTACTAAAAACTCAACAAACCCTGATCGATTTGCTCGAGGTTTATTGGAAACTAACAAAAAACTTGATGATATTATGAAATCCCTAGAATACAGGATTCTCTTTTTCTCCAAGAGCGCTAATCTATGTCTTCTTAAAAAAAGTGTTTAATAATGTACTCAGTAAAGCTCAAAAGGTTTACGGTAGAGTATTGAAGGTGTAAAAAGGGAAATTTAAAAATTGTGAAGTGATAAATTCTCATTCAAATTAACTAAAATCATAGATATAGTTCATTCATACCACTGTCGTTTGATAGTAGATCGAGAAATGCATTAGTTGGAGGGACAATTTCCACAATTTTGACCCAACATACAGCGATTCCAAGGTTCATCAATCACACTAAATATGTTGTATTTGTATGAAGATTATTCTTGATCGAGATAATGATCAAATCTTTCAACTTTTGTCTCCGTGAATTAATTGTCCACATTATTTTAAGATTTATAGTTCGAATTTAAATTCGTAGGGATATCTGCTCTTTAGCTAGGTCTATTTACTAAATGAGGCTAGTTTGCAGAAAAAGTAGAATAGTGTGGTTTTTAATTTAACTGGTACATAGGTGGTTAAGATGTTGTTTTTTGAAAAGGCTCATACACCCTATTAATCATGGATTCTTTCAGATTTTTAGCATGGGAAGTTGAAGGACCAAAATTAATGCTAGGTTTTGGGTAAAACTCATGACTTTGAGTAATATGAGGTTGATGTCTTTCGAATTAAAAAGCTCCATGATCATTATTGTATCGATAAACTTCTGGATTTTGAGAAAGATAGCTCATGCCTAATTATTAATCAATTTGATTTCAAATTTTATTCTTTAATTTGATTTTCTTTATTATCACTGAATGGCTCATAAATTTTAAAATTTACTTTTAAGTAAAAAAAACAGAATACATGAATATTCAAATGAGAAACAAATATTATTGAAGGTCATATAATTAATAGAGAAATCTTCAATGATAGTATATTTCTTCTGGTCAAAATTATTACCCCAAAAATATGGATTCATTAATTTATCTACAAAGCTTATTGTCATGTTTTTTAACACCTAGAAATCTATATGCATATCAAATATTTATTTCATTTTTATGATTTTTTGCCCCATTTATGCAAATGAGAAAGCTGATAACGAAACTTATCATTTTCCTTCAGCACCATTTATTTTTATTAAAGACAACGATTTATTTTGAGTTGGTATGATTCCATCACTTCCTTCAGCCGAATCAAAGTTCCAGAATATAGATGTTGTAGAGATGCTTTATGAATAGCTTTAGGTAATTTAACAATTGTTCTGGGGCTATCTTTTTCAAATTGGATACTTTTAATATTGGTGCTCTTGGAAAAGGATTTACTTTATTTGATTGTGTGCTATTTGCTTTTTTTATTCCAACCAGCATATCTCTCTCTAGCAGTTTTAACAGCACCAAAAACTGGAGATTTAATGTGTTGTTGAGTTTTGAAACGCTTCATTTTAATTTAAGGCTCTTCCTTGATTCCACTTTCTCCTTTAGAATTACTGATTCTCCGTGGAGATTGATAACTTTCAACTGGCAGCGATTTAATATGAAGAATTCTTTTAATTTTTTTAGAACTCCCTTGCTAACCTATTTTATTTGACGAGTTTTTTCTTTGACTTGTGACTTCCATTTGAGAAATGAAATAAATATAATTTTCAGCTTACGAATAAATAAAGTAAGATAAGAGCAATAATTAAACGAGGTTACTATGATAACGTTAATTAATCAATAAACTAATCTATAATTAATTAGTTATATATATTTATGTATTCATTAGCAAAAAAGTTGATAATTCTTTAAATTAACTACAGTTCAAGAATAGCAAGATTTAGACCCAACAATTCAAGATTAAAGGAGATATATTAGATAATATTTACTAGTGGCATCGAAAATAAACTATTTGATCATTAAGCCAAAAATAAATTAAATACTAAAGACTATATTCAGAAAATTAAATTAAATTAATTCTTTCAAGAGAATATATTTCGCTGCGTATTAGCTGAAATGAAGTCGAATTAGTTTCATTCGGAATCAATAAAATAAGAAATTATTAGGAATAATTATTATGAGTATAGAGCATTAATTAATGATGCCTGGTTAGCTTGATCGACAATATGCTTAAAAGCAACAATCTGATTCTTAGAATGACAGCAATGAATTTCAATTAATTTAAAACAAATCCTCTATTTCCTTGAGCAAGCAAATACCCATTAAGACTTTCATGACTTCCTAACTCGACAGCAATACCATCAGTATTAATTAACATTGTAATAATACTGAGGAGCATAATCTTCAATAAAACGATAAAAATGCAATTTATGATCAAAATTTTCAAGAGCATCGATAGTTTCTTAGTCTTTATAAAAAACAGAGATAATAAGAATTAAAAAAATCAAAGTTTGTTATAAAAACCTATAAACATTCTCAATCAAATCAAATTACACAAAAACCAAGATGCCATTCAATGATATAAAGCTGCAATTAAAGCACAGATGAAAAGATACAATAAAATCAGAAATATATTATCGATAAGATGAATCAAATCCACAATAGAATTTAAATGTAAATGATTTCACTAGATGCTGATTGCAAAAAACGTAATTTTAAATTGTTTACAAATGCTATATAAATTAAAAGCGATATTGGTAGAGTTGATAAATAACAAAGATTTATTAAATCTCAACAGTCAAAATATTTAGAGTATGAGGAGCCTAAAATAATCAAAAATAATTAATATAGACGACAATTTCGTATCAGAACGGAGGGGATATATGACCAAAGCTAATTAAGCAGACAAGCTCAATAATTTACCGATAGAATTCAGAAATAACAGTAAGTCTTATTAGGCAATCATTTGATGCGAAAAAAACTATAATAAAAGAAAAGGGCAAGACATGAAAGATAATAAATTCGCAAATGTCAATAAATGAACGAGTTTAAGAGATAGGAAAGGAAGTTAAAAGCTGAATAGCATTTGATGCTGATGAAACACAAAGCTAAGATAGCTCAACTTATCAATCATAACAATTAAGATTAACTGAAAACTTTCATGAATCAGCAGACAGAAACTTATAATAGTAGGTACATGGATCATGAAAATTCATAAATTTAATTCAAACATCATCAGCTTACAGAGAGCAATCGAATTAGTAGCGATATGAATAAGAATTTGGTCCAGCACAAACGCTGGAAATTGCAAGATTTAAAACTCTCAACCAATCCAACTAATTTAACTGAAAGGGAACTGAATTTAAGGGAAAAAATAGCAAATAAAAAGAATAAATTATTTAAACCAAAAACAGTGAATTTAACTCAATAAAAGGAAGATATTTCACTAGATAGAAAATCTGCAAAGATGCCTTTATAAAAATGTCATAGCATCTCCTCTGATATCGAAAATCCTAAATATCCAGATTCTGATAATTGTTATTAATCAATTAAGGATGAGTAATCATTAAAAAATAGAGAGCCCTCATAATGTATCCTTTTCACAAATAACTAATAAAGAGATATGGAGATGAATCATTAAATATAAAGATAATAGGTATATCCACGATAAAAGCAAGATTCAATAGGCTCAATGCAATGATATTGTCTTTTATTTATATGTAATATTGAGCATGTTTATTTCTTTAACTCAAATCAAAATTACACAAAATCACTAATAGAAATTCCCATACTCGATTAGGAAATACTGTAGCTCATTTATATTTTGGGATGTGTGTAAGGGATATCAATTGAATTTAGTACTTAACTTTTTTGTTAGATTGATTACTAAATTTAAGAATTTTAAAGAGCTTCACTGTTGTTTTCGGGATCTTATGAGAAACTAGAAGGATCTTCCATTTTGAGAGAGTTCATATCATCAATATTTGATATTATAAATGACTTTTCAAGTATACTATTTGGATGATTACTTTATTAAGACGGTTTGGCTAGAATTCTGTTGGATTGGTTAGATTCTTCGATGTTTTACTCACTCATATCAACATCCATACTGCTACTTTAATCAGAATCAAACATGTATTTGAGTTGCTTATACTCCGATTCTAAACTTTAAGATAAAATTTGAAGAACATTCTTGGCTGAAAGGTTTAAGCATTCTTTTTTTAAAAGAGATTTAATATGCTATTTGATTAAATCTTCATGAACTTGGAAATTAGTTTACTCTGGCAAAGGCAAATTAAAAATTCGTAAATAGTATGAATTAGCAATGGATTTCAGAGGGTAGCCTAACTGTCTATTAATATTTTTAATCTTTTGCGTCCTTTCAACGATTTGAGCCAAAAGGAAATCAAATTATGATGGCCTATGATCCATTTATAAACTATAGTATTCTGTTCTATTCTCGAGTAGAATATTATATTAATCGTACTGATTTGTATAAGCATACAATGTTTGGTTATTATGAGAAATGACTGAAGAATAGTTTATTAACTGATTTAATGCATCTCTTTTGCAAGTAAGGAGTTTATAGTAATTAAGTCAAATTGTATATTTAAATTATAGTTAGTAATCGTTAAATGGGAGATAGCATAAAATAGTTTTTCATTCGCCCACAACGGCAAACATATTATTCTTTCGACCTTGGTCCTAACGTCACCTTTGTAGGTTATAAAAAATGCCAGCGCGATGATTTTCAGATTTATAATCTCAAAGGCAACAAATTGATGGTATCATACTATCGATTCGAGGATTAAAATTATTAAAATTGCCTTATCTATCTTCATACTCACAACGGATCAAAGCTTTAAGCAATACCCTTGGTCGAAGATATACTTGCATTAGGGGTTAACGTTTGCTTGTTTGACTTTGCTGGCTATGGTAATTCGGAGGGGGATACAGTTTCGCTTGGTTGTAAATAAATATGGGATATTTAATGCATCATTTAGCATTTAAGGGACAATTTGAAACAACAAAAATTTATACTTTGGGGCCGGTCAATGGGAGCAGTGGCAGCTTTATTATATCTCTCAACGAAATCGATACAACTCTAATCAAGTGAGAAAACAATATTTAAAAGGAAATAGTTGAATATAATTGGTGGTATTTTTGATAGTCCCTTCTATTCTTTATAAAAACTGACTCTTGAGTTAGGGTCAAAAAACTCCAATTTGCCTGAAGTTTTACTAAAACCACTCATATATCTTCTGAAAAGCTCATTAAAATAAGAGATTAACTTTGATGACTTAGAACTAGCTGAAAAGATGAAGCATATAAAAGTACCTGGCATTTTTGTCACATCTCAAAACGATAATTTTGTGCATTACTCGCACTCTTAAATGCTGTATCGATAATATGGAGGCAAAAAATAGTTAGTTTATATCTAAAAGGACCATAATCAAATCCGAAAAAAGTAGGATCTCGAAAGCATTTACAATTTTATAAAGAGAATTAACTAATAAAATCCAAAAAGATGGCAAAGCGTTTTGATGAGCAACCTCGCCTTTCATAAAAAAAATGGTAAATCAGTGGCAAGTATGTATTATTAATGATATTTTGAAATAATTCCTAAAATAATTTAAGAGCCAATTTGAATCACAATAATATTTAGGGTGCCATTTAATTGTTTTATGTCAAAAAATAAATTAGAGGAATCGTCATCTTCTGAAGTCGATAAGATAGGTAAAAGCATCGCTGGAATTTCTGAATCGATAGTCATCGAAACATAGACCGAAGAAAATGTTGAAAAGAATGCTCTAACCAAACAGTCAGCTGCTTCCGGCATTTGTAAAAACATATCAATGAAAAAAATAATTGCAGCATTTTTGATCTGTGCCTGCATAGTTGGATTATTTGCCTATTCAAAACTGTCCAAAACTTAAGCACCCATTTTTGATTTTGCAGAAGGGGAGATAGAATTTAACATAACAATGAGTTATAAATATTCTTGGATTAAGCAAAAACTAGATCATTTCGCCTCAAATAGTCCCGTATGGAGACAGAGAGTGTTTATAGAGGATACAAATTATAATTTTAAAGAATCCTCTCCAATATTTTTATATGTGTCTAACCTCAGTCCTTTAAGTTAATACCAAATATCACCCATTTTTAATGAGCAATCCCAGTCAAAAGGTGGAATGCTCATAGGATTATAGATGAGATACTTTGGCGAATCATTACCTTTTGGCATGGACTCTTATAGTATTGACAATTTGAAATATTTAACAGTTAACCAAATGATTGAGGACATCGCAAACGTCATAACTCGCATTAAATAAAATCATCTATTTGGAATCACAATCAAGAATCCTTGGATTATCAATGGGGCCTGGATTACTGGCACTATAGTTGCTTGGTTTAGAGCAAAATATCCTGACTTAACAATAGGCGCATTTGCATCCTCTCCCGTCGAGCCCACTCTCTTTGTGGAAGAAATCAATTAACGTTCCTATTCAAACATAAACAGTGGCGGTCGAAAATGCCGCTCGATCTTATAGAAATTAATAGCCTAATTTGAAGACGATATCTATAGCAAGAAGCAATCTTAAATATTGAACAAGCAAGGTGATGGCCTCCTGATAACTCCATAGGAAGTACTATATATGGTTGAAGATAAACTGAGAAAGATTGAAAGAAATTGGTTCGTGACATTTTGCTATAATGAGTAGAGTCTCCTGAAAGATATCTTCGATGAATTATTGATGGAAGTAGATAATGAATATTTTGATCCTATTGTTTATAGTCAGGACGAGATGAGCAAGGAGAAAGAGTGGAAATAGTATTAACTATTGAGGACAACTAGGAGTAATTGGTATTTAAAGTGCAACTAATTTGGTTTGTTTGAGATTGGAAGCTAAAAAACAACCTATATTTCAAAAATGATTAATTAAACTTTCTTTAGGAATAGATGCAAGTCTATCTTCGGGGTATAAATTTGGCCAAATCCTGATGTTTTTAAACAAAGATTTCTTGAGTAAATGGAACTGGCCAGTAATTTGTTGATTGTCCATGGCTTCTATGGTATTAGATGGTTTATACAGACATATGGCTGCCCTATGGCTTACTCCCTAACAACAACAGTGAGGCTTATTTGGATGTTGTAAAATGTTCTGTGTGCCAAAGAAATCCTGACTATCGTAATAAAGAATCAATGAAAGAAATTGATAGAATTTTATAATTGCAGAAATCGATGATTGACCAATGGTTAGAATAATATTATGCGGGGGATTATTGATCAGATATATATTTGATAATTATTAGAGCTGTCACTTCTACTATTTATTTCAAAATGTAATTTTTAGGATAATAAGACGATTATTCTAAAGATAAATATCTAAATATCATAGATGTCTATTGAGCTGTAAAAAATTCAGCTCAAAAGAACTCCCTTACATCCCAGTTATCGTTTAGCTATCACTCCGAATACTTATCGAAGTATTAAATGACAAACTATTGGGAGATGATTTTTTTATTTCGGATTCATTCATATTTAAGGAAGAAGCTGATATCTGACTTTATTTAATGGAGACTTATTTGGTGGTAGGGCCATTATAAATATTGCTATCTTTTGTTAGTCGCAAGGTGATTGGATCTGCTTCATAGATTATCTGTTTCTGTTTTGGTTTCTAATTGACCACTAAATTATTTTTAAGCAAATAGAGATTAACTTTTTAATTCATCCTCAATAGTCGATCTGTAGTTGCTTTATCTTTGTTGTCATTTGCGTTATCTTTGTTACTTTGTTTAAAATTTGGACTAATAGGTCCTTTCTAATCTTTTGCATATTTATTCTTTATTGAATACTCATCTACATAACCCTAGCAATTATTACTTGCTGAATGATTATTGGTAATCCTTTCTTTTTTCTTCCGGTTATTATTAAAAATATCACATAACTATTAAGGCTCAGAATCTTCTACTAACTTGTTAAACTATCTTTAAAACTAATAATATTCACACTGCTTTCCCTTTGTTTTAATACTGTTTAATAGAGATCCAATCAGGTAATTTAGCTATGTTGTCAGCCATTCATTGGCGCAGTTGTTTTTATTTAAAATACCAGTATTAGCACTATCCAAACAATTGAAAATATAATTAATTTAGCCTTTAACATGCTCATTGATTGGCTGAAATGCCTTTACATTTGTATCTTTTGCTTTATTCCTTTTAATTTTACCTACAATCATCTGATTACCAATAACATTTCCTGATTTATAAAATACTTCATTCTTCACTATTTTCTCTTCTTCTTTGGACTTTTTAATAAACTCATTGTCTTTGTTTGGCTCAGTCTCTTGTATATCGTACATTTCCAAAATAAAATCATCTTGATCCCCCTTTAAAATGGGTTCGAACAAAGGGCTAAAATCATCATCTAGTTGATTTGCAGCTATGGTATCACTGATGTAATCCAAATCATTTTGACTTTACCCTCTAATGCTTGAATACTATTTGCTTATATACTTAATCTGAGAAATTTGATCAAATTCATCAGTGTTAAGTTTTGGCGAAAATTATTAAGTCTCCACCAAAGTATTGCGATTGATCGAATTGTTTTATTTTTGGCATTTTCTCCTTGCTGGACTGTTTGCATGTTTTCTCAACTGACATTACTATTTGCGTTCATCTGATATTAAATCAATTCCTACTTTTTTTAATGTTTTTGCACTTTTTATCATTTGAGAGTGTTAAGGCTTCTTTTCCAAAGGTTCCTTTGAACATACTTCCGCTATGCAGCCCGGTATCTTTTCCAAATTTAGATTTATGCTAATGTCGGATCATAGGTAGCTGTTAACTTGCGAATTAATTATTAATTTAATAAATATATTTACATATAATTTACCACATGGTCGTCAAACGTAGAAATCACGGAAGAAACAAAAACAACAGAGGATTCGTCAAGACCATCGTCTGCGTTAACTGTGGAAGACTCTGTCCTAAAGACAAGGCTGTTAAGCGCTTTACCATCCGAGATATTGTTGATGCTTCTTCCAAAAAAGATCTTGAAGAAAACAGAGCGTTTGAAACTTACATCATTCCCAAGCTGTATATCAAAATGCAATATTGTATTGGCTGCGGTATTCACTCGAGAATTGTAAAGGTGAGATCGAATGAGGACAGAAAAAACAGACAGCCCCCTCAACGCGTGCAAAGAGACGCTGCCGGCAAGGTCGTAAACAAGAACGAAGAGAAGAAATGATTCGCGATTCAGCTTATCTATAATTTAATGAAATACATTTAATGAATTCAAAATGCTATTAGAATCATCAAATTTATCAATTCACAAAATTGTCATTTCAAAGATCTCAAAAATAACTGCTGATACGAATTGAGTTTTATCTAAAATGTACTATGATAGTACGATGATAGAAATACAATTTAAAAAGGATGTTTAGACTCATAGAGAAGTTGGTTCGATCATTGATGCTTTTTTATAGGAGTATTTGCTCAGCCATTAGGGGGCACAGCAGATAATACCAAGTGCAAAGCAGGTTGCTCCGAATCCTGATTTTTCGCAGTTTACACAGTATTAATTAAATGTTTTGAATTCCTAATTCTTGCAACACCAGAGCGAACAGCAACAGAGATTGCAAGCAAGCCCAGGGCAGGCTACTTTAAAGCAATTACACCAACAACAGTCACAGAAGAGACGCTGGCACATTTAAAATTTAAAATAATGATTCTAAACTAATGAATCAATGCTTAAAATGATAAAAGCCAATATAGATAGGACAATAAGTACTGAAACGTAATACATTTAAAATGGATTGATTAATAAGAATGATATAAATCTCATAGTTAATTTATCGAGGTATTTATCTTTATTGAATAGAATTTAAAAGATCCATTTAAATTACGATAATATAACTTTAATGTGTGGACAAAAAATATAATTTAATAATTAAAATATGCTGTTACCTTCACGGATCTAATTACAAATATAATTCGCACTTGAATACATCTATGGATAGATTATCCACCATAATTTATATTTATTATTCTATTTATTTGCTATTTACAATCAAAAAGAGTTGATTCAATCAGTTATATCATGGCAGTGCTAGATTTTATCAACAAGATAAAAGTAGTATGCTTTGTTGTTTATTTTATGTTGATCCTTTAACCATTTTTGCAAAGTCATATGCTAAAGAATATATAAAGTAGTTTAGAACATGATTTATTATTCTTCTATTTTAACTCCGAGGCAAAACAGAATTTTTAGATTCAATAATTATTATAATACTAAAATTATATTAAAAACTATGCATCACTCAAATCAATCTTTCAAGGGTAGTCATAACCGTCTTGGCTAATTAAAAAATCATCACGAGCCTGTGATTGTTGATATAAAAATCGGTTCCAATACGCCAGTGAAGTCAATTCGTATTGAAGACATGCATGACATTGAGAAAATAAATTCGGAGATTCGATTGTTTATTTCCCAAAACAGCCTTAAAGAGGGAGCCTTCTAATTTATCAAATCCCTTATCTTGAAATAGATAGATCGAAAAAAAACTGAAAAGCCTAAAGATAGTGTAAATACTTCTTAGAAAAAGTGCCAATATCAAGCTCTCATGCAAGAATTTGAAAAAAGGTAAAAGAAGAAACCACATATGACTTCTAGTAATACTAGTAATAGCCTGATGAGCAATATGACTTTTTCAAAGACCCCAGAAAAGCAGACCATTAAAAAGGCTTAGCAAATAAAAATTAATCTGGATTAAAAAGTTCCACAATATGAAAGTATCAATACGAAAAAAGAAGATTAATTAGAGTCCTTTGTATTTAATAGTTCCTTTACTCTTCCTTCGTCTATTGGAGAAAAGGATCCGGTCTTTTTCACGGATTAACTCTTTTAGCATGCGTTTTAGACCCATGGATAGCATAAAGATTCTCAGGATTTCACAAATTTAAGTGAGTTTCAAACTTCTAAATAAAAGATATCAGTTAACACCATGAAGGACAGTCCAATAAAAATGAAAATTAGATCGAGCTAGTTATAAATTTTATCTCCAAATTTTGCAAAGAATACCAATAACTACAAAAATTATACTCCAAAAAAATAGAGCAACTTATAAAGTGTCCTAAACGAATAAGAAGTGGAAAACAAATAAGTTTCTCAAAGTCAAAGAAAGTTAAAATCTACGCGCTAAAGAAAACTAGCAATAATAACTCCAAAATATGTACAAAATATATAGCTATCAAAGCAAAATTTGTTAACTATGAATGCTGAGAATTTATCAGCCATGGTCAGCCAGCACCAAAGAAATTTTAAAGAAATGAAAGAGAAGATTGTTAAAGACACTTTTTAGTAGCCTCAAACAGAATAAAAATGCTTGCCTGAACAGTATTAGGAAATATTAATAGGTTTATTTGATAAATTAACTCAGAATAACCCATCCTAAATCAAGTAACTTCACCCCCAATACGTTTCCTATCAAAAATTGGGAAGATAATAGCTTCATTTTATGGGCATTCTTTTTGAAAAAGTAGACCATAAGGAGTTAAATAACTTAAACTACGAAAACTTTAGAATGAATTCTTTGAAGTACTGTTGGGATGAACTCGAGTCGTTGGCATAATAAAAGTCAATAAAGGAACAAATGAGTAATCTGCCAAGCGAGTCGAGTCAAATTGAATTCTTCTGATGATTGATTTCTAAGTTGTATATTGTTTACGATATTATTAATACATTACCAGTAATAATTATTATTCGACAAATTAATACTAACTTGAAACTACTCAATATCACAAAATAATTGAGATATATAATCAATAAATTTTGTTTCTCCTGTTTTCGAGAATATTATACAAGTTTTGTCGTTTTTTATTCTTGCAAATTGTTGTAATATTTGGATAATAATTCTGCTCAAAACTATGAAAGAACACCGTCACTCAGTACAATAAGATATGGTCTATACTTCAAGATAAGCATATTCGATCTGTCAAAAGGTATTTTGCTGCAAATGTTTTCACTGCCTACAAAATGAAGTCATCCTGACAACTGACATTCGCAAACAAACTCTACAAAGGATGATCAAAAATTTTGTAATTGATGACAACGTACCTTATTTTTTACTGAGGAAGAAGGAATCGAAGATTCAATCAAACTAATGATCCTAATCTATCTCTGCCTCGACGAGAGCATTCCAAAAAAATTTATCAATCGTTGTCAAATAAATCCTGATCATGCAAGCGATAGTTATCGAACAGATATTCAATTTTACGTAATAATATTGGTAGTTAGATTCCTCAGTTATGCAATTATTTAGTATATCATAATGAGCTTCAGAGTAACTATCTTATGGAAGCTGTGGAGAGGGCATCAAAATTGAGTTTCTATTTTGCTCATTCCTATTATTTCTATATCAATTCGCTTGAAAAAATAATTGGAAATGAAGAGATTAGGGTTTTTAAAAAAGTATCAGACTACAAATCTAAATTTTTAGAAGAGATGAATCGTCTGTATGAAGGGCAGATGCTTAATAGTGTATAGTTCTTTATTGGATAAAAAATTAAAACTGTGCCCGTCAAATCGGATCTTGGGTATCTCATCAAGACGTATGGTAGTAAGGAGGTGTATAAATAAGCCAATTTGGTTGTAAAAGCATCCGATATAACTTTACCTAACTATTCTTCTCATTTCAAAGGTTGTGACGAACCATAAATTTATTCATTTCGATCAACTATCAACTTCTTTGAGGATTTATTTATTGCAAGTGAAGAATTAAAGAACATTTAAAATAAAAGATAAAAATTAAATGAATTCCTTCATGAGATGAATCTTAAATTGCCAGCTTGCGTGTATATCCCCTTCATTAAAGGTAAAGAATATTCAATGTAGAATCAGACCAATACTATAATGTTCTGAATATTGTAGTGGATTAAACTCGAATCTTCTCCACTAAACAGAGAGCACCATTTTATATTGCTTTGGAAGTGTATAGTCCTATTGAAGGATTTCCAGACGTATTAAAAGATAGCTACCTTAATAAAATATAAAAACCAATCACTCTCAAGGTATATTGAATTTAATATAGGCAAATTTACATACAGAAAATGTTATGGCTAGAAAATATTCAGATGATCGCTATCCAAAATCCAGAAAAGATAAATCATCCAGCAAACTAAAAAAATTGAGATCAAGCCAAGAAGATAATCCTTCAAGCATTGTGCATACTGAAGTATTCGGTGAAAAAAACAATCATTTCCTGACTAATAAACTGTTGGAGTATACCAATGACATGTAAACTCAACCTCGCTTATTTAAAAAGAAGAAAAATTAAATATAAATGAATAACATAAACACTAAAGAAATGTAGAAGAAATTTAACTAAATGTTTGGGGAAACTGAAACTGAAATGCGGGAAAGAATAAAGTAGAGGTCTATTTATAAGGAACTTCATTCTTGGAAACTGATACATGTGATGGTAAAGACAGAAGATAATTTGAAACAGGAACAGTTTGCCCTTCAACTTATCTATCAATTTGACTACATCTTTAAACTTGAAAATTTACCACTGCTTTTAACACCTTATGAAGTCTTATCAATGGGACCTGATTGTGGCATCATTGAAATGGTCAAAGATTCTATTACTTTCGATAAGCTTAAAAAATACTTAAAGAATAGCTTTGAAAAGCCACTAACTCTGAAATAATTCTTTTAGATTTATTATGGGTAGAATTTAACTCAAGCCAAAGATATTTTTATGAGAAGTTTGGCAGCCTATAGCTTAGTTATGTATTTTCTTCAAGCAAAAGACAGACACAATGGAAACATCCTTCTCCATCAAAGTGGCAAAATATTTCATATTGACTTCGGTTTCTTTTTATCAAACTTGCCTGGGAAAGGAGTTTAACTTGAAAGAGACTGCCCATTTAAATTACTTACCGAATATATTGATGTTCTGGATGGTCATGAATCTTACTATTTTAAAAAATTTAGATAATATCTCTTCCTGTAATAATGCTATTATTTAGAGGATTTAAAGCTGTAAGAAAACATCAAAACAAAATTTTAATGCTAGTCAAATTGATGTACTCTTCAAGTGGTATGTCCATGCCGTGTTTCGAGAAAGGATAAATCGCTATTCGCCAAATGTAGCTTCGTTTCAATCCCAAAAATGTAATAAACGACGCCTAGTTAAACATTCACTGTCAAAATTTGATAAACAACAGCTTAGATAACTGGGCTACGAAGTGGTACGATCGTTTCCAATGGTGGGCCCAAGGTATCTTCTATTGATATTGATGTTATCAATTATGTAAAGCATTTCAATAAGTCATTTATGAAAATTATATGTTCGCTTTTATCATGCTATCGACCTAAACTTATAATACCTGATTCCATAACTATTTATCGGATAATTATGCAGATAAGAATTGAAAACAGTGAGAAGAAGAAAATTGTTGAGGAGTCGTCCCAGGTCCGGGAAATATAAATGAAATTTTTAGATAAGGAATCTTCTCGTCAGTACAGTCAAGTCATGTAGGAAATTATGAAATCTAATTTCCGTAAATAATCTCAACATTCCTTCACTCGTAAGAAATCCTCAAGCAAAAATATCAACCATGATCACGACTATGTAGCACTGAATAAGACAACTTTGTTTGGTAACAGCAGTGAAAAAGAGCAGAAGGTAGAAATTAAATCGCAAGAAAAGGTAATTGAGGAATAAATCAAAAAGATACCATTTAAGTTTAGTATCAAATCGCTTTGCATTGAATTGCTGGTGGCCTATGCTGTGACTTTTACTCTCCTATACTTTATACGACTGGCAAATTTTCCGTATTTCTAAATGATACTCATAATTGCCTTCACGATGTCAATTGATCCTTGGCGATCTTCAAATATGTTGATGCTAATATCATTGATAATTGTGATTGGAAATTACCTTCTAAATCTAAGTTATTTTACTTATCCTAGCATAATTATATGCTATTATGCCGTAATGGTCTTCAACTAAACTTACAAGAAGAAACAACTTTTTGTGTTCATGATCATTTTTACCATCGTCTACGGGATGATCATTTTGCCTGCAATTTATCAATCCTTACCATCACAAAATAAAATGGCCTACATTTATATATTTCCGCTTATGATGCTTATTCTCAGAACAATTCTTGGCTATTGCTATTGGGTTATTGATAGAACTGCTGTCATATTTTTACAACTGCCCCTCTTTTTGACTGGACTGGAGTATGGTACGATCCTTTCACAAGATGTTTCAACAATATAATTTTGGTATTTATTGGTGCTCTTCACTCTTCAAATTATTAATGATCGTACTCAATTTTTTTTGAGAATACTAGTTAGCATCACTAACAGTTGTAAAAAAATGAAAAGCATCTAAAAATAATAAAAAAATAAAGAATAATTTCATTCTATTTTGCCAGCTCACGCTAATGGCTATGCCTGTATCCACTCCTTTCATCTTTTTCTACTGGTCTATATTTATGCTGAGCTCAATCTATTTACTGCTCCTTACTCTTCTGCTTCTTCTTTAGTTATTTATGTAACTCCTGCTTACAAACCCATCGTTGTTTGGCTTCTCAGTAGTGTATATGAAATTATGAGCATGGTCTTGGAAAAAAATTGTAGAAATAAAATTCTTTTTGGATTTACTTCCAACAAATGGTGGAGGAGCATTTTACGCGGTTTTCTGCTGAGCCTTGGAATGTGGAGTTTCTATTTAGGTTTAGGAGTCGGAGCTCTTGTTTATCATATAATTTGACGTGCGACTGATAATGATATAATTTTCTATTTGAAAAGATTAATCATAAATTATTTGCGATACCGACTGGAGACCGATTGGTTGAAAATAGGTATTATTGATATGATTATAAAAATAATAATTTAGATAAGTTTATGCACAATCATTTTGCTTATTTGATCGCTTTGACTTTAGTCGCTTCTTATTTTCTCTTCGCAAATGTCTCAGCTACCAGAATAGGGAACACCAAAGTCGCCTAAGTAAATACTTTAACATATTTGGCTTTTAGTCTTAATTTTCCCCAAGTATAAGCCTCAGAAATTTTAGCACCTGAATCACTACCATCTTCGTAAAGTCCTGTATTCATAAACACTGCATAATCAACTCCATTTCTCCAGATATTTGCATTGAGAATATGATGCTTGGGAATGCCACCTCCAAGGATGATTGCACCTGATTTCTCAGCCCTCATAGCCATTTTAGAGAGTTCCTTAATGTCTTGAATGACATCAATGACGAGATCATTCTTAAATGAATTTGTGAATAGGACATCTCCGATTCCACCATCAGTGATGGCAGGACAGAAGACAGGAATATTATTTTTGTGGCACCAATAATAAACACTATCTTCGTTATTAATTTCTTTGCCAAGTCTGTCAATGAATCTTCTTGGAGTCCATAGAACATTTTACTTGACTTGTTCTTCATACATCTTTTTGTAGAGAGGCATTAAAAAAGCTTAAAGCTTCACATAACTCTCATTAGGAACGAGAATGTTTCCAATTCTGCAATGACCGTTGAGTCTATTCTCAATATCATTCATGTTGAACTCTCCCAGATGGAATGTGCCCTGACACTTCATAATGTCCTCCTCAATTCCACCTGCAGTAGTCACTATGCAATCAATCATTTTATGTTGAGCTAAGAAACGAATGATATCCCTCATTCCGCAAGATGTCATGTTGGAAGTATATCCGAGGAAGATGGTGCATCTAACATTGGCCCTGTAAGCAGGATCACTTGTTTATTCATCATCTCTTTCATTTAGAGGTTAATCCGATAATCTCCAAGAAATCATGTCATTGACAATTTCCATAGCTTTGTGGAGATGAGTGGCTTGGAATCCCGTAGTAGCAAAACTCTTGAAAAGCTGTTCATAATCTACTCCCTTGTTAAAATCATAGCCCTTGACAACGCCAGACTAGAGTTCTTTGTTTTTGAAGAGGAGTTAGTTGATCTGCTTTTCAACGAGCTCTGGAGAGATGATTTTAGATTAGCTGCTCATTGTTCAACAATTAATAAAAGAATAATAAGATAGCCAGCAAGAATTATGATTATATCTTTAATTATAAGTTTTATTTTTTACAAACAATATGAGGTTCGTGGATATTCATAACTGATCTTTAGGAATTTACTTATTCTTCAAAAGTTAATCCCTCCTTAAAAATTAAACTAATGACTCGTCAGTAATTATTTATTCAAGTGAAACAGACAATTTTAATCTTCTTTAAGCATCCTAATTATGATAGCAAATTCTGGTATATATTATTATGTTTTTTGAGGATGACGATTATCGAAACAGATACTTCAGTTTGTAAGGTATCAGTAAACGTGAAGCTGAAGATCGAATGAAAAACACTCGCAAGCAGGTTAAGAATATGCAAAATAGACTAAAAGTGCTATCTTCGCATACTGAGTATATAAGTTCAAGGTTAGAGTAAAGAACACAAAAGATAGATAAGCATTATCAGATTCATTAATAAATCAATAAATAAAAAAAGAAGGTCGCCGATAGTTTATCATCCTGGAAGGCTGAAGGGACTAGTAAGTAAGCCCATAAAAAAGTTAAATAGGAACTAGAAGAAAAGTTAAAAAAAGCTATTGAATCTCTTAAAAAGGAGAAGGCTGTACAGGGGCAATAAGTTAAACAAAGTTCAGTTAAGAGATAACAGTTCCTAGCTCATCGTAATCTGAAGTTAATTGAATAGAAGCGTACAAAACGAGCTGAAGTGTTAAAAGCATAAGAAAAAGTTCGTTATACCTTGAGTCGTTATGCGAAATAAAAGCGAGCTGATATAAATGCAATAAAATACCTGTAAAAAAGTCATTATTTACAATAGTCTCTCGAGTTTTAAAGGGAACTATAAGATCTAACCAATAAATAGAAAGAAATCGTTTATTTTAATTCTCAAAGTCTCCGCGATTTTGGCGTTGTAGATCATCATCTTAATGAACTTTACAGCAATAAAAAAGGAAATAGGTATTTGCAATTACCTTCCATCCGACTACAAACAGAAAAAAGTACCACAGAGATGTCTTGATATACTTCAATTCTTTATTATGCTATTATTAAAATTAGATAATTAGTAGGCATGTTAATGACTACTTTATAGCCTATTAATAAATATAAATTAGACTTCCCTTGCTTCCGACAACAATTATATATCCAAATTTCTTTAATTATTAAACAGAATTATATATGATTAAAATCAAAAATAGTACTCCAGCCAAAATTTATTTGCTGGTAGGTTTTTTTGGATCAGGGAAAACCACTTTCATTCGCAAGCTGCTTAACAACCAAAAAAGCTAAAAATACGCTATTATTCAGAACGAGTTCGCAGAAGGATAAATGGGTATATAACAACCTCTCATTGTCGACTAGTCAGGAACTCCCTTTAGCAGCTTTTTATAACTCCCTAATGGCTGTATCTGCTGCAGCGCTAAGTCCATCTTTTTATAAGTAGAAATGACCTAGTCGCAGCTGTAGAGTATATCCTTGAGAATACTACAGTCCGCAACGTGGTTGTGGAGACCAATGGCCTTGCAGATCCAGCCCAGTCGATTAAACAGTTTTGGTTTGATGAAGAGATGAACATCAAAGCTGAACTGCACTCGGTTATAGCTGTTGTTTCAGCCAGAAAATGGGAGGACATATATCAAAATCCTATCTTTGAGAAACAGATAGTTTTTGCGAATAAAGCTTTGATTACATTTATGGATTTGGTTTCTCCCAATAAATACGAGGAAATAGGCTTAAGTATAAAGGAAATGAACTGCTAATGCTAGATGTCTAGGTACTTCATCATGCATTCAGAAGCGATTAGGTTGATATCAGTACCTTTTTAACAGGTGATACCATTTTCGATAAATCAATGCTGCAAAAACTTCAATTGAATTAAACTCAACACAATCATCACCATAAAATTAAACCTATTTTTATTCAAGGAAAATGTTCGCTCAAGAGTAAGAGAGATATTGAACAACGTGTGGGTTAACTCCTCTGGTAAAGTGGATTGAAAATACTTCGAATAAAAGGAGTGGTCTGTTTGGATGAATCACCTTGGGTGTTTGAGTTACAAGGAGTTTAGGACCTTTTTTAAGTGAAAGAAACCAAATCTTCGACTCAGATATATAAAGGACAAACAAAAATATTAGTTGTAGGTTAGGATTTATAAAAGAATCTAATAGCGACTATCTTGAGTACCCAATGATAAGATTTATGGATCAATACTTTAATGATAAAGCATAAATGAAATATTTATAAAACTACTAATTACTGCATTTAAAAAAATAAATAATAACCATCAATTAATGAAATTAATGACTTAATAATTCATAATGCCTCTTTAACTCATTTATACTGATTTTGGGGTTCAGTAGGAAAACAAGTGTCATTATTGGTCCTCATCTGTTTTATATGCAAATTTGGTTAGGTTTTAAGTCGATGATTTTTTATGAATGTGATTCTTTTGCTGCTACAGTCAACAACGTTTTTAAAAATATCTTCTTTCTTATAAAAGATAGCTGCACTTATTTTGCCATGGCGAGGCAAGGCTACTAGGGATTCGGGAGAATTGTTCTCAAATGTGCTATTTATTTTTGGCAAAGGCGAGATTGATTCATCCATCTGTAGCTTCTCATTAATTTTATAATTTTTTTTACTATTACCAAAATATTTTCCAATTTTCAGAACTACTTTATTATCCTGCTCAACCTGATAGTGTATCAGTCTATTTTTAATCTGCAATGATTTTCTATACTATTTCAATAGATTTTAAGTGCTTAAGCACGAACTCATAGACTTGACCTTGTTGCGGATTCGGTGGTTTTCCCTCTCCTGCTATACTAGTCTACTCTTTTAGTTTTCATTTTTTGATTGTTTGTATGGAATGCATGGAACAGATTTTAATGCGTATTGGGAAGTAACTCTTTATAATTTGAGCATAATTTTCATGTTGCTTCGAGCAATTTCTAATGTCTTTGAGTTTTGTCGGTGCTAGTAGCTTTGTACATTTCTATGGATACTGCTGAGTTGTAAGGTACTTGCCACCCGTCGTATGAGTGACTCCTTCTGTTGACTCTGTATTTTGGTTAATTTCCTTCGATGAACATTGTAATTTTGTTGATTTTAATATAGTTCGCATAAGGCTGGAACTTTCATATTTATATTTTTCATAAGATTATTATTAATTGATTAATAATGTTAACTCCAAAGAACCATTCACAAAATGGTAGGATTATAGAATCTTGCCATATTCATAAGAATTGCAAAGTGGTGATTAACTAAATTGAATTATTTCCCAATTTAAACAAATATATTGAATCGATGCGAACAATGCGCAGTTTTAAAAATAATGTAATTTATCACTCTGACACATCAGGTTCATATCAAATATTTTTATCTTTTATTTTACACGACAAAATTATCATCAATAAAGAATTCAATAATAATTAAATGTTCGAGGGAGACCGTCCGCCGCTCAACGAAGAATAAATCAACAATTGGATGCGACTAGCACTTGAAGAGGGTTACAACGCCGTTGCACTAGATGAGATTCCAGTCGGCTGCGTATTCATTCGCTGGACTGGTGATAAATATTAAAAAATTGCCTCTAGCCACAACCTCACAAATCTTCATAATAATGCTTCCCGCCATTGCTAGATCAATTGTATCTACGAAATGGAAAGCCACATGACGATGTAGGAGATCTCTAAGTGTGTTCTTATTGTTACAGTAGAGCCCTGCATTATGTGCACCTTCGCGCTCAATTTGATGGGAATTACGGAGGTGTATTTTGGTCAGTTCAATGATAAATTTGGAGGATGTGGCTCTCTGAGAAAGGACAATAAGTTTTAAATTCGGGGAGGAGTGATGGAGCAGTAGAGCTTTGAATTGATAAAGTCTTTCTATGAACGGGGTAATCAACGATTACCTGAGGAACAACGCAATCGCAGCCGTAAAAAGGTAAAAAGGGAATAATGATTCTTCCTTAGGACCTGTTTATGGAATAAGATAAATCCTAATTCTTTATCTAATTAGCATCTAATTATTAATGATAGTTTCTTAAATATCAAAGAACCTATGTACATTGTTTAGTCATAGAAGCTCAATTGCTTTTAAGGATGTTGACATAATTAACGCATTCATAAGGTAAAGAATTGTGACAAAATGCTATCATTAAACTTTCATCCCTTAAAATAATTTTGGATATGATCATTTAGGAGAGAGGAGCCTTATTGTATGGATCATGTTTATCATCCATTAATATTATACCCTTCATCCACTTTGCAAGCAATCTAAAAATAGCTTACACCTTTGATATCCCGATAAACGGTTTATAGTTGTAAGCTGATAACCAAGTATGCTCTTCCTGACTTTAACTGATCGTATCTCCTAAATTAATTGTCGTGTTGTTCATGATTTCAATGAATCAACACAAACAGATCATTCCCTTCAATAACTCTTGGCTTTAGCTTTAAGCCTCTAATCTGTGGAGTCTTCGGATCGATGCTTTCGACTTCAAATGAAGTAGAATCGATCATCACTGCAGTCTATAACATTTTGAGGAGTCCGATGCTTGCACCCAAGTTTCCTTCGTTACTAACAGTTTCAAAGTATCTAGTCATTTGGTCGAATCTCCTTTTAAGAAAGAGAGCGTCACCTGTAATATTGCTGACAAACTGCCCCAAATACTACGGAGAAGGAAATTTTGTTGCGATCTGCTTAGCAAAAAATATACTGGTGGTAATAGTGAGACAATATAGCACAGTTTGGAAAAACGTTAGCTGTATGAGTATTTTCTGCCCTGATGTGTGATGAGAAACTGGTAATAAGTGGTTTATTGTTTGGGGAAGGAGACTATAAGTTTGATAGTGGCTTTAGTGTCATTTTTCATTAAGAAAATTATTATGTTTGATGTGATGTAAATATATCGGTTTATTATTATAGACGGTAGAATTATCATCAATGTTTTCTATTGAAGAAAATAGCCGCAAATAATCATATGGATGAGACTTTGATTCATCCATAAATAATAATAAAAAGAATGGATCTGCAATATCTAAAAAATTATGCTTAAAGTTGTATATATAAAAAATCTCAAACAATTGGTTTGAAGGCTAATGAAAGCACAATCATTTCTATATTTTAAGTGGGCCTGTCACAAATTTAATTTCGTCTTTCTTTCCCCAAGCCAATTGAAATTCAGATAATTATTGCCAAAGTTAATTATGGCTCGTATCCATTTTATCTAATTATTCCCTAAGCTTCTTGTATTGTTCATAAATTATGTGTTCTCTTTTATTGTTTTAGATTTCTTTTATAAAAGATTAACGCTGCTGAGGGATCAAAGTAATGATGTTTATGTCCTTGTAGTCCTCCCAAAAATTTACAACCAAATTAAGAATTAAAATCTATTTTCCCCCGACCATAACCTGATATAAAACGTTCTTAATTTCATTCTTCGTATTTTTGCCAAAACCAACAAACTATTTTTCCGCGCACCAAGCTTCAATCCAAGCAATTTGTCGATCTAATGGCAAGTTCTTATCACCAAACAATTATTTGTGATGCCTTAGATTGATGTGTTTTAATCCCCACTTTTCGGTTCCATAGCGCAAATTGAATGTCTGTTTACCAATTTTCAAACGAAGGACAACTGTATCTTAACTCTGCATATTTATTTTATTTATTAAAATTATATTCAAATTACTTTTTACGTGAATAAAAATTAATAATACCATTTATTAATTTTAGCTTTATTTATTCTAGTTTTATACCTCTAAGAATTAATTTCTATCTATCATTTAGAGTTGAAGTAGTCAACTTAATTTCAAAAATATATGAATATAAAGCCTTTCCGTACAAGTAACAACTCACAGACATGAAAGATAACTGTAATAAATTAATCAACCAAATCGAATATAATAGCAAAACGCTTTTCATAAATATAAAAAGTTATTACAAATAAATTAATCTGCGATTTAATTTCTGATAATTCATTTTACATTTTTTATCTTTTTAGATAAAAAATATTTAAAAGTTATATTTCTTAGAAAATTGAAGCAAAAATATAATGCTGATATCTTGCTGTTTATCAAAGAATTTTACCATGTAAGTATGTCACAAATCGATCACAACAAATATGTCCAAAATCTGTCACAAATCGGTCACAACAAATATCTCACAAATTTGTCACAACAAATAATTTGTTTAACAATAATTTTTTTATCAAACCTATTTTTCTTTCTTTAAATTTTACTCAATATTTTTTCTATTTTTCTTTTTATGGTTCAACTCAATGAATTTTGGTGTATCTTTTTATGAATATTAATATAGATCAACCAACCTTACCAAGAACCACTCATCCAATCATAACGCAACAAAAGGAATACAATAATCAGTGTCTTATCAATGAATATCATTAACACTGTAATTTAAAAAACAACAAAAATTTTATCATTTGATGCTAAAACGAGGTACTCCTAAGGTTATATGCCAATTGTAATTATAAACATCTAATTGATTATAAGTCTTCAATATGAAAGTTAGCTCAGTATAATTTTTCAAGTTTAATTATTATTAAATTCTTTTATTCTTGGAAGAATTCCTTTATATATCGATATTATAGCATTATAATTTTTAAACAAGTGGCTTCTTAAGTTAAATTACATTAAAAGGATTGGCTTAAATTAATCAAAGGTATGTGCCCATCAAATATCGCATACTATAATCAATATCCAAAATCAACATATGTTAATTTTTGGATTTCTCTTCTAGTATCGATAATTTTATCGATGGACGCATACATTTTAGTAATTTCAGCCATGCCTTTTAATTGAATTTGCTGCTTACTAATCTAACAAGTATCATCCGGTATTTTTTATCTACATTTATTATTTAAATTTTTTGATCAAATCTTATGTCTTCGTCCATCCTAAAATACGGGCAGATCATTCGGATTCGATCTTACGAGAAGGCCAACACATTTCTCACCAGTAAATCGTACTTCCCCCATAAACTAGATACACCGATCAAAACCTCTACTTTCAAATCTATAACAAAGACGACACCTTCCTCTCTGGTCCCACCGATATCATCAACATCACCAACTATCGTGAATCTCTCTTTTAGGTTCTTCCAACTTCCTCCTTCGAAATTAACGACGAGATGAACTCCCAAAAGATCGAGGCAAAAAAAGCTGAATCCGCCCCCCGTGCCAAAACATAGTAGTAGCAATTCAAGGCAATTATCTCCGAAAAAAGAGGAAAGGTGATTTCCTTTGGTGACAAGGTGATCTTTCGGCATCTCGATTCTCAATACTACATTTATGGTTCATTTGATTGCGCCAGTTCAGGTATCGGTGCCTTCAAGATCTAACTCAAGAAAGAACTTTCTTAAAAAATAATTTTTCAGCTAATGAGCTATAGGACCTATGAGAAAGAAGGAGATGAAATGAGCATCTATGCGCCTTTTAAGGTTTATCACTGTGAAACCCAATGTTATGTTTCGTATTGCTTTGAGAGGCTTTTTTTAGACAGGGGAGCAGCAAGAAGGCACACTATTGGTATCAGTAAGTTGCAATCGAGCGATAAGGATTTTCCCGTTGATCCTCCAAAGATAAAGTAAGCATACTACCTCTAAGGTGAAGAAGCATATGTATAGGAGGGAGGGTAAGATCACAAAACGCAGTAGGTGTTGCCCAACCAGGCTCGTTTTCTAATCATAAACGAAAACATTCCCAAGAGGGTATTTAAACTGGTGACTCATAACTAGTTTTAGATGAAGATTAACAAACAAAAGATCCGCAACCACGATATTGTTTACTTTATACATACGGAGAAGGATCAATATATGTGCCCGAGCAACTTTACTTCTCAGGTCCTTCTGAAAAAAAGATTGGAGGAGTCAGATCAAACTGATATCTTTGATGGGTTGTGGGAGATCGAGGAGGTCAAGACAGTTGAGGAAAAGTCTGATGAGATCCCTCTTAAATCTAAAGCACCCTCAAGAAAGTTGGATGGCATTAGGGACGTTAGCCAGAAGAGATTTGGCAATATTAATTCTCTCATGCCAATTCCTGGCAAAGATTTAAGCCATACCTATCTAACTTCTACTGTAGGAAATCCGATGATGGAAGGACAGGTTCGGGCTGGATTTTCAGGAGGAACAGATGAGGTTGAGGAGGAGGGTGACAAAGGCAGCAAAAAGAAGGATAAATACATTTTGCGGCACCTTGCTTCTGGTAGAATTATCTATGTGTCTGATGATCTAAAGCGTGTTTAACTCTAAGAGTGCTCTGGTCATCAAAAAAAGCCCATCCTATTGTAGAGCATTGATTCTAAATTATAAGACGGAGCCTTAGTTCAATTCTCCTTTAAGACAAAGGATATTAGAGAAGCTAAGGCCAAAGTATTGAAATATTTCCTCGGAATAACGTTCGGTACTGAGCCAAAAAAGAAGGAACAAATTTCAGAAAGGATCGAAGAGCAAGATGAATATGAGTAGGGACAGAGCATTGAGCAAGACGATTAATAAAACGAGAATAAAATTGAAATAGAGTATAATAGCAAATTCTAAAAATCAAAGTTAGGATTAAGTCTTGATTCTTCAGAGCATGGCTTTAGAATTTACAAGGTGAGCTAGTAGATCAAACAACTGTGTCTCTTCGTCCTTTCCTCACAGGAAATATTATCCAAATTTACCAAACTGATAGGAGACTACGTCACTCTCGATGAATTGTTAATGTAGTTAAACGTATTTTTGCTGAATAACGTCATTGGAGTCCTCAAAAACCTGATAGGGTTTATCTACGGTTGCGAGTATAGTAAAATAGCAGAGAGTGGAAGTACTTTATCCATCATTCAGATAATCCCAACTCGAGGAAACAGAGAATATTCGATGAGCTTGGCATGATTGAACTAGTGACCCGCTTGCTAGAACAGATCAACCACAGTGATTTTCCACCAGCAGCATCCGATCATGAGTACCAAAGTTTATCAAGAAAAAGTATCCCTAAGGAAAAACTGCAAAAGCTTGAATAGCGCAACAAAAACTCTTAGTATCGTAAGGTGCGAACAGTGTACGAGTTAGGCTACAAGCTTTTAGAGAGTATAGCTGCAAGCAACGATTTGATGAAGATTAAGATATCGAAGTATATGAACAAGTATCTGAACCATATCATGGAGAAGGCTAACAGAACAGTCTATCGTAGTATTCAGGAATTTCTTGATGGTAACTACCTCGCCCTTGAAGAAATTAATAAAGACTACATTTAGAATCTAATCAGTCATATCAATGAGAATGATCCCGATCCCGCTGACCTATACTTCCTTTCCTGTCTTTGTCTTTGCAAGGAGAGGACAGTCCCGAAGAATCAAACAGCTGTCTTCCAAAATTTTTACTCCTAGAATTCAACTAAATAGGTCAGTGATAGCAAATATAACATGTAGTAGAAACTATCAGCAAACAAATTCAAATTCAGATAAGATCAACAGAAGATGCAAATTCTTTCTCGAATAATTCCAATCAGTTAGCCACAGTACCGTACTCTCTCATAACTGTTTGAGGAGTGCAGTTTGATGAAAGAGGAGGGTGATTATAATCCGGACAAGAATCACTGGTCATATTTTATGCAGTATCTTAATCTGCTGGCAGATATCTGCGTGCAGCGTAACTAAGCTCCTCTTGATTACATCAAAAAGAGTTTACCATTAAAGACACTGGTAGCTTTCTTGTGTTAGACCACGGTTGAGAAAAATTTATTATTTCAGCCTTTCATCCGACTGGTTCATCACGCTTTTGTGGAGACTTCCTCCTATGAAGAGATCAATAGAATCACAAAAGTTAAGGAGTGGAATTAATTAGGTAATTTCAATATACCCTCGGCCAAGATTATCATTCCCAAAGACATCCAAACAACCATGAAGGTCATCTTTGACTATATTAAACGCATCAATAAGAAGCCCTTCCAACTGAAAACACAAAAAATTGAAGAAAGTAAGCAGACAAAACCAGAGACGATCGATTTCGATGTGGATAACCGCAATCGACTGATAAACGTCAAAACATTTCTTTAAATATTGAAATCCACACTGAATTTGGGGTTCTGGCTGAAAATCTAAGAAATGAAAAAGATGGTTCCCTATTTACTGAAGGTGATGCGGTTTGACATCGAGTATTCTAACCGCGTGCTGTAGTAAACCAAGTAAACTGACAAGAAAAACAATGAAAATGGGCATTTAAATCCCTCTTAGTATCAGCAATTGGTGTATGACAGAATAAAACAACAACTGAAATTGAACAAGCCGAACATTGTATTACTAGTGGAGTGCAAAATCCTTGCAGCTAAGATTTTAAATATCATTATAGACTACGAATATAATGTACGAGTGTCTATCATTACTAAATACTTTAAGGATGTGATGGAGTTCGATGTCAATCTAAGCAACTATGTTTACGACAAGATGGATTTTATTAAAAAATGGAAAAGCCATATCGAGTATGAACAATTTTAGCCGGCCAATGAGAAGGAGGGCTATCTACTCATCGACCAACTCTGGAAGGATAAGGTGGAGGAGATACTTGCAGAGAGGGATATCTTTTCAGAATGTGCTGAGGAAAATATTAATCATACATTAGTATTCTTTGAAGCTTTTGTTTATTCCAACCAGGAACTTACCAATTTAACACTTTAACTCATCAAGAGGGTTACTAGTCAGAGAGAAGAGATTCTTAGAACCTTTAAGGACATTATCTTTGTAGCAGGAGGCCATCTCAAGAATTTGGCTATCAGGGGAGTCCAAACCACACGCAGTGTCCTGCTGAATCTTATCAGTCCCACCATACGTGATCAGAACATTAAAAATAATTGTTTGTGGCTCAAAATGAATGACAATGAGAAAGGAATGTCATCTCCAAAATTGGGAGTCATCCAAGAGCTGGCATCGCTCACGATGTCCATGATGAAAAGTAGAGCAAATCCAACTCCTTTTGATGCTTCAAACTTCTACTCTTCCACAGAGTTGTATCCCTTCTTCGACCTATTTGCGGAACCTGATCGTAAGGCATAATCTGAGTAATAACTGGATGGTTCCTACCTAATAATCTCATAAAAAGATTAAAACCTACCTCTCAACCAAAACCTAATAAAAAGTCAAGATCATCACCTGCTGATCATAGACTTCATAAAGTTAATGACGGATCTTCCAACAAACAACCCCCTCCCCATGCGTGCTCTGCACTCCGCCTATAATTTCCTCACAGGTCTAATCTGGAATAACAACTAAAACAAACGTGAGCTATAAAATATCCTGTCAATATCAGAGTGTCATCTCCTATATAATGTGGGCTGCATCGATTTCTACAAGCAGATGTACACCAACAACAAGAAACTGGTTAAAAATGGGGAAATCAAGAACCTGATTGAGAAAATTATCGAATATGCAAACAGACTGTCCATCAAAAAATATCAGAAAAGCAAACTAATGGACTTTCTTCGTATAGCCGTAATCTTCGATGACCAAGGCTATGACATCAATCAAAACATGGTCATGGAGCTCATCTCACAGTATCAAGTCTCCAGCGAGAACAAGATCGTCTATTTAAAAGCCGAATAACAAATTAATTTCAGTATATCGAAAACTATCGATTAAAGTTATGAGCTGTGGATTAGCGAATATACCAAAGAATACTAGATGATAACACAAACTTATGACCCTTTAAATGTATCACCCCAATTGTGCTACGTCGCAACATTCTTCGAGGTATTCAGCGCACTCATCGAAAATTAGAACATTGTCAACATCGGAAAAGCTTCAAATATGCATCCTATCGATTTTTTACTAAAGATATTGAAGATGTCAGGACGGTGTTGGATAGTTATAAGGCATCTGAGAGCGTATCTGAACCGATTATATTACTTTGATAATCGAGGCAAGGATACAACTCTCTTCAATACTTTTACTGAAGACGATCTGCCAATCCTGAGGAGTCAACTCCGAGGAATCGTATAGTTAATATACAACACTCCGGACTACAACGTAATCCGTTTAAAAAACCCAATCAGATACTGTTTTTTAGGGAGCTATGTGTTCTTATGTTTGTAGTAAATCCTTCACTCTTTGTATTTATTGTTTAAAACGAAAGAATATGCAGGGTACATCTCATTGAATATATCGCAACAGACATAGAAAGATTGTGACAAGATATTTATTCTTTTAGAAATCATTGAAATGCTCTAGTTTTTATTGAAAACCATTGATGGAAGATATATCAATAAGTACATAGCCAGAGTCAGCAAAAAACTACGCGATTTTGTTGCTAATATTCCATTTAAAATTGCTGAGAAGTACATGGACGCATCCAAGCAGGCTACTATTGAAAACATTAATAAATATTCCATTACTAGTGACGAGATACCTTCCAAAAAGGCTTATATCTTTCATGATGGAAAAGGCTTTTGGAGACATTTAGTCGACTGGAACTCCTTTAAAGATCAGTAAATTCAGCGAGAGAAGGATATGAACAAAGTGCAAAAGAGAGTTGAACCCAACCCAAATGAGACCAAGGAGGCTGAATAGCAAAGAAAGAGGGACAATTACCTGGATCTTATCTTTCTCGGTAACATTGATAAGAAGATACAGAGGATAAAGGCCAAAAATCCAAAGCTGTCCATCTAAACCAAATAAATGAAGGAGGAAGGAGGGAAGGGGCAAGTGTCTCTTCATAAAAATTTAACTACTTCACAATCCGTACGCTTCAGAGTCAAGAATGAACGATTCTCCTCATAAGAGGACAAAAATATTGTGATTAACCAGCGTCGTAAAAAGCTTGTCAAGTTTTTAGAGGTCAATGAACAATTCCATAGTTTCACCCAGGAGTAGGTTAACAAGTATCTATTTGAAGCGTTCGAAGAACTAAACCGCACGTCTAGCCTGCGTTACGACAACATTATAGTGGTTGGCAATGAAGAGGTGATAAGTTCGATAGTGAATATGAACGAATTCGATCCCCATAGCATTCATTCTGAATTTAAATTGTTAATAATTCGTCTGCTGACGAATTACATCCAAAGAACGAGTAAAATTTTTGAGAAAGACATCCAGAAGTGGTTCGCTATTGGAGAATAACTGGACAACATCAGATAGGCTCAGAATTTCCTATATAAATGTGGAGTAGCATCGTTTTTGAGTTCACTTATTATCAATGACCTACGCTACTCGATCGAGATGGGCAATGCCATTCTCATGCTTGGAATTTCACTTCTTTTTGGCAAGAATACTGACAATCAGAACGAGATATTTAAACTCATTAAGGAGGATGATAAAAATTTGCTCCTTTATCAACTCAATAATTTAATCAAGGATTGTGGAGCATCTATTGCCAATCATCAGGTCGGTGGTGACACCAAGGAGTTTAATAGCACAGGAGTTAATTATTCCGATACCTATGATTTCTATATTGACAATGAGAAGATCATGAAAAGACAGTTCATGTACGTCCCTGAAACCGTGGAGGAGCAGAAGGAGTTTGATCAGAAAGTCGTCAATATGCAGTATAGCTTCATTTTTTTGAAGAATCTGTGCGAAGGCAATATTTAAATCAAGGACTATATACGAGAACAGGTTATGCAATAGGAGTAGGGAAAAATCAAACCAGATTCCGTTAATTTCCTTACCCTCGGTGTAAGCGAGCTCAAACGCATGTTTTCCAATTTTAACATCGATATTATCAAGGTTCCTTTCTCCATCATCGACTTTATCTACGAGGTAACCCAAATCCCCTGCCTCTAAAATCAACTTTTTATCTGTAAGAGCTCACTCTTTTCCGACTTCGCTATGCTGTAGTTACACATCTCCGAGATCATCGGACGCAAGCTCTAACTCAACGAAAAGAACATCCTTATAATTTCCAGTCTTTATTCCTCTAATATAAAGAACGTGATCTCTTGTTTAGAGGGAAACATGCTTGATATATACTAAAATCTATCCACAGAAGTTCTGTGTCGATATTTCGTGAGAGTGCTCGCCTTCTACATAAAGTATCTGTCTTTCCTGTAACGCGTGGACGAGATCAAAAAGGCATAAGACCTCTAGAAACTTCTAAACAAGAAAAAGCTGCACTAGAGTTATTATATGGACATGTTTCAGGCAACATCCGTCATCATTAAACTCTCGAAGAAGACTCCAGTTAAAGATTTTTAGTCACGCATGAGTGATCATATTAAGAAGTGCAATATGATTGAAATTATAGACCTCCTTAAGAAGAATCTGCTCGGCATAGAAATCAAGATGGAGTCTCCAGACGAGTCAGCAGATCAGAATCAAATTTTATTCTTTCCCAAGCATAATGTGTTTCGATATCTGTCAAGGTCTACAAGAAATAACATTATGGAGGAGGTCGACCGTAGCACACAGAGGGATAAAATAATCGGCTTGCTCAGTACAAAGGAAGCTATTAATGAGTAAATTGAATATAACTATGTCCTTGACAATGAATACAAACTTTTCAATATACCCTTTTCTATCACCAACGCCAAAATAGACTACTACTTGAACATGGGCTTGCAGATTGCAGGTTTTATCTGTTTTCTGATGCTGTACTTTGCTGCTGTGGTGTATTACCCCTACCAAAATGTGATTGAGTATGATATGGGCAGTTAATACACAATCCTAAGAGTGCTATCCATCATTCAGTTTATGGTTGCGCTAATGTATTTCTGCCTCTGGACTAAAAATCATATGTATTTGGCAATTAAGAAGTACTAGCGATTAAAGTTATAGGCTGAGAAATAAGGATAAGTCTATGAAACAGGTGTCCTCTCACTACTGTTTAAAATTCCTGGAATAAAGATGATCTACTGCCTAAAATAGGACGGCTAGTTTGGCAATATGGTTCTGTTTATGTTCGGCAGTATGATGGGTATGTTCTATAGAATCGAATGGTTTTCCATTTTGCTAATAAACCTACTTATGGCTCATCTTGAAGTGCTGAATAACATCCTTCAAGCTCTGAAGGCAAGTATGAGTATGCTGGGCATGTTATCTTTCTTCGGTGCCTCCTTTATCGCCTTTTTCTCAGTATTCTCTATCTATTACTATGTTTAATCGATCTATCCTGAAAATCATCCGAAGTAGTACTGCGAGAGCGTGCTCAGCTGTATAATCGAACTCTATATCAAAGAATAAATTGGCAATGACATGGAGGTGTTCCATACAGGTCGGTTCATGTACGACATGATTTACGTCGTGTTCATGGACTTACTGTTCGGTAATATTGTGGGTGGTGTCCTCATCGATAAATTCGCTTCTCTTAGAGGTGCCCGTGAATAGATGCTGAAGGACAAGACGGAGAAATGTTTCATTTGTGGAATTGATCGATAAACTCTGGAGAAGAAAAGTCTAGACCTCAAAACGCATTACACTAAGTCGTATCATAAATTGTGGAACTATGTATTTTATTTGTATTATCTCAAACAGCAAACCAAGAAAACAGGTCTTGAAGAAATCATCGAGAAGAAGTATAAGGAGTAAGACGTCAGCTGGATACCGCAGTCCACTTCTGAGGAGAGTGATATGGGCGATCTCCTGTCCAAACTGTAGAAATTGTTGAATGACCAATCGACATCCATTAAAGCCATCGAACTGAAGGAATGATGCAATCAGAGAAACATAATTATAAGTTAGTCTTGTCAATGGTCAATAAATATTGTTGGTCATTTTGATATGGCCTTAATATAAACTATAATTTGCTGCACTTTAATGCTTACATCAATTCTATGGTTGGCAATGATAGTCATATCGCAACAGCAAAACACTTGTACTCCTAAATTGTTGCTTGAAAACACTTTATATGGTATATTCACCATAATGTAGACTCAGTCAATCTTGTGTCCTTTAATGCGTCTTCTAATGAATCTACATCTTTATATAGTTATTCTTTCTTTGATAACATGTTTACCTCTCCTCCCAAAACCCTCATTTGTACTGCAAAGCTTATTCAGCTCTAAGTCAACTCCAAATTGACTATTTTTCTGAAGTTAATTATGTGATTTCCTCGTAAATAGTAAACAATAGTTTGATATTAATGCTCAAGACTAATAACATGAGTTGGACATCGGCACAAGTGCAATTTATCCTTCACTCTCGGCAGGACATCTACTCCCAGATTAATTTAATCAGTAATTTGATATTAAGATAGATGTTATATAACCAAATGTGCAAGTTGCAATTGAATTTACAGCCAAGTAGGTTGTAGGAGTCAACAGTAGTTTTATCTTCATTAATTACATCCTCGGAGTGGCTACCAATCAGAGCTCAAACATTAACTTCACAGTCCAACCAGCCGTTATTTCCAATGCTAACTATCACATTATCGCCTATTCCAGCGCAGTAACTAAATTCACTGTTCAAACTATCTATTTTGATTCCTCTCCCTCTCAATTTGCCTATGTATATCAATAATTTTGGTTAACCTCTCCAAATAATTCTAATTATCAAACAATTTGGGCTGAATTTGCACCGGTTATCTATCAACTGATAGGCTTTTCTACAATAAATTTCTTAGGAAATAGTATTATGATAAACTCTACCTTCAATTAGGCTGACAATTTAATGCAAGTAAACCTCAGTAAGAGTGTATTTCAAATTAAAGTGATATATTTTGGCATTGGATCACTGCCAGGAGCTGTATGCTATCCTTGTGATAGTTATTCCTCCATCGACGGATGTTTGCCAGTTTGTCCGAACAACTCTTATGGTCAGGCCTTCTCAAATGGAGGGAAAATCTGCAGAAAATGTCAGTTTGAACTGGGATAAACTCTTAATTCATCTGGAAACGGATGCACTTGTCCCAACAGTCAAACCTACTATCAAGGCAACTGTTATAATCCCGCTTTACTTCCACCTGTCTGCTCAATCGATTCATTGCTTATTAGCAACTAATGTATCCCTAAAAATATTTTAAATACATCTATTGTATGTCCTGATCTGCATTCATATGCAGACTTCTCGCTAAAGCAGTGTGTATGTTATCAAGGCTATTAGTTATTGAATGGATCATGCGTAACAATATGCCCTGTCAACAGTCAGCGAAATCCTGGTGATGGAGTTTGTTATTGTAGTGCTGGATATTTAATGAGCTCGGCAAATGCATGCGAATCGGTCTGTCCGGCAAACAGTATCTATCTCATTTAGCTTTCTCAATGTTAATGTAATTCAAATTATCAGATGAATAATGGAAACTGTGTGTAGTGCTCTCAAACAGAAGTATACACTGCATCTACCGGCAAATGCATTGCTGTTGGTTCTACTGAACCAGCAAATTCCTCAGTTGTTTGTCAGCCAAATCAAATCATCGTCAAGGGAATCTGCCAATGCAATTAAAATAGCATATTATCTGGAGGATAGTGCATTGCTTGCCCTCTTTCTACATATAAGCCCACATCAGATAACCAATGCCTCTCTTGTTCATTTTATTGCCAAACTTGCACCTCTGCAACTAATTGCTCTCATTGTCAAAGCGGATTTAATATTATTGCTTACTTCTGCCAATAAATTTGTGGCGACGGTCGTAAGTTTGTCTTGCCATGCGATGATGGAAACAACATTAATGGAGATGGGTGCTCCTCTACTTGTCAAATTGAGCCAGGATATCAATGTAGCGGAGGATCGCCAAATACTTCTGATGTTTGCATTTACATCGGTAATCCTTCTCAACTTTTAACTATATCAGTGACTTCGTATTCACCTATCTACACTTCTCCAGGAATTTTGACTGACTTCATCATTAACCCTCCTATCCAGCGCAGCCAATCGTAAATTGATGGTATGTTCAAATACAGCTTCAGCAATAACATGATGAGACCAAACAAAATCATTATTACCCAAAGTAATAAAGATTTAACATCTTATCGCTGTTTTTTCTCTTATAGGAATGCGCTTCCCAATCAACCTTTTACTGTTCGATTTGATGTTAGTACTGGAAATAGTTCGGCCACTATTACGCTAGTATTCAATACAGTGGCAAATCGTGTAAAATCGGCTTTGCACTTTATGAAAGACGTCATTTCCTGAAGTTGATAATCAATCGTCTTAATACCTGAAAATTTTCAATATACTTTATTGACATAAACTATGTGGCTTATGTATTTTATGAGTTTTATTAATATTGCCATCATAACTAAGCCAATTAAAATATTTCAATCGAAAAAGTTCTCATCCACTCTCACCTTCCCCATTAATATTCTGAAATCCAAGTATAAAATCATTACATGATGAGAGTTTTAAGAGATGTGTACATCTCCTGAGAGCACATCCCACTGTTATCATAGATGCTGATCAGCTTCTCGACAATGTTACGGTCCAACTCAGGGTTGAAGCGACTTATGTACCTCATTTTTATCACTTACTCAAGGAATATATAAAGCTGCCGGTGGCCATGACGGGTTAGATTGTAGTCTTGAATGACTGATACCAGTTCATTATCAGATAAATCGTTAATGCCTTGGGTTATCTTGCTGATAATTGATTCACCAATAACCTATGAAAATTATTTTGTTTATTACTCCAACTCATATAGGTAGAAACCCTTAGCCAGGGCGGATAGAGTTTGAGGTCTTAATTTAGCAATCAGATCATTCTCTTTTTTATGGAGAGGAGAGATAATAAACTTGCGAATGAAGTCAACTGACAATCGATACGTTAGCATTCCCTTTAAAATTATCTGCTAATATAATTTAACTCCAATTATCTTTCCTTTTAGCAAAACGTCAGCCCGTTCCTCGATCATTCTCCATAACGATTAGTCCTCAGTTTCAAAACCTAGATAATCAGTGAGATTGAGAAGCTGATGGAGGGTAAAACTATCCATGATTAGCTTTGCTCTTGCAATAATGGAAGGATTCAATTGAGGTGGCACCTTTTTAACACTTTTCAGATAAGGAAGAACTACAGATAACTGCTAGGCATCAACTAAATGTATATTTTCAGCCAATCCTTCCACCAGTTTTTAAATCCAAGGCTTGTCTCCTTTTTGTAGAGCAGAGTAGGAAAGAAAAAGTTTTACATACTGATCAATGGTCAATGTTTCTCCCAGTAGCAGTTTCTACACTTGATTGTATATTTATTGTCCTTTTTCCAACTGACTCATTAAGAAAGCAATGTCTACCAATTCGTTCTTCTCTTCTGCAGTCTTTGGAAATATTCTCACGGCCTTGTACTCCACTTTCTCCCAAAATTACGCCAGCTCAATACCGAACTTGTAACCAAACAGAGCATATTGTTCAATCAGATAGAAGGAATTAGCAAGATATACTGTACTTACTAAGCTGGCCTTGAACTGAGATAAATGAACACTCGATATAATTGCTGGTACTTCGTGAGGGTGGGTGATGGCAGTACGGTTAAAAGCCATCAAAATATCATGAACTTGTTATGGAGATTTGGCTATTTGAGACCAATATAAAACTTAGTGCAGACCACCAGCCCCTAAGTTTTCAGGGATGATGTCAGTATTCAACTGCTTAAGCTTAAGGAAATCAAAACTCGTGTCTATTTCCTTCCTCCTTTCAAAAAAGTTGTATTATTCATCTTCTATCTCAATCTCTTTCTATTTATCTTTTGATTCCTCTTGGTCTTTTGCTTATTGCTTTGGCTTGGAAGCCTCTTCGTTCTTCTTACGGAAAAGTTTAGATATGATAGTATATCTAGGGTGTGTGTTAAAAATAGCGGCGCCAGCAGCCCAAAACAACCTTTTCACAATCATAATTAAGTGATATACAAATCTTTAAAAACATCAACTTGCATTAATTCTGTTATTTAGTATCATACAGAATTAAGATATTTATGTGCCATTAATGTTAAACAGCAACATACTCTTCTCTTAGCTGCTCATTTTATCCTACTCAACGATGCCCCTCAACACACTGTCCAACCATACCCACTCCAGAAATTGTGGCCTGTCCACTTTCTTCTTCTCTTCCTAGAGAAAATTAATAATGAAGTCACGCTCTCTGTAATTATATCCCTAGCAGATTGTCTCAACAGCAAGAGTGTTGATTATTTTGCAATAGGAAGAAGAAGAAATAAAATCTGTTTGGCTGAGTTTGATATACAGCTGACGATGCAAGGATTTGCGCTGCTGTAGTGAGCCACAGCACTAGTAACATTTGATAAAAGTTTAGCAGATATGATCGAATGAACTACCCTCAGCGAGGAACTGATTAAACGCGCTGGTGAAATATCCTTGAGCTTTGTTCTTATTTTTTACTCGTAAATATAGCTCTCCTAATAATTGTTGTACTAATGGTTAACCATTTTCAATCTATGAGCTAAGTTCCTTGCTCAAAAAATCCAGCAATACATGAGGATCAATATCTTGATGAACCAGTAAGTTTTATGAAAAATTCACCAACACCCTTTGGCGATCCTTTGGTGAATCACTAAGGATTTTACGGTACACTTGAGTTAGCTGGGGAATTAACCGCTGCCTGCTTAAAGAATCAGCAATCAGAAAGTATACTTCAATCAAACTATCGTCTCCATAGATATACTCTGTTTGCTATAGCAAAGCCTTCAAACTTGTCATCGCCTATATTTACTGGCCACTGGCCTAAAGGCACTGCGCTTGTAATTATAGAGCTTTCATCCTTTTCGGATCATGCTGGCTGACCATTTAGAGGCTTAACTCTAATTTTTAAAGAGCCTATTAATACTGTTGTTGGTGAATATGAAGATGAGCCTCGTTCAATAGAATTTATGAATAGTCTTAACTTAGGTATTTACGGTAGTTTAGAGCTTTGCTGGCAAGGTCGTACTTTTTTTACAGGCAGTACTTATCAAAGTTCAGTGCGAACAGAGCTACATCCAAACTACATAGACCGTATTGCCTTGTGACAGGAAGAATGGAATATTTCAGTTCATCCTAATTGGGCTTTCCATTGATGCGAATCCCAATCATTTTCTCCATATAATAGAGCATTAATCCACTAATTTTAGTGTTTTTCTGATTGGAAAAATGCTGCTGCAAAATAGGAAGAGGATCACTAATAAAATCGTCCAGAAACTAATACTAATGAAGACGATCTACGAAGGGAGTGTTCGCTTTCATTATTTTCTTAAAGTATCGGCAAAAATCTATTAATTATGCAAGATGAGTCCTTTACTATTGATTATTCTCAATTTATTTGCACTATTCAAACAACTTTTTAGAGCAGATGGAAATGTTTGATCGACGATTAACTCCTATAAAGTCTATGTATTTGCTTGGACCTCTAAAAATTGACGGCTCATCCTCCTTTGTGGGCTTGTATATAATAGACGGAGTTATCATGGAGTAGACAGCCCCATGAGTCTCAAAATCGTTAAGCGAGAGGTTATAGATGGGGATGTCCTATCCCAAAGTTCGAATCATGTGAATGTTGATACTGTTTGCTCTTAAAATTGGCATAATCTTAGCCAGGGCAGTATACCCTTTGTATTCGACCAAACAGCAAAAAGGTACCCTAAGTGGATAGTTCTGTTTCTTTTTAATAATCCCGATAATGATCTCATTCAGATGGTTGTATATCTTATACGTTCGCTTTAAATTCTGATGGCTTTCATTCGAATAGAGCAACTGCTAACTGCCTTCAGTTCTAATCATCTTTCCCCGACTGCAGACAATTTCAATTTCAAATATGTGACGATCAATGAAAATGGGTTCTTTGGGTTTGTTCTAATCGATATAGGCAGTGATGATTTCTGTGACTCTGCGGCTGGCCTTGCGTGTGAATTCAGCCAGTGCGAGTTCCTTACTGATTCGATCTTTAAGATCAGGACATTTGTAGATTTGACCTAGCTACCAATAATAATCAAAACTTTAAATATCCGCAGTACTTTCCAGTTTCACTTATGATATATAGGAGACAGTGTTCCTAAAAAGATTGATGCTGTTCTTATCGTTTATATTTACAGCATTCACACTGCTTTCACTACGGCAAGAAAACCGACTGTTTCTATCGTTTGACAACTCCAATCCTCCTTCGATAACGTCAATGATATCCTTTTCTGTTTCGGTTTGAATAGATTCCTCCTTGATTTGGATAGTCTTGCGATCAGTTTCAAGGCCATCGATGTCTGAGGACTCCCTCAGCCTCTTATATTCTTCCTCCTATCTCTTCTCCTTTAGCAGCATCAACTTGATATTTTCCTCTTATTATCGCTTTTGCTGCTATTATAGGACTCGCTACTCTAGCATTTGCTGTATTTTGCGGTTGGACTCCAATTGCTCACTCATTTTTTAGAGTTAATTCTGTTTTTAGAGTAATTCTTTGGACAATTTATTTTGTTGATCTTCCGCTTTATCTCTTTATTACTTCCTTATTCTCTCTATAATTTTGACCATTTATTATTTTTCCCTTTCCTTATCCTTCTCAATATCTTTTTACTTGTCCTTATTTGAGAGTTTGTACTTGTCCTTCTCTATTTCTTTCTCCTTTTCCTTTTCTATCATCTTCTATATTTCCTTTTACTTTTATTCTGGCTTTTCCTTTTATATTTCCATTTTTACTTATATTTACTTTTCTTTTTCTTTTTCCGCCTGCTGCAGTTTAAGTGCAGTTATCTTGTTCTTCTAACCAGTTTTATTCTTATCATTCTCATTCTTATGAATTTTATTGTCCTATTTTGGACTCTTCTCTTTCTCTTCCGCCTTCTCAACCTTCTCAACCTTCTCAACCTTTACAGACTGTTTAATGGTTGGCTCAATTTTAATCATTTTGTCTTTAAGCTCCTCATTTACTCGCTGCTCATCTTTAATTGTGATATTCTTTTGGTCAGCTTTCGGCGTCGTATCTTACAAGTGCTCTTCTGCTGTTTATTGTATTTCAAAAATTCCTGTATCCTTTTCTAGCTTATACTTTTCATTATGTCTATCTGCCATAGAATGTACTGGAGCTGATATGGCACTTTTGGTTGTCTGCTAGTTGCCCATTTTGGTTGGGCTTGAAGTTCTATTGGAATTGTCCTGCCTATTACCAGCAGCTGATTGTGGTAGCGAAGTCCGTATTGCTGGATCGAAATTGGCCATATATTCTGCAAATTTATCAAAGTGATCCTGCGCTTTAGAGAAATGCTGCTTAAGTTTCATGAGGCACCCATGCCACAGTCTACATTTCATAACTGTGGCAAAGATAAACTTCCATTACTCGAGATCCTAAGAGTTGGGTTTGACTGGGTGATTGTAGTTTTTGGAGGTCAAACTCTTACGAATGTCATCACGATCAATCATATCTCTTCCATAGAATGTTATTATCAACGTGCTGCTCTTGGCAGATTCTAAACTGATCGACTGAATTGACCTAATTTCGATGGTGGATTTGGGTATTTATTTGAGAGAGGCCATGATGTTAGGCTAGTGTGTTTTATAATCAGCTGGAACGTTGCTGTAGTAGTAGAGAAAACCATCTTTGATCATGAGCAGTCGATTGTTTGTAAAAATGCCTGATTTACTGCTCTTCTCGACTAATTCTGACAACTCGAAGGTATCGGGGTCGCTAATTCCCTACATATTTTAATCACAGATTTTATTATGAATACTCATATAATCTATTAACATGCAGCAATATAGTAATGATCATCATATAGATTAGAGACTGATTGTCGATCTTTGGATAATTTTGGTTTAAAGCTACTCGACTGTCAAGTTTTAACGTTAAAGCTCGCATTACAACCCGCGCAAAATTAATTGCCTTCGTTTATACAGATCGCAATAGTACGAAAATTTTAAACCATAAACTATTTACAGCTAATCGGTCTACTAATTGACATACCCTTGATTTTCAAGGTCCTATGTCTTGATAAATCTGTTATAACCCCAGCACTACCCCGTTTAAAAGCTTGAACGATGCTACTTGATAAGATTTTTCTTTTGGTTTTGGTGATTTATGAGCTCGATTTGATATTCATATTGGTTGAGGTTGTCTGGATTTTTGAGTAGTTAAAGGAAAATGGATAGGCTTTGATTATCATTTAGATTTCCTCTGGGATAAACTACCAATCGCCACTAACTGAGCTAGTAATGATTGGTCTCACTGTAAATAGGGCTGCTTAGCAATTTTTTTTAACTGTATTGGTGAATAATCATCCGATATTTTTGAAAAGAAGGAATAGCTTCTTCCAAAGCCTGGATGCTTCGATTAACACTGCAGTTGTCTTTATTCTTTTTCAATAAATCCTCCAATTGACCAATCAGCTCCAAGTCATACTTATAACAATGATGCTTTTTGGCCTGCTCTAATTTACTTACTATTTGCTCTTTTATCTCGTCAAGACGAGCAATATTGTTCATAAGGGATTGGATGTTTTCATACTCGTTGCAAGATGCTTTGATATTTTAATTGCATATCTGATTACGGTATCGTTCAGTAAATTCATCAATTTAGAGGAGTTGAGCTTCAGTCTTTACTTTTATGGAGCTTAAGTCGCATTCAATTGACATCAGCAGGCTTTCCTTTTAAGTTATTTTTGATTTAAGCTCACTCAATAGATTTCGAATCCGATCGTATTTCAATTGATAGATAAAACTTATAGGCTTAAAGCTATGGCTTTGATGATCTCCAAACATTTTGCATTCGCAACAAACTGATTTACTGCAGTCCTGGCAGTAATAGTTTAAACTGATTTCATGCTCGCTGCATTTTTATAACTACTCGCCACTATCAATCAAAGCACCGACGATGCTTGTCAATTCACTTATGAAACGAGTACAGTTTGTGAGTTGACCTTTTATTTGCTTGCGGCAGTTGGGACATTCGGGTTTGATCCTGATAGTTTTGGAAATGCAAAACTAGCAATATAGTTTGGAGCAGTGAGGACACATGGTGGGACTGGCGGCTTGACAGTAGCAAATTTGGCAGTTTAACAGTTCATCGAATTGATATTTTTGTTGTTATCTTTTTTGAACATGTATATTTTGGTGCTATTGGTCGATCATTGTTTGTAACTGCTAAATTCAAGTATTAAAATTGTTTGATAGACTCCTGCATTGATAAAAAATATAAAAAAGAAAGACTATTGCTTTATTAAGGCAGGCTTATGAAAAAATGTATAATTTATTTTAAAAACAATTGAAGAATACTTAAAGAACTGATACATGAAATCCATAATTTATCAAAATATATTTTTGCTACTATTGGCATAAAATGAGGCTAAATTTGTTTGATTGGATAGTTTGTAATTTATATGTAATTTATATCTTTGTATTATTTGCTCTTACATTGAAATGTTATGTTTTTAAAGGATCACTGATAAGGTATTGAGTTATATGATAACAAAAGCCAATTACTCAACTAAATTAATTGAAGTAAAGTGTGAGCAGTTAAATTATTGAAAGATTAGATATTGATTTTGGAAATCGTTGCTAAATATTTTGCTACTTTTGCTAAAATAGCTTTGCCTTTAACTTTATGAGGATTATACTTATTGTTTTCATTAACCATATTTCATTATTTACCCTATTTTTTGCTTATTTTTTATGTTTTATATTCAGGTTATAAATAGCATAATATCATAATTAAGGCTTTATATCTTGGAGAATTTTGATATATTAACATTCATTCAATGGGAGGAGAACAATCCACTCTTTGCTACTCAGTTCCCGTTACTCAAAAAAAAGAAGGCTAGACCTCCATCTATCGCTTCCCTGACTTCAAAGATAAGCTTCAGGATCATCCAGAAGAGCACATTTTGACCCTCAAGGATGTCTTCATCAATTGCTACAAGAAATTTTCCAAAAGCCCCGCTTTAGGTAGGTATTCTCTAATATAGGAACCATTATAAAAAAAGAGAAGAATAGTTAAATTCGCTACATGACCTATGCAGATGCTATCGATAGCGCTCAATTTGTTGGCAGTTCAATTATAAATCAAAAACTCTACAACAATCCCGAAGGATAAAACTTTAAGATGATCGGAATTTTTGCCAAGAACAGAGCAGAATGGACGATTGTCGATATCGCAGCATCTCTTTATAAATTTACAACCATTCCAATATATGATACCCTTGGAGATGAAAATATCACGTATGTTTTCAAACATACTGGGTTGACCAGTTGTTTCGTCAGCGAAGGAGCTCTTATTTCACTAACCAAATGTCAAGATTTAGTCGATATTAAAACACTTATCTGCTATGATAATTTCACAGAAGAACAGATTAAGTTTTTTGCTGACAAAGGTAATTATGAATATACCCAGGTGTCGAATTGATTAAATTCTAAAATTTGGTGGAAGAGGGAAAGAAAAATACCATAGATTATAATAAAATTTAATTTAAAGTTGAGCAGGATGACTGCATTACATTCTCCTATACTTCAGGAACCACTGGTCCCCCCAAGGGAGCAATGATCTCGCATCGTAACTTCGTTTCCTTTATCACTGCCTCAAAACTTAACAAGGACTGTAATTTTTCTCCTAATGATGTCTGTATTTCCTATCTGCCCCTGCCTCATATTTTGGAGCGTGAATTTGTTTATTCAATGTTAGCTGCTGGTGCCAAGGTGGTTTTCTTTTCTGGAGATGTACAAAAAATAAAAGATGATTTGGTTATTGTTAAGCCTACAATATTCCTGAGTGTCCCAAGGTTGTATTCAAGATTTTATGAGGTACTCAAATCTAAATTTAATTAATTGCAGGGGTGGACAAAAGCTGGTCTCGATTATGCCCTTAGAACTAAGCTTGACAACCTTATAAAAACAGGAAATTACAGGCATCAAGTATACGATAAGGTCTTTTTTGCAAAAACTAGATAAGCACTGGGAGGTAGAGTTAGACTTATGATCTCAGGCAGCGCCCCTCTTCTTCCTTAAGTTCAAAATTTCTTGAAGGTTTGTATGTGTGCTCCTCTATGCGAAGGCTACGGACAAACTTAATCAACAGGTGCAATGTTATTTACAGATGGAGATGATCCATAGGTTAGACATGTGGGTGGGCCAATAGTAAATTTTTTTTGACTTAGGCTAACTTTGAAGTCAAACTTGTAGACATTCCCGAGATGAACTATCTCAGCACTGACAAGGATAAACATGGAAACCCGACACCTAGAGGCTAAATATGGGCTCGTGGGCCAGGTGTTTTCTTGGGCTACTATCACGATGATTTAAAGACTAAATAGACCATTTCAGAAGATGGTTGGCTCCGAACAGGCGACGTGGGTGCAATGAGCGCAGTCACAAAGAGTATTAGCATAATTGATAGAAAAAAGAATATCTTTAAGTTGCAGCAAGGTTAATATGTGGCTGCCGAGAAAGTAGAAAATACTTATCTAAAAGGAGACAAATTAGCAGAAATTTTTATACATGGGGAATCGACTGAGTGCTTTGTGATTGCCATAGCTGTTCCTAATCGCAAGGCAGTGGAGGAAATAGCTACATTAAAAAACATAGAGGGTGCTTTCTAGTAGCTGTGCTCTCACGAGATCATCCGGGCTTAATTCATCATTTATCTCAACAAAATTGGCAAGGAGGGAGGATTAATGGGCTTTTAGCAAGTTAAAAATATATTTTTGGAAACTTAACCATTCTTGACGCGGGGAATTCTGACCAATACCATGAAGATTCAGCGTCACGAAGCCAAAAAATTTTACAGGAAAGTTATTGATAATCTCTATAAGGAGGGAATGCTGAAGATATAAAAAAAATGATTGGTCGACTCAATATTAATTCATAATCATAGGACCAGTTTTTATAAACAATAGTTATGATATTAATCATTTAATCAGATAAAATAATAAATAGGATTTGAGTCATAATTTACCCAACAATGAACGACTATAGAATCAATTAATTTAATCCATAAACTAAAATATTTTAAACTAATAAATGATCTGATTTGTTCTTAAAGCATTAATTAATATGTAATCAATCAAATTTCTCTAATAGTAAAGGGTTACTACTTTGTAGTGGTCTTGCATTGCTTTTAAAAATCAGTTTAGATATTTTTAACTCTTTCGATAAACTCTTTATATTAGCATTTAAGTTGTTTGCTTTCACAAAGGAATGCATATTCACCATTGTATTTTACTTTAATAAAATGCTGATAGGAATCGTCTTAATGAAGCTCAAAAATAAGGTTAGAACTAAAGGGTGGAGGAACCATACAATTCAGATCAGTAACTTGATCTCCTTTCCATTTTTGGGTTAAACATTCAGTAGAAGTTAGATTTAGCAATGTCATCAGAGGAAGTAGATTGGAATGGTGCCCAAAGACAAAAGTCAGTCGTTTGCTATTCACTTTATTAATTGCATCATTTAATTTGTTTCTCAGAAATCTGAAGGCTTGAGTTGCTATGATCCTTGCAAAATTTTCATCAAAAACCAAGGTATTATAGTATTCATAGATGTACCGAACATTTTTTTAATCATTTTAATCATACTAGCTCGGCAATGGTCGACCTAAATTTCTATCAGACACAAGAGTTTCATAAAGTTCAGAAATCGTTGGAATGGAAATTTGCAGTGCAGATAGGTTGAAGACTAATTTCATTTTAGCAACTTGTGCCGTTTGTGAGGCTTAAAAAATAGCCAAAGTTTTTGCAATTAATGTAAGTCTATTGGTCAAAAGGACTCCATAACTTGGACAGTTGTCGAGAATAACATCGATAGGGCGAACTGGTAAAGGTTGAAATCCTTTATTGAGTGCAAATGGTTGTTAGAGTAAAGCTATTTGGAGATTATCATTTGTAAAAGGAGTGAAAGGAGGTTATAGTTTATCAAATGGTACTTATTATGGAATAGTGTACCCTTATTCAACAGGAAAAAATCCATAAATGAAAGAATTGGCCGATTGTTATGTTCTCTAATATGAGCTGCTAAAAAATTACACGTGATTGGGATTAAATTTTGGTGTGGTGATTTGTTCTTCAGTTATGAATGTTTGCTTCAGATAAGTTCCCAAATTGTATTGCTGTCTTATTCCCACTCCAGTGAGAAGTCCCCTGAACTCTTTAGTTTAGTTTCCGTCATACAGATCATTCTTAGGATATATAGCACCGTGCCGAATAAAGGAAAGGGCATATAGAAGTTTAGTTTGGATGGTGACTAACAAAAGAAGAGATGTCAACAGCAGAGTTGGGTTAATCATTAATATTTTTTTATAATGAGGATTTATTATAATATTGAACATCTAAGGAAAGAAAACATGACGTCAGTATTAAATGTATAGTATCTTAACAGCAAAAATTAATCAGATATTGTGCAGATAACTTAACGAACCCATTCTACGGTTCATAAAAAGTGATAAATAAATGAGAGAAATTGATCATAATTGCCATTTTTATTGATATACACACCAATGCCTATAAATTATAGGAATACTATTATGAATTTCAGCAAAAAAAACTATCCTCAATATCGAAGTAGATGCTATTACATTATTTTTTGTGATAATATTAAATCAAATCCAGAATAACTATGATCACTAGAATGGTTAATAAGTTGGCCACTCTGCAGAAAGCCTCCATGTTGCTCTGGTTTTCGACTTACGACGATTTCGATGATGATGGCAAAGGCTAGGGAAAGAAGATGGTCTTTTTCAAAAGAAAGCAACCGTAAAAGGTTACTTAGGTGAATAAGGAAGAACCAAAATAGGGAGAACCTCATAAACATCACTTTTTTTAAAGCAAAAAGCTCGAAACTAACAGCCCACGACGTATGCAAAAATTGTGGAGAAATGATAGTAAAGATGATGCATCAACTAATAATAAATCAGCGCCTTTCATCAATACAGTCTTCGAGTAGGAGGAGTAAATGAGTAAAAAATCCATCTTCTTCACACATACTCCTTCGAAGGATGAATCTTCTAAACACCATTAAACATTGGAACATTAGCCTCAACTAAAATAATTAATTCGCCCGACAGGGACTGAGGATAAATTTTATCAAAAGTTTTCATAGGAGTCATCGCAAGTACTCTCTGATTTCTTAGATAAAAATTGGAAAAAATTAAACTCAACTCTTGGAGATTATCTTAAGCTGGCTACACGATAGGAAGTTGAGAAGTTACTTTATCCTGTTTTAATATCGAAGAATGTAATGATTTTCTTGTAGTGGCAATAGTCCAAGCAAAGCCAATTCCAGCACCTTTCGCCAGGAATACTACAGAAGATATACTTGGCTTTTATTAACCAATCCGAACTATCAAAAATTAAAGAGTTGTTAGCCTTTCTTGCTACGAAGCCCATTAATCTCAATTATAGTTCTATTGAAGCTCTTATATCCACTTTTGATATCACCAAAAACGTGGTTGAAGTGTAAGCATCCGTCAATTATCGAATTAATATCGCCCTCTCAATTTTAAAAGTTCAGTTCAAATATAATGAAAAACTAAAAGCATCCAAATAAGCATACCCTCAAGCTTCCCTTGGCGGTTGGTTCTTGAAAATAGCAAATCTTGCTTTGGAGAAGCATATTTGTTGTGAAACATTCCTGAATGTTTTCTAATAAATTGTAATACGCCATCGGCAATTCATCAATCTGGAATAGTTATTTGAGAGTAATTTGTTCATGCAAATAATTGAAAAGTATTACTTCAACTCTCACATCGATACGACCAAACTGTTTATACTGTTTTAAAAAGCCATCACTACTAGAAGATGGCGGGTTATTTTGGAAAAATTCAAAAGAAGCCTGGCACTGTTTAAGATCAAGCATCAAAAGTCGGCTTTTCCTAACGCTAAAAATATCCTCAAGGAATTGGAGCGTAGTTTGGCTAAAGATCAAGGCGAGAACGCGCTGTTCTATTATATTTTGGCTGCCCACAACGATGAGCCTAAAGCTTTCTAACTCCTTTGCTCCAAGAGTACTAGTTTGTTCAAAAATAGTAGGGATAGTCGTGAAGGTTAAAAATTGATTCGATTATTAATGAATGATGGCCTGCTTAGGTTAAGTAAAGATGCTATCCGCAGTGAAACCTCTCCAAAAACATAAAAGACCAATTCACCAGATTCTGAAAATAATACCAACGACGAGGAAATAAAAATTGAATAATCTTAGATAGAAAAGGACTACAGGACTATCATAAAGGAATAAATTTTTGAATAAAACAACAACTATAGATCACAGCTTCTGCGGATGATCTTTGATTAGCCAGCATTAACCGGAGCAAAGGCTGCTATCAAATTGGGTAAACTCTAACTGGCTTTCTATATCTGCTATAAACATTATATGTCTTTTAGGATCATGAGTAGAACTCGCAATGACATATCCCATGCCGTATTGGCTTTGCTGCTCGATGCCAATAAAGAGAAATATGAGCCCTTTCTGGATGATCTTAAAGCTAACATACGTCCTGCTGTTTTTCAGTTTAACAGAAAGTTTATTTATGAAGTGTACCATAAAAGGTAGAACTTGGATTACCTCCTCCAAAAATATTTTCCGAAAAGAACAGATTTACATTAATTTTGGGAAAATCAACTTATCTTGGATAGAGCCGATGAATTATTGAAAATGGACATAAGCAACAAGCTGAAGGATATCAAATATTAGGCAGAATATAACAAGTAGCCACTCAGGGAGAAGGATTAATTCATGAAACAAAATTAAGATAAGTGGAGATCAAGACTTATGTATGAATTGGGAATAGATGATGGTCGCTCTTCCAGACCATGGGTTAATGACTACATTGGGTGGTAGGAAAGAAAACCTTGGGTAGATTATAGCAAACAAACAACTGAAGAAGTGACTTCATAAGAAGCCTTAAATCAACCATAGGCAGAAGTTTAAGAGGCTAACTCTGCAGAAGGCACTTCTTAAATTGCAGCTGAAGGAGACAATATTGCATAATCAACTTAAGATAACTTGATTACAAAATAAGTTTCATAGCCAGTTTAGCATCTTAATTAGGCTAATGCCGAATAAATTTAAGCGGAGACTGCAGTCAATACATAGTCGATCATTGTGGATTAGCTTCTTTAAGCTGAATAGACTGAATAGGCTGAATAGGTTTAATAGGTTGTGTAGCCTGAAGAGAATATTCGAGCTTAATTTTCATAAATGTTTAAAAAAGATTAGCAACTGAGAATAAAGGGTTACGATTTTAACAATTTCCTTGAGATGGCGCGTACAAAGATTCGTCCTATCTTTTAAGAACAATATGAAGATGACAAGTAATTTAAAAAGACTTTTCTAGCGTTGTAGGCCATTGCTTAGGAGACCAACATCTTAGATAACCACTATCTTCAGAAAAAGCTAGACGAATGCAGAGCACATATCAAAAATTAAGGAACCATTAGAGTGTTAAAAAAATTCAAATTGTGGCATTTTGATTTTTTGCGAGTTTACTCGGCACGAGCATATCCTTTTAGAGCGAAAACTTTTCGTTAACGCTTTTTTAATGTAATTTCTTGCTAATTAAGTTCAAAATGTATCAGGGTCGGCATCTAGCTCCACAAAGCTTCTTCACTAAACCCTTATAACTGGAAAAATTTTTACGATTGAGAGTCATATCCAAGAAAATGATTAATGATATGTTAATCAAGGAAAAGAAATACTTTGAAGAGGCAGAGGCCGTTGTTAAGTTAAAACCATGTAAAGATGTATAAGATCTAATGATATGGGGTCTTTAAAATGATTAGCCGATGGCCATATACATAGCCGAAAAGATTGCTATGATCACAAATCAGGTTATAGAGCACAAAGTTGCCCTGCGAGTCGGCGAGTACCTTAGTCACCGCAAAGATATTCCGGCTGAACGGATCTAACGATGCAAGGAATGCCTCAAGATAGTTGGGCGTATTAATCGTTAGCACATCTACGACTTTAGCAAAGATTATCAGCATATCACTACTCGCAAACATTTCTCTAAATATTTGAAGAAAAGGCAGGCAGAGCTTGACTCACCCAATCTTGAATTTCTTATGCGGGTTAACCCTCTTATTTAAAATAAGTATGAACCTATCGCTCAACTGAATGATCTAAAGAGAGGAAGAAATCTAAGTTGATTGTATCAGTATATTACCTTCACTTTTATTGCAAACACTAATCGTTATATATTTATTAATACTTTATAATTATCTTTATGATTTGGTCCATTTTATTGATTATCTAACTTTGTCTCTTAATCCTCAATATATTGTCCCAAATTATTGTATTGGTAATAAACTAAGGGCTAATCGGTATCTACTATGGTACATTGACTTTATTTATATCTTCTTAGAAGATATTAATAATTTTTACCAACTAAAAAAGAAATCATTAACTGTATACGTTATAATTTAAATCAATAATGCTGCGTCTCTCAAGTTCAAAGGACTCCACCAGCTCTGCCTCTTCTTTCAGTCGCTGCTCAGATTATTTTGAACCTTCCCGCGATACCACGCATATCTACGGTCACAAGATTAATATTGACAATCTTATTAGCATATGCACTGCCAAACTGGAAGTCAATCCCACCCACCGAAAAGCCCTTTTTATCCGAGCCAGTTCCTTCATGAAAAAGCGATTATTTGTCTAGGCCATTTAAGACTGCCATCGCCTGCTTAATATCGACAAACGTAATGTTGGGGCCTATTATCTTATTGGATGTGCTAACGAAAAACTTGACGATATAGAGGTTGCAATATAAAATTTTACTATTGTGATCGAATTAGACCCTACTCATGTCAATGCCCTGTTGGCACGTGGGGCCTGTCTTAATAAAATTGGACAGTACAAATAGGCGTTGGATGACTATGATAACGCTTTGAAACTTGATTCAGAAAAATCAAAATTCAAGAAAGGTAGGAATGAGTCAAGAAGGAAGATACTGGGAAAGGAACATATTAGTGAAGAGGACCTCGTGAAACCAAATTAAAACAAGTTTAGACCCCTTGAAGTGGATACTACTCATATTGTCCAGCCACCAACTGAAGTATTGCTGCAACGACATGAGTCAAATGTCAGTATTCATAAGCCAGGTGGAGGCTCTATGCGTGTCAATGACGATAGTTCTTTTGGCGATACAAGCTTTTCTCAGGTCGATTTATCACGATAAAATTCTTTAAGACAAGCAGATATTTTACATTCATATGGATGGTAGGCTCGGAAAAAGCAAGAATTTAAGAAGGCGATCGAATACTATGACAAGGCCATTGAACTGAATCCTAATCACTTTAAAGCTATTTTTAATCGGGGATTTGCTTATGATAGGATTGGATAAATCGACAATGCCATTCGTGACTATCACCATGCACTTCAGATTTAGCCAAATAATGCTTTTTGTTACTACAACCTCGGGATTAGTCTCGATAAAAAAGGCCTTCCTGAATAAGCTGTATTCATATTGCTATTTAGGTTAAAAACTTTAGTGAAGCGATCAGAATCGATTCCAAAAAAGCTGATTTTTATAGTAATCGAGGTTTTACGAATCGAAAACTCGAAAAATACTAATAAGCAATAGAAGACTACAGTTCAGCTATTAAGTTAAATCCAAGTATTTCCTGATTAAATTAGAATATTTCAAAGCCTACTATTACCGAGCATTGTGCCACTAAAAACTAGGTAATTTGGTAGATGAGGAACAGGATTACTTGTGTGCTCTTGAACTGAACCACACCAACATCAATGCCCTCTATCATATAGGCTTATTTTATGAGAGACAGGAAAAATATAAGGAAGCTCTGCACTTTTTCGAGCAGCTTATCCAAGTTGATCCACATTTTCCTCCCGTATATAATGCAAAGGGTATGATTTTCGACAAGCTGGAGGATTATCCTAGTTCTTATGCTGAATTCACCAAATCCATATAATTGGACAAAAATAATTCTGTTTTTTATCATAACCGCGGTTGTTGTCTCAAGAACATGGAGAAGTACTAGGAATCAATATCTGATTTTCTGCAATCCCTTGCTCTCGACCCTGACAATCCAATTACCTACTCCAATATTGGACTAGTTTATCGTAAAATGGAGAAATTTCAGGAGGCTATTGAGTATTTTTCAAAATAGGTCGAACTAAACGGAGGTAACAGTAAAAGTTATCCTTACCGTGCCTATTGTTATGTTAGGATAGGTATGTTCCACTAAGCTATTAGTGACTATACGATGGCTTTGAAAGGTGACCGAATGAACTTGCAGTATCTGCATAATCGAGGAGTATGCTATGAACGCATTCATGAATACAATAAAGCAGTCTAAGATTTTACTGAAGAAATAAATCTATCAAATTGTTCAAGCTCTTACTTTATTAGGGGTTATTGTTACGACTCGATGGGTGAATTGTAACTGGCCCTCAAAGATTACTCAGCAGCCCTTCAGAAGTGATTGATTTTAATGACCCTAATTTATTACAATATCTATTATTATGTTCATTGGTTCTTCTAAGGCTCAAACTGCTACATTTCTCCTTTATTTACCATTTAATTGCCAGTCCTCTCTTCATCAGAAACAAAATATATAATTTCAAGCAGTTGGATGACCGTTTAATGAATTTAAACAATAACTTATTCCATTTGATTTAATAGTTATTAATTTGAACATGAGCGAGGAAATTACCTCCAAACGGGACAATGAAGCTGAACTTACCCTTTATAGATTGATGCGTCTCGAAAATCGGGACAATAGCTTCCTATTTCGGGATGACTGTGCGCAGTAAGGACCTTTTATTTAAAATTGAACCGTCCCGCATGGGATGGCTCAATTTTGAATTTTAAATCCCTCCCTTTATAGTCAGAGTCCAATTCAGAATCAGTAGCATACACTACCCTCTTGAAACCATCCCCCGCTCTGAACTTCTCAGGACCTTCTGGAAGTTGATTTCGACTCACTATTTCAAAAAACTTGAAGAGGAGGAACTTTACCGCTGGAACTATGTCCACAATTTATTTAATAATGATCAATCTTAGTGTATACCATTGCCTTCTATCTTTGACAGCCACATCCCATAGGCTGAACGTTTTTGGAGTGAACTTACTTCAATTGTTGACAGTAAATATCTTTAAAAAACGACATAAAAAAAGGAACTGAAGATGTAAGACGCTGTGTGGTTGAAGAAGATGTTTATTGAATGGAGGATGAATGCGTGCGTATCCGGAAAGAAGACCAAAAAAATATCAAAATAATGGAGAAATAGAATGTAAATAAAAAATAAAACTTCAAAGAAGCATGGTTATAGTAATAATAAAAAGATAAAAATAAAATTATTAAAGGAGGAATTAGAAATACTTGATGAGATCATTCAAGACCAATGCCAAGAGGACAATGAGCAAATAGAGGATGAACATAATTCAAGCTAGGGCATAGATTAGGAAATATATAGGCTGGAGAAATAGTTGAAGAATTCATAATATTAAAATGGAAGGATTATATCTTAAATAGAAATTAAATTGGAGGCATAGCAACACTAAAATAGGAAATAAATCAAAGATAAATTGATAGCAGAGGAAACCAAATCCATTGAATGGCTAATCCACACTTTATAAGAGAAACAAATTGCTTAATCCATTACTAAAATAGTTAGCTGCTAGCGTGCTTGTGGCTCCTCTAAATTTATTATTAATTACGATAATTCAATGAATATTCAACCACAAATAATAAGTCAAAATTAGATGGAAAGGTTCAATAAACTGAGATAAACATCCCTTCTAAAATTCTATAAGACTGGCGTTAAATCTATCTATTCTTATACTTGCCAAAATGTACATCTACTTTTATTTAGTTTGCAGGATTTAGTGACATGTTGCAGAACAGGATGACCTTAGCAAAGGCCAAAGATAGAGACTATTTGCAAATATTGAAGAAAGGAACACATATTAGTCCTTAAGCTAAGCAAGAGTTTAAAGAATTTGATGTTTGTCATCATTGCAAATTCATCTATCCTCCTTATATGCTCAAAACATGCAAATTTGTATCGGACAAACAGGCAATGCCAAAGACCTTAGAAGGTGAAGCATACATATAGCCAGATTTGAGTGGATATGGTGGACAAATCGGCAGAATTTCTCAAAGATTTGTATCTAAACACAGGAATTGTCTCACTGGATATGCCAAGATCAATTAAGAATATCATTGTGATCGCAAATTCTGCAAATCCTGCCTTAAAGATAACTACGGTCAAGATTGGATGAAGAACAGTAATGGAATGTGTCCTTTCTGTTTAGGAGTCTGCGTTTGCACTCGTTGTTTGAGAAGTGAAAAGATATATAAGTTAAAATCATATTTTATCAGTATTGGTGGCAACATCTCCAAATTGCAAGAGGGAGATTTGATTGATCAGTTACCTTTAAAAAAGGAAGAATTTTATTTGAAAAGCAAAGGACCAATAAAAAAAACAATAATTAGGTATGATCAACCACATATGATGAACCTTTTGACAAAAAAGTCAAAGAAAATTAGTAAGATAAGCTTGCCAAGACACCAAAAGAAATAGACGAAAGTTATCAAAGCCAATCTACTCTATAAAAAATAATATATGATGTAAGAATAAACAGAAAGATGGTCGTCGACTACAGAGAAGGAGGTAATAAATATTGGTCGCAGGACATCAAAAAGACGTCCTTAAGCTGTTTTTACTGATTGATGTAATATTTATATAAGCTCTATTTGTTTATCATCAAAACTCAACTTAACTGCTTGGCAATTTATGGTTTATTTATTACCATGCAAGAAAAACAAATAATTTTAATTAGACATCTTATCCATCATACTATTTATTACTTATGGAGTTATCAGATCAAAAAATATGGGAGATCTCACAGTTACTCTACAACTAGTTTAGGAATGATGAGCAGCAGAGCAAGCTAGATATTGACAATCTTTCAGAATTTAAAAGGAAAAACATCAAGCCATTATATCCACATAAGGCTAATGGACCAGATTAAATATAAAAGTATTCCTGTTGTTAGGCCTGTTGCACAGTAGACCCAGGCTCTTTTTGCTGCTGCAAGAGTAGTTAACCGGATGCTTCTTTTCGGAAATTGGGTTTAGGAATGTGCCTCTACTTTAAGTTTCTGAAACATTTTACGGTATTATTGATGTGTGTCTCTTTGCTTTCATTGTTGACTTGCTTGATCTGTTATATGGTGTCGGTATAAAATCAATTCAATATCATTGATAATACCACCTTTTTCTTCTCGAGTACTCTAGGTACCTTTTCATCTGAGCGCCTAAAGTGCCAATACTCCACGATCAGCGCATCAAATCAAGCATCATTTTCTATAAATTGCCCTTATGGACTGATTAGCCTCTATGATGTAGTATTCAGCAACGAATCTTAAAATACATTATATAACTGTCAAACTGAAATTCTAAAATACCAAACTAATGACAATACATACTCAGCTCAGTCGTACATAGTTTCCAATAACGCATCAGGATGTGGTACATCTCAATCCAGTTGTTCAATATCCTTAACTTTTCAACCGACTAGACCCACCTTCACAACTGTATCCTATGGCTACCAATGTACCAGCCAAGTATATAAATTAGCAAATGTCTCTATGGATAGTAGATATCTGCTGTATGCAGTTGTTGGTATTGATTTACTCTGCTGTCTTATTTTCACTATCTTCTATTGTAGTGAGACTAGAGCAGAAGACAAATAGATAGCTTTTTTCAAAGCACAGCAGCTCAGTCTGAGTGATTTTTCAATCAAAATTAAAGGTTTTAATTTAAGTACCTACGACGAAGAGTTCAATTTAATTGTGAGGTATTTCCAAGAGAAATTGGGTCATTCTATCTCTGAGGAACTTGTGCAAGTAAAGATTCCGGACCGAAATGATTTCGTTGAGTATCAGCAGAAGAAAGATGAACTCTATAATAGATTATATTAAATTATAGATGACCAATTCTTTGATCAAGAAATAAATCCCAGCCAATTCAATTCAGCTGAAGATTTTGTGAACCGAAACTTCATTGAAGGCAAATATGAAGTCTATAAGAAATAATTGCTAGAAGCAGTCAGTAACTTCCATTAGCATCAATATTGCCCAGAATTGGAGAAGGAGAACAAAACAGTATCAATATTTTTGGTTGTCAATTCCATAAAGACCAAGAGTAGAATATTTTAACTGCAAGAAGAAGGTTGCTGTTCCAGTTACTTGAATATCGATAGTAAAAAATATGCACTAAGTGAACCTCCTGCTCCTGATCTCATTCAGTGGAAAAATAAAGGCAAGTGGACCTTTCTAAGAATGTTGATCAGTTGGATACTGACATTTGCCATCTGCTTTGGGAGTTACATGGTGTTTGGCTACATCCAATATTAGGAAAACACCCTCCTTTCAGTATACAATTTCAATATTAACTGCAATGTGCTATATCCGACTGCAAATCTTTTAATCTTCGACACAACTCTCAATTCACAATCTTCGAATTATCTGAGTTGCTTCTGCAAGACCAATCTAGTAAATTTTGACAATGCAGATTCATATCGTTGCAGTCAATGGAGAACCCAATATGCAACATTTATGGCCATTCCAATCGTGATATCAATCCTGATGGTGATATACAATGTGCTGGTTTCATCTATCTTCAAATTCTTAACAATGTTTTAGTCTCACCGACTAATTTCTGCTGAACTCCTAAGTTTTACAGTCAAGCGCTCTTTCATCCTCATCCTTAATATGGGAGTGATAATGATTCTTCTCAACATGAAATTTACCACTGGTGTGAACATGACACAGGTAGGTTTCCTTTTCCAGGGGAAGTACAGCAACCTTGCAGCAGATTGGTATATTAACATCGGAAGCATCATTATCATGACTATGATATTTAATATTTCTTTTCCCATCATTGAGCTCATTCTCACCAACCTCCTCAAGTGCTTAAAACATTGTTGGGATCGCAAATTTGGTTGCCGAAAGACTTCTTGCAAAACTAAAGCCGAATATATTAAACTTTTCAGTCATGATGTCTACCCAATTGAATAAAGATATGCTTTTTTGGTATCAATTATGCTCATAACGATGACTTTTAGTTGCGTAATTCCTGTGCTTAATATTATCTGTGGAATGTCAATACTGCTACTCTATTTCTCTGACAAGGTTCTTGTCTTTAAGGTCTTCCAAACGCCAATAAACTACAATGCGTAGCTGCATCGTTTAATCTGTAAAGTAATCTATCTAGGATTAGTAGTGCATATGGCCCTATCTGCTTACTTTCTGAGTTAGCCAACCATGGTAGCTCCAAACAGCTATACATCCACCAACTATTTCAATTCAGGTTCCTCGAGAATCAATACAATAATAACTGTTGATTATATTATCCCCTATGTTGTGCTGCTAGCACTCTATGTAGTTTGGGCCTTTTTTAGCAACACTATCATAGCTATCTTTTAAAAATTAATTTCTTCTTGTTCTAAGGATATGACGGATGTTACCAAGTATAAACTCGAATAGAACTTTTACTAATCTTTAAATGAATATCAGATCAGCAAACTCATACTAATGGTAGAAGGATAAATCAATAAACTGTCTGCAAAAAAAAGTGGTTTTGCTGTTCCAACCTCAACATATACAGACTTAAACACAAGCTTAAACATTCTCAGTACTGATTCCCTCAAACCTGCTTTTATCGGCTCCAAAATATCTTAACATGAGGCTCTTCTGAGACGCACTTTTGCAAAGCTGAAGTTAGGGTAATCTCTAAAACGACCGGCTAAATAGGGAGGAGCTTTTCTGGTTGGTATGCCAGGCTATGAAATTATGCTCAACAATGACGCCTTCGAGCAGAACAAGAAGAATATGGCTCTAAGCACAGCTTTAAGTCAAATTCTTAGGAATGGTCCCCATATAAAGAATGATCAGCTTTGAATCTTATTGATTGATTTAATTTTTATAAACATACTGGCCGATCATTGCTAATATCAAAATATATCCTCTTTTGCTGTCTTATACGGTAAGTAAATATAAATTATCGATAAAGAAAAGAATAAATGATATATTTAGACGCATAAGATAATAATGGGAGCTTGTTATGACTCGACCAATAAAGTGGATCAATACATCAAACCAGCAGAACTCGCGCTACCCCTCATCATAAAGTAACAGATAGACCTCAAATACGACTCGAGAAATCCTATGTTTGCAGCCTATGGTCAAAATTAAAATATCATCGAGAAGAAATCCTATAATTGGTGGAGCTTTCCCTTATTTAATAATATAGATCTTGCTAACCTAAGTTACTTTTAATTCAAAAATGTTGGCATTGCAAATGATAATTTTGTCGTTGGAATTATTAAGAAGGGAGCTCTCCTCTCTAATTAAAAAATGCCCTGGAGAACCGGCTCAGTCATTTGCTACGAGTCTCATAACAAGAAAGGAGAATCAGGTATTATTTTCGAAAATAAACTGACTAGGTGTGGACGTGAGGTCAGAAATGGATAAGTTATAACTGTGGTAGTTACTAAAGAAGAGATTTATTTTAAAACAGGAAAGGACATTCTCGGCAAAAAGGCCATCTCATGGGATTTTTTTAATGATGAAATCTTGCCCTATATAGCTCTGTTTAACCCTGGAGATAAAGTGGAGTTTCCCTCTGGGATAGGTCCTTCCAAACATTACAAATGATCAAATAATTTATTTAATCCATAAAGTTGTTGTAGATGAATTTAATAGATTCTGATACAGGATCTAAATAAGACTTTACAGATGAAGACAAAAGGAATGTTTATTTTTTAAATGTAATCATCCTTTTTTAAGAGAGTAAAAATTCAGTATATGGTTATCATCGCTATTGCTTGTGCTTTGGTTGTAACTATATGTTACTCAATTATCGTAACATATTCTGGAAATCCAGGGAAACACTAGTCTCATCGAACAGACTCGGCTTTATTCTTGATGAAATTGTGTTCAACATTGCTATTTCCTCTTCGCTATCTTTTAGAATTCTACTACGATTATTTTTGCGAGTGGCTTCCTCGCACTCTCTTTAGTTTCGAGTTTTTACTTGATCCAAATTTAAGATGATATTCTCTGCCCTTTTTTCAGAGAAAAGAATAGTCCTGTTTCGTCTGTTTTATTGTTCAAGAAGAGAGTTGTTAAACTGTTATGTGAGTGTCCCCCTTCTCGAAACGTGACTGACTCTGCCTTAAAATCGCATAAAGAAAGAAGAGAAATGTGTGGTCTATGAAACCGGTTTATTATTCATAGGTATTGAGTGATTTGGTTGATAGAAGAATTTATAAATTTGAGGAAGAATACAAGAATTATAAGTTTCAATTTTAGTAAACTACTTATTGAACAATCCAAAGCAATATTTAGGCTAATTTATCTTCGTTTAAGCTGTCGTTGATTTTAATGGCTTTCAAGTATTTTTATTTGAATAATTTAATTCATAATACAGCTCTTTAGTATTAATCCAGATCAAACTACAAAACTAATTCTCATATGCATTTTAAGCCAACCTAGAGATACTTTGATAGAATTTGACAACAAATCACAAAAGTTATCCAATTAAAAATATTACCATTGTTATCCCTATATTGATAGTGATTTATAATTTGTTGTTTATCATATGGAGGGAGACAAACAAGGAGATAAGTATATTTTCACTTATTTAGAAACACCACCAACTATTCGCGTTTTTTACCCATTGCCAACATCGGTCGAATCATGAAGAAAGCTTTGCCTGATAATGCTAAAATTGCCAAGGATGCCAAAGAGACTGTTCAATAATGCGTCTCAGAATTTATTTCCTTTATCACCAGCGAAGCCTGCTAAAAATGTAAAAACGAAAAACGAAAAACCATCAATGGATAGGACATCCTTTCTTCCATCCAAGTTCTAGGCTTCGAGGGGTATAACTAAATATTGAAAATGTATTTGGCTAAATACAGAGAAAGCGTGAAGGCGAACGGATAAACAGTTGGAGTGGAATAGAAAGAGGAAGAAAGCTAAGAAGATGAATAGGACGACAGATCGGAGAAGGAATGATAATTATGCTCTAACTATTTATTACAGTGCAAAAAATATAGATTAATGGGAAAATAGCATTGAATTATGTTCAAAATCATTAATTTATGAGGTGTGCATTTAATTGAATGTCAATGGTGGAGTTGACCCTATGAGAATTAATATTCAATATTGTATGACAGAAAGTTATTTGCATTTGGATTAGCAGTACTCAATAGTATCAAAGCCGCCAACTGATGATTTCATATAATGGTTCAGCCCACACAAGGAAAAATATATCTTTTGGGGCATTTTATTTACATGCAATAACTAATTAGAATATCACATCATTTCTGTCTTCATGCGGCATCGACTTCCCTCCTTCTGTTTGCCTCTAAAGCTAACTATGATGGTTTCACTGCCCTTTTTCGTGTGTCCCTGATTGCATCCTAAAGAAAACTGTTCGGAAATGATTCCTTTTTTGCCTGAATTAAGCACAGTTTTGTCGTCCTTCTTTTCCTTATGTCCTCGGCTATGATAGTTGCTGGTACTTTAGTCCTTCCCTATTTTTTTCCTTTTTTGGGATTGCTGCATTTCCAGTTTATTTTTACTTTCTAACCGCTCCTTTTAAGTTTGAGACAATGAAGTGCATCTGAAGTGAGCCGAAGAGGAGGTCTGATAATTTTTGTTTTTCCTGTTTTGACTTTTTAAATCATAGGCTAACCACACAGATGCATTTTCTATGTCATCGCAATCGCTTTCTGATGAAGAGGTGGAAGGCGCCCTCCCTCTTGGAAAGATGTAGATTTGATTAGCCACTGAACTTTCATACAAGTCTTCTATCCTTTTTCTTTTTTTAATCATATTTTCCTTAAATTTGCCCAATGCTTCTATCTATTTGATGCCTTTGAGTTCGCTTCTTAACAAAGTCCTACTATTTTTATCAGACTAATTTTTGATGAACATCTTAAAAATGTAATTATAACTCAAGACTACCAACTGAATACTAATTAATTAGGCGACTGCAGCCCAATTATATGTTGATCAGCAGTAATGAGTTATTTCAATATTTTTTAAACATTTATTATTTATCAAATGATTCAAAATTATCAGAACGATCCACTTCTGCATAATTATCTCGCGCCATCGTACCCACTCTTCATACAACTTAAATCACTCATATATGGATTCGCCACCAAGAAGGCTGCACGCAACGCTAAGACTGATATCATACAGGTAATTAACACACTATACAGCTGGCAGCAAAACTTGGACCAGAGGGAGAAAGGTTTGTGCTCACCACACTATTGGAGACTATTGAAGCCAGAGAGTTTAAGGAAAAACCTCAATCAAGCGTAAAGATTTTATTCTTGGCCGAGCTGCTAAAAGATTACACCCTAAGTTAACCCTTCCTCTCCTATTTCCCTGAGGTTATCACGGAATTAGTCTCTGATCCATTACGCTACAGTTAATACTTTTCAAATATTCTGATGGGGACCAAATTATCAGTGCCACAACAAATTACAATGGCGCTTGCCCTATATCTTTCAGATCTCAAGGAATTAGCTGAAGTTGGATAAGATGAGCTCGAACGCAAATTGAAGTAACTCAGAGCACTCGGAAAAAGAGGAAGTGATTTGCCTGACAGAGTTCTCGATGAATTGCTTTTTCAATTTAGTCAAAATGCCAGCCTGCAGGAAAAACTTCAAGAATAGTTCTAATATTTGCTGTAAACAAGTGAAAATCCATAAAAGGTGCCATCCCTTCGCATGTTAAACTACCTCAATGGAGACTGGCAGTACTTCGCCAATGAGCAACCAATCATTGATAAACCTCCAGCAATTACTATAAGAAAATGTGATTTACTCAGGGATTTAGGACCTGCAGGAACTGCCAGTCCCGAGACTTTAAGACTGTTGCTTGGATAACTTGGCCCAATCAATTAGGAAGAGGCCATGGATTGCCTATTAATGATGAGCGAAGAAAGACTGAACTCAGATGCGGGAATATAAAAATTTGTCACTGATTTGCTGGTTGCAAGCAAGAAAAACCTAAAAAGTGAATAGTTAAAAAAGATTTATGGAGCTGAGCTCAACGGTAAAAAGGGGCAGCAGCCAGGGTGGAACATCGATAATTTTATAGCTTATTGCAGTCAAACAGTTGCCAATTTCAAATGGCAAAATGTGTATTTGCAGTTGGATAGGCCCAAACTCACCTTCAAATCAGAATAAGCATTTATGGCCTTAATGAAAAGTTTGGAGCGGATAAGAAAGCAGGGCAACAATAAATTCAAAATACCCGATCAAATATTCTTCAAGCGATGGAACAACCCTCAATCGCAGGGCAATTTTCTTATTCAAATATTACGCTGCAAGTAGCCGGAAGTGTTAGGTCTAAGTGAATTACCAAATAAAAGAATTCAAAAATCAGTAAAAGATTGTAATGCTTTAACCAAACAGATTTGGGGATATATTGATTTAGTACAACTTGTGGTAGAGGTTTCAGACTATAACTATCTTGAGATCCGTGAACTTTTCGATATCCCCATGAACAAATATCCAGAACTTTTGATACAAACTTTGGCTGAAATACGTCCCAGCAGAGGACAGCCTCTTCTCGATGAAATATTTTCGCAAATATTTCCCGCTTATCTGCACAACCACTCCAACAACATTCGTCTTCTTGAAAATCTGTGGGAGGCTAATCAATAGCTCGTGATATCCTGCATCTGCGAGCTATATAAGAGTGAGAGTAAGAAATAAAATTCCCTTAATCTTTCTCGGGTATTGGACATCGCTCAGGTCATTAAGGAAAGTTTAATACCTTTGACCAACTGGAATGACTATGAATTTGCAGTACCTCTTGCCATTTTAGCAGGAAAGAGATAGTTTTTGCACTTCTAGCCTTGGATTACAGACAGGATCAAAAATGCAGGAAACCCCTTTTTAAAGGCTACATTGGCTTACATCGAAGACCATTTGCTAGTACCAATCCGCAAGTATCTTTAAACAAATGAATATTTCAACTACGAGGTGGTGCTGGAGAAAGCTCAATTAAGCAAGTAACTGCTCGCATTTATCTTTGAGTCCATCTTTCTTACAACATCTAGCAATAAGATGACCAAACGCAATCTTGAAAGTCTAAAGAGAATCTATAAATAGGTCTGTCTCTATTTTCCCGAAATGAGTGAATCTCAGATGCCTGACTAAATTGAACAACTGGCTTAAAGACAATTTATTAAAATATATAAGAAGGAAATTACCATTGATGAGGCCATTGAACATATGCGCAAACTAAAAAATTCAAACAAATCAGAAGAGAAGGAGTTGTTTGCAAGCATGATTACCTTTATGTACTCAGAGCTAAGGTTTCATATTAGCTACCCCGAAAATTAGCTTCTTATCACTGCTGATCTATTTGCAGGTATTATTAATCAAGGACTCATCGATAAGAAGCTAATACAGGTGCTGCTTCAAGTATTGTAAGATGATTTGAAAGAAGACAACAAGAAGTATACTTTTGCAAAGATTGTGATTGAAAAGATAAAAAGTAAGCTGTCAAATTAGGGAGAGTTTTGTGAGAAGTTACTCTAGAATGCATATCTAATGCAAAAGGATCCAGAACTCATTGAAAGTTTAATAAAAGCATTATAGCCACCAGTTCATCTTTCTGTTGAAAAGGAAAAACGATTAAAAGAGGCTATCAAAATCAAAAATACTCCACCTGAACCTGTTATTATGGTTACAGCAGCAGAAGAGGAATTACCTGAAGAGAAAAAAACATAAAATTACGATTTTGACATTTTGATTCATCTCGACAGAAGTAAAGAGATATCACAATCTCTCGGAGAAAAAGATAACAAACTCACTAAGATCAACACAATCTGCAATACACTTTCCCTCAGTAACATTGACTAAAAAGCTAAAGACTTGTAAAAAATTATAGATAGCAAAGCAGCCTTACTTTTACTTGCTTATAACATTGTGTTCAAGAGAATACCGCTCGCCGCTCAAAATAATGCAGGAGTGTAGATATTTTATCGATTGGTGGAAAAGCTACCCAAGATAGAACCCTCTGTTCGCAGACTTACTTATAAAATTTTACAGGCTTGGTTTTCTTTAACAGAAAAGAGCATCAACGATAAAAAAGTATCCAATTTTAAAAGTCTTGGATTTTGGCTTGGAAAATTAACTATCGGCAAGGGAATGCCTATTCTTATCAGCAAGATAAACATCAGATAGATTTTGGTTAACACTTACACTTTACACTCCTGCAGACTTGCCATAAACGTATCTGTTATTCTTAAAATGCTCGAACAGATAGTTTGTTGGAAATAGGTCTTCAGACCTACAAATCCGTGGCTCGGACGAATTCTAGGCACTCTGAATGAGATTGAGTAAAAGTTAAAGTAATAGCATCAAAACACAAAATCTTAGATAAAAGCTTTCTTCATTAATACTGATATTAAAAAAAGCAGTGCTTCATTTATATCCACCAGTTATCTGGACAAAAACTAGTTCCCACTCATCTCGCGCCTGCCATAATATATCAAGATCAGCGAAGATATGCATTCATACTATAAATCAAGAGGAATTGATCTCAAGATGCTCATCACTAAAGCAGTTGATGACTCCATTCAAGAAATTGTTGAACCTGTTATTGATAGAGCAGTCAAGATTGCTATTGTTACTGCCAAACAGTTAGTGCTCAAGGATTTTGCTTTAGAGTCCAATGCTGATCGCTTCAAGACAAGCTTCAGTAACGTGGTAAAAAAGTTAGCTGGTCCCTTAGCTCAAGTCACTTGCCGCTAACCTCTTAAAGCGAGTATGAACAGAACTCTCAAGACTTATCTTGCTCAGAGCATTGCCGATCAAACCGAAGTTGAAAATATTATTACAAAAGCTATTCCAGATAATCTTGATTTAGGATGCGCTCTTATCAAAAAAGCTGTCATCTAATCTGCAGAGGAAGCCATCAGAAAGGATGAGACAATCAACGATTCTATCGAGAAAAGGACTACAGCTGTTACTCAAGGCAAACAATTTCGAGATTAATCCTTTTTAAGAGAAATTCCGAGCATTGTCCCTGAAGAACTGAGACCAAAAGTGGGAGGATTAAGTTTAGAGTAGTTTTTGGTTTATGATGAATTTAGAAAATAAAGAAAAGATTCTATTCCTCAAACATTTGAAATGGTCTCGAATTCTGATAAATTAACCGAGCTATTCACTGAAAAAGGAGCACCAAAAGCAATGAGAGATTTGATACTTCTTGAGGCTACTTTAAGAGATGAGCTGATTTAGAAACTTTATGCTTCCTTCAAGTAAATGAAAGAAGAGGCTGAACTTGATGAGTATTATCTATAAATTTGCGAGATGCTCAAGGAATTCATTGAACCTCAAGATGCTTGGACTCTCTTTAAAGAAAGAGCTGATATTACCAAGAAGGAAATCAGTAATCTAGTCCGCAAACTGGTCAAGGGAAAGTTTTTTTTAGAAGCCAGTCTATCTTAACTGGATGAAGGTAATGAAGAGGAGCAAAAAGCCATCAGCATGTTCGAGAAGTGGCTGGATACTGCTCGATAGTAAATCTAGCCTTTTCTTCAGAGTTTGGAGTAAATCTTTAACAAATCGTAAAACCAAATTCGCAATTTCTTCTAATTCAGTTTAAGTTATGCTCTACAGAAAGTCTAAAACTCCATTTCGCCCTACCACCAGTCAATTGACTCAACCTATATCTAAAACTATTCCAAGTTGATCATAATTTCCTACAAGCTAATAGCCAGCAACAACTCCAGTATCTTCTTATAGCACACCTTGCAGGCCATTCTGAGTATCTTCAACAAATCCTTCACAAAATAAGCTAAAACAAATCACCAACGCGCCTTCTTTAAATTATTCCTTAATCTCATCTGCGATGCCACTCGAAAAGAGTACGACTTCCATAAGGACAAAGTTACTTCCTTCTATTATATACTGGCAAGAGAACTTCATAAAATAAATCCCTCCACTTATCCAGGATTCAGCTTTGCATGGGTAGAAATTATCAGTAATAAATATTTTATGCCGAACCTATTGGAAAAATATGAGTATTGGGACTGCTACTTTGAGCTAATTTGTGATTTGTTCAAATTTGCAAGGGAAAACTTGACTGAAGAAGGTTTAATTGACAATCCTCCCTGCCAAGTCTTCTATAAAGGCATGCTAAGAATAATAATTGTTCTAACTCACGACTATCCTGACTTCCTCTCAGCTTTTTCTTTGCAACTCTGCTTGAACATCCCTTAAAAGTTCATCCAAGCCAAAAATATTTTGCTGTCAGCATATCCCAAGGAACTAAAATTCCGCTCCCCAAAAGCCATCTCAAATCGCGAATAGCTCGATAAAGAGTCCAACATTTCCAATCTTCCAAAATACTACCATGTGAAATTTGATAAGACGAAGTACAACCAATTTATTTCACTCTTCCAAAACAACGATAAATCTCTTAAGCAAAAGCTTGAAAGTAAATTGTTTTATATTTAGGCGAAAGTGATGAAACTTTGCAATTATTTGTCCTCTACTTCGCTTGGTTGGAGGAATGCCAGCTCAGTGTCACTAACAGTCGCAAATTGCTTACTGTATACTTTTTATTATTTAGGACATTGTTTTTTCATTGGAAGGCGACCTCAAGGAAAAATTCATAAAGTACGCACTAAACTTAATTCGCTACCCCAATTCTATAACTTCCTTCTTCATTGATTTTGTGACCACCATCGTCTTTAAGAGTCCCAACTAAAAGACGCGTAATCTACTGTTGGCCAAAATGTTCGAGCGTATTAATGTGGAGTCTGCCCATCCTTGGGGAATTCTCTATCTGGTAAACCAATTCCAAACCCAAAAGAATGAACTTACGAAACTACAGATCCCCAAGTAGATCCTAAACAGATTGTGATGATGAAACTCAATAAACCAATCTCAACTATCTATTAACAATATAAAAATTTCAGTGATGGATTTAACTAACAGCAATTTTGACTTATTGCTCATAATACCTATGCTCTTAGAGAAATCGCAATTCTTTCCATTTGAGTAATTATGATCTTTGCGAGGAGAAATATCTTTACTTTGTTAATAATTCTTCATCAATTAATATGAAATAAGCAGTTAATTATGATAAGACGAAATCATATTCAACCCGTCCCCAAAATGAATTTTGATTAACCCAGCATTCGACCACGACAAAACTATCAGGACAATAGTGTGGCAAAACGTCAATCCTGCAAACTCGAATTAGAATCTGCCATGGACTAAAACAATAGATTAACGAGTAATAAAAAATATCATCAGTATAAAAACTGGAAGGAAGAGCAGCATAAAAGCGTTAATGTGTGGAGGGAAGAAGAGTATCCAATGACAAAACCAATAGGAGCACTAAAAGAAAATATACAGCCATAAAAAGATGAGACTAAATTGAATAGATTGTATAATTATGACTCCAATTAGCCTTTGAAGATTGATTATAGCTCTATCAAGATTAGTAAACCCAACAGAATTCATCCATAACCTGTTAACATGCAAAAATTTCAATCTCCTCTTAACGTTGGGCAAGAAAATATGAATTAAATTCGTCTTCCAAAATCAGGGAAAATTAGTCACAATGTTAGCATTGATAATAGTGTTTGTAATTAATCGCCAAAACATAAAAATTCATATCAGTCCTCACAAAAATACGGTTAATAATCGATGGTGACTTATAAATAAGCCAAGCCCTTACCTTTCTTCGAATCAACTCAGATTAGCATGGATAGAAAATGTTTTGCTTAAAAATCGATTAGTAAAGTTCAGAAAAATAACTACCATGGAATTGAAAGAGGCTACAATGCTGATGAAGGTTAAAATGAAAACCAAAGTATCCAATTGAGATCTTGTCGTTAAAAATAAATTAATTCAACCTTTGGGCATCATAGAAGTGTTAGCAAGCATACAGGCCAAGGAAAAACTTAGGTGTCCGATAAATTAAAAATGATCAGCGAATTTAATGACCAGATCAATGAACGTATTAAAAAGATTATCGTTTGCTTCTAAGGACTAAAATAAAAACTATGATTTTTGATATATATATTCTTGCTTTACTGTTGCCATAGGTATTGAATAGAAGATAGATCAGGACCACTTATCTTTTCTTAACTCATATATTTCAAATTAAATATCTCATTTATTGAGTTTATTGTTATTTTGAAATGTTATAGGGATACAACCAGGAGATGTCGAGAGTCTCCATTAGGGATCACTCTCTTAATCCAAATACAGATCAGCTCTATCAGCCTCTCAGAGACACTTTTATGAATCCCCAAAACGTCATTAAACATGCACCTCTCACCCCTCTCGCCACTCGTTCCTCCTTCGTCACCAAAGATTATCGCATCCTCTCTCCATATTAGCTTCAACAGATTGTACTTATTGATTGAAGTAGTAACAAAATATATACATCCCTCAGGGCATGCAACTGGAGCCGACTCGTAATCTTAATCCGATTCGAAATGAACGGTTCATAGCCGTTGATGCCTGTGAGAGAATATTGGGTCCTGCAATCACTCCTGAGGAGATGGAGCGTATTCGCAGGCAGGGAATAAAAAAAGATTAAATTCTTTATGAAATGCGCCAGCCTTCACGACCTATCATTATTGAATAGCCCATCAGTACTAACCAAGTCGAATCTCCCAAAAACAAAAAAGAGAGTAAAGCTCAGGGTGCCTTCCCAACCTCTCCCCTTTCACCTCCTGCTCAGGAGTCCTAAGAGGTTCAAGAGAGATACATCCCTCAAAACTTCGATACATATGGAAAAAATAACTGGACCTATAAATATAATCTTTTCAGTGTAATCGATTAACCAGTTAACAGGTGCCGCTAATTAGGCATTGAAGGATGTGGAGGGTGCCCGGGCAATGAAATTGTGGCTTCAAGAAATAGACCTCAGTCGCTGGCCTATTAGTGATTGGCTATATTGGCATTACATAAAATCATACAGGATATATTTACTTAATATAATGGAAAACTCAGACGAGGAAAGGAGATAACAAAGATAACCAAAACCCCTCCCGAAGATATCAGGTAATAGTTTATAGAAATTAACTCCTTTTCAACTTAAGATGCTTGAAGATCCTTGGTAGCCGCTGACCCGTAACCTCCCCTCATACAAATTTAACGCTAATCGAATAAAGCACTCTCCCATAATCGACCTTTCTTGTCTATAAGAATAATGATCCGATTCCTTATATTTATATGAATGAATATTGCAACTCAAAGGTCGACACGCTGTGCTTCATGACATGATCTATAATAATTAAACAATTTTAAACGAATGAAAAAATAATTGCCAAGTGATGAGATAGCTCGCATAATCGTAATCGTTCTTCCACTCAGGAAAGAGAGAATGTGATCACTTTCAAACGGAAAAACTAACAAAAGTCATCGCTTAAATCGCAGAAAGAAGAAGAGGAAGAAGTATAATCTTTGAAGTCTAATAATAATAATGAGGACAGTGCTGTGGTATACTCGTGCTTATGTAGAACAAAATCACAAAGAGGAACATTCCACTCCCATAACTTAACAGGTAGAGGTAATTACTTTATCATTCAGAAAAAGGTTGATACCAAGAAACATAACTGCCGAGACAAAGCCTTCATTGAGCAGCAACTATCTGGAAAAAGAAGTGCGCCAGCACGATAATATCATATTAAAAAGTACATCTTTTGAAAGGTAGATGCCAACAATCATCTGACAAATGAGAATATTCGTCTAAAGACTAAAAATATGAACCTCGAGAAAGAGGTAATACGAATGCAGAAGTTGCTGGAGGAGGATCCTCAGAAGATAAAAGGCAATCCGAGCAAGGATATAAAATCTAGAGGGAATGAAAACACGTCGATTAAGATGATTCTGCGGAACATGCAAAAGGATTTAGAGGAAGTGCGAAAGGAAAATACGAAAATAAAAACATCTATAAAATTTACCACCATCTCTGAACTATAAGTAGAAAGAGATAATATCATGGAGGAATCAGTCCGATTAAGGGAAATGCTCGAGTAGGAAAGGAACAAACTTAATTTTATGAGAGTGTACAAGTGGATTTATGTAGTAATCAGCAAGGAGTATCGGCACTAGAGCAGAAACTATATCAACTTCAAGAGAGGAATGGCTTTCTAATCAAGGAAAATAATTAATTGAAGAGCAAGATGAGCAAAAGCAGTGAGAGAGATAAACCCAATCTCAAAGGTTTAGACAATGAGAAAAATCTAAGCAACCTGCTTTTTAATGCAAGGAGAGTCCTTAAGGAAAAAGAGAAGGAATTATAAATCTTGAAGAATTAGTTGAAAAAGTCCAGTGTGAAGATAGAATCCTTAAAAGTGTTTGAAGCCCAAAATCTTGATAATTCTAGGGCGAGAGAGGTGAAAAGTGACATGGTGAATAAACCTGAAAAGAATCATTAACGATTGAATTCAAACAAATAAAAAAGATTAATGAGCAAATCTGCTCAAAAATACAGAAGCAATGCTGCTAATCATGACAAAAGTGAGCTCTGTTAAAAATGCAATAAGCTCAAAGACTAAAATATTTTCTTGTCAAAGCAAGTCTAGTCATTAAAAGCATAAATTGAACAACTAAAAATTGCCAAATTGCCAATAGGAGAACTCAGCAAAAGTCCGATTAAAGTCCCCACGAAGGATGAGATTGACAATGTAAAAAGGTTTCTCATTCATAGATTTAAAGCACATCATCTAACAATTGAAGAGGCTATTTTTCATTTAATAAGCATCTAGGGCAAACTCTAAAACCTCTAAAATTAAATCAGTGTTAGTGACCTTTTATAAGTCCTGATGGCTGAGCCATTTTCTTTGCTCTCAGATCGTTACATCTAAGCTTTTATAACTTCCATCTTTTATAAGTAAATGCTCTCCCAATAAGAATCTTTCATGATATCTTAAACAAAAAAAGTAAAGCGTAAAATTGTTCAATAAAATTTTAAGGAACTAATCGGCTCTTACGAATTAATCAATCAGAATAGAGAGGAAGAAATGTTTATCCAAATTGCAGAACTAATCACTCAATATCAGCAGCATATACTCAAAGCTTTAAATGAAAAGCGAAATTCATAAAATACCATTAATGAGAAGGATTTCTATATCTTTTTTCAATAAATTGAACTGGAAAAAGATTACATTGATTTTATGGTCAGCCAAATTATTCTGGAGTCTTTAGATTTAGACCATCTCAACATATATAATCTATTTGAAATATTCTTTATGCCTGCGCAAGAACCTCCCGAACCTGCTCTCCAGACCAAGAAAAAATATAATATGATTGATAGTGTGGTTAAAGAGGAAGATGAAGAGTATGAGTAATCTAAAAGTTTTATGGAGAGTCGGCAAAAGACAGTATCAAAACATGAGGAAGGTAATGAATTTATAACTTAGAAATTGAATTGAGAAAAATACAATAAAACGATGAGTAGCTGCAAAACAACGACTCCTTAGTAAAAAAAGGTTAAAACTAATAATACGAGTAAAACTTTTAAGAATAAAAAATGGACAGACCTCCGGAATAACCAGCCAATTTGTAGTGCTAACAACAGTAAAGTCCTAAACATTATAGCATAGTAAATGCCGAAGATGAATATGTGGAAGATTATTAATCGTGATCAATTTAATATCAGTATATCAGTTATTTTTTGACGGAATGGCGAAGGAAGTCAATTAATTTATTTCATTAATAAATTAATTAATTAATTAATTAATGATGATTTATAGATCCATCAGACTAACATCAGGACATCGAATTCTTATGCTAATTCTAATTGTTTTATCGCTAGTCCTTGCATTCTGGGGCCTTGGTGGCCTTTTCTTGAACTATTTATTAATACAATTTTTATCTCAAGATTATGCTTCTCTAGTCTCAGGAATTTAACTCGAAGAGGAAGTTCCTGTCTTACGCAACGCAGTATTGTTTACTCTTTTCTGGTTGCAGCACATCCTAATGGCTACAATAAAATACAAAAAATATGGTTCTTTAAATCGTAATACTTTGTCCTCTATGAACGATACCTCTTCAACGCAACAAGCGGAATTACTCTTTGGTTTATCTTTACCAATGCCAAGCCCGTCAATCATCCACTTTTTACATTGCCATTTTTTGTCTACTTTCCTTTGCTGATATTGGGAGTCGTTTTGCTAACGCTTTCAATGATATAGTTAGGATATCACATTTTCATGCCCTATAGAATTAGTGATATAATTTATGCTGAAGAGATCAGATATATCCCTTACGAATCCAAAGCAGACCAAGGTCTAAAAGTAACTGGAGCCTATGCCTACTGTCGAAATCCAATGCAGGCGGGATCTTTATTGCTGATGATTTTTGGTGGTGGACTGTATACAACCGATAGGCTTTTATTTGTACTGATTATGTCGACGGGAGTGATAATTGGAGTCTTTTTATAAGAAAAGAGAATGCTATGTATGTTTAATGAGTATAGTGATGACATGAAAAAAGTACCTGGGAGATTCATCCCCTATTTGATTTGAATTGAGGCAATTCTTATCAATTTTTTAAGAAGGTTACAGAATTTAAAATATTTTGCATTCAGACCCATTTATATGAAATGTTAAATATAAATAAGATATTTTATAATGCAGACATAGAAAATTATTGAATTGAAGATAGGACATCAATCGGATTATGATTACTTTCATTTGACAGTATATCTTCGTTCAGACACAATGTTTTTAAAATATTAAAAATGATTGAAACCATTCTTTTAATTTATAA